>Ga0302238_1001096_pt1 | contig 23546 bp, 24 predicted proteins | sample AAG_UR_Asn_MG_FD_193527 | JGI IMG/M metagenome (GOLD analysis project Ga0302238, IMG submission 193527) | Enriched activated sludge microbial communities from anaerobic digester in WTTP, New Holstein, Wisconsin, United States - AAG_UR_Asn | ecosystem: Engineered > Bioreactor > Anaerobic >... | reverse complement strand
CAACCTCGTCAATGTACTCTGACCATAATTCCATGGAGGCAGCTACTCCGGCCTCGACGTCCCCAACCTGCTCGCACAACACCAGCGCCCGCTCCTTAAGGAGCTCCTTGCGATCGTCGCCGGCGCACTGGTCCGCCAACCAACCCAGCAGGTGGCAAAGCCTCTCCGCCGATCCCGTTCGCCGGTATGCTTCCCTCAAGTCCACAAAGAGTTCCAGAGAGGGCTCGTTGCGGATGGCCCGCTCAAGCAGCGGAATGGCTTCGGCATGCTCCCCCAACCTCACCAGCACAGACCCGAGCTCTTTCATGTCCGCCAGAGCATCGTCGTCACAAGCAACGCCGTAGAGGCCCAGCCGGAGGTCGATGCGCCGCTGCTCCAGCTCCCTTACCTTCTTGTCAACGGCCCTCGAAAGCCGCTCCGCAGCACCAGAACTCTGAGCCTCAGGCAAAGCGCCCAACTCCCTCAGCGCACCCCTGGCAACGCTGGCGTAACCAAGTCCCAGAGCAACAAAGCCCAACTGAATCAGAAGGTCGCTCCGCCGACTTGAATCCACCTCGTCTTGAGCCTGCCTCTCCAGCAGCCCCATCAGCAGGAGATTCTGCTCTGCACCCCGAAGTATGTCGGCAAGCCCAACCCCGGGCCCAGACTGTATGAGTGAAGTGGCCTCGGCAGCAAGCACCAGCGCCTCACTTGAATCGGCCCTCTTGCCTAGCATTATCTTGCTCAAACGAAGCTTCAGCGCCACAACGAGGTTGGGATCACGGCTCTGCCTTATCAACTGCCCCAACAACACCTCCACACGCTCGCTAAGCCACGCAATGGTATCCCCGTCGGGCATCCCCTCTTCCAGGTACTGCACCAGCCTCCCAAACAGTTCGTCGGCCTTGTCGTGCTGCGTATAATGCGCCACCAGCGACTGCCAAGCCGCCTCCCTGTGCGACTCATCCGAAAGCCTGGAAACGAGAATGTCCAGTATCGACATGCGAACCCAACTCTAACGCTTACCTTGACAAGCGACCCCCGTTTCTCCCCCTACCCCTCAACACAGCCCCCGCCCCGCTCTCAGCGAGAAAGGCGCCACATACTACCGGTCGGAATACTAAGTTCGGGTCGGCCCCGGCGCAACGTTAAATGCCGAAATACCGAATTTCCCAGGGCCGCCAACCACCCGAACCCAAAGGCCCGCAGAAGAGTCTCGCCCCAGCCCGCTCTTAGAGTGCACCCCTACCCTACTTCTGCCTGCACAAAGGCCATGTCACCTTCTGCCCGCAGCCGTTGTCAACGGTGCGGTTCTGATCGCAGTAGTAGCCCTCGCCCGCCTCCTGGACACACTCCTCATCAGATCCGCACATGCGCGGACCGTATATCGCCCTTGGTTCACATGGTTTCTCTTCCACCTTCGCCGGCGGCGTGTCCACCTTTGCCGCCTCCGGCACCTTGCTCTCCTCACACCCCAACAGCCCAAAAACAAGCCCCGAAATGCCCACCAACGTCAACCGCTTCCACAAACGCATACTCATGGGAACCTCCAGCCTCTCTCCAGATCGCCACCCTTATACGCCCGCCAGAACCGGAACACCAGAACCAGGGTGCGGATCCGTTGCCGGGGACCGGTCCGTCCGCCGGGTGCATTTCGTGGCCGTAGTCCCGCCAAAGGCGGGTTGCCGTCGCCGTCGACGTCGCCGAACTATTTGGCAGCGTGATAGAGTCCATCTGCTCCCCGGTTAGGGAACCGCACCCCCAGAACCACGAAGAGCAGACGCACCAAATCATCTGAAGCGCCGATCGGGCCAGCACCACCCAAGGGGTGCCGGAAGAATCCCTGCTCAGCATGGGCGTTTGCGCAGGACACACTCGATTGGTTTATTATTAGATGCATCAATTGGCCCCTCCCTGACGGTCAGGGCTCTGATTATTATATTGACGACAGTGATTGACTGCCGATTGGATGGCTATAGGTTCATGCCCCCCGAAGGCTCCAACATCGTCGCTGTCATCATGTCGTTCTCAACCACAAACATAATCGCGTGCGCTATCTCCTCGGGTCGGCCCAGACGGCCGATGGGAATCATCTTCTCCACACGCTCCAAGGCCTCGGGCTTCATATCCTTCAACACCATGGCTGTACCTATGAACCCCGGAGCCACACCCGCTACCCGAATCCCATACCGGGCCAACTCCTTGCCCCATACGTTGCACAACGCCGCTACCCCGGCCTTCGCCGCCGAGTAGTTGCTCTGACCCGCATTCCCGTGCCTCGAAATGGAGCTCAACGGCACTATCACACCCCTCCGCTTACCATTTATCATCCTCACCGCCGCTGCCCTGCCAGTCAGAAATACCCCCGTCAGGTTCACGTCGATGACGCTCTGCCACTGCGCCAGACTCATCGTCCCCTTCACTGCCCCCGTCTCCCTGTCAACACGAACCAGCAACCCGTCCTTCAATATCCCAGCATTGAGAACCGCTACATCCACACCCCCAAGCTTCTCCACTACCTCGTCGAAGGCAGCATCAACCGACGCCTCGTCGGCTACGTTGCACTTCACCGCCAACAGCCCTGCTCCCAACTCCACAGAAGCCTGGGCCAACGCCTCTTCGCTCCAATCCAGCACCGCCACCTTCGCCCCTTGCTCCTGAAACAGCTTGGCAGTCTCCAAACCAATGCCGCTCGCTCCCCCGGTTACGATCACAACTTTGTCTTTGACTTGCATACTTTTCTCCATTTATAAATAGGTTTGACTACGCTATAACGAACACCATTACAATCCAAGGTGGCGGAACTCCGCCGCCCTGGTGAACTCCTTCTCCAGCTCGTCAGGACCACTCACCGCCCTGGCAACCTCCCCCAGGCACTCATGAACGTACATGTACCAGATGTAGTCCGTGGTGGGCTTGCCCTGCGCTACCACAAAGGTCTGCTTCAACTGCAGCCTTATCCGAAGCGTGTTCTCCAAGGTGAAATCAGGCAGCAGCACCGTCCCCCTGCCGTCAACCACAAAACTGTAAGTCTCGCTGCCCGCATTCTGCACCCCCATGACCACGGCGTTGGAGAAGCTCACCTTCTGGCTCCACTTCGAGCCAACCTCTATGGGGAACTCAAAGAGCCGAACCGGCTCGTCGTAGCGGATCAACGTGTAGACTGCACCCTCGCGGCTCCTCGAAGCAACACCCAGCAGCTCCGTTGTCCCCTTGCTGTGCCGATAGACCCCAAGCAGATTCTTGTCCCACAGAGAGACCGGGGAGACTGACTCGGCCTCGGGGAACTCGTCGGCAAACCAGAACTCTGCCGGATCCTCAACTGTGACGTTCACAGGATAGGTGTCCGGAATGCCACGGAAATCCCACGTCCACTTCCCGGCCCAATCCTTCCCACTCACGTCCAGCTCCACCCCCTCCCCCGGAGCATTCACCCTGTAGCTCACCGCTGCCCCCAAAAACACCGGCATCTCCTCGTAGTCGATGCGGCCATCGTTGTTCGGAACACAAGCCCGCAACGAGTCAACCTGATCAATCCAGGGCGGCGCCTCGTAGGTCACGTCGGGTTCGTCCACATACACCGTGGCGTCACACTCCTCACAAGCCTTCTCAACCCAGACCTCAGGATCGTCGCCGCAACCAGGCAGCGACAAAACCAGCAGAGCCATGGGCAATAATATCAGTTGTTTCATGATTAAAACCTCACCCCGCCTACAAGCCGCAGGGCCCAGGCCGACTCTGGGTCCAGCTCCTCGACCACGTTTCTGAATCCCTTTAAGGGCAGCAGCAGCGCACCGGTGCCGCGTAAGAAAAGGCCATCCTTGCCGTCCAGGGTGAAGCCCAAGTCAACCTCGACGCCCAAATCCCGGGCAAGCCCCGGGGCAGAGTTGGCTTCCATGGCCCGGGAGTAAATCGCAGTGGCGTCAAACGTCAGCCAGTTGCTGGGCGCCCACTCCAAGCCCCCCTTGAAGTAGACGGCGTCGGAGACCGTGCCCACGATGCGACGCCAGAGAATCTCGTCCACGTGGAAGTTGGGATTGAACCGGAAATTGTTGACGGTCCGATCCTCAACCATGTCGGCCTGGGCCCCCTCCATATCACCAGCCTTGGGTTTGTAGTTCGCTGCAGTGTCCACGCCGAATCCGAATGCGTCGTCGCCCGACGCAACACCCACCTCCAAGCGCCCCCCAAAACCCTCGAAGAGGTCTACCCTGGCCCTCACAACGCCACCCCACTGGCTTGCCGTAGCCTTGCCAAGCCTCACGCCAGGCAACAAAGAGGTCTCCCCAAGCCAGGCCCCCATCCATGCTGCCTCGGCCTCGAGCTTGAACGACCGCCACCAGAAACGCATCCAGCCGTCCACCACCACCGCATCCAAATCCCGCTGCACAAACTGCCCATCCCGAGCCTCCCCACTCCACTCATCCGCATCGCTGAGATAGTGCGCAGGCAAGTCCGCCTCCTGCCACCGCCATGACCCCGATAACCCCCAGAGAAACACCGGCGACCCTTGCAGAACCTTCATGCGACTTACCGCCGGAAGAAGATACTTGCCCACCGCCAGCGTCACGCTCTGCATGTCGTCGGCATCGGTGATGTCCGAAAGAGCCCCCGTGGGGTTTCCTTGCGTGCCTAACGAACCGCCCGACGCATCAAACGAGTAGGAGAAGGCCACCACATGGTCAAAGACCGACGTGGCCACTCCCACCACATCCGATGCCTGCTGCACATCACAGTCCGCACAGCTACCCGAATTCGCCACCAGGCCCAACCCCCAATCCATCCCCATGCGCCCGACGAAGAAGAGCCCCACGGGCGATAACCACTCCATCCACAAACGCCCAACCGTTATCGAATCGGTCAACGAGTTCCGGCCCGCCTGGGGCGCACGCTGGCCGCTGCTTGCCCCGGGAAAAGGAACCTCCGGCGAGGCAGGATACGACATGGGCGTGCTGCCCAGAACCAGATTCTCAAGTAAATTCAGACGCATATGGATGGTCACCTCGGGGCCCACGTGAATGGTCGGGTCCAGGATGAGCCGCATATCCGCACTGCCTACGTCATCGCCTTCGGATGCAAAGGTGCCCGCAATGGGCGCACCCGTGGTGGGGGTCACCCCACGATTGAGGTCCAGGTTGCCCCAACGCCCGGCCCTCACACGGTACTGCCCCGTTATTGAAAACCAGGGCGGTGGCACCTTGGAGGGATCCCGGGAAAGATCGATGCTCCACTGAGGATCCGCATAGGGGTTGGGAATGTAGAGCCTGTGGTCCGCTCGGGCCACAGGAGTCAGCGCCCCCAACGACACAAGCCCCAAAGCCAGCGCTACCAGCCGCATAGCCACCCGCACCGTCCCGACTCTATGCCCGCTCATCGGTCACCTCCGCCGGACGAACCGTTGAGAAACTCCGAGACAACCGATGAGTACTTCTCCGGAAGCTCCACCTGCGGCACGTGACCACACTTGTGCAGGAACTCCAGGCGGCTGTTAGGAAGGTCCGCAGCAAGGCGCTTGCCGTAGAAGGGCAAAGCAACCCTGTCCTGCTCGCAGGAGAGCACCAGCGTCTCGTTCTGCACCTTGGGATACTCTGGCTCCAAAACGCTGAAGTTCTGGTCCCGAGCCGCCTGAAGAGCCCCCCTTATGGCGCCGGGACTGTTCAGGAATACCTTCATCAAGGCCACGTCCTCGGCCTTCACATGCTTCTCGGGCTCGAAGAAGACCTCCTGATAACGCATCTCGGGCTGCTGGTCGAAGAGCGCCGTGAAGAGCGCCTCTCCCAGAAGCGGTACCCGGGCCCAAAGCATGAAGGTGGGCAACTGATCCTCGTAGACCCACGGCCCCGTCAACACCATCTTCTCAACCTTGTGGGGATAGGCCAAGGCCATTGCCAGCGCCACACTGCACCCCCACGAGTGGGCGATGACGTCCGCAGAGTCCACCTTCAGCGCATCCATCACCGACACCACGTGAGTTGCCATGTCCGCCGGCGTGTAAGAGCCCTCACGCTTGTCCGACAGCCCGAAGCCCGGCAGGTCCATCAAAATGCACCGCCGCTCCTTGCACAAATAGGGCAGCGCAGGACGCCACTCCTCCAAAGTGGAAGAGTAGCCGTGAATCAGCACCAGAGGCTTCCCGGCTCCGACCTCGTCTACCCGGATTCGCCACTCGCCAGCCTGCACGAATCGCAAACCAGGAAGCTTCGGAACCTTCAACTCCCCCGTCTGCCAAGTGGCGCACCCCGATAGCACCAACGCCGCCAACGCAGCGACCAAAGCAACACTTCTCACTGCAACCCTCCCCAACGCCTGAACTCCGTGGCCTTGTCGAAGTCGGTCTTAAGTTCGTTCTCCTGGCTCCTCACCCGAGCCACCAGCCCCGTGCACTCCGCAAGATAGAGCGCCAGCTTGTACCGAACCGTGGCAAAGGGGTTGGGGGCCATAGAATTGCGCACGTTCATGGTCACATCGGTGATCACGCGCAACACATCGAACTCCCCGCTGATGGTCTTGATGCGCCCACTCTTGTCCACGGCGAAGTAGAACGAGTGGTCTACGCTCACAACCCCCGTCACCCCCGTGTTCAACGGATACTCCTCGCCCTCAAAGAGCCCCTCGGCCTTCACGTTCTCACGCTTCCAGTTGTCGCCAAGCTGCATGGGCAGGCTCAACATCGGCACCGGCGTATCGTAAACAAGCGAAGTAAAGTCTTCCTTGACCGAAGCCAAGCCATGAAGATAAAGACCACTTTCATCTAAACTATATATTCCCAGGGTGTCGTTACCAAAAAACTGCACGAACTGGGCACCCTCGTACCGGCTAGCAAACCAGAAGCTCTCAACGGGAAGCACCGAGTCATAGACCTTCTCGTCAGCCTCGCTCACCGCCGAGAAATCCCAGCGCAGGCAGTTGCACTCCTCGTCGTACTTCCCCCCAGGGTTCGGCACCGAAACCACGCTGCCCGCCTTGTTCTGCGTGAAAGTGGCTACGGCCCCCATGGCCTTCAGCGCAGGCAACTCTTCATATTCGAGAATCCCGTTCCCGTTGCCCTCGCACAGCGGATTGGTGGTGTCGGGATAGAAGACCTCGGGAATGTACCCGTCCTCCGTCTCCTCAGCAGCCTCTTGCAAGGGCAAATCCAGCAACCCCTGATGGTCCGTCAGATCCTCGGGTTCCTTGGCATCCTCAGCAAGCTCGCCACCAAGATCACCTTCGCCCAAATCGTCAGCCGTCTCGGGCAACTCATCGCCCAGAGCCACGTCGAAGAGCGAAGATGAGTCTTCCCCAGCGTCTGAACCCGCCACGTCCAGCCCCGATATGCCCGAGCCGCACCCCAAGGCGCAGACCCCAAGAGCGGCCAAGGCGACCAACCAACGCCTACTCATGACGACGCCCCTTCTGCGAAAAAGTAGCTTCAAGATTTGCCAGCCTGGCCTTCAGCTCTTCAAGCTGCGAAGAGAGGTCCAACGCTCTGCTGCTCCGCCCCGCCTTCTTACCAGCCTTGCTATCCGTGGGAGCATCCTCGTCACCATCACCGGGCGCCGCCGTTTCCACGGGCGGAGCGTCCTCCACGAAATCCTCCGGATCCGCCTCCGCTCTTGGCGATGCAGCAGCACCCCTCTTGGCACCACCCCCACCAACCACAGACTGCATCAACTCCTGAACGTCTATCCCCAGCCACGGCACCTGCCACCCCGTCGACCCAGCCAATCCAGTCTTCTTCAGCCGGCGCAGCATCTCCAGGCTCACCTTCATCGAGACGTCAAACCAGCGACGAGCCGGAGTGTCCCCTATAATGATCAACTCCTTCAGCAGCTCTACAGGCAGCCCCTCCACGTTCTGACGCTCCCGCTCGAGAATGAGCTGCAGCAGCACCGTCCCCGTGATGTCCTGCTGCGTCTTGGCATCAACCACTTTGATGTCCACACCCTGCTTCAACAGCGTGCTGAGATCCTCCAGATTGATATAGGCCGAGGTCTGCGTGTCGTAGAGCCTGCGGTTCCCGTACTTCTTAATGACACGAGTGGACGAATCAACCATCTGCGCCTCCCAAGGCAGCTCCGGCTACCTGTTTTGGAGCTCTACCACGGTTCATGTTGCGTTGCAACGAAAAACCGCTTGACAGGAAAAAATCCCGGGCTATTTTGAGGGTCGATGTTGCGATGCAACACAAGACCCCGGGCCAGGAAGCAAGTGGCTTCAGGACCCCGGGTCAGTGACAAACTAGCTCGCCTCCACCAACCACGGCGCCTCACTCATTGAGCGCTGAATGCGGCTGCGGGTGGAAGCGAGAGACTCAGGCGGCCGTTAGGGAGAAGAACATGAAGGCAATGGAACTGAACAACGAATTCAAGGCGATGGGACAGGCAGCGGTGCAGGGCTTCGAGCAGGCCAGCAGCACCTTTTTGCAGATGCACAAACAAGGCTCCGACGCCCTTATCCAGATGGTCGACTTCGGCTTTGGCGCCATGGAAGCCATGGCCCGTCCCACCAAGGAGGCCATGGTTGAGTGGACCCAGAAGCTGGGCGGGCAGGCCTCTGCCGTTGAGAACCCCATGGAGGCTTGGGAGAAGGGCATGAAGCAGGCTCACGAGCTGTGCAAAGAGGCCATCTCGAAGTGGACCCAGGCAGTCCAGGCCAACGCTGGCACCGTGATGGAGAACATCAAGGCCGCTCAGCCCAAGTAGCGATGTTTGACCGGCGAAGAGTGAGGTCTCACCTGGCCGGTAATGGCCCGGTGAGATCCGCTCGCTCCCGTTGGAAGTCTGCACAGTCTGGAGGGTTGGGAATGTTGGCGAAGATGGAAGCAGTAAAGAAGCTGGTGGACGGGTGGCCCAAAGTTATTCCGGGCGCCACACCCTACGAAGTGGTCTTCACCGAGAACAAGATGCGGCTGCTGCGCTTCCCGGCCCTGGGGGTTGCTGAGGCCCGTCCGGTCTTTCTGGTCTACTCGGTAATCAACCGCTACACGGTGCTGGACCTCATCGAGGGCAAGAGCGCCGTAGCCTATCTGAACAGCCAGGGCCTGGACGTCTACGTGGTTGATTGGGGTACCGCCGGGCCCGAGGATCGGTTCTTCGGCATGGACTACTACGTCGACCACCTTCTGGGCCGCTGTTTCAGGAAGATTCAGCGCATCACCGGTCGGCAGTCGATTCCGGTTCTGGGCTATTGCCTGGGTGGAACCATGGCAGCGGTCTACGCCGCTTTGCACCCCCAGCAGGTGGAGCGGCTGGTGCTTCTGGCGGCCCCCATGGACTTCGCCAAGGGGGGCGTCTTCACCTCGTGGACCAACCCCGAGAACTTCCCCGTTGACGCCCTCATGGACGCTTGGGGGAACCTGCCGCCCGAGGCCATGCAGGCCAGCTTCTGGTCCATGAACCTCTCGGCCCAGATAACGAAACTCTCCAGCGCCCTCAAGGCCACGGAACGACCCGAGTTCTTCAAGTTCTTTGTGGCCCTGGAGAAGTGGGCCAACGACAACGTCCCCTACCCCGGGGGCTTCTACCGTGAGTACATCAAGGGCTGGTACCAGGAGAACGGTCTGGTCAACAAGAGCTGGCGCATCAACGGCAAAGTCGTGGACCTTGGCAGCGTCACGTGCCCGCTGCTGGTGGTGACGGCGACAAAGGACACTATCGTCCCGCAGGAGTGCGCCTTGGCAGTCTGCGACCTTGTGGAATCCCAGAAGATAGAAAAGCTCTCCTGCGAGGCCGGCCACATAGGCGTCAGCGTCGGGGGCAAAGCATTCCAGGAAGTATGGCCGAAGGTGGCCCGCTTCATGGCCGGCTCGGCGTGAGGCATTGAATCACTCTGCGTTGACCCGCCGGGGTCCACGCTGCACACTACGTCACTTCGGAGGTGACTGATGAAGGTCAATATCGGAAGTTGGGCTACCAGAAACGGCCAGATCTTCAGGGGCAAGACCGCACTGGTCGTTGTGGGGCGCACCGTCTCGTACAAGCAGATGGATGAACGCATCAATCGGCTGGCCTCGGCACTCAAGAGCCGTGGGCTCACCAAAGGCGACCGGGTCGCTCTGCTGCTCTTCAACAGCATCGAGTATGTCGAGGCCTTCTTCGCCTGCGCCAAGGTTGGCATGATCGCCGTGCCTCTCAACTTCCGCCTCTCCGCCGAAGAGCTTGGCTACGTGCTCAACGACTGCAAGGCCTCTGCCCTGCTCTACGACCCCATGCTCACCCCCCAGGCGGAAGCCCTTGCTGCCTCCGTTCCTTCCCTCAGCCTCCTCGTGCGGACTCCCCTCTTCGGAGATGCCGCTGCTGCATCGCTGCCACCCGCCCCCGACCGCCCCATCTACGGAGAGCTTCTGGCCTCGGGCTCCACAGCCGAGACCCTGGACGAAGAGGTTGGCGGTGATGACGTCGTGCTTCTGATGTACACCTCGGGCACCACCGGGAAGCCCAAAGGGGTCATGCTCACCCACGACAACTGCTTCTTCCAGTCGGTCAACGGCTGGGCCCTGGGCATCTCGCCCGACGTTATATCACTGGTGGTGCTGCCTCTCTTCCACGTGGGTGGACTCAACGGTTCGGTCACCCCCATCCTCCACGCCGGCGGCACCATCATCCTGGTGCCCAAGTTCGAGCCCGCCGACGTGCTCAGGCTGGTGGAAGAACACAAGGCCCACGGCATCATGGCCGTTCCCACGGTCTACCAGATGCTCTTGGAACACCCCGACTTCAAGACACGGAACCTCTCTAGCCTCCAGGTGCTCATCTCCGGCGGTGCCCCCCTGCCCGAGGCCCTCATGAACTCCTACCACGAGCTTGGCTTCGAGATGCGCCAAGGATACGGCCTAACCGAGGCTTCACCAGGCGTGTCGGGCATGGGCCCCAGGGACGACCGCAAGAAACCCGGCTCCGTGGGAAGACCGTGCCTCTACACCAACGTCAGGATTATCTCCGACCAGGGCGAAACCCTGCCCGACGGCGAAGTGGGTGAGATCATCGTCCGAGGACCCAACGTCATGAAGGGATACTGGGGCCTGGAGTCCGAGACCAGCGCCGTGCTCAAGGATGGGTGGCTCTACACCGGAGATCTGGGCTACTTCGATGCCGACGGCTACCTCTACATCGCCGGCCGCAAGAAAGAGATGATCATCTCCGGCGGCGAAAACGTATACCCCGGCGAGATCGAACAAGTCCTGTGCAACCATCCCGACGTCGCAATCGCTGCCGTCGTTGGCGCCCCCCACGACCTCTGGGGCGAGGTTCCCGTGGCCTTCGTAATGCCCTTCCCCGGCAAGACCCCAGCTCCTCAGGCCCTGGTTGAGTTCGTGGCCCAGCGCCTCGCCAAGTATAAGGTCCCACGGGAGGTCTTCGTGGAATCCATCTTGCCTATGAATGCTGCCGGTAAGATCCTCAAGAATGAACTCAAAGGCCGCCTGAAGGCTTAAAAAGGAGATATATCATGATGAATTCAGCGACGGAAATGCTATTTAAGCAGTGGGAAAAAATGTTCTCGGGCTTCATGGATTACCTGGTCCGCAACGAGACCTTTCTCTCATCCATGGGCAAGATGATGGAGAGCAGCTCTATCTTCAAGATGGTCGTGGACAAGTCCTTCGAGCGGGCCCTGGAGTCCATGCGCATGCCCACCAGGAAAGACCTTGAGGAGACCCTCTACGCCATTCGAAAGCTGGAGTCCTCCATCCTGGACACCCAGGAGCAGTTGGATGCCATCTCACAGCAACTCTCGCAAGTAGGCGAATTGGTTGCGACCCAGGCCAGAATCGAGCTTGGGCGCGCCGAGCGAGCCGAGGCTCAGCCCAAGGCCCCGGAAGCCTCTGTGGACGCCCCTGCGGCCACCGACGCCCAGGCCGTCCCCAAGGCAAGCAGAGGCGGGAAGAAACCCGCATCGCCCAAGAAGGCTTCCTGAGCAGACGGCGGGTTTCGGTGAATGGGCAGAGTGGCACGCAACAGCGACGGCGGAGGCAGCAATGGATGATCTCATGATGAAAATCTGGTGGAAGGTAGCGCCTGAGCGGTTTCGACCGCCGCCGGTGGGGGTTACTCCCCACTCGGTCATAGCCACGTTCGGTCGCAGCGAGTTGCTCTCCTACCAGCCCACGGTGGGCACGGCATACGAGACGCCGGTGCTCTTCGTCCCCTCGCTGGTCAACCGCCACTACATACTGGACCTCATTCCCGAGCGCAGCGTGGTGAAGTACCTGCTGGACAAGGGCTTTGGCGTCTACATGCTGGATTGGGGTATCCCCGGCCCCGAAGACTCCCACACCACCATGGACGACTACCTGGCCAGGCGTCTGCACCACGCCGTGAGGGCGGTGAGCGCACGGCACCAGGGGCGCCCGGTGACGCTGGTGGGCTACTGCATGGGCGGCACCATGGCGTTGGCCTATGCGGGATTCGCTCCGGAGAAGGTCAAGAACCTGGTGCTTCTGGCCACCCCCGTTGATTTCTCCCAGTGCGGGCTTCTCACCCTCTGGTCCCAGGGCAAGCGTATGCCGCTGGAGTCGCTGGTGGAGGCGCACAGGCTCATCCCCCCGGCTCTTCTGCAGACAGCCTTCACTATGCTGCAGCCCGGCTGGGTTATCAAGCAGGCCCAAGGTGCCCTGGCACTGCCCGCCAGCCTCCCCAAACCCAAGAAGGGCGCCACCCCCGAAGAGATCTCCAAGCTGGAAGCCATAAAGGCCCAGGCCGCTGCCTTTCAGCGTGGCTACCTGGCCCTCTCACGCTGGGTCAACGACAATGTCGCAGTGCCCGGACCGGCCTTCCAGGACTGGACCCGAGAGTGCTTCCAGCGTAACGCCCTGCTGGGCCGCCAACTGGCCGTGGCAGGCAAAACCATTCGACCCGAGTCCATCTCCGCCTCGATTCTCAACGTCATAGCGGCAAAGGACCACATCATCCCGCCGCCAAGCAGCCTAGCGCTGGATGGCTGGATGGGCACCGGCAGGGACGTAACTTCCGCCGTGGTCGATGTGGGGCATATAGGCCTCTCCGTGGGCCAAGGCAGCTTCAGCAAGGTGTGGGCAGGCGTGGCAGCATGGCTTGGACCACGCAGCATGAAGACGAACGTGGAGGCATGAGATGATGCGCACTCTTGGATTAGCGTTGCTTATGGCAGTTGGAACCGCTTGCGGCTCAGCCAAGGTCAACTATGTGGATACGGCCGAGGAGACTGCCCAGGGAGACATCACCTTCCCGGACCAGGACATCATTGAGACCGACCTTGGAGATTCCAGGGAACCCGACCCGGACATGCCGGGCAGCGACCAAGTATCCGATCAGATGCTTGAAGACCAGGAGGTTGGCGGAGACGATTTGGCCGATTTGGGAGCGGAAGGCATCGATGACTCGGAAGCGGACGACCTGGCCGATGTAGAGGACGATGCCCAGCACACGGACAGCAGCGATACTGACGAAGTCGACGCCGGCGACGTGACTCCCGACACCCAGGAACCTCCTGAGCCTCCGGTGCAGAATCTAGTGGCAGAGCAGCGCCCCACAACGGCCCCCTGGGCCTCCATAGAGCTTCTGACCTTCTCCCACCCCGCTCTCTCGGGCGAGAAGTTCACGGCCAAGACTCAACAGAACGACCCAACGGTGGCAGGGTGGTTCGACGGCCAGACCAGCCCTTCGGCGGGCTCTGTGGTGCTTCACGTTGGGCCTGGATGCCAATCGGAGCCCTCTTCGGCCATCATGTTGGTGCATGGTGCAGGCAGCCACGCTAATCAGTCCTGGATAGACCCCGACCTCTTCGATGGTGGGCTGGCCTCCCACTGGATTGCCGATGGGCACTGCGTCTTCGCCGTGACCTTCCCTCATCCTTTTGGCGACAACCGAAACCAGGCGGTCCAGTTGGCCGCTGCCATGCACCAGGCCCGGGTTCATTCGGGACTTGACCAGATCCACGTGGTCTCGCACTCCAAAGGCGGAATAGTGGCCCTGGTCTACGCTACGGGTTTTCTGGCCCAATCGGGGCTTCCTTACGGCAACGACATGGCCACCTTGACGCTGGTTGCCGTTCCCATGGGAGGAATGGACTTCACCTTCCGCCATCCGGCATTCAACTACCCGGCAGACCTCATGGGCCTCTACATGCCCTCGTCGTGGAACCAGTTGCTGCAGTACGGAATGTGGAAGGATGTTCTCGAAGACAGCATTTACGGCGGAGCCTTTCCGGGCGTGCTGCAGCTTACCGTGGCCTGGGATGAGGTCTACTCGCTGGCCATGGTTGAGCAGGACTGGTACACCACCTACTACGGTGGCACTGGATTCATCAGCAAGTCCCTGGGCATCGCCCATGCAATAGACCTCTCGGGCAACTTCATGGAGAATCTGCGCAAGGGCAAGACCCCCGAGCAGTTGCCGTGCTACATCGTCTCCGGAGGGCTCCAGAGTGTTGGCGGCATGCCCTGGGAGTACACTGGCCCCTCGGACGCCATGGTCTTCGAGGCCAGCGCCACCGACGAGACCATGCTCTCCAGCGTAGCGGCCAAGAAGCACATGGCTCTCTCCAACCACTGGGACCTGCTCAGCGCCTCGGGGGTTAGAGACTGGATCGAGGAGCAGGTCTGGTAGGGCCCCACTCTTGCTGGCATGGTAGCGTCCCTGCCGGGCCAATGAGGCCTGGCCCAAGCCACGTCGCAGTTAGCAGAGTACCCAGCAACGCCGCAGGTGTCCCGAGATGGCGGCTCAGTGCCTCGTGGCCCCCTTGATTCCGGCAAAAGCAAGCCCTATCCTCGGCGCAACTTGAATCAGAGGGCAATCCATGCATGCTTGGCACGACATTCACATTGATATAACGAAGATTTCCACAAGATTTCCAGTTGTAATCGAGGTTCCGAAAGGCAGCAAGAACAAGTACGAGCTCGATAAGGACTCGGGTTTTCTGCGGCTAGATCGTGTTCTGTATAGCGCAGTGCATTATCCGGCCAACTACGGTTTCATTCCCCGCACCTTCTGCGACGACGGCGATCCGCTGGACGCCCTGGTTTTGATGCAGGAGCCTGTCCACCCGCTAACTCTGGTTGATGCCAGGGCCATCGGGGTGATGCGCATGAGGGACGACAAGGGTATCGACGACAAGATCCTTGCGGTGAGCGTTGACGACCCGGCCTTCTCGGATTTCACTGAGCACACCCAGTTGCAGCCCCACGTGCTGAGGGAGATTCGGCGCTTCTTCGAGGACTACAAGGCTTTGGAGAAGAAGGAGGTGGTTGTGGACGGATTCCTCAACGCCTCAGATGCCATCAAGATTTTGGAGGAGGCGCTGGACCTCTACCGCCGCAACGACCTCTGGGCCCGCCGCAAGATCTGAACGAAAGCTACACGCCGATGTAGTGAGCCAACTCTTTCTGCTCGGGGGTAAGGGCGTTGTAGATTCGTGCATAGTCGATGTAGTGCTCTGTGGCGTTGCGGATGAAGTCGACGTCGGAATCGGAGAGGGTGCGCTTGACCTTGGCGGGCAGCCCCACCACGAGGCTTCTTGGGGGTACCACGGTACCCTCGAGCAATACGGCTCCTGCGGCGATTATGGACTCTTCACCGATGACGCATCCGTTGAGAACTTTTGCTCCCATGCCGATGAGGCAGCGGTCTCCGATGGTGCAGCCATGGATAAGGGCGCAATGGCCCACGGTAACGTCTTCGCCGATGATGACATCGTACATTCCGTAGTGACCATGCACGCAGGTGAGGTCCTGCAGGTTTGAGCGGGCCCCGATCTTGATGGCCCTGACGTCGCCACGAAGGACGCAGTTGTACCAGATGCCCACGTCGGGCCCCAGCTCCACGTCTCCGATGAGCACTGCCCCGTGGGCCACGAAGGCCGTGGGATGAACCACGGGGCTTTTGTTCAGTCGCAACTCTCTTGCCATAGGAACCCCCATATTATTGGCCGCCCAATTCTAAACGGCCCCATGATAGCCAGGTCTTTACAGGCCCAGGATAGAGCCGGTGATCTTGATGTTGACGGGCAGCCCCTGGATGGAGGGGGCGCTTGGGGTGGTGATGGCCCCGAAGACCTTGACCAGGAACATGAAGACGAGGGCCGTGGCCACGAAGCTCACGAGCAAGAAGACCACGCGACGCTCTTCGGGCACCTTGAGGAACGATTCCAGGCCACAGTAGACGAAATAGAGGCAGGCAAGGCCAGCGGCCGTTGCGAAGAGGCCAAAAGCGGGCCATATCCACAGCACAAGCAGGAAAAATGCAGGAACGAAGCTTATGGCCACCAGGGTAAACGCTGCCCCGATGTTACGCTCTCCGCCGTAAATGGGGCTCAGGGTAGCCAGAATCAGGGAGAAGAGGGTGCCGGCCACCACAACCCCGACATACATCATCAATCCCATCTTCAGCGATTCGCCAAAGGGCAGCGAGAAGCCCCAGAAGCCGATGAGCAAGCTGCCCAGAAACACTGCCACGGCGGGGATAATTGAGAGCGGAAGCAGGTAGGCCAGGTAGACCTGCATGGGCGTCATGGCCTCCCCTTTTGTCTGCCTGAAGAGCTCTTTGGGCTCGGTAAGCAGGGTCTTGACCTGATAAATGATGTGTTGTCCCCATTCAGGAATGCTTGCCATGAGTCTCCTCCATAAGCCATTGTCCAACGTTCAACTGGGATAAGTGGTCTGAGGCCTCCCGGTTCGGCACAAGCCTTTACGGGCCACAGCCTCGCCCCCTGCCCGGGCCTCCAGAATCATGTGGAAGCACCAGAGCCTTTCGGCGCCAACGATAAGGCCACTGGGCAGCGGGTGCAAGGATCACAGCTTAGAAACCCGAAAAGCTTGACCAGCGCCCCAATGGTGTCTAACCTGCTCATTGGGCCCTGCGGGGTACGTTTAGAGGGATTGCAAGCGAGTAACCCCTAGATTAGTTTCGAGGGGTCTGTCCCTTCCCGCGATGTGCGTCCGGGCTTGCCTGGGATGCCTGATGCGGAAATATGGAGCCCACCTTGTAGGTGGGGGTTCTCTGCTCACCCTCGTTTTTTAAGACGGCTCATGTGGGGTTCCAACCTCTTCTTCCGCCCGTTTCTGCCACAAAAACCCTTGTCTGTCCGTGGTCTGCAACTGGCGGTAAAGTTGACAGGGGCCCCGCTCCGGGCTAATTCTTGGTTGCTACTATGAGGAGGCGCCATGCCTGACGAGTCCATTCTGCACACAATCGAGGGTAAGGATGTTATCGCAACTCTCGGCAAAGGCAGCGAGTTCGAGGGGAAGCTGACCTTCGAAGGGGCTGTTCGAATAGACGGCCGTTTCCAGGGGGAGATCTTCTCCAAGGGCACCCTGATTATTGGACAGAACGCCGACATCAAGGCTGAGATTTCGGTTTCGTCGGTGGTTGTCCAGGGCAAAGTGGTGGGGAACATCGCCGCTCCCAATTGTGTGGAGTTGCATGCCCCGGCCCATCTCAAGGGCAACATCGTCACTCCGTGCCTCTACATCGAGAAGGGCGTGGTCTTTGAGGGCTCAACCGCCATGGACACCCCCGCCGCTCAGGTTCCTCCGCTACCCCCCAGAACCCCATTCCCCGGGATATAGCGCCGCTTGACCCGTAATCCGAAGGGTTTTCATCACGCAGAAATTGCCCAACATAAGTGGCTTGGCAGGGTTAGCACTGGGTTGAATCAGGGGCCAACGGCACTAATCAATCGAGGTGCAGGTTCCCTCTGATTCGCTTGCGGCAATCGTCAGAGAGGCAAGGCCCCCCCTTGTCCAGCCTGAAGGAGCGGTAGTTGAGCAGCAGCAGTCGGAACTCCTGCATCTTCACTGCGCAAGCCTCGCACTCATCGAGGTGCATCTCCAGCTCCGTAGCCGAGGCCTCGTCGAGTTCCTTGTCGATGTACTCGCTGAAGCGCTCGAGCAGTTCGTCACAGTGATGTGGCTCGTCGCTCTTGAACCTGTCCATGGTAGACCTCTTCAAACTTCTTGAACAACATGGCCCTGGCACGATGCAGACGCACCTTGGCAGCGGTCTCTGAGATGTCCAGGGCCTCTGCCGCCTCACGGGAGGAGACCCCTTCGATGTCTCTGAGCACCAGCACGATACGATAATGCTCCGGGATGGTATGGAGAAGCTCCTCCAGCTTCTTTTTCATCTCCGAGGCCACAATCTGGTCCGCCGGGGTCTCCGCCTGGGGAGTTGCCAACTCTACCTCAGCGCCCCCCACCTCCTGAAGCGCCTCGTAGGAGAGCAGGTTCTTGGGCTGGTCCTTCCGCAGCCGGCGCTTCTTGATGCAAGCGCTGGATGCGATCTTCAGCAGCCACGAGAGCAAAGATGCCTCGCCGCGAAAATCCTTCAGGTAGCGATAGGCAGACTCGAAGGTGTCCTGGACTATGTCCTCAGCATCCTGGGGATGCCCGCACATCCGATAGCCAAACCGGTACACTTGATTCTCATATTTGCTGAGGATGGCTTCAAAGGCCCGCTTGTCGCCGTGGACCTTGAATCTCTCAACAAGGACAGTGTCGTCCATCATCTCAACCTCTGCATTGCCAAACACTTCGGATGCCCCCGAAAGCGGACAACAGCGGTCTCTTATACAGGAATTCTTGCTGGGATTCCAGATCAAAAGGCCCCGGGGCCGCTCACCCGTTCACCGGGACTGGACATGGCAAGAGCCCTACTTCGGAACTAGCGCCCGGAACGCCGTTGGGAATAGGACACCTCCCACCAGTGCGTACACCACGATGGCCGACGCTACATGAGGTGCCACCAGCCCCGTATCCAGCCCCACCTGGGCAATGGCGACCAACAGAGTCAACGGAGCGCTCATAATCAGCCCTGCCGCAAGAGTCTCCCGAAGCCGCAAACCCAAGGCAGTAAATAGCAGCATAGGCATAGCCCTCAGCAAATACCCGGCCACCAGCAGGAAGGCCACATCACTCAACAGCGTCTCGAGCCGCAACTCCCCCGGGTCAAAAGCTATCCCGACGTGGATGAAGAAGATGGGGATGAAGAACCCGAAGCCGAAGGACGAGAGTTTGTGCTCAATGGCCCCCCGGTCCCTGAACGAAAACGCCACCAGCACACCTGCCAGAAAGGCACCAAGAATCACCTCCACGTGCAACGCCAGAGCGGCAGCAATGGAGACCAGCAGGAGGGCGAAGGCCCCCCTTACACCCAACTCGGCAGAATCCTCCACTGCCACAAGGCGCCCGAAACGCTGCGGAAACCACCACACCAAGGTCCTGAGCAGCACGAGTGCCGCCCAAGCAGCGGCAAACAGCCCAACCAGTTTCGCCAGCCCCACCAACAGGTCGGTTCCGACTCCGTGCAACCCAGCCAGGTCGGTGACCGTCAGCAGGAAGATTGTAACAAACTCGCCCAGCGTCCCAGCAATCAGAACCAACTGCCCCATTGGCGTAGAGAGCTTCCCGGTATCTCTTAGTGCAACCAGAGTCAACCCCAAACTCATGGCTCCCAAGGCAAGGACGAACAGAAACGGCTTATCAAACCACCAAGTCACCGCCGCTGCCCCACCAAACACCATGGAAATGGCCAGCGACACCACCAACAAACCCCTTCGGCCCAGCTTCTCCACTTGCCCGAAGTCGATCTCCATGCCGGCCAAGAACATCAGGAAGGCAAACCCGAACTGCCCCAGGAACGCCGTGAACTCCGAGCGCTGGACCAGGCCCAACCCTCGGTCCGCCAGCAGAATCCCGTACAGAATCTCGATCACGGCCGCTGGAACCCTAAGACGGTTGCTAAGCAGCGGTATCAGGAAGGCCCCCATGGCAAGCAACAACAGGGTGGTAGCCTGGGTCTGCCCCATTTCAGGCCCCCGGCTCGGCGTGCGGAAGCACCATCACCGAGCAAGCGGCCTGATGGACCAGATGCATGGGCACGCATGGACTGGTCATGCTGTTCCGGTCCGAATCCGACAACCCCAGTACCATCAAGTCCTGGGGTTTTGCGCTTGCCAGAATCCCCCGCACCGGGTTCCCCGCAACCACCATTCGGTCAAAGCGCATTCGATAGTGAGTCGCCAGGTCGGAGAAGTCTTGCACGGCCCGCTCCATGGCTTCGGTGTGGCCTGGCCCCGTAATCATGCTCGGGGGAGCCGTGGTAACCAAAACTATTGGCAGTTGAAGCCGCCGTGCTACATCCAGCGCCAGAGTCGCCGCTTCTCCATCCAGAACGGCCCCCGTTACGCACAGCAGCACACGCTCGTATGCTGCCCCGCTTCTTGGGACCAGAACCGGACAACGCAGCCGCCGCATGCGACGAACCAGCAGCGTCTCGCCAAACCCCACCTGTTTCAGAATCGGAAGCCGCGAAGGCGGCAGCACCGCCAAACCCAGATCCAAAGCCTCGGCATCGACTCCCAACTCGTCGGGCCAGCTAAGTTCGGGATGCTCCATCAGCGGTAGCGGTTCCCCCCTTGCGACTCGCCCCACCTCCTTTAGCGTCCCCTTCTCCTCGCCGGGCGCCAAGAACGAGACAAACTGCGCCTCGGAAGCTTCGAAGAGGCGGCAGATCTCCGGCTGGCATTTTTCGATTCCGGGCAACAAAGGCACCCCGAATCCCGCCCCGAAGTGCAGTGGGAACTCGGACAATCCCGTGCGCAGTTGAGTGGCGATGGAAGGCAGGATTTGAGGGTCACCCACAAGCAGCAGTCGGTCCCCCTGCTCAAGCACCGTCTCCCCATGCGGGACAACCAGTTTTCTGTCACGGTACACGGCCGCAACCAGCCAGCGTTGCGGGTGAAAGGACTTCAGCGGCTTGCCAATGGCCGACGAGGCCGGCATCACCTCGGTCTCCATCACCTCGCCCTCACCAAGCCCCACCTGCTGGGCAATTCGATTCCCCCGATCCACCCTGGCCATCAGCGCAGCGGCTTCAGCCTCGCTGTCCGAAAGGGCGTCCACTCCAAGGGCCAGGAAATCGTCCAGATTCCGTCTTTGGCGGACCAGCGCCAGCAACCGAACCTTTGGGAAGTCTCTGCGCAACACTCGGCAGGCTTCAAGGCCAACGCTGTCCGGGCTGGCTACCACCAGGGCAAGGTCAGCACTGGCAGCACCTGCCTCCTCCAGAACCAGGCGTGATGTTCCATCGCCCTGCACAGTGCGCAGAGCGGCACCAACGTTCGAAGCAACCCGCTCGACCTCTTCCAGACTCTCTCGCGAAGGGTCCACCAGCGTGACACACCAGCCCAGCGCCAACCTGGAAGCCAACTGGATGCCCGTGTCGCCGGCCCCGACGATCAGCGCTCGAAATCTCCGTCCACCTGCTGTGTCGCATTCATGCATTTTCATCTTGTCGGTTATAGGCACCTCGGGCCCAGTAGGCAAGCTTCCCAACGAGCCATGCGTGGCGATTTCCTTCCCGTCGGAGTTATGGACCAGGAACGGCGGCCCCCACGGTGGCCCCCCCTCAGCTGCCCCGCTTTGCCCTTGGCCTTCTACTTCTGCCTCTGCTAGAGTTGCCCCATGAAATGCCCACGCTGCGGAACAGAACAGCCCCAGAACATCGAGTGCGCCCGATGCGGCGTTATCATCTCGAAATGGCTGGAGAGAAACGCCCCGGCCAACAAACCTGCCCCGAAAGCAGGCCCCACCGGGGCCTCCCCTTCAGCTCAAGCAGACTCTTCAGGTCGCCCGACACGTGTGGCCCAAGAGGTCCAGCGGCTCTTTCAACCATCGAACATCAGGGCCTTTTCGGGCTCCATGCTGAGGCAGAGCCTTGTGCTGCTATTCCCGCCCTGGGTGGTGCTTCGACAGTTCTACGGCACGTTGCAGCGGCTCATTCGCTCGGGGGCCGGGCTTGACATGGGCATGCAGGCCCTGGCTGAGCAGGGTTGGGGGCGCTTCCGAAGACTCGCTCAGGCCTTGCACCAAGGCATATCCTCGGGCAAGGGCGTGGGGCACTCACTGCTGGCCACGGGGCTGGTGCCCAGACTGCACACCGGGCTCTTGCAGGCCGGGGAGCAGTTGGGGACCATGCCCGAGATGCTGGGGCTGCTTATCGACCACTGCCAATCCAGGATCGATTTTCGCAATCGCATACTAAAGGCAAGCATATATCCCATCTTACTCATGATCATCAGCGCATTCATGATGCCTCTGCCAACTCTTATTTTTGGTTCAGGCAGCTCTTACGCCATGGCAGTAACGGGGCTCTTGGTAAGGGCCGCTGGGGCCATAGCTGCGGTCTACGTTGCCCTCCGCATGCTGCCTGCTCTCCTTGGCGGGCTGATGCGGTTCATACCCGGCTCAGTTGAGTTAGCGCTCTTTCCGGGGAGGAGGGCGCAGGCGATGTGGGTCCTCCACTCTGCCATGAAGGCTGGTGTGCCATGGGCTCAGGCCCTGGACCTGGCCTCCCGGTGTTTCACGTCGGATGCGAACCTGAAGGTCTTCAAGCAGGCCTACGAGAGCATCAGCGGGGGCGGCGGCGTTGTGGGGGCTCTTGCGCCACTGGTTCACCGCTCCTTCCGGGTGCTGCTGCTCTCGGGCGAGTTGTCGGGGAGCATGGAGGAGGTCTTCGCCGAGCTATACGAGGAGTACGCTGAGCGGGCACGCAGGCGGGTTGCGCTGGTGACCACGATTGCCTCGGTTCTGGTGCTGGTGGGGGCCCTTGCCTACGTCGCAGGCCAGACCTTCGGCTCTCTCCAGGACGCGCTTACCATCCCAACAGAGCAGTTGGAGGAGCTTAATCGAGAATTGAAGGGAACAGGGATGCGAATCTTCTGACGCTGCTTCGGGGGATGATGGACCGCCGAGATGGCCCTGCTCAATCTGCGAACAGAAGAACAGTGATCAGACCAGCGACTCGCGGGAAAAGTTCCGGTTGGCAGGAACTTCAAAGGTGGCCGATATGGCACTTACGGCAGCGGCGCGGTCGCGTTCACGCACGACGCAGCAGAGCGACGAGAGCGATGTGGCGATGCCCAGAATATTGATGTTGCGCTCACCGAAGGCAGCAAACAGCTTCGTTGCAACGCCGGGAATCTCCCGGACCTCGGGGCCATAGATGCCCACCACCGCACAATCGGGTTCACTCTCGACGTAGCTTGTGGTGGTCTCCCGGCGAATCTCCGAGAGCAGAGCATCAAGCCGGTCCATGTCGGTCATAAGAATTGCCGCTGTAACGTTGGCGCCACCGGAAGGGTCTCTGCTCTCTGCAAGAAACTCTATGTTGACCCCGGCCCGCCCGAACACCTTGACGGCAGAGGCAGCTCCACCGGCCTTGTCAGGCATGCCGAGAATCCGGACCACGCAGAGGTTTGATGATTCAACCACGCCGCCGATGCGAAGCTGCTTTCCATTAAACATATTGCGCTCTCCTTCTCGCCCCATTGGCCCCCGGCGCTTGTGCCAGAGACTGACAAAGGGGCTGTTTATCACAGGGCCACCCCTCGCGCCAGAAAAGTTGGCCCTGGTGGCGAATCTCGCCGCATCCCGCGCACGCAAACCATTTCCGAACGGCCCCACATTGGGGTTGCAACAAGCCTTGAGCGTCAATATCCTAACGCCCGTGACCCTTATCTCGTTTCCAACCCCTGGCCAGTACTTTCGCCAACAACGAGGGAGTCTGGGGGGGGGCTCGGTGGGGGCCCATTGCGACAGAACCGCAAAATCGGGG
>Ga0302238_1001095_pt1 | contig 23549 bp, 20 predicted proteins | sample AAG_UR_Asn_MG_FD_193527 | JGI IMG/M metagenome (GOLD analysis project Ga0302238, IMG submission 193527) | Enriched activated sludge microbial communities from anaerobic digester in WTTP, New Holstein, Wisconsin, United States - AAG_UR_Asn | ecosystem: Engineered > Bioreactor > Anaerobic >... | reverse complement strand
CGGTGGTCTCGTCAGGGTCGGGTTGGTTGTCTAAGGGAGTGATGTCTTTGGAGCCATCGGTCAGTGACTGGTCTTTGGCTCCGTTCTGGTCCCAGGTGGAGGTATCGGGTAGAAGGCCCAGGTCTTCTGAGAGGTCTTCTTCGGAGAGGGCGGTTCCGGTGGCACCGCAGGCCACGGCGAAGAGGGCCAGGAGGCCCAGAATCGGGAGCGTACGTAAGGCGGTTCTCATCAAGGCACCTCCAGCAGCACTTCATCTCCCCGTGGGTGAACGGCGGGGGAGGGGACCATTCGGGCTTGGTTTCGGGGCGTAAGTATACAGTATTGCGGGGTTTTCTCCAGAAAAATCGGGCGGCGATACTGGGGGGGGGCCGGGTCGGTCAGGAGACCAGGGAGAGTCGAGCGATAGCCCGGCGGAGGGCGTACTCGGCTCTGGCGACATCGAGATTGGGGTCGTTTCCCAGGGCACCCAGGCGAGCCTCTGCTCTGTGTTGCGCCTCACTGGCCCTTCTGAGGTCAATCTCTTGGGGGCCTTCGGCAGTCTCGGTAAGGACAGTGACTGTGTCGTCCATGACCTCGAGGAAGCCTCTGTTGACAGCGAGTTTGCCCGACTCTTGGCCGGAGTATTGGAGAACGCCAACCTCGAGGGTGGATATGAGGGCTGTGTGGCCCGGGAGGATGCAGATCTCTCCCAAGGCTCCTGGCAGCACCACAGAGTCCACCTCGACATTGATTTTTTCGCACTTAGGTGTAACTACTCGCAAATGCATCTTTACATACTCTTCGCTTTTTCGACAGCTTCTTCAATAGAGCCAACCATGGCGAAGGCGCCTTCGGGCAGGCTGTCGTGCTTTCCGTCGATGATCTCCTTAAAGCCGCGCACGGTCTCTTCGAGTTTGACGTAGCGACCCGGGCGTCCGGTGAACTGTTCGGCGACGTGGAAAGGTTGGGAGAGGAACTGTTGAATACGCCGAGCTCTGTGGACGGTGACTTTCTGGGACTCAGAGAGCTCTTCCATGCCGAGGATGGCGATGATGTCCTGGAGGTCCTTGTATTCTTGTAGGAGGCGCTGGACCTCTCTTGCGGTGCGGTAGTGGTCCTCACCCACGACGAGGGGGTCAAGGATTCGGGAGGTTGAGTCAAGGGGGTCCACGGCGGGATAGATGCCGATTTCTGCAATAGAGCGGCTAAGCACCGTAGTGGCGTCGAGATGAGAGAAGGTGGTAGCGGGAGCCGGGTCGGTGAGGTCGTCGGCGGGCACGTAGATAGCTTGGACGGAGGTGATGGAGCCCTGGGTGGTGGAGGTGATGCGCTCTTGGAGTTCACCCAGGTCGGTAGCGAGGGTGGGCTGGTAGCCCACGGCGGAGGGCATACGTCCGAGGAGAGCGGAGACTTCTGAACCGGCCTGAGTAAAGCGGAAGATGTTGTCGATGAAGAGGAGCACATCTTGCTTCTGGACATCGCGGAAGTATTCAGCGGCAGTGAGGGCCGAGAGTCCAACTCGGGCGCGAGCTCCGGGCGGCTCGTTCATCTGGCCGTAGACGAGGCAGGTCTTGTCGATAACGCCAGACTCTTGCATTTCGAGCCAGAGGTCGTTTCCTTCACGCGTTCGCTCCCCCACCCCACCAAAGACCGAGACGCCGCCGTGATGTTTGGCGATGTTGTGGATGAGTTCCATTATGATGACGGTTTTTCCAACGCCGGCGCCGCCGAAGAGGCCGACCTTACCGCCCTTTGGATAGGGTGCCAGCAGGTCCACCACCTTGATGCCGGTTTCCAGGGGGGCAATCTCCACCGATTGTTCCTGGAACGATGGGGGCACCCGATGGATGGGGGAGAACTCGGTAGCGTTGATGGGGCCACGTTCATCCACGGGCTCGCCAACGACGTTCATGATGCGGCCCAGGGTCTGGGGACCGACGGGGATGAGGATTGCTTTGCCGGTGTTGAGCACGGGCATACCTCGAACCAGTCCGTCGGTAGTATCCATGGCAATACAGCGGACGGTGTTCTCTCCGGTGTGCTGAGCCACTTCCAGGACGAGGTTCCACTCCTTCTCGCTGATCCAGGGGTTGCTGACCTTGAGAGCCGTATAGATCTCGGGCAGTTCGCCCTCGTCGAAGACGACGTCCACCACCGGCCCGATAACTTGTGAGACTCTGCCCTGCTGCATCGAATCCTCCTACTTGATGGCCTCGGCACCACCAACAATATCAACCAATTCTTTAGTAATAGATGCCTGCCTCGCCTTATTGTACTCCAGTGTGAGCTTGGCGATGACATCGGATGCATTTTTCGTAGCGTTGTCCATGGCCGTGGTTCGGGCCCCCATTTCTGAGGCCACGGACTCCAGTAGGGCGTGATAGAGGCCTACGTTGACGTACAGCGGGTAGAGCCTGTCCAGCACCTGCCTGCGCCCGGGCTCGAAGAGGTGCCCGAACTTAGACGCTCTGGTATCACTTTCCGGGACCTCAACAGGAAGCACCTTTGTGAGCGTGACCTTCTGGACCAGGGGGGACCGGAACCAGTTGTAGATCACATAGAGGGCATCATAGGTTCCCTCGTTGTAGGCGGCGGACAGTTCATCGCCAATGCGCGCCGTTCTGTCATAATTCATATTCATAAACAGATCTTTATAATAGAATCTAACCTTGAACCCTCTTCGCTGCAGTGCCTCGTAGCCCTTCTTGCCAATAACGGCCAGCTCTACTTCGACCCCCTCTTCTTTCTGCTTGATGGCGAACTGCTCCGCTGCCCTGACAACGTTAATGTTAAAGCTGCCACAGAGGCCACGGTCCGAGGTGAACGCAACGAGCAGGACTCGTTTGGGTTCTCGGTGTACGAGCAGCGGATGAGTGAGCCCCTCGTCAAAGGAAGCGAGGTGGTGTATCACGTCGCCAAGGCTCTCTTCATAGGGTCGGAGGCTGATAGCTGCTTCCTGGGCCCGGCGCAGCTTCGCAGCGGCTACGAGCTTCATGGCCCTGGTGAGTTGCTGCGTGCTTTTGACGCCGGCTATTCGCTTCCGGATGGTTTTCAGGTTCGGCATCTAGGCTCCCCCTAAGGCCTGAAGCTCTTCTTGAGCTCCTTTATGGCGTCGCTCATCTTCCCCATGAGTTCCGGGGAGAGGACCTTCTTCTCGACGATCTCCTTGAGGATCTCTGGGTAGCGGGCCTCAACAAAATCGAAGAGCTCGTTCTGGAAGCGTTTGATGCTGGCCACGGGCAGATCAAGGAGGAGGTTCTCCTTGTTGGTGCCGGCGAAGAGGATGAGCACCTGCTTCTCCACCGAGAGGGGCTCGTTCTGAGGCTGTTTGAGGATCTCCATGAGCCTTGCGCCCTTGTCGATCTGGCGACGGGTTGCCTCGTCGAGGTCAGAGCCGAATTGAGCAAAGGCTTCGAGGGAGCGGAAACTGGCCAGGTCCATACGAAGGGAGCCGGCCACCTGCTTCATGGCCTTGATCTGAGCGTTGCCGCCCACTCGGGAGACTGAGAGGCCGGCGTTGACGGCGGGCCGCACGCCTTTATAGAAGAGGTCTGTCTCTAGGTAGATCTGACCGTCGGTAATAGAGATCACGTTGGTCGGGATGTAAGCAGAGACGTCACCGGCCTGAGTTTCGATAATCGGCAGAGCGGTTAGGGAACCACCGCCAAGGGGGTCGCTCATCTTGGCAGCACGCTCGAGGAGTCGAGAGTGAAGATAGAAAACGTCGCCGGGGAACGCTTCGCGTCCTGGGGGGCGGCGGAGCAGGAGGGCCATGCAGCGATAGGCTGTGGCGTGTTTCGAGAGGTCGTCGTAAATCACCAGGGCATGCTTGCCACTATCTCGGAAGTACTCTCCCATGGCGCATCCCGAGTAGGGGGCAAGGAACTGCATGGTAGCTGCTTCCGAGGCACCGGCGAGCACCACGGTTGTGTACTCCATGGCGCCGTGCTTTTTGAGGCGGTCTACCACTTGGGCCACGGTGCTCTGCTTCTGTCCAATGGCGACGTAGATGCAGATGACCCCATTGCCCTTCTGGTTGATAATGGCATCCACAGCCACGGTGGTCTTACCGGTGCCGCGGTCTCCGATGATCAGTTCACGCTGGCCACGACCAATGGGGGTCATGGCATCGATAGCGGTTATGCCGGTCTGAAGGGGCTCTTTCACGGGCTGTCTTGCAACGATGCCCGGAGCCTTAAGTTCAACTCTGCGGTGGGTCGACGCCAGGATTTCCCCTAGGCCGTCGATGGGGTTACCCAGGGCATCCACGACCCTTCCCACCAGGGCATCGCCGGCGGGCACTTCGACGATTCGGCCGGTGCGCCGGACCTCATCGCCCTCCCGGATCTTCTCCGACTCGCCCAGTAGTGCTACGCCAATATTATCTTCTTCAAGGTTTAGCACCATACCTTTGACACCGTGGGGAAACTCCAGGAGTTCACCCGACATGCACCCGTCGAGACCATAGACGCGGGCGATGCCGTCGCCGGTGGCAACTACGCTGCCTACCTCTGCAACGTCCAGGGCTTTGCCGGCCCCTTCCATTTGCTGCTTAAGTATTCTGCTTATCTCCGCAACATTGATACCCATCGACACCCCCGAAGATTCCGGTTCCTGCCTTAGTTACACATTTGAAGAAATCTGCTGACGCAGTTTTCTGAGCTTACCCTTAATCGAAGAGTCCATGACCAGATTCCCTACCTGGACCCTCACGCCTCCAAGCAGCGACTCTTCGACCTTGAAACCGGCCAGCACTCGCTGCCGATAGAGTCTGGTCAGAGCCATGACCATATCGCTCTTCTGGGACTCGTTGAGAGCTTTGGGCGTGGCGACGCTGGCGCGAATCCGACCAGCCTCGGCATCCAGCAATTCCCCGAAGCGTTTAGAGCATGCCGACAGGAATTCAAGCCTGCCGTGCTGTACGAGCAGCAGGAGAAAGCCTTTTGCGGTGGAGGGTATGGTCACCTCAGCGAAGACGCCCTCTAGAATCTGCTTTTTTCTTGTGCGGGTGAGGAGGGGCGACTCCAAAGTGTTTCTCAACGCCGGCAACTGCTCCAGGGCCGCGGAAAAGGCCGAAATTGACTCTCCGACGGATTCTGCGTCTTTGCGCTCCTTGCAGAGCATCATAAGCGCACGGGCGTACCGTCTGGCAACCACTCCCTCGTCAGGTCTCATCTTGCCTTCTCCTGTCTGGGAAGCTGCACGGTAGCCAGCCCGTTAGAAAAGTCTGCCACGAGGCGCTCGTGAGGCAGTTCCTGCCAGGTCGCCTTAAGTTGAAGTTCCGCTTTGTCGAGCGCTGCCAGGGCCACCTCGGTCATGACCTGCTTATCGAGCCTTGCCTTTTCGCCAACCAGGGCCTGCTCGGCGCCCTTCTGAATCTTCTGGGCCTCTTGCGCTGCTCGCTGGCGAATCTTCTCTTCGAGGGTGAGCCCCTCTTCGTGCATACGTTTGATAAGGGCCGCCTTGTCATCCTCCAGGCCATGGACCTTCTGGCGTGCATCCTGGGCCTGGGTGGAGGCTTGGCGGGCGGCGGCTTCGGCCTGGGTGAGCCTGCGTGCGGTGTTGGCAGAGCGCTCACGAACAGCACGGGCGATGGCGGGGCCCGCCGTTACAGCAATAATGGCAACAAAAATGGCGAAGTTGATTATGTAGAAACCGTGGACCTTGAGCGAGAAGCCGTGGCCACCATCTTCCCCGGCCAGCGCCAGGGCCGGAGTTACCAGCAGCAGGGCCGCAGAAAGAAGGGAAGCGGCCCGAGCAATCAGGTTCTGAACATCGGCCTGCGCCCTTTTCATCGTTTGCCCTCCGTGGAAGCACTGCTTGACCCGGTGAGGGAGGAGACCAAATCTCGTGCCAAGGATTCCACCACGGGCGCTGCCTGGTCTCTGGAGGCCTGGACCTGGCCGCGATAGGCGGAGACCTTCTCATCAAGCCAGGCGGCCCATTGGCTGCGGGCCTTGGCCAGGGTCTCCGATTCTGTCTTGAGGGCACCGTCCCGATGTGCGTTTCGCACAGCGAGCCCTTCGGCAGCGGCGTCGAGCATGGCGAGGCGATAGCGCTCGTTGAGTTCGTGGGCCTCGCCACCCTCTTTTCGGGCGATCTCTTCTTTGCCCTCGGTTTCTGCGCGTCGGGCTTCGAGGAGGGCCAGCATGGGCTTGAAGACCAGGAAGCGCAGGGCCACCAGGACGACCAGGAAGATGGCCAACTGAACGAAAAATGTGACGTCCAGGTCAATAAGTGCTGCCGGACGCAATGAGAGAAGCAGGTTCACTCCACCCCCTCCAAATTTGGGGCGATTCTGGCAACGCGCTTAGGCTTTGTCAAGCCCGGTTACCAGCGGAAATCAGGGGATTCGGGCGAGGCGGCACCGTGTGAGGAGAGGCGCAGCGAACCTCTCTCTCTGTGATTCGGTTCACGGTGGAGTTCTCCGTTTTCTTTGGTAGGTGGCGGTGGCTTTTCTTTCCAGTCTGTGTGAAGATGCTCGCAAAGTGGGCCAGTAAGCGGGCCCCTCTGGAGCCTTCCAATGATTCGGTTTGTGGAGTTCTTTTCTGGCATAGGAGCCTTCCATCAGGCAGCGCTGGGCATCGCTGAGGTTGTGGGGGCCTTCGACCAGGATTCGGTAGCCAACGAGGTATATGAGTTTAACCACGGTTTGAGGCCAAGCGCCCGGAATCTGCAGTCCATCAAGCCGGCAGAGATCTCCCGTTTCGATGCCGAGGGGTGGTTCTTGAGTCCACCGTGTCAGCCCTACACTCAAAAGGGGGCAGGCCGAGACGTGGACGATCCCCGGGCCAAGCCGCTGCTGCATTTCATCGACCTGATTCCCGTTTTGCGGCCGCGATTCATCCTTCTGGAGAATGTACCTCCATTTGCGGACTCCAGGTCTCGGGCCTTGCTCTCAACGGCCCTTACGCTTGCGGACATGCACTGCACCGAGGTGCTGCTCTGCCCGACCATGCTTGGAATTCCGAATCGAAGGCTCAGGTACTTCCTGTTGGCTTCCCGGGACGCCGAGCCAGAGGTGGAGTCGCCGGCCCCTGTGAGCAGCGCTGGAACAGCCAGGTCCCTTCCGTTGTACCTCGATTCTGCAGCCGATGACGGCCTGTACCTGCCCGATGGTTTCCACACCACCTATGGTCCGGGGCTGGACGTTGTCGAGGGGTCCGGGGGGATTACTGCCTGTTTCGGTTCATCTTACGGTAAGGCCAGAGCGCGAGCCGGAAGTTACCTGCTGGATGAAAAGGGGTTGCGGCGCTTCTCTCCCGGCGAGATTGCCCGTCTACTGGCTTTCAAGAAGGGCTTTATCTTCCCCGAGGGGTTCGACACCCTGACAAGATATCGTCTGCTGGGCAACAGCGTCAACGTTGCCTGCCTGAGGCGGCTGCTTCGCTCCTTGCTGCCCTGAGCCGTTCCAGGGGGGTCTGCCCCAGTGGTCTTCCTACCCCCGCTACAACGAAGTTGGCCCATGGCCGGTGCACGGCGAGCGGCCATTGGGGGTGTTGAGGCAGCTCCGATCATAGACCACACGGTCCAACTCGCACCATTCTTGACTTGCGAGCGCACTTGACGCATACCGTCTTCAACCTGACGGCGTCTGCGTGGGCGACTGGGTGCTCAGAGGCAGCAATGCCTGCCCCCCGGCTTGGGGCACTGACCTGTCACAACTGTGGAATTCTTGCGGATGGAATACGGCCCCGAGCTTCCGGTCCTCTTGATTTCAGGCGCTCTTGTCGCCGTATTAGTTCACTCTTTATACGTATGGCTTTCCTATCGAACTGCGTTTCATTTCTACCTTGGAATTTCGGTAGGAGTTATTCTTGGCTCTACATGGGTCGAGCTCTTGGTTCTGGGTGGCTGTCTCTGGTGCGGCGAGGCCTATGCTGCTGCAACCACTGCTTTGGCGGCCCCGTTTCTTTGGACGGCGGCATCGAGACTGGTGGGTGAGAAGGACCGATGGTGGGTCTTGACAGCGGGGCTGGTTGCCGGGGCAGTTCCTCTGGCTCTAGTGGTTGCGGGGGTTCCGTCCCCCTACCCCGAATTCTGCGCAACGCTGGTTTCCGGGGTTCTAATTTCCCATCGCATATGGAGGAGTCTACCGGAGGCTGGTGCCAATCTTGGTAGAAGGACCGCACTTCTGGGATCATGGTTTGCCCTGGCTCTGGCCCTATCTGTGCGCCCGCTGTGGATATACTTTTTTGGCAGCGACATGGTATCCGCCACCATGGTTCCCGCATCGCTTTATATTGTTGCAATAATTACCATGATTCTTTATTTTGACATAGCACGACTAACTAAAACGGCGGGTTTTAACAGACTACAGGTTCTACTCTCCAGCCCCACTGACGTTGTATACAGCTACCGGTTCAAGCAGCGGCGGGGATTCGAGTTCATAAGCCCGTCCATAATGGGCTGGACCGGGGTGACGGCGGAGGAGGTTTGCCGGAATGGTCTGTCGATGCTGAAGGCCATCCACCCTGAGGACAGGCAGAGGGTAAAGAACCGGTTGTTTGAGGATTACGTTGAGACGGAGCCACACACGTACCGTTTCATAACGCCGGACGGCAGCATTCGGTGGGGGGAGCAACGGAACGTTCCGGTGTTCAACGGAAAGGGGGAGGTAGTTGGGCTTGAGGGGGTGATGCGGGACGTTACTGCCGGCATATTGCAGCAGCGAGCGCTGGCTGAGAGTGAGGAACGATACAGGACGCTGTTCAATTCCGGCGGCGACATGGTGTTTGTGGCGACCCTGGATGGTCCAATGGGGCCTGGCAGGATGGTGGCCGTGAATGATGCTGCGGTTCTAACCCTGGGCTACTCCAGGGAGGATTTGCTGCAGATGAATGCTGATGGCCTGGTAGTGCTGGAGAATCAGGAGGCCGGTGAGGAGGCCATTGACAAGATCGTTTCGGGCCAGGACGTGATGCTCTCCATGAGTCTGCGCACCCGCTCTGGGGCTCTTGTGCCCGTGGAGGTACACGGCCATCCGGTGGTGGTTGAGGGCCAGGCCTCGGTGATAGCCGTAGCGAGGGACGTCTCGGAGCGCCGGGATTTGGAGGCCAGGCTGGTGCAGGCGCAGAAGATGGAAGCCATGGGACGGCTGGCGGGGGGTGTTGCCCACGACTTCAATAATGTCTTAAGCGCCATAATTGGAAACGCAGACCTGTTGTCGTTGCGGCTGCCTGAGGATCATGTGTTGAGACCTGAGGTCGACCACATATTGGAGGCCAGCGAGAGGGCAGCGAGGCTGGTTAGGCAGTTGCTGGTCTTTTCCAGGAAGCAGCCTTTGAAGCGGCGAATTCTTCAGTTGAACGATCTGCTGACTGGCATGGTGCCGTTGATTCAGTCGCTGATTGGCGAGCGAATCAGGTTGACGCTGGACCTTGACGAGACGCTTGGGTTGGTTAAGGCGGATCCGGTGCAGTTGGAGCAGGTGGTTTTGAATCTGGTGGTCAACGCCAGGGATGCCATGGCCAATGGCGGTGCCCTGGACATCTCAACGAAGGTTCATGTGCTCACTGTGGCCACCCTTGGGGGGACGCCTGCTGGAGAGTATGCTCTGTTGACTGTCCGCGACACGGGCCATGGAATCTCAGAAGATGATCTGGGTAAGGTGTTTGAGCCCTTCTTCACCACGAAGGAGGATGGAACGGGGCTGGGGCTGGCTACGGTCTACGGGATTCTTCAGCGGATGCAGGGGGAAGTGGAGGTGGAGTCTGTGCTGGCGCGGGGGACTACTTTCAGGGTGATGATTCCAGTTGCGGAGCCTGGCGAGAGCAGTTCGGACTCGAACTGGAGGCTCACCTCTTCAAGTCTTCCCCCGCCCGTGGGCAACGAGACCATTCTGGTGGTGGACGATGAGCCGGACGTGCTGAACGTTGCGGACAACGCTTTGCAGCAGCTTGGCTATACCGTGCTGGCTGCCGCTACGGGAGAGGAGGCTGAGGCCATAGTCAGGGGGTATCCCGGGGAGATACACCTGTTGCTGTCGGACGTCATCCTGCCGAGGGTTTCGGGGCCGGTGCTGGCAAAGAGGCTGTGTGTTCAGAGACCTGACATGAAGGTATTGCTGATGTCTGGTTACAGCGATGGGTACGTAGAGGATGGGAAGGAGTCAACTACCGCTTTCATTCCCAAGCCCTTCTCCGTGGGTGAACTTGCAAGGAAGGTCCGCAGGGTGCTTGAGCGCCCGTAACGAGCGCCACAAGCTTGCGTATTCCCTGGGAATTAGTCGAAATAGTTGTAGTAATCAACGCCAAGATGCGTAATCAGCTCCTCGCCAATCATATATCTGAGGGTATTCTTCATCTTGGTCTGCTGGATGAAGAGATCATGTTCCGGGTAGAGACTGGGGTGATGGATTGGTGACTTGAAGAAGAAGGAGAGCCACTCCTGAATCCCGCCCATATTGGCTCTTGCGGCCAAATCGGCGAAGATGCCAAGGTCCAGGACGAGGGGTGCTGCGAGGATGGAGTCTCTGCAGAGGAAGTCGATCTTGATCTGCATCTTGCGGCCCATCCAGCCGAAGATGTCGATGTTATCCCAACCTTCTTTATTATCGCCTCTTGGCGGGTAATAGTTAATTCTAACCTTGTGGTAGATATTACCATACAGTTCCGGATAGACCTCAGGCTGGAGGATGCTTTCAAGCACTGAGAGCTTGGAGACCTCTTTGCTCTTGAAGGAGTCGGGGTCGTCGAGAACTTCGCCGTCCCGGTTACCCAGGATGTTGGTGGAGAACCAGCCATCGACGCCGAGGTAGCGGGCCTTGAGTCCAGGGGCAACGATGGTCTTCATGAGGGTTTGGCCGGTCTTGAAGTCTTTTCCGCAGATTGGGACGCGATTCTTGTCAGCCAGCTGCATGATGGCGGGTGTATCCACGCCCATATGGGGTGCGCCGTGAGCGAAGGGGATCCCCATCTTCACTGCGGTGTAGGCGTAGACCATGGTGGGGGAGATGCGCTCGTCGTTGGCCTTGAGACCGGCCTCGAAGGCCTCGATGGTCTGATGTACGTCGCCGGGCTGCTGATAGATTTCGGTTGAACCGCACCATATCATCACGAAGCGATCGATATTGTGTTTTTCTTTGAAATTCTTAATGTCTTCAACGAGCATGAGGTGTTTGTCCCACCATGTTCCGCCCTGCTTGACGTTGGGTCCGTCCAGCTTCTTGACGTATCTTTTGTCGAAGACGGCGGGCATGGGGACGATAGATTCGAGATAGCTCTTGATGGGAGCCAGCTGCTCCTGGGTGAGCACGCCAGCTTTGGCGGCCGCTTCGTAGCAGTTATCGGGGAAGATATCCCAGCCACCGATGACTATGTCGTCGAGGCCAGCCAGCGGCACGACGTCTTTGATAAGGGGCTGACGGTTCTCGTCACGCCGTCCCAGTCTGATGTGGCCCATCTGCGACATGCAGCCGTAGGGAGGGCATAGCCCGCGGCGGATGGCCTCTACGCCCGCGGCGAAGGTGGTCATGACGGCACCCATGCCGGGTGTAAGAATACCCAGCTTTCCAGTTGCCGGGCGAATGTTGATCTGCTTCTTTTCCATGATACTACTCCTGTGTCATCAAGGGGCCCTGCTTCATAAGGGGCCGGAGAACAAGCCCGCTTCCATCCCGAATAGTCAGTGTTTGGGGCGGAGAGCCGGCTAGCCTTACTCCTAACCATGACGAAAAGCAAGCCGGATCTCCATTCAGATCTGTGCCGAATGGGGCCACCTCTGATGGGGTTGAATTATCGCAGTACTGGCCTAAAATGCCTAGGGTGAACGAGCGACAACCTCGTCCCCGTGCCCCTGGTAGCTACCTCGCCAAAGCATTGGCGCCCAAGGCGTTGCTTGGGGAACTGCCCGGGCAGCGTGGTTTTCGGCGGTTGGAGGAGAAGCCATGAGAGTATTGATGTCTTGTTCGCGCAGCGGTGGGGCGCTTGCTATGTTTCTAACAGCGCTGGCCGGCTGCACTTTCAGCGTCTCCTACCCTGCTGAGGATGCTTTCATTAGAGATACGGCGCAACATGAGACGGCGGTTGACGCACAGCGTCACGACACCAACGACGTGCTTACAGACAGGATCTCGCCACCCGACTCCGGGGAGATTGGACTTTGGGACGGCGCTGGCGAGACCGGCGAGATGGTTGTTCCTCCCGACGCTGACGACACGGTACTCCCGGAGGTCATTGAGCCGGACTTGGTTGAGCCCGACATAGAGGTTGGAGAGTGTGAGACCAAGGAGGATTGCCAGGTGCTGTACGGCGAGGTGGGCCCCTGCCTTGGCTACGTTTGTCAGGGTTCTCCGTCCACGTGCGAGACATACTTCACTGATGCGCCGTGTGACGACGCCGATCCGTGTACCGTGGACGACGCTTGCTTCGAGGGCATGTGTATGGGTATGCCGCTGGGATGCTTGCCCGTGGATTGCCACGAAGTCATGTGCGACCAGGAACAAGGCTGTCTTTATTTACCAACAAGTGGTGGTTTTTGTGATGATGGGGATGTATGCAGTATGGTCTCTAAGTGCGAGGACGGCATGTGTCTGGGATCGGACTGGCTGGATTGTGGAACCGACACCGAGTGTGAGAAATACTGGTGCGATCCCATTGGGGGGTGCCAGGAGGCCGTTATCCCGAATTGTGGTCAGTGTTACCAGGAGGGTACCGGATACAACGTGGATTTCGGGGGGTTCTGCTGTGCGGGGCTATCTCCCATAGCGGATTGTGACATGAGTGACGTTGGTTGTACAACGGCTGACTGCCTGGGCATGTGTAACTGCTCGGAGCTAAACGTCGTTTGCGCCAACTGTGGTGATGGCGTGTGTGGGCAGGGTGAGAACGTCTGCAACTGCGGGGCAGACTGCTTGACAGTAGAACCCACGACCTGCGCAGAGGCCGGGGGCACCTGCTACCTCAACTCATGCCCGGGTGGATACGTCGAAATTGCCTACCCAGGCTGCGGCTCGGGGTTCACCTGCTGCGAGAAGAATGAAGAGTGTATTCCCCTTTACCAAGTTGGTTTCTACGGCAAGGATTCTTGTTGTGCGGGGCAAGATATTTCGCTTTCAGTGGGATACAGCCAAGGCAACTCCTGCTCTGTAAGCACCGAGGAGTTCGTCTGCTCGCCGTGCGGCAACGGGAATTGCAACATTCCTCACGAGGACCCATGCAACTGCCCGGACGATTGCACTGCGTGTACCTCCTATTCGGACTGCCCCTTCTTCAAGGGATGCATTGGCGGCATCTGCCTGGAATGCGGGATGGAGCTTTGTGATGATGGGATTAGCAATGATTGTGATTCTCAGATAGACGAAGCTATTTGTGTTGGCAAAGAGTGCAAGGGTATGCCATCCTTGCCGTATGAACACGTGCCATTTCAGTATGTGATTCAAAAACCACAGTATTTCGACGAGCAGAACATCGCCATGGTTGCTCGGGTAAGGGCGGGGCAGGCGACATGCTCTGGGTTGACCTGCACGGCTCCGCTGCTGCTCGAGGAGAGCCTTCAAGGGAAGACCATACGCCTTGTGGGCAGTTCGCAGTATCCCACGGTGCAATGCAAGGGCCAACTCCTCAACCCCACTGACCCGTTCGACCTGGTTGATTGCAGCCCAGTTGACCCCACGAAAACCTACGTCGTCTGGGGCCTCTTCGACGGCGAGGACGTTAACTCAGCGAAGCTCTATCTGATGGGGTTCTGTGAGAACTGATGCCGGCGTGCCATGCCCTCTCAAAAGACTCCGCGGCTGAGCAGTTCTTCGGCGTTGCCGAACATGGCCGGGTCGTCCACATCTTGCCAGAGAGCCGTTCCCAGGTCCCACGCCCTCATGGCGCCTGTGCCGATGAAGAGCTTCATGGCATCGGAGATTGAGGCATCGCCTCGGCGAACGACGGCCTCTTCCAGAGCCGAGACCGTAGCCTGCTTTGACAGCACGAACATCCCAGTATCCACGCAGTTGTATTTGTCGATACTTTTACCTATATCAATGATGCGATCACCTTGGGACAACACTCTGGTTGCATCGTCAAGGTCAAAGACCTGGTCGATTTTGTAGTCGACACCCAGCACCGCTTTGTCGGCGCCAAGGTCAAGGTTGAGCATCCTTGTCAGGGTAGCATCCTCGAAGAGGTGGTCGCTCATGAGCAGGGCGAAGTCGCCTGCGGTCTGCTTTGCCCCAACCAGGAGCGAGATGCCGTTGGAGAGTTTGAAGTCGGGGTTGAAGGCCGGCTTCACCTGAAGCTTGAGGTCCCACGAGGAGACGGCATCCACGAGGCGACCGGCCTCAAAGCCAGTGACCAGGTGCACGGTCTCAACGCCGCTTCTGGCGCATTTTTCCATGACCCAGGCCAGCAGGGGCTTGCCTCCAACCTGACAAAGGGGCTTGAGGACCACTTCTCCAGAGCCCATGCTCTGCAACCTGCTGCCAAGTCCGGCCGCAACGATAACAACTTCGCGAATCATGTCTGGTGCTCCATATTTGTTGGAAGCCCTGCGCCCCGGGGGGGCGGGCTTGAGTGCACGAAGGCACACAGGTCAAGGAGAGTGCGCTACGAAACGAGGCTCTCCTTGCTGTGGGCGGAGACCGATGTGCTCTATCTAACGCACCGGAAGCCAAAGGAGCCGCTGGCCAGTGTGTTAGAGACGCTGAGGCGCCGAGTTACGTGGAGGTCCGCTGGGACGTCGCCGGCCCAACCACCTCGTGCTACGCGATAGTTCATGTCGCACTCTTCGAGCCAGGGGGGGAATGCCTCTTGGGGGGCCAGGTCGAAGGAGGTGTGATAACAGTCTTCCACCCGTTCCCAGGCGTTGCCGAGCATATCGTGGAGGCCGTATCCATTAGCGGACTTCTGTGCCACGGGTTGGATTTGGGACTGTGCGTTGTCGGCATGCCAGGCCACGGAGTCGAGGCAGGAGACCTCAAGGCCACAGCCGTACACCATGTTCTGACCGCCTCGGGCAGCATATTCCCATTCGGCTTCGGCTGGAAGGCGTGCAGAGATGGCCTCGCAGAAAGCTTTGGCCTGGTCGTAGGTGAGGCCGGTAATTGGGCACTCCATACAATTGGCGGGGACTCCGGAGTCGGTGCCCATGACGGCGAGATACTGGGTACGAGTTACCTCGGTTTTCAGAATCTGAAAAGCGGCCACCGTCTTCATGTGTTCGGGCTTCTCGTCGGCGAGGCAGGTGGGCGGCACTCCGTTGCAGCCCATCTTGAAGCATCCGGCCTTTATCTTGACCCAGACGAGGCCGTTTCCTGCGGGGTCGTCCAGTTCGGCCCCGGGGTCAGACGCTGGTCGGCAGTCGCACTTACCGTCGAAACAGGAGAGACCACCCGTGCAGTCGCCGCAGCTTCCACCGCAGCCATCGGCACCGCACTCTCTGTCAACACAGAACGGCGCACAACACATGCCATCCTCTTTACAGACGCCGCCGTTGCAATCCCCGCAGCTACCGCCGCATCCGTCGTCGCCGCACTCCTTACCGCCGCAGGCCGGCTCGCACTCGCACTTTCCGTCGAGGCAGTACTCACCTAAGAAGCAATCGCCGCACTCTCCACCGCAACCGTCGTCGCCGCATACCTTCCCGGTGCAATCGGGGGTGCAGCCACACTGGCCGGAGGGGCTGCATGCGACGCCGTCGGAGCAGTCACCACAGGAGCCACCGCAACCATCGTCGCCACATTCGCGTCCACTACAGTCGGGGGTGCAGGCGTCCTCCTCGACGTCGCCCTGGGGCTCAACGCAGACGCCACCAACGCATTCCAGGCCCTGGTTGCACAAATTGCCTTCGAGGCACGGCCCCGATTTCTCTCCCGGCTCTGCTCCGGCGGAATCATCCGTTCCACAGCCCCAAATAAGGGAAACAAGCCCCAAAGCTAGCAGGGTAGAAACAACACTGGACCTCATGGAAACCTCCCGTTGCAGTTGGAGAGAGTGCCCTCGGGCACGCCGAGGATGATAGCGCAAGTGCGGCGAGAATCCGACCCAAATGTTGATGCCCCTAAACCAGTGACCTTCATTCTCGCCCCTACCCCTCGACTCGTCCTTCGGCCGGCTCGGGGTACACGGCTGCTGGGGGGAGCGAGATATGTGAGCAGCCGTGTAGGTCACATAAACGCAGGCTGTGGGGTGCGGGCGCCGAGAACGACCGGCGCTGCCTCTGGGGCGACAACCTATCCTTGCCTTGTGCGGGTTGGCGAGGGTACAATCGGCGCTGTGTTGTGTGGAGGTACCTCGTGAACAGACACCTGATGGCTTTGGCTTTTCTTGGTTTGGTTGCTTCGGCGGCATGCTCGTCAACGGGCGAATCTGCGCTGGATGGCCCTGCTTTGGGCTCTTCGTGTGAGAGCCTCGGTATAACGGAGTGCACGGGCTATCAGGGCAAAGCAGCGGTGGCATTTTGTGCGCTGGACAAGAAGACTGGGAAGCCCACGTGGCTGCTGGGCAGGGTTTGTGAGGGCGATTGTGATTTTGGGCAGTGCGTGGCCACTGGAAGTGACTCCACAAGCCCGCCCGACTCCATATCTGGCGACACCAAGGAGGAGACAACCCCCGGCGAAGTGTCGACGGACCAGGTGTCGGAGGTTGGGCAGGATGTTCCCATTGAGGAACTGCTAGACCAGGGATGCGAGCCGGCGTGTAACGGCAAGGTCTGCGGGCCCGATGGGTGCGGTGGCAGCTGCGGGGAGTGTATCGGCGGGGAGGTTTGTCTTCCTGGGGGGACCCAGTGCTGCACTCCACAGTGTTTCGGCAAGCTGTGTGGTGACGATGGGTGTGGTGGCCAGTGCGGCACGTGCCCCGAGGGCATGGAGTGTGGGGTGTACGATCAGTGCGTTCCCAAGTGTGTTCCCAAGTGCGAAGGCAAGGAGTGCGGCCCTGACGGATGTGGAAAGACGTGCGGAACCTGCCCGGAGGGCAAGGCTTGTGGTGCCGACGCCAAGTGCAGCGTTTGCGTGCCGGTATGTGCCGGTAAGGAGTGTGGAAGCGATGGTTGCGGCGGCTCGTGTGGGGGCTGCCTGTTCGGATACGAGTGCCAGAACGACAAGTGCGTGAAGTCTTGCATCCCGGTATGTCCCAATAAGAACTGCGGCCCCGACGGCTGCGGCGGGTCATGCGGGGAGTGTGGGGTTGGCGAGCAGTGTGTTGATGGACGTTGCCTCATGGTATGCAACCCCAACTGCGATGGGCGGCAGTGTGGCCCTGACGGTTGCGGCGGGGTATGTGGGAAGTGCGCCCCCTGGGAGTTCTGCGATGGTTTGGGTCAGTGCGTCACCGACTGCACTCCACAGTGCAATGGCAAAGTGTGTGGCCCCGATGGATGCGGCGCCTTATGTGGCAAGTGTTCCTCTGGCGCCGTCTGTAATTCTACTGGTCAGTGCCTGACCGTGGGTGGGCCATGCAGCAATCTGGCCCCGGGTGGTTGGTGCGACGGAAACACGCTTGTGGCCTGTGTCAACAACGCAATTACGGTTACTGATTGCTACTCCATCGGCAAGAACGTGGTTTGCGAGTGGCTTCCCGCTTTGAACTACTTCGGCTGCGTGCCCAAGGGTGAGTGCATTCCGAGCTGTCTTGGCAAGAACTGCGGTGACGATGGCTGCGGAGGCTCGTGCGGCGACTGCCCCATCGGGCAGGCCTGCTCCTTCGGCCAGTGCACCAACGTTGGACAGTGTGGCGACGTGACCTATGTGGGATGCTGCAGCGGCAACACGGTGCTTTGGTGCAACAACAGCGCTCTCTGGTTCATGGATTGTTCTGCCACCAACGATCCCCTCAAGTCGCATTGCGGGTGGAACCCGGACAAGGGCTTCTACGATTGCGTGGCCGAGGCCGTGGAGGGGCCCCTGCAATACCCCTACTATTGTGGTGGCACATGTGTGCCGTCGTGTATCGACCGCCAGTGTGGAGATGACGGCTGTGGTGGCTCGTGCGGAACCTGTCCCACGGGCTTGGCTTGCGAGAACAACCATTGCGTGGGCGTCGGCGGTGGGTGTGGGCCATACAACAGTCAGCCCCAGTGCGTTGGAGACACGGTGGTCTGGTGCGAGAACGGCCAGATAGTGATGTTTGACTGCACCTTGCAGGGACCTAACCACGCCTGTGGGTGGGTACCGGATCTCTACGTCTACCAGTGCTATCAGAAGCCATGCACGCCTGCCTGCTCCAGCAAGAAGTGTGGCCCGGACGGGTGTGGCGGCAACTGCGGCTACTGTCCCTCAACGCAGTTCTGCAACGACATCGGGCAGTGCGTGAACGGCATCGGCCCGTGCGGCGACATCAACTACATCGGCGTTTGCGACGGCAACGTGGTGAAATGGTGCCAGAACAGCGTGTTGCAGGTCTTCGATTGCGACAACCTGGGCCCGACGTTCCAGTGCGGTTGGTACGAGGGCGGATACTACTGGTGCATCAACTGAGTTGGCGGCCGAGGGGTGCGGTTCCCGGACCGGGAAGCTAATGGACTCTGTCAACCTGTTGGACAGTTCGGCGACCCTCCTTCGCCAAGGCTTCGGCTGGGCAAGCTGGCAACGGCGACGAAGGAGCAGACGCACCACGGAAAAACGGGGATCGAGGGCAAAAGATTCTATGCCCTACAGCCTCCTAGAAGTGAAGCTCGGTTCCAAGAGAGAAGTGCAGTAGCAAGGCACCTTCGGCCATGCTGAGAGATTCCATGAGGGCCAGGGAGTAGCCTGATGAGACATCCATGAAGATTCCCAGCGCCTCCAAAGGGTAGACCGTCAGTCGTGCTGCGGCACCGCCGGTGAAGCTGGGAACGCGGCTGCGAAGCGGCACGCCTCTCAACAGCAGCCCATGCCACTCGTTCTCCGGCCCGTTGGGAATCTGATAGAAGAACTGCTTGGTGATAAAAGACACACCGGCAATAAGGCCAATATGAAAATCAACGTAGGTAGTATGAATAACCGGGAACAATCCCTTCAGGTGCAACTGATGTCCATCCACAAAGTCATAGAGAGATCGACTGCCTTCAAGGTCATAATATCGATAGTCCAGCAGAAGTCTGATTCCGTTGTAGAAGTTCACCCCCACGTTGCCACCGAATCCGGGGGCGAGGCGCTCCAGTTCTGATTCGCTGGCCAGAGGCATGGTGATTCCGCCGCCGGCTCCCACGGAGAACCAGAGGGGCATAGACGGGGGGACGTTGAAATCACACCCTTGGGCCTTGGCGAGCGCGGGGGTGAGCAGGAGGGAGGCAGCAACAAGGAGTAGTGCAGTGAGGCCTCTGATGGGTTTCATCGGATTCCTCCAACAGGATAGCCCGTGGGGGCGGGCGCAGTTGTCTGTGGCCTCGCAACGAAGCCGAACTCCATCATCTCCTGGCCCATGGTGCCGTCGGCCTGAACCCTGGTAATTGGAAGGAACAGCTTCACGGTAGCGCTGCCCGTCAGCAACTGTTGGGGATGCACGATGCCGGTCTGGAAGGCTACTCGCCGGTGCCAGAGCGTTGGTGTTGCGCAGAACCATTGAGTGAGTGTCAGTTCCACACGGGTTCGGGAGCCGGCGGGCAGGGTGTAGACCGGGGCCATTCCAACGGGCTCCATGCGCACGGCTCGTCCATCGGCGCTCATGAAGGTCGCCTGGTTCCAGTTGACCATGATATCGCTTTGGGAGTTGACCAGTTCCAACTGCACGGTTCGGTCGGTGAAGGTGAAGGTGACGTCGAGGTCGGGGCCAACGTACCTGTTATGGGGCGACGCCTGCGGGTAGGTCATGGAGTAGCTGACGCCTGACGAAGTGCACGAGGAGCCAGCGAGGACCACCCCGAGAGTCAGGAGAAGGGCCCGGATGTTTCTGGCGGCGGACGATAGAGCTGTTGCCATGATACCCCCTGGATGTTCAGGCTCAGCATCTATACCATCGCGGCCCCTCTGCTGCAAGAATCGGCAGGAAAGCGGCTTGCTACCAGGTGTGAATACTGATAGCGTGTCTCCTCCAATAGAGGGTCGGCCATAAGCGGCCGCTCATGTGTCGCGCTCCGCCTGGCGACCTTTTGCCCCGCCTGAGCCTCAGGCTCGAAGAGAGCTGGCCCAAGGCCGAGTTGAGGGGGAGGGTCGAGAGCATTTTTCACTGGCTTAGTGAGGGTCAGTTGGATGGGATTTTCCGGTGCTGTAAGACACGTTCTGGTATCAATGCGCCCGCACCAGTGGGTCAAGAATGTATTTGTGCTGGCCCCGCTTGTCTTTGCCCTGAAGGCATTGGATAGCGTTTCCGTAGTCACGGCGGTAGTAGCTGCGATTCTCTTCTCTCTGGCTTCGGGGGTTGTCTACCTGTTCAACGACGTGAGGGATGCGGGGCAGGATGCACTACATCCGGTGAAGCGGCGGCGGCCCGTTGCGGCGGGGTTGCTGAGCCAGGGCACGGCTCTGGGGGCCGCTGCGGTCATTGGGGTTGTGGCTGTTCTCGGGGCCTTTGTCATGAACTGGCGGACGGGGCTGGTGTTGGCGGCCTTCCTGGTCTTGAATTCGATATACTCTCTATGGGCCAAAAATATTGCAATGATTGATGTGCTGTTTATTTCCGGCTCCTTTGTTCTCCGTGTCATGGGTGGGGCGACGGCCATTTCCGTACCTATCAGTATATGGATTTTAAGCTGTACTTTTGCTTTGGCCTGCTACCTTGGATTAGGCAAGCGGGTGCACGAACTTCGTACTATTGGGGCTGATGCTTCCACTGTAAGAAAGGCGTTGGGGGGGTATCAGCTGGGTCCTGCGCAGGTGGGCCTGGTAGTTGCGGGCCTTGCCAGCACGCTGCTCTACGGCGCCTATTCGCTTTCGGCCCATGCGGTGGAGAACTTTCACACCTCATCGCTGATTTGGACCGTTCCTTTTGCTGCGTTGGGGCTTGCCCGCTTCGGTTGGATAACCATGAGGAGCAGGTCCGACCGGTCACCCACGGAGACTCTGGTTACTGACCCGCTGGTACTGCTCTCGGTGGCGGCCTGGTCAATACTTAGTGTCGGGGTGGTCTATTGGGGGTGGCTATGAGGAGGAGCATTCTGGTTGCTGCTTTTCTGGTTGCCTTGCTTGGCGCTGCCGGGTGCGGCTCGCAAGACCTTCGGGCCATGCGGCTGGGGGAGCAGGCCAGGGCTTTGGCGGCTGAGCTTTCCGGGGGCGGGGTTGTGGTTCGGCACAACCCCCCGCCGTGTCAGTGTGCGCCCTTCGAAGTGAGGCTGGGAGAGAGATGGGTACGCTTGGAGTTGATCTGGCCCGACGGTGAGCCTGAGGTTGTCTCCAGGGGCGAAGCGGCGCTGGTCTCTGCGGGCATTTCGGGCAAGAGAGTCTCCCTCAGGCTTGATTCCTCGAAGCCACAGTTCTGCCCCAATGGGTCGGTCTATTTCGTGGCCCGCGTGCTGGAGCCTGCTGAGCCTCAGTGAGTGCCAGGAGCGGCCGAGATGGTTAAGGAGGGGTGCCATGGGTAGAAGAGTCTGCCATCCTGTATGCGCGCTTACCGCTGACAGAACGAGGTTTTGGCCCCGGCCTCTGTTGTTGTTGGCCCTTCTCCTGCTGGTATCGGGCATAAGCCGGGCCGTTGAGGCCAAAGAGCCGGAAGCTGGGGGCAAGCGGCCCATTTGCATTGTAGCTTTGGGCTCCATGGAGGATGGCTATGTGGGGCCGAGCAGGCGGGCATTGGAGTTGCTCTACGGGGCTCCTACGAAGGTACTCGACCCAAGAAAGCTGCCCAAGGAGGCCTTCTACCCCAAGCGAAACAGGTATCGTGCGGACAAGTTGCTGAGCTATCTCAACAACGAAGTTATGCCAGGCACCCAGTGCCGCCTGGTAGTTGGAATGACGTCGGTGGACATCTCCACGACCAAGGGGAAGGTAGCTGACTGGGGGATCTTCGGTTTGGGACAGGTTGGTGGCACTGCGTGTGTGGTAAGCACCCACCGGCTGATAGGGAAGGTCTCCAGGAAGAGGGGCATTGTTCGAGTTGTAAAGGTTGTAACTCACGAGGTCGGGCACACTTTGGGGCTGCATCATTGTGAGCAGCCAAGGTGCCTGATGAACGATGCCAAGGGAAAGGTGAAGACAGTGGACGACGAGCCTGGGGAGCTTTGCGAGGCGTGTCGCTCCCTGGTTCGTGCATCGCACGGCGACCTTGTTCTACCTGAGGCTAAGCCGGACTGGGAGTACATATTGACTGGCAAGCGAAGCGAGGGTAGCGCTCCTGAGAAGTAGGCATGCCTTGTCTCGGCCTCGCCAGGGATTGAAGCCTAAGCCAATTCGTTATTCTTAATTATTTCACGAACAACGGCCGCCTGCTCTTCGAGGATCTTTTTGCCATTGTCGCCGATGATTCTCTCGGCAATCATACCGACGATGGGCACCTTGACCTTGATTTCGGTCTTCACCACCTGCTCACAGGAGTTTGGGCCTGTTGCTTTGATGATGAGTTCGCCATGGTTCAGCAGCAGCCCGGCAATCTTGTGGTGCTGTGGAACATTCTGGAAAGTGCCTTTGTGGGCGCCGAAGTCATAGCGAGTTTTCTCGGTGAAGACCATCCACTCGGGTTCCACCTTCTTGCCGGCGACGCTGGCGATCATTGGCTTGGGGAAATACTTGACTTCTCGCTCCAGAAGCGCCCCGTTGGCGTTCTTGCTAAGGGGCTGGATATCGAGCATGGTGGACATCCGGGCCTTGAGCAGTTCTGGCAGCCGTTCGTCGAAGAGAATCTTTTCCAGGCGCTCGGCAGGCACATCGAACTTATTGATGACTTCTACTTTCATAATTCACCTCATTTGCTATCGGGAGACCACTGTTCCGGCACAGATGTAAGAATATTCTTCAGCACGTCGTCCATGTGTTCAACCAAAACGATGTCCATGGCCTTCAGCACGGTCTGAGGTACATCCTTGAGGTCTTTCTCGTTGGCTTTTGGCATCAGCACCTTCTTAATACCACCGCGGTGAGCGGCCATAAGCTTCTCTTTGACGCCGCCGATGGGGAGTACCCGCCCACGGAGGGTGATCTCTCCGGTCATAGCGACATTGGAACGGGCGGGGATGCGAGTTATGGCTGAGGCGATAGCGGCCCCCATGGTAATTCCGGCGGAGGGCCCATCTTTGGGTGTTGCGCCCTCGGGGATATGGACGTGGAGGTCAATCTTGCTGAAGAGGTCTCCCGGCACTCCCAGGGCCTCGGCTCTGGATCTGACGTAGGTCAGGGCAGCGTAGCCGGACTCTTCCATTACCTTCTTGATAGAGCCGGTGATGATGACGCGGCCACTGTTCTGGTCTGCAGCGGGCACGACGGTAGCTTCAACGGTCAGCAGGTCGCCTCCCACTGCCGTGACTGCAAGCCCGGTGACTGCACCGACCTGGTCTGTGCGGTCGCTGACGCCAAAGGTGAAGCGGTGGGGTCCCAGGTATTTCGGGATGGCCTTGCCGGTGACTTTGTAGGATGCAGTAGAGGGTTTTCCCCGTTTTACAAATTCTTTTGCGAGCTTGCGGCAGATCGCCGCTATCTCACGTTCAAGGCTTCTAACTCCTGACTCTCTGGTGTAGTGGCGCACCAGAGTCTCAAGAGCATCGATGGAGAACTCAAGGGAGACATCTTTGAGACC
>Ga0302238_1001093_pt1 | contig 23576 bp, 26 predicted proteins | sample AAG_UR_Asn_MG_FD_193527 | JGI IMG/M metagenome (GOLD analysis project Ga0302238, IMG submission 193527) | Enriched activated sludge microbial communities from anaerobic digester in WTTP, New Holstein, Wisconsin, United States - AAG_UR_Asn | ecosystem: Engineered > Bioreactor > Anaerobic >... | reverse complement strand
CTCGCCCCGGCCACACGACACCGGCATGGTGACCATGATCTCCCAGAACCTGAGCCAGTTTGAACTGCATGTGCGGGCCATCCTGGGGCTGCCGGTGCCGGAGATCCTGAACCTGGCCCCTTCAGCCAGCCATGTGATCCTGGCAACCGACAGCCAGGAAACGGTACGCTTTGCCGGTGTTGCAGAGGCCTTGAAGGTGCCCACCGCCAAGCTGCGCCTGTTTGGCAAGCCCGACACCCGCCCCGGCCGCCGCATGGGGGTTGCCCTGACCCAGGGTACCAACACTGACGAGGCCAGAGAACGAGCCGAGGCCAGTGCCCATTGTGTGCAGATCGTGCCGCAGGGCTAGCCTGCTCTTGGTGCAATCTGTATCCACAGCTAAAAAAAACCGAAAAGGAAATCAGCAATGAGTGATTTACCCAAGTGTCCCTCCTGCAGTTCTACCTATACCTATGAAGACGGCGACAACTTTGTCTGCCCGGAGTGTGCCCATGAATGGCCGATCCACGCCGCAGCAACGGCGCCAGAGGCCGTGGTGGTGCGGGATGCCTTTGGCACGGAGCTGAAGGATGGCGACAGTGTGACCGTGGTCAAGGATCTGAAGGTCAAGGGCGCCTCAGCCCCGATCAAGGTGGGGACCAAGGTCAGGAATATCCGCCTGGTGGAGGGGGATCACAACATTGACTGCAAGATCGACGGGTTTGGGGCCATGCAGTTGAAATCTGAGTTTGTCAAAAAGGCTTAGCGCATGAGCCCCTTGAGTTTTTGGAAAGTGGAATAAGGAGGTTGATGGATGAGCGACCTGCTTGCAACCACCGGTGCCTATGTTGATATGCTCCGGAACATCAAAACCGCGGTCAGAGACTCGCGGTTACGGGCACAACGAACCGTCAATCGAGAGCTGATCGATTTGTACTGGTCCATTGGCCGTGAGATTGCCCAGCGCCAGGAACAGGCCGCATGGGGGAAGTCCGTCGTGGAGCAGCTTTCCAGAGACTTGTGCGACGAGTTTCCTGGTCAACAAGGCTTTTCGGCACAAAACCTTTGGTATATGCGGCAATTTTTCCTTGAATATCAGTCTAATCCAAATCTCCAACAGCTTGTTGGAGAAATTCCGTGGGGGCAAAACCTTCTGGTCATGGCGAAAGTAAAAGATAGTGCTGCCCGCGCCTACTACCTGCGCATGACCGCCGAGCAGGGCTGGAGCCGTAATGTTCTACTGAACCAGATCAAGGGACAGGCGTTTGAGCGTCATGCCTTGGCACAGAAGCAACATAACTTCGCCGAAACGCTGCCGGAGCATCTGGCGGGGCAGGCAGACGAGGCTATGAAGGATGTCTACCTGTTGGATTTTCTCGGCATTGCCAAGCCGGTGATGGAACGAGAGATGGAACGCCGCATGGTGAACAGGATCAAGGATGTGATCCTGGAGCTAGGTTACGGTTTTGCCTTTCTTGGGAGCCAATAACGGGTAAGCTTGGAGGGGAAGGACTACTTTATTGATCTGCTCTTTTACCATCGTCGCTTGAAGAGCCTCGTAGCAGTGGAGCTAAAGAGCGGCGCTTTTCTTCCTGAATACGCCGGTAAGATGAATTTCTATCTTAATCTGCTGGATGATCTTGTCCGTGAACCAGGAGAAAATCCTTCCATCGGTATCATCCTTTGCGCTGACCGCAACCGGGTAGAGGTGGAATACGCCCTACGCGGAATCGACAAGCCGGTTGGTGTGGCAGAATACAGCCTAACCCACGATCTACCCAAAGAGTTGGCCGGAAAACTGCCCGATGCCAAGCAGATTGAGGCAGAAATCTTACGGGAGCTGGGAGCGGAGGACGAGGAATCCGCGAAAGGATAGATTACAAGTTTATTCAATAGCTTCCCTGACATGAACAAACGAGACGTTTTGAAATTTTACGACTCATGCAGCCGAGACCCAAAAGCATGATCCCAGCGTATTCACCACTGCCATCTTGAGAAAAGAATGATTGAAAGAACATTTCAAAACATACGAGATGACGAATTAAACAATGCTGACCAACAGTCTTTTTTGGTTAGCCTTGGATGGTCAAAAAGTACTACCTGGGAGGTTCTACTACGGTCAAAAAGAGTGTTGATAATTTCAGAAGCCGGCGCAGGAAAAACCTATGAGTGCCGTAATCAAGCTCAACGATTACGGGATGCCGGCGAAGCTGCCTTTTTCGTTGAGTTGGCACTTCTAGCATCAACAGACCTTCGTGGCACGCTCGATACTGAAGAGGAAACCCGCCTGGACGCTTGGCTTTCATCCCAGTCCGATGTTGCTACCTTTTTCCTAGATTCAATCGACGAGCTAAAATTAAGCTTGGGATCATTCGAACAGGCGCTCAAATGCTTTAAAAAAGGGATTGAAAACCAGCTTAGCCGGGCCAGAATCGTCATAACCACTCGGCCTATCCCATTCGACCAGCAGCTTGTGCGCCGTTTACTACCCATACCTCCGGCTCCTCAGATGCAGTCAAATGAAGAAACCTTCGCGACGATCGCAATGGGCGATCATAAAGCCCCGCAAACTGGCGAAAAGGACAAGGACGCTGCTCCAGATTGGCGAACAGTCGCTCTCATGCCCCTATCTGACGCACAAATCATGGATTTTTCACGAATTCAAGGTATTGAGGAGCCTATAGCTTTATTAGATGACTTAAAGAAACGGAACGCTCAGGAATTCGCTCGGCGCCCCCAAGATTTGATCGAACTCTGTGCGGGCTGGCGTGAAAACAAACGTATCCGGACTCATCACGACCAAGTAATCGCTAATATACGCATAAAGCTGCAACCGCGAGACGATAGGCCTGAACCAGCAGAACTGTCTATTGACAAAGCCATTGAGGGTGCCAGTCGTTTAGCACTTGCGATGTTTGTCACACGCTGCTTGACGATCCGGCATAGCACCGCATCTGATGCCATAAACGATGGAGCGGCCCTCGACCCCTCGATTATTTTATCAGATTGGACTTTGAGTGAACGGAAAGCTCTGCTTGAACGTCCGCTATTCGGGTTCGCCTCTTATGGGCGTGTACGTTTTCATCACCGCTCTGTCGCCGAATATCTTGCAGCGAAACGTCTCCAGGAGCTTTGCAAACTCGGCATGCCTTTCCGTGCACTCAAACGTTTACTGTTTGCTGAAACTAAAGGCAGGACAATTGTCCGTCCATCGAAACGAGCTGTGGCCGGCTGGTTGGCTCTCATGATTGACGGAATATTTGAGTTACTGCGAGACAATGAGCCCTCTGTACTTCTCAATGAAGGAGATCCTGAGACGTTGACCCAGACGCAACGCAACCAAGCGTTGCAAGCGTATGTCAAACGTTATGGCAAGGGTGGTTGGCGTGGGCTAAATGTACCCCATATTCAGATTCACCGTTTTGCCTCGACGGAATTGGCAAGCGAAGTCAACCGGCTTTGGAGGCTGGGTATTGAAAACCCTGATGTCCGGGAGACACTTCTCCAGCTTATTGAAAGGGGGCATATCAGCGATTGCGCAGACATTGCTCATGGTGTCGTGTGTAGTCAAAAAGCGTCTGAAATAGAACGGATCGTTGCTCTTGACGCACTGGTGGCGCTTGAAGATTCAAGACTTCAGAATATTGCATGCACAGTGTCCGCAAATGATCGGTTATGGCCAAATGGAATTGCGGATGCAGCCATCTTAAGGATGTTTCCGCGTTACTTGTCAGTTACGCAACTCTGTCAGACATTGAGTCGGATGAAAAAAAGAAGACGTAGCGCAGGGGACCTAGGCTGGCAACTATCACGGCTGATAGAGAATGTCGAACTCGATCTAACTAGTCTGGAAACGCTTCGCGATGGGCTTGTCGATCTCGTTTCTGACGGACTCAGCTGGAACAAGGAATGGCCACACATTGTCAGCAACCGTTCACATCTAAGTGGTGCGTTGGCGTCAACTTGTGTACGTGGTCTCGTCATGAGTAAAAGTGATGACTGGTTTCGCGCCAGTGTCCTCGCCCTGCGCCTTCACCATCACGAATACAGCGACAATGAAGCACATAAGGTGCTTCAAGAGTGCCTAACGGACGTTAATGCCGAAGACAATGCTCGTCTCTTTTGGGCGGCTGATTCTTTGCTGCAATCGCTACACGGCATTACCGATCCGTTTAGACGCTTGGTGGAGGCCACATGGCATGAGGGACCAGTTAGACTCTCTGCTGATCGTGACCTAAAATGGGTCAAAAAAGCTCTTAGCGACACGACTCGTGCCACCAATGATCGAGCTATGCTCTTGGCTGCGGCGGTAAACCTACCGCCGATCCATGCAGACTGGCGTGATCATGTGTCAGGTCTCAAACTGCTGGTAGCCGATCAGCCAGCCCTCCTTTCTACAATTGACGAAAGACTGAAACCCTCCAAATACGAAAAAGAACACCAACGATGGGAGAAACAGGCAACAGAACGGAAGAAGCAAAGAGAACGGCAGCTGGCAAAAAACCGGGCGAGCTGGATTCAGTTTTGGCGAGAAGTAGCAGAACATCCCGAGAGAGCATTCTCGTCCGAATGCAGCGGAAATACCGCTTGGAACCTCTGGCGAGCAATGAGCAATTATGGTGAAAACAGTCGCTCATCAGGCTGGAATCGACGATTCATTGAGGAACAGTTTGGAAAAGAGACGGCTGACCGGTTGCGACACATACTAATGAGTATCTGGCGCAAAGATTTTCCGACCCTTGCGAGTGAAAGACCAGCTAGCGAACGCAATACCTATCTCGTCCGCTGGCAGCTCGGTCTGGCCGCAATTTACGCAGAGGCGGAAGATCCTGGGTGGATTGGCAATTTAAGTGAAGAAGAAGCAAAGCTTGCGGCGCGCTACGCCCCCATTGAATTCAATGGCTTCCCTCAATGGATAGAAAACCTTGCCGTTGCCCATTCCAAAGCAGTGGACGAAACACTTGGCAAGGAACTGCGTTGGGAATTGTCGCAAGATACCAGCACAGATGGCCATTCGTTACTACTACAAAACATAAGCTACGCATCAAACACCGTTGCCAGATTATTTCTTCCCTGCCTCCAAACTTGGCTTTATGCGGACTGTGACCATATAGATGACAAGAGCAACCTCTCCGTCATAGCTAGACGTCTCCAACAGGTTATCGACGTGATGTTGAAACATGGCGATGATGCTGTCGGCACATATTTACTAAACGCTGCACGCCAGCGCCTTCAGAACTCTCTGCCAAATGAACTTGTTTTTATTTGGCTGCCAACGCTTATGAGAATCAACCCAGAACTCGGCGTTGCTGCGCTTGAAGATCGGCTCAGAACCGTTGAACCAGGCAAGAGTAGTGAAGCTGTCACATGGTTCAGTGTTCTTTTTGGTGATCGCCATAATGGAATTAATCTGAGAAGTGAAGCATTTGCTCCCAAACTGCTTCTGCGGCTTCTTCGGCTCGTGTACCACCACGTTAGACCCATCGATGATACTAAACATGAAGGTAGCCATACGCTGGACACTCGGGATAATGCCGAATATGCACGGCATCAGATCGTGAGTGCTCTGCTGGAAACCAAAGGTGAAGAAGGCTGGGCAACAAAACTGGAGATGGCTGACGATCCAATTTGTGCACACTTTAAAGACCGCATTCTCGCGGATGCCGAAGAAAGTTGGGCTCAAGAGATTGACTCAGTTGCTTTCAACGAGGCACAAGCTATTGCGCTTGATAAAACAGGTGAAGCACCCGCTTCCACCAATGAGGCAATGTTCTCCATCCTGTGTGATCGTTTAACAGATCTTGATGATCTCTTGTTATGCGATACGACGCCAAGGGAGGCCTGGGCAGGTATTACGGACGAGAAGGTTATGCGTCGAGAAATTGCACGGGAACTGAGCCATCGTGCGAATGGCCTGTACAAGGTAGACCAAGAGGCCGCTACTGCTGATGAGAAGGAGACCGATATTCGGTTACGTTCCGTTGTATCCGATTATGAAGCAGTGATTGAACTTAAACTCGCAAATCACCGAACAGCACACGACTTGCGCAATACGATTTATGAGCAACTGGTCAAAAAGTATATGGCGGCCGACAATAGCCGGTCAGGATGCCTACTCATAACGCTGGCGAAGGATAGGTATTGGGATCATCCAGACAGTGGCAAACGTATCAAACTAGCAGAGTTGAAATCGTTGCTTTGCGATGAGGCGAAGCGCGTAGAGGCTGCAATGGCTGGATCAGTTGCGATTGCAGTACACATTCTTGACTTGCGTCCTCGACTGCCTAAGGAGAAAGTGAAAAAAGCTGGGGGCACAACCGTCAGTATCCACACTAACTCCCGATCAGCAGCCCCTTTTTAACTTTCCTCACACGTCCCTTCATTCAACTCGCACACTCCTAAACAGTCTGTATCCACCCACCAGTAGAACCGATAGACCAATCTTACCAATTTTTCGCCTGACTCTGTGGCACCCGGAATTACGGAGGACATTGCATATCTTGGCAGTCCCGTGCCTACCACTTCCCCGCAATCTCCTCGCCGTTGCGCAGGGCATGCCGTACCGCGGTCAGGCGGGCATCCATCTGCTCAAACAGGGCCAGGTTGGCCAGTTCTGCCTGACTGGTGGTGCGGATGGCAACTACACCGCCGTTTTTAAAGATCAATCTGCGCTGGCCCATCAAGGCCAGGATCGGGTCATGGGTAGCCATCAAGACGATCTTGTCCTGATCAGCCAGCAGCGACAAGGCCCGCTTGCGGTCGATCCCGGCATTCTCGATCTCGTCGATCAGCACAATGGGTGAGCTGCTCAGACAGGCTACATCCGCGATCATCAGGGCGCGGGACTGGCCGCCGGACAGGGCCGTGACCGGTGTGGCGGGCGTAAACTGCTCACCGGCCAGGGAGTTGGCCAACTCAAGGATCGTGGCGGTGATTCCATCAGGATCGGCCACCATGCGGCTTTCGGCATGCAGGCGGATAAAGTCCTGGGCCGAGAGGTCCATCACAAAGTTCATGTTTTGGGAAAGTTGCGCCACCAGCTTCTGCTCGACGGCATAGCGCCGCGCCAGGTCCGGCTCCTGCCCATTGATCAACACCTGGCGGCCAGTGGGGCTGTCTCCCTGGGCCAACCACTCGATATCTGCCAAAAAACGGCTTTTGCCCGAGCCGGTGGGACCAACAATGCAGGTGACCTCACCGGGACGCAGCTCCAGCCTGAAATCTTCAGGCTCACCGCTTTTGGTGCGCCCCCCCACCACCGTGACGCTGCTCACGGTTTCCTGCGCCGGGTTCAGCAACGCCTCCATCCCCTGCATGTAGGCTTCAAAACGGCTCAACAGTTCCTGGCGCTCTAACCCCACATCCAGCAGCAGTTCGTCGTCCAGCTGGCTGACCGCCTCTGTCAGCGAAAGTTCCTGTGGCAGGTCCAGCAACCCCAGGGCAAGAAAGAAATCTCCGGCATGGGGCTGCTCCAGCAGGAGTTGCGCCAGCGGCATACCACGGTACGGATTGCACATGCTTACAGCTCCATCTTCTTGACATTGCCCATCTGAAAGTCTGCGCCGATCCGGCGTTGACCCAGGCAGTAGGAGCAGAGTGCCGCTGGCATGGAAAAGCGCAACAGCTTGCCCTGCAGCGTGTCCACGACGGCAGCATCACGCAGCAGCCGCCCCAGTTCATGGGCGCCCTGGCCGGTCAGGCCGTTGACATGGATGATGATTGCCCCGCTGTTGACCTGACGTACCCGGTGGACAAAGACCTCGCGCTCTGCCTGCGAAACGATATCCCCTTTGGTGATGACGACAATATCGGCCATCTTGAGCATCGGCCCGATCTTTCGCGGCGTTTCCACGCCGCTCAGGTTGTCGATCACGCAGACTGCGCAGATCTCTTTGATATGCGGGGCACAGCGGTTGCACAGCCCGGCGCTTTCGCTGATCAGTAGGTCAAACCCGTCCTGCTCACCCCAGTGCAGGCATTCTTCAATGTTGCTGACAAAGAAATGATCCGGGCAGAGGTTGCCGGAAAGTCCGGTACGGGCCGGGATGCCCCGCTTTTCATAGAGCAGTTGATCGCCTGAGGAAAGGCAGTCGAATTTGACGACGCCAACCTTCATACCGCTTGACTGCAGTGATTCGGCAGTCTTGCTGATGACGGAGGTCTTACCGGATGATGGTGGCCCGGCCACGGTAATCAGGCGCATCGGCTATCCTCTCCACGCCCCTGCCTGAAGGCCAGATTGACCCCGGCAATCAGCTTTTTAATATCGTTGTTGATGATGTACTCCCAACCGATCCACTTGAAACAGGCCTGCTCGGGCAGCTGGTTGTCCACCTGCGGATGCACTGCGGGAAAGAATGCGTTGCTGAAGATGGCTGCCACCTGCGGACCGGCCCAGAATGCCAGCAGGTCTTTCAATTCGACGCGTTTTTCCTGTTTAACCAGCATGGTGACCGGGCTGATCAGGGCGCCGTCTTCCGGCCAGATTAGTTGGTAGCGCTCTTTGCCCACCAGGTTCTGGGCAAAAAACAGCGGCATCACGCTGATGGCAGGCGCATCCGGGCTGCTGCCCAAGGCAGCCTTGACCATCTGGGAGGGGTGCCAGCCATAGCGCACGTTTTTACCCATCTTGCGTAACCCTTCCACACCGGTGTCCTTGTAGATGGTCAGCAACAGGGTCTCGCAGAAGGTGCCGTCCTTATGGCCACGGATGGCCAGACTGGCTTCATATTCAGGCCGCAAAAGGTCTGCCCAGCAGCCCGGTACCGCTCGATCTCCCAAGCGTGCCCTGTCGACCACCGGCACCAGCAGGTTCATGGCCAGCATGGTGTAGTGATTGGTGGGGTCGCAGACCCCCAAGGCGCTGAGATGCCGGTCACCGGCATAGTCGTTGACGCTGACAAATTGATCGGTGTGAATAAATCGCTCAACAAACGGGCGTTCAAACAGGCTGTTAAAGCCGGGGGAGATGATGATATCCGGGAATTGCGCCAGTTTCGTTAATCCTTCCACGCTGTTGTAGTAGTCGGATTCTATGTTGGCGTTCCCTTCCAACTGACAGCGCAACGCAGCGGCCCGGCCAGCTGGCAGGGATGCCAGATACTCCTCAAAGGCCTGTTCTAGCGGAACCTTGACCGGGCAGGGCAGCAAGGCCAGCAGGTTCAGACCGGCAGCGATCATGCGCTCGTTCCCCCGCCACGCAGCAGTTCGTTCATCCGCACCTTCAGGGCTGCCACCGCCTCGGGGCTGGGCTCACTGCCCCCCAGACCCTTCAGCCAGAAGCGGTCGAAGATCCGTTTGTGCTGCGTTTCCACCAGCATCTCGGCCGGAAAGAGCGAAAACAGGCTGAAGGTGTTCAAGAGGGCCGACAGACAGCCGATCCGGTCCGGCCCGGTCGCCTCGAGATAGAGACTGCCGTCACACTTGCTTGAACGCTCCAGCAGAAAATCATCCAGCACCAACGCTTCCTGGTGCTGCTTTTCCGGCGGTTCCTGACTGAGCGCCAGGTAGTCGAGGCTCTCCGGCCGCACCTTGGCGGTCATAAAGTCCAGATCAATATGAGAACTCCAGTGCCGCGCATGCCTGCGGGCAGCCTCCACCCGCACGATGTTGATCTTGCGTTGTGCCAATCCATTACTGAGTCGGCCTGCCCAACCCGGCTCAAGCCGGCCTTCCAGCCCGAGCTGGAAACGTTGCAGCCCCTGCCGTGTGAGACTGACCTGTGTTCTGGATTCCGGCACCGTTGCCTGAATAGTGTGCACAACCGCCACCCTTTACCCTGTTTCTGCTGCAGAAACAGCCTTTCTTATGAGGTTTGCTTCTGACATTCATGTGTCATGCCAAACAATGCAAAAAAAATAATTCCGTGAAATTGACCTATTGGAACGACCCGCGCCCAGGCGTTATGTAGTTGTGTATAGCTCGGTTGCAGCGTGCGCCTCAAATCCATGCAGACGGCAACAAAGTTGCATGAACCGCAGCAACGCTACTAACACGGCTTTGAAGATCGTGATGAGGATGGGCCGGATTTGCGGTAACGGCGCGCAGCAACCGTGACATGCCCGGGCAGACAGGCGGGGGAGCGGGCACGCAGACGGTCTCCGCAGCAGTTTTCAAGGCCCGGCAAGGAGGTAGAACCATGAAACGTGCAGAAGCAGGCAGTTGTGTCACCATCAGCTACATCGGCACCCTGGACAACGGCAGGATCTTTGAAAGCACCGAGACAAGCGGCCCGCTGACCTTCACCCTGGGTAATGATCAGGTCTTTGACGCGCTGGAGCAGGCCATCATCGGCATGGGTGTGGGTGAGACCAAAAATATCCTGATTGCGGCAGCAGACGCCTATGGTCCGCGCCTGGACGACAATATCCTGAAGGTAAAACGGGAGCTGTTTCCGGCAGAGCGGGAACTACGGATCGGCGAGAAGTTGCAGTTGCAGTTCAGCGGCGGCAGGGAACGGATCATGATGATCCTGGCGGCAAACGAGCAGGAGGTCACGCTGGACGGCAATCACCCCCTGGCCGGCCTGGACCTGACCTTTGCTTTGCGTCTCGATGCCGTGCAATGACAGACGGAGGAAGCATGTACACCAGTCACAAGCCGGATCGGTACGTTTCGTTTGTCGGCATTGAAGGGGATGCCAATGCGCAGGAGTTGATGCGGCTCTTGCGCCACCATATCGATGACCCGGCCAAGAGCAACCGCTTCTGGGAGCTGTTCAAACAGAAGCTGGCCCGGGTGGGCCAGCCTGATCCGCACGGTGGACGCTGCCTGGATGAGCTGTTTCTGGTGCATTCCTACATCAACAACATCAGGGAGCTGTTCGAGGAATACGACGACCAGCCAGCCCTGGCGCTGTTGGAACAGATTGAGGCCGAGAGCTGCTAGCCGGGCTAGTTACCCGGCTGTTGCTGCTCTTTTGGCTCCTCCGGCTTGGCCGGCTTTTCTTTGGCTGCCTCGGCTTTTGCCTTGGCAGCGGCCCGCGCCGTCATATAGGCATCAAGAATCACCTTGTAATCAACCGTGCCCGTCAGTTCCGGTTTCATTGAAAACAGCGGGGCATCGTAGCGTTTGAAGCTGCTGATGTTCTCCAGGCCGAGCCGGTATGCGTTGTCCTTGTCCGCGGCTGCCAGACGGGTTTCCATCCGGCTGATGCGCCCTTCAGCATCAAGGCCGATCGCAAGGGTAAGCGCCAGATTTGAGCTCTCCAGGTAACTATCGATCTTCTGACGGTCGGTCAGGATCATCAAGCTGCCGTACTCTTCCTTGGTCAGGATGCCGTCCTGGTAGAACCGCTGAATCACGGCATCCGCAATGGTCAGCAGCAGGCCGACCGACTCCTCACGATTCAGCTGCACACCGACCCGCCGCACAACCCCGCCTGCCTTGTCGTCATCCTGCAGCGGCTGGTCCGCAAACCGCTCATCCTTCAGTTCGGCAAACCCCTTCAGAATGCCGGTTTTCAAGCCTTCCTGCAGCGCATCAAAGCCTTTCTTGCCGGAGATTTCCTTCAGTTTATCCGCTTTAGCGTCAAGCTGCTGCAACACCTCGTTCAGATCGATCTTGATCATCTTCCCCTTGCTGCCGGGCGGCAAGGGCAGAATGCGATTCAGAAAGGTTGTGCCGACGTACAGGTTCTGAGTGCCATAGTCAAACAAAAGCGGTATCTTGATGGAGACCTCCAGGTTATCCTGGTCATACCGCACATGGTACACGACCTCGGACTTCTTGGCCTTCAGATCAACGGCCCCCTCGGCGCTGACCGTGATGCCGCGTGCCGCTTCAATGCCCTGCTGCAGGTACTGCTGCGTGGAGGTATCAGCCTTGATCTCCTTTTCCGGCAGGGCCAGTTCGGTTAGTCGGCTCTTTGAGGTGTAGTTGTAGCCGCTTGTAGCCAAGGTCTTCTGCAGGGCCTGGTTGATTTCCTGGTGGGGCGGCAGGGTATGACTGCAACCTGCGGCAAGTAAACCGAACAGCGCGCATACGGCAAGGAAATACGGTTTCATCGACATGGGGCTGGCTCCTTTGCTTGTTTCCTGCTGCATGATTCTAGCAGCTTTTAGGCAGTTGTTAAGCACTATCAGAGTCAGCTTCCCAATTTTCCCGCATGTTTGGTGACCGGCCATGCCACCGCAATGACCCACGACGCGAAAGGCCAGCCACCTTCACGCGGGCAACGCCATCAGGGACAGGCGCTGGGACCGGCAACCCCAGGATGCGAGCAGCTGCTGAGATCCCCCCTGAAGACAAAGGCATCCCCCTGTTTGGCAAGCCCCACCCAGGCATGCACCGCGCCCGGATCAAACCCGCACATACGTTGTTCCCCGGACTCCATCAGGGGCCGCCGGATCAGCAGATGGTCCTCCAGCATCAGCGCCAGCGCCTCTTCCGCGCCATAGGCCTCCGGATCGATCTCGCCCGATTTGACTCGGGTGGCGTTGGGGTTGAAGCATGCCGCCACCGGCATATCGCCAAAATAGTCGAGCAGTTCGTCCGCAGTCCATGGCTCGGCAATCAGGTCGCAGACCTGCACCTCATGGCCGGCCTCCTCCAGCAGGGCGATCTGCTTGAGCGAGGTCAGACAACCGATCTTGGTATAAAAACGTATCACTGCCATTGTTGTACTCCTCAACCTTCCAGCAGTTCGCTGGCGCAGCCCACCAGGTAGCCGTAGACATCCTCACGGCTGGTCAAAAAGCGCGGCATCTCGTTCAGCAGATCCTCCAGCAGATGCAATACCCTGCCGTCAACGCTGTTGAGACGCTCCATCACCGCACCCATCATCGGCAGGATCTCGTAGAGATCATCCCGGTTAAAGGGCGTTGGGTCGGGCAGGCCGCTGAATTTGGGCTCATCACGTTGGTTGACATATTTCCGGTATTTGAATTTCAGGTCCGACGCCTTTATCGTCACCATGGTACACCTCCGCTAGTGACCGCAGCAGCCGCCGCAACCGCCGCCACACTTTTTTTCGACAATATCAGCCGGGTTCGGTTTATTGCAGCGCTGCAGCGAGGACCTGTCGATCATCCAGGCGCCTTCCTCATCCTGGCTGCCGACCAACTCCTGCTTTTTCAGCATCATCAGGATTCTGGGTGCCGTGGTTGCCAAGAACTCGGCTGCCTCGTCGATTGAGATAGCGTTTGCCGCTGTACACATGGTTTACCCTCCTCAGGCCGCCTTCAGCAGCTCGGCGCCATGCAGGTAGATGTTCATCAGTTCCCGATCCTTCAGGTCCCGTTTGCGCCGTAGCGCCTCAGTGCGTACCACCGGCAACAACAGTGTCGCGTTATCGCGGGAAAGCACAATCCCCAGATTGCGGTAGCGCTCGATCAGTCCGCTGGCACCAGAATGCTTGCCCACGACAATCTGGCGCGACAGCCCAACCTCGGCCGGGTCAAAGCCTTCATAGTTGTGGGGGTCCTTCAGGACGCCATCGGCATGCAGGCCTGATTCGTGGGCAAAGACCCGCGCACCCACCACCGGTTTCCATGAAGGCAGTTCCCTGCGGGAGGCCCGCGCCACCAGTAGCGACAGTTCACGGAAACGGTGGGTCTCAATGCCGGTATTTATGCCGCAGGCATGCTTCAGCCCCATCACCACCTCTTCCAGAGCGGCGTTGCCGGCCCGTTCACCCAGGCCATTGACGGTGGTATTGACAAAGCGGGCACCGGCCCTGATACCGGCAATGGCATTGGCCGTGGCCATGCCCAGGTCATTGTGGGTGTGCACCTCGATCCCGACCTCGGGCACGGCAGCCCGCAACCAGGCCACCTTGTCGTACATGCTGAAGGGGTCCATGATCCCCAGGGTGTCACAGAAACGGAAGCGATCACCCCCCAGCTCACGGGTGATCTGCAGCAGTTCCACCAAAAAGGCGATATCGGCCCGGCTGGCATCCTCACCACCCACCGAGACATACAGGTTGTGCTGCTTGGCAAAGTCCAGCGCAGTCCTGAGCTGTTCCTTGACCGCAGTGCGGTCCTTCTTGAGCTTACGGGCGATCATCTGATCCGATACCGACAGCGAGATATCCACGGCCGTTACGCCGCAGTCGATACTGGCCCGGATCTCGGGTATCAGGGCGCGGTTCCAGGTAATCAGGCGGGCCGACAGACCCAGCTCAACCAGGGCGCGAATGCTGTGCTGCTCATCAGCCCCCATGGCCGGGATGCCGCATTCGATCTCCTGCACACCGATCGTATCCAGCAGGCGGGCAATGGCCAGCTTCTCCTGCAGGGAAAAGACCACCCCGGCGGTCTGTTCGCCATCACGCAGGGTGGTATCGTCAATGATAATGTCTGCCCGGTTGACCATGGCGTGCCCCTTTCCGTTGATGCGGTACCAACCCTTTTGCATCAGACATACCAAGAGACATTTTTTAGCAACTACAAGCTGTTACACAACACATCCTTGTATGTGCTATCCCGCAACGACCCGCAGGTGACGCATAAACAGGCAGCCTGGGACGTTGCTGAGCAGCAACGGTCATCAGCAGCAGATGCCAACAGCGCCTGTCTGCTTGACGCCTGCTTTGCGCGTCATTTATAGTCCTGCCATGAAAGCAATGGCTGCACTCTTCAAATCAGTGGCTGACGAGACCCGTCTACGGATTCTGCTGCTCTTGGCAGAACAGGACGAACTGTGCGTCTGCGACCTAATGGCCGCGCTTGACCTGCCGCAGTCCACCGTTTCACGGCACCTGGCCTACCTGAAGCATGCAGGCTGGCTGACCGACCGGCGCGGAGGCGTCTGGATGTACTACTCCCTTGCCAAGCAACGTTCTGCACTCCATGACGATATCCTGGCTACACTGCATCGTGCTGCCTCATCTCTTCAGGACAGCCTTGCTGACCAGCAACGCCTTGCGCGGTACCAGCAAGAAAAAACCTGCACCTGAACCAGGTATATATTTTTATGCTTTACATCCGCCTAAGCGGATACTATGATTCATACCGTGCAGGCCATGTCCAGATTCACCTGCGAGGTGCCTTATGCAGACCCACCTTTCATCACGGCTTTCCTTTCTTGACCGCTGGTTAACGCTCTGGATCTTCAGCGCCATGGCACTGGGGGTGGCCCTGGGCTGGTTCGTGCCGGGCATGGCAACCGTGATCAACCGCTTTCAGGTCGGCAACACCAACCTGCCCATTGCCATTGGCCTGATCCTGATGATGTACCCACCCTTTGCCAAGGTGCGTTATGAAGAGATGCCGGAGGTGTTTAGCAACAAACGGGTGCTGCTTCTGTCGCTGATCCAAAATTGGCTGATCGGGCCGGTACTGATGTTCCTGCTGGCAGCCCTGTTGTTGCCGGACAAGCCGGAATATCTGATGGGCCTGATCATGATCGGCCTGGCCCGCTGCATTGCCATGGTGATTGTCTGGAACGAGCTGGCCAAGGGTAATACCGAGTATGCTGCCGGGCTGGTGGCCTTTAACAGCATCTTCCAGGTGCTGTTTTACAGCGTCTATGCCTGGTTCTTCATCACGGTCCTGTTGCCGTTGATCGGCCTGCAGGGGAGCGCAGTGCCGGTCAGCATCGGGCAGATTGCCCAGAGCGTCTTCATCTACCTGGGCATCCCCTGCCTGGCAGGTGCCGTAACCCGCCTGGCAGGCGTCAAGCTGCTGGGCAGGGAACGCTACCACCGTGAGATCGTGCCGAAGATCAGTCCACTGACCCTGCTTGCCCTGCTCTTTACCATTGTGGTGATGTTCAGCCTGAAAGGTCAGCTGATCGTGCAACTGCCGCTGGATGTGGTGCGAATCGCCCTACCGCTTTTGCTCTATTTTGTGGTGATGTTTCTGCTTTCGTTCTGGATGGGAAAGCGCTTGGGGGCCGACTATAGCCAAACCACCACCCTGGCCTTTACCGCAGCCAGCAACAACTTCGAGCTGGCCATTGCCGTGGCGGTGGCAGTATTCGGGATCAACTCCGGGGCCGCCTTTGCTGCGGTGATCGGGCCGTTGGTGGAGGTGCCGGTGATGATCGGCCTGGTCAACGTGGCCTTCTGGTTCCAGCGCCGCTGGTTTACTGTCCGGCCGGAAGCATTGTAACCGTACTGAAGCGATCTTGTGACCTCTGCAGCGCGCAGGAAATGCTACTAGATACCCAACCAGGACCTCTCACCCAAGGAGCTTCAACGTGAAAAAACAAAAGATACTGTTTGTCTGCATCCATAACAGCGCCCGCAGCCAGATGGCCGAGGCCTTGCTGAACCAGCTGGCCGGGGACCGCTTTGAGGCCCACAGCGCCGGTCTTGAACCGGGTGTCCTGAATCCGCTTGCGGTTGAGGTGATGGCTGAGTTGGGGATCGATATCTCGAACAAACAGACCAAGGACGTATTCAGGCTGTTCAAGCAGGGTGAGGTGTTCAGTACGGTGATTACAGTCTGCGATGGCGCCAATGCCGAGCGCTGCCCGGTTTTCCCCGGCATCACCCAGCGGTTGCACTGGAGCTTTGATGATCCGGCAGCCCTGAGCGGCTCACCTGAAGAGAAACGTGCGGCAACACGGCAGATTCGTGATGCCATCAAGGAAAAGATCGAGACCTGGCTGCAGTCAACAGAGCCATAGAATGCTGTGCATGCACGTGGCCCGATTACGTCTGTCTGAAGGCATTGCGCTCCAAGCAAGGAAACAACCTTGCAGGCGGTTGTTCAGCGCGCCTAGCGCAGGCCGATCAGGTGCAGGCGTGCGAGCGCAATCTGGTGCCCATAACGCTATACAGGGCTGCTGCAGACGGATCAGTGGTCACGAATAGCCGCTCACCGTCGATGCCAAGCAGATATTCACCACTGGTCTTGAACCAGTTTCCGGCTGTTGCTTCGATTGCTGCCAAATCGGTATGCCGCAGCTTACGGACGTAGGAAGCGGCATTGGCATACCGCTCGCTGAAAAAACGAGAGGCCGGGTTCAACAGCAAGGCGATCAGCCTGCCTCCCGGCCTCAGCACCGCAGCGGTCCGCTGCAAAGCAGCACAATAATCGTCAACAAACTGCAGCGAGGCGATATACAGCACCACATCAAAGGAGTTATCCGGGAACGGCATTTCCTCTGCCGGGGCAACCACGCTACGGATGGCATCGCCGGCACAGGCCAGGGCCTCCCGCGAGACATCAAGTCCCGCCACCGTAAAACCCAGCTCAATCAGGCGACGCTCCATAATGGCAGGCCCGCAGCCGACACTCAGGATTGCATCTCCGGGCTGCAGATGCTGCAGCAGATACTGCAGCTCAGCCTCGAACACCCGTTGCCAGAAGTCGCTTGCGCAGGATTTCAGATAGCGTTCAGTCTCGGCCTGTGTCTGCATGACGTACCAGCAGTCACTGCCCGGCAATCTTTGTGCAGATTGCCACCAGTTCGTCGGTTTCCGGGAAGCGGCGCTGCTCCAGACGGGAGAAGACCTGCACCTGATCCACGAACACGGCAAACTCACTCTTTTGCGGACCAACCGCAATGGTCACGTCGGCACTGTTCAGCTGTTGCTTCAGTTCGGCAGCGAGACTCGCTGCCCGGGGTTGCTGCCCTCAGGATGCGCAGTACTGGATTGTGATCTGCATGTTGTCCATTCCTTTTAAGGCTAAGATCCTGTGTTCAAACCGGGGCTTACCCGTTCTTTTTCAGGCAGCAGTGTACCGTGGTGCCCCGGCTCTCCGGCTGCTCATTGCGTAAGAGCGCCAATACCCCTTCCACCAGTTCGGGGCGACAGACGTAGTAGCAACGCTGGGAGCCGTCCTGGGCAAAGTCCACGATCCGCGCATTACGCAACACCGTGAGGTGCTGCGAGATATTGGCCTGCGAGGCGGGCAGGATTTCGTGGATGTCGGTCACGCATTTGGTGCCCTGTAACAGTTCAATCACGATCTGCAGCCGGGTGGGGTGGCCCAACGCCTTCAGAACGGTGACCCAATAATTTTCAATAACTGCCGGCATGATAGGCCCTTACATGATATTCGCATATTCTAATATCAAAAGCGCGACAGGATGTCACGCCCTTTTTGGCGGGGCTGCTTCGGCAGGCACCGGCACCGGCTCATCACCTGGTGCTGCTTTCCCGCCTTGACGCCTATGAACCGCTTCAACTATGTTCGCGCCATGGAAAGCCACAGGCATACCGCTGCCTCTCCAGACAGCGACAGCACCCCATTCGAACAACGTGTGCTGCATTACCAGGACCGCCTGTTCAGGCTCTGCCGCTATCTGCTGAAAAATCCCCATGATGCCGAGGATGCGGCCCAGGAAAGCCTTGCGAAGGCGTATCAGAACCTTGCCAGCTACACCCCCGGCACCCCGTTTTATTCCTGGTTGTCCCGCATAGCGGTCAATACCTGCCTTGATCACCAACGCCGGGACGCAGTGCGCGCCCTGTTCCTGTTCACCACCGCACCGGCCCAACTCGATTCCCACGCTGCGCCGGCCCCTGATCCGGAGTCTCGTTACGCCACGAGCCAGGAGCTGCAGAACCTGCAGCGCGCGCTCAGGCAGCTCTCGGCCAAGCTGCGCACCGTGATTGTCCTGAAGGAGCTGGAAGGACTTTCCTACGAAGAGATCGCCGCTCTGCTCGACCTGTCCATGGGCACGGTAAAATCGAGAATATCCCGGGCACGTGAAGAAATTGTGCGGCTGATGAAAAAAAGTACGGAACAAAATCTTTTTTGAAACGTTTGCATGATTGGAGACCGGACATGAACTGTTTCTGGGTAACGCGACATCTTTCTGCATATCTTGATAATGAGTTGTCTGCTGAACAACAGCAGCAGGTGCAGGCGCATTGCGCCACCTGCCCGGCCTGCACCCAAAAGCTGCAGGACCTGACTGCTGTCAGCCTGCTGTTCCAGGCCGCTCCAGCACAGCCGGCGCCAACAGGTTTCGCTGCCGGGGTGATGGCCCGTATCCAGACACAGCCGCCGCTGCCCTGGTTCAGACAGCCGTTTATGGTCGGCTGTGCAGAGGCCTTTGCCGGTGCAGCACTGGTTGCCATCGGCCTGCTGTCGGGCAGCATGCTAACGTCCCTGGCGGCGCCTGCTCAGAGGCAACCGCTCACCATTGCAGGGATGCCGTCTGAAACCTTTGACCCCCTGCCGGTTGCCTCCCTGGCACACAGCTACCTGCAGGTGACTGAGGTACGGCCATGAAGACACGCCACCTCAAGATAGCCTTGTTCTTTTCCCTGCTGTTCAACCTTTCCGTGGCAGCCGGGGCGGCCTATGTCTATTACACACGGCACAACAGCTGGACCACCCCCTTTGGGGTCACGCTCAGTAACGACCGTTTCCTTTTCGATGAAATGGCCCTGAGCCGGGAACAGGCCCAGCAGATGCGCGCTGCAGCCATACCGTTCCGCGCCAGATTGGAACAAAAGCGCACTGAGATCATCGGCAAAAAAATACAGTTGCTGACCCTGTTACGGAGCGACACACCCGACCGCCAGGCGCTCGGCACTGCGCTGGCCGAGATCGGCAGGCTGCAGGGCGATGTCGAGGCCATGGTGGTTGACCATCTCCTGTTGGAAAAATCAAAGCTGGATAAGCCCCGGCAGCAGAAATTCATTGATCTGCTGCAAAACAGCCTGCAAGACAAGAGTTCTTGAATGTGCCACTAGACCATACAACGCCAAATAACACCTCTCTTACCAGCATTTTCCTGTTGTTTTTCAGGCTCGGCATCACTGCTTTTGGTGGCCCGGCCATGATTGCGCACTTGAAAGAGTTGGCAGTGAAGCGTCAGAACTGGCTTGACGAGCAGATGTTCAAGCAAGGGGTTGCCCTCTGCCAACTGATACCAGGGGCGACTGCCATGCAGATGGCAGCGTATATTGGGCTGAAAATACGTGGCATACGTGGCGCATTCATGTCATTTGCGGGCTTTGGTCTGCCTGCCTTTATTACGATGCTCATACTCTCGGCATGCTATGCAGGCTCCAGGTACTACCCGCAGTCAGTGTCTCTGTTTCGCGGCCTTCAAGTGATAGTCGTTGCAATCATCGCCCATGCAGCGTTTTCGTTCGGGCGAGACACCTTGAACAACTCCCGTGATTATACGATTGGCACTGCCTCTGCCGTTTTACTCTGGTACGGGATGAGCCCCTTTAGCGTCATTATCTGTGCAATCCTGACCGGCATGCTCTGTTTCAGAGAAGCGCCATCGCAAGCGGCCCCTGCTCGTGTCAAAGAACACTGGTTGGCCACTCAGACGCACCTCATCCTGCTACTTCTGCCCGCTGCTGTCATTTTTGCGCTTCTGTATCGTATAGACCCAAAACTGTTCAGTTTAGCTGCACTCATGTTGAAAGTTGATCTCTTCGCCTTTGGTGGTGGATTTGGATCGCTACCACTCATGTTTCATGAAGTTGTGAAGCAACGGGGATGGCTTGATGCCGGAACCTTTATGGACGGAATTGCGCTTGGGCAGGTGACTCCCGGCCCAATTGTCATTACTTCAACCTTTGTCGGTTATTTGCTTCAGGGGGTTGCAGGAGCCATCGTTGCAACGACTGCCATCTTTACCCCTTCTTTTTTGCTATTGGTTGGAATTACACCTGTTTTCGACCGATTTAAAAGCTCAAGATATTTTTCAGGAGCTACAAGAGGAATATTGGCCTCATTTGTAGGTCTGCTGTTGTACATGACGGTCAAATTCTCACTGGCAATCACCTGGGAATTCAGCAAGGTTGTGTTTGTAACCGCAGTGATTTGCGCACTGTTTCGCAAGATTAATCTTCTCTTGATCGTATTGCTCGGTTCGCTCATTTCACTTGTGCTGTTTTAGTAACTACAAGCACGAAAGGCACTTATCATTTGAATTTTTGAAAGCAATTTGAGCATGTTTATTAAATGAGGCGATCTTCATGACCTTAACACGACATCGAGTACCATTATTCTTATTTGCGGCATTGTTACTCTCAACAAGCTGTTCCCAGGCCGAGACCCTCTCGCTCAAGGACTGCGTCAAACGGATCCTTGCCCAGAACCCGCTTTTGGATGAGGCGCGCAAGAGCGTGGCTGCTGCAGCGGCAAGCACCCTGTCGGCAGAGGGGCGCCATTATCCCCGCCTTACCCTGGATGCCAACCTGACCCAACGCCAGGACCCGCTGCCGTACGTTCCGGCCCAATCCGCCAAAATCGGCCCGCACTTCAGCGACAACTTTGCTTCCTATACCCTGCAGGTGACCGTACCGCTCTACCAGGGGGGGCAAACCGCAAACGGTGTCAAGCTTTCAAAGGTGCGGGAGTCGATCCAGCGGGATGCCTTTATCATGACCCGCAACGAGCTGATCGCCAACACGGTGAACACCTACTACAAGATCCAGCAGTTGCTCCAGCTCAAAAAGTCGGCACAGCAGTCGGTGGCGGCCCTGAGTGAACAGGCCAAGAATGCGCGCCTGATGCTGGAGGTCGGCCGCATTGCCCGGGTAGACCTGCTCAAGGTTGAGGTGCAGCAGGCCAATGAAGCACAGCGCTTGCTGGCCTACCAGGAGGCCCTGAACAACGCCTCCAATGCGCTGCGTTTTTTCATGGGGGAGACCCTGCAACCGAACTCGGAGCCGCTCAGCTTGAGCGACCCGCTGCAGGAACGCCCGATCGGGACCGATTTTGAGGCAGGCCTGAAGATTGCCTTCAGCAAATCAAAATACCGCTTCTACAAACAGGCGGTGGATGAAGCAAACCTGAGCAGCAAACTGGCCTTTGGCAAGCTGCTGCCAAGTATCAACGCCTTTGGCGGCTACCTTGACCAGTTCGGTTTCAACCCCTGGTACAAGGAGGCCAACTGGTTTGTCGGGCTCAATCTCAACCTGCCGTTGTTTGACAAATCCCTCTACGCCGACATCAGCCGCGAAAAGATCCTGCAGGAGAAAAACACCCGCAAGCTGCAGGCCATAGAAAATCAGATCCGATTCGAGATGCGCAACGCCATCTCTTCCATTACCGAAAGCAGAAACCGGATACGCGCCGCAGAACAGGTGCTGGAACAGGCCAGGGAGTCGTTCCGGATTGAACAGCAAAAGTACGCCGTCGGCTCCGGCGCCATGGCGGAACTGCTGCTGGCGCAGGCCGCCGAGGCAACGGCCCAAGCCAACTATTCCCAAGCGCTCTATGATTACAATGCGGCCGTTGTCGACTGGCAGAAGGCCACCAGCAACCTGGAGGAATATCTGCAATGAAACGCACCACCACCCTGAGTATCGCCCTGCTGATTATCGCCGCTGCCGTGGCGGTTGTGCTGCTGAAACAAAAGACTGTGGCCAACCTGCCCAAACCGCAGCAGCAGATCCCGTCCGTTCAGGTCGCCACGGTGCAGCACGGAACCCTTGCCGTTACCGCCCATTATCTGGCCAGTATCGAGCCCCTGACCAAGAGCGATCTGTCCCCGCGGATCTCCGGCACTATCCTTGCGGTAACCAAGCGGGAGGGTGATCTGGTGCGCCAGGGCGAACTGCTGGTTACCATTGACGACCGTGAGTTGCAGGACCGCTCGATTGCGGTCAATGCCGAGCTGCTGGCAACCCGGCAACGCCTGGCCGGCGCCCAGAGCGCCTACACCACCCAGAAGTCCGTCTATGCGCGTGATGTGACCCTGTACAAGGCCGGTGCCATCTCAAAGGAGGCGCTGGACCGGTCCCAGGCTGCGCTGGATAGCAGCAAGGCAACGGTGGATGCCTATCAGGAAAGCCTCAAAGGCCTGGCCATGAACACCAGCGTTGCCCGGACCCAGGCCGGTTATGCCCGTATTACGGCCCCCTTCAGCGGCGTCATTGCCAAACGCTGGTCAGAACCCGGCGATCTGGCAGCCCCTGGCAAGCCGATCCTGACCATTGAGAAAACAGCCACCTATAAAGTCTTGGCCCAGGTGCCGCAGGAGGAGCTGCTCGGCATCAAACCGGGTAGCAAGGTGGTGCTCAGCAATGCATCCCAGTCCCTGGTGACCAGGATCAATCGCATCTATCCCTCCCTGAACAAAAATATGCTGGCAACCGTTGAGGTGCTGACCGCCGGAGCTCCCTTTGGCCTGCCCTCGTCTGCCACGGTTGGTTTTGATGTAGTCACCAAGCAGCTGGAAGGGCTGCTTGTGCCTGATCAGGCCCTGGTCAAGAACAAGCAGGGCGCCTTTGTGTATCAGGTCAAGGACGGGGTGATCCATATCAAGCCGGTCAAGCTGCTCGGCATGGGGAGCGGCAAATCAGCTGTGGCTCCGGAAGGGCTGGCGCAGGGTGAAACCGTGGCTGTGGCCCAGGAAAACAAGCTGTTGACCTTTATTGAAGGGAGCAGGGTTACGCCGGTTGTGATGCCGGCACCAGCGGCCGGAGGCGCTCAATGAGCCTGGTCGAGCGTTATATTCGCCGTCCCCACCTGGTGCTTTCCTTTGTGCTGCTGCTTTCTCTGGTCGGCATGCTGGGGTACCGCAAGATGCCGTTCAACCTGTTTCCGGACGTTGACCGCCCCCAGATCACCGTGATCACCGTTATGCCGGGCGGTGCGGCCGGCGATGTGGAAACCGACATCACCCGCCTGATTGAGAAGGAGGTCTCCACCATCGACCTGGTGCGCAAGGTGACCTCCACCTCCAAGGATGAGGTCTCGGTGGTGACCGCCGAGTTC
>Ga0302238_1001090_pt1 | contig 23618 bp, 20 predicted proteins | sample AAG_UR_Asn_MG_FD_193527 | JGI IMG/M metagenome (GOLD analysis project Ga0302238, IMG submission 193527) | Enriched activated sludge microbial communities from anaerobic digester in WTTP, New Holstein, Wisconsin, United States - AAG_UR_Asn | ecosystem: Engineered > Bioreactor > Anaerobic >... | reverse complement strand
CCGCCCGCGGCAACGAGGACGCCATCTCGGACATCCCGCTGGGCGGCACCGGGACGGTGGGCTCGATCGGCGTGGGCGGCGGCGGCATGGCCGGCGTCTTCGGCTACCGCGACGGCGGCGGCCGCAAGAAGGCCGTGGGGCGCTTCGGCGGCAGCCAGGCCACCGAAAGCGCCGTGGAGGCCGCGCTGCGCTGGCTGGCCCGCCACCAGGAGGCCGACGGCCACTGGGACTGCGGCAAGTACGACGGAAGCGAGAAGATCAACGGAGATACCGGCAACACCGGCCTGGCCTTGCTTGCCTTCCTGGGCGCCGGTTACACCGAGAAGTCCGGCATCTTCGCTGACAACGTCAAGCGCGCCCAAGACTGGCTGATGAAGCAGCAGCAGGCCAACGGCTGCATCAACGCCAAGGGATCCGGCCGAATCGGCTACAACCACGCCATCGCCGGCTTGGCCCTGGCCGAGGCGTTCGGCATGGGCAAGAACCCGGAAGTCGGAAAGGTGGCCCAGAAGGCGGTGGATTACTCCATCAAGGAGCACCAGTGCCCGTATTCCGGCTGGCGCTACAGCCCCAAAGAGAACCCGGACACCTCCGTGACTGGCTGGTTCGTAATGCAGCTGAAGTCCGCCAAGATCGCCGGGCTGACCGTCGACGGCACCGGCTTCCAGGGCGCCACCGCCTGGCTCGACAAGGTCACCACCAAGGAAGGCAACACCGGATACACTAGCCCCTCGGCGGGTTCCGCGGCCATGACGGCCGTGGGCATGGTCTGCCGGCAGTTCATGGGCACCCCCAACACCGACGTCCTGCTCCAGGGAGGGTCCAAACAACTGGCCGCAGCCACGCCGGTGTGGAAGGACCCCCGCAACATCGGATCGGAGAAGGGCTTCTACTACTGGTACTACGGCACTCTGGCCATGTTCCAGATGGGCGGGGACAAGTGGACCAAGTGGAACGAAGCGCTCAAGCCGGTGCTGCTCACCAACCAGTGCAAGGGTGGGCCGATGGATGGCTCGGTCAATGATAAAGACGGCTCCTGGGACCCCGAGAGCTGGATTGACAAGCACGGCGGGCGCGTCTTCACCACCGCCTGCGGTGCACTGACCCTGGAGGTTTACTACCGCTACCTGCCGATGTACAGCAAGTAGCGCCTGGGACAGCTCAATGTTAAGCGGGCGGCCGGAACCGGCCGCCCGCTTCATTTGCGCTTGACCTTTGGTCCCCACCGCGGTGTAATACGCCCCGTGAGACCGCGTCGGGAGCCGGGAGCGGTTCCCTTGGAGCGTAGATTGCCATGAAGGCCGTCCTTTCGGACATCCACGGCAACCTGGAGGCCCTCGAGGCGGTCCTCGCGGATATCGACGCCAAGGGCATCAAGGAAATCGTCTGCCTGGGAGACATCATCGGCTACGGGCCGGACCCGCGCGAGTGCCTGGAGCGCACCAAGGCGGTCGACACCCTGATCATGGGCAATCACGAGCACGCCACGCTGTTCCCGGAGACCGCGGAGCAGTTCAACCTCCGGGCCCGCAAGGCCATAGACTGGACGCGCATCCAGGTGCTGCACGACCCCAACGAACCCCAGGCAATCCGCGACGCCCGCAAGCAGTTGATCTCCGACTTCAAGATCAAGGCCAACATAGAGGGCATCCAGTACGTCCACGGGTCCCCGCGCAACCCCATCCGGGAGTACATCACGCCGCGGGACGCCCAGGACCGCCCCAAGATGAAGGCCATCTTCGAGCACACCGAGGCCATTTACTTCATCGGCCACAGCCACATCCCCGGGGTCTTCTCGCCGGACGGGTTCAGCCACCCTTCGGAGATGATGGACGTCTACATCATGGGCGAGGAGAAGGTCCTGATCAACGTCGGCTCCGTCGGGCAGCCGCGCGACGGCGACCCCCGCGCCTGCTATGCCACCTTCGACGTCGATACGGTGGTCTTCAGGCGGGTGGAGTACGACATCGAGAAGGCCGTCCGCAAGATATACGCGATCGGGGAGCTCGACAACTTCTTCGGAGACCGCCTCCGCAAAGGCCGGTGACGGAGCTTCTGCCGCGGGAAGTGCGGAGGCTGCCGTTGTTGTGTCTGGACACGGCCGGGCCCGGCGCGTAGAATCGCCGCCATGGGTGCGCCTCGGGCCATCATCTCCGACATCCACGGCAACCTGGCCGCCTTCATGGCCGTGCTGGGCGATATCGCCGCCCAGGAGATCACCGACATCGTCTGCCTGGGCGACGTCGTCGGCTATGGGCCGGAGCCGGCCGAATGCGTGGAGGTGGCCGCCGCCCGCTGCCGGGTGACGCTCTGCGGCAACCACGACGCCGCGGTGTCCGGGGTGGCCTTCGGGTTCAACCGCTACGCGCGCGAGGCCATCGACTGGACACGCCGGCAGCTGAAACCGGGCGTCCTGGCCCTGCCTTCAACCCGCAAGCGCTGGGAGTTCCTCACCTCGCTGCCCCATCGATTCGAGGAGGACGGGGCCCTCTACGTGCACGGCTCGCCCCGCGACCCGGTCATGGAGTACATCGAGGAAGGCGACACCGCCGACCTCGGCTTCGGCCCGTCCGATAAGATCCTCAAGATCTTCGAGGCCCTCTCGGGCCCCTGTTTCGTCGGCCACACCCACCGCCCCGGGGTGATCACCCAGGACTACAAGTGGGTGGGCATCGGAGCACTGCCCAACGGCGAGTATGTCCTGGAACCCGGCCAGAAGGCCATCGTCAACGTCGGCTCGGTCGGCCAGCCCCGCGACGAGGACCGCCGGGCCTGCTACGTCACCTTCGACGGCCGCCTGGTCCGGTACCGGAGGGTCGAATACGACTACAACCGGACCCGGGAAAAGATGCTGGCCATCCCCGAGCTGGATCCCCGGCTTGGCGACCGGCTGGAAGAGGGCCGCTGAGGGGGATTCCCGCCATGGACGTGCTCGATGCCATCCGGGCCAGGCGCTCTGTCCGCGCCTACCGGGACACGCCCGTTCCCGACGAAGTGCTCGCCAGGGTGCTCGAGGCTGCGCGCCTGGCCCCCAGCGCCCGGAACCGCCAGGAGTGGCGCTTCATCGCCGTGCGCGATGAGGCCACCCGCCGGGCGTTGGCCGAGGCCGCCAAGGGACAGACCTGGGTGGCCGAGGCCCCGGTCTGTCTGGCCTTCTGCGCCACCGAGGACCAGTACGTCATGTCCTGCGGCCAGAAGGCCGGCACGGTCGACGTCTCGGCGGCCCTGGCCTACGTGACCCTGGCCGCCGCGGCCGAGGGCCTGGGCACCTGCTGGCTGGGCGCCTTCTACGAGGACCGGGTCAAGGCCATCCTGGGGGCACCGGCCGGCGCCCGGGTGGTGGGCATGACGCCGCTGGGTTACCCGGCCGAGAATCCCCCGCCGAGGCCGCGCAAGCCCGCCGGCGACGTCATCAGCTTCGAACGCTGGTAGCCAACGATACGGGAACAGTCATGAATGCTCGGAGAACCCGCAGGGCGGCGGTCATGGCACTGCTTGGCTCGTCGCTGCTCTGGGGCACGAGCTTCATCAACATCAAGCTCTGCGGCCAGGCACTGCAATCCGGCGCAGCCGAGGGGACCGGTGCGGCCTTCGGCCCCATGCTGCTGACGGCCCTGCGCTTCACCGTTGCCGTGCCACTGCTGCTCGTCTGCTGGCCCGAGACGCGGCGGTCTTTCGCCGGACTCCGCGAGCGCGCCCTGCTGCTGCGCATCGCCGTGTGCATGGCGGCCGGCTTCCTGATCCAGGCGGCGGGGCTGGCCTACACCACCGCGACCATATCGGCCTTCATCACCAGCGTGGGAGTCTGCCTGGTGCCCTTCCTGGAGTGGTCTTTCCACCGTCGCAAGCCGTCCTGGCGGCTGGCCCTGGCCGTGCTCCTGGCCACCGGTGCGGTGGGGATGATGACGCTGGGCAAGGCTCCGGCGGGACCCAGGGCCTGGGCTTTCGGCGCCGGCGAGGTGCTCACCCTGATCTGCGTGGTGGCCTTCAGCTTCCAGGTGCTCTGGACCGGCGAGGCCACCGAGCGCATGGGGGCGGCCCAGCTGACCGTCGGCACCTTCGCCTTCACCGGGTTGGCCAGTTGGCTGTGCGTCCTGGCGGTCTGGCCGCGGGAGGTGCCCGGGGCGCTGGCCGCGGCCGCAGCCAGCTGGACCTTCTGGGCGCTCTTCGCGGTGATCGTCCTTGGCGCGACCATCGGAGCCATGGTGCTGATGAACGTCTTCCAGCGCCATGTCCGGCCCACCGAGGCTGCCGTGATCTATACCACCGAACCGGTCTTCGCCGGGGTCTTCGCCTGGACGCTGCGCCCCAAAGAGGAGGCCCTGGGACCGGCCGGCTTCATCGGCGCCGGCCTGATGCTGGTCGCCGACCTGCTGGCCGCGGTCCGGGGCAGCCCGGAGCCGGCCGGCGACGAGGCCAACCGCAAGGACACCAGGAGACCGGGCGAATAGCGCCGCAACTTTCGACGTCTGGCGCCGGGCCGGCTGCCCCGTCAGGAACTGTGGGCCCCGCCGATGCCGCCCTCCGCGGCTCTCTGTCTCCGGTCCCGGTTGGTGAAGACCGCCTCGCCGCTACTTACCCCGCTCGTACCAGAACATGGTTTCGACCGGGGCGAAGGCGTCGGTCAGCACCGGGATGTCCGGGTTCTCCTCCGGCTTGCCGGTAGCCATGTAGTCGGCGGCGAAGGCATCCAGCCTGAGGTCCTTGAGGCCCGGGTGCTTCTCCATCAGGTCCGCGGTGCGAACCAGGATGTCGCTGCCGTTCAGACGGCGATCGCCGTCGCGCGGGACCACCATGATCAGGTTGCGGTTCCGGGAAGTGCTGATGTAGCCGCCGCGCTCACCGTCCCAGATGACCGGGAAGACGTACACGTTGGGGAACAGCTCGCAGATGGTGCGGTATTCGGCCCGGAAGAAGCGGCTGCGTCGCCCCTCCAGCGGGGAGATGATGTTGCTGACCAGCACGCCGCCATCGGCCAGCCGGTCGCGCACCTGGCTCAGGAACTCCCTGGTGACCAGGTGGGCCGGGATCTGTCCGCCGCCCGAGTAGGCATCGAGGATGATCAGGTCGTACTTCTCGAAGCGCCCTCCCCCGTTGCGGATGAACTGCCGGGCGTCCTCCACGTAAGCGCAGTAAGGGTCGGCTCCGGACTTGTCCCGGCCGTCGCGGAAGCCGAAGTGCTCGCGGGCCACGTCCAGGACCACCGGGTCGATTTCCACCACGTCGACGCGCATGTCCTTTCCGTAGATCTCGCAGAACTGCCTGGGAACCGAACCGCCGCCCAACCCGACCACCAGCACCCGCCGGGCCTGGGGGTTGAAGGCCATGCCCATGTTCAGCACCCGCGTGTAGGTGGTGGCCGGCGGCTGCCCGGGCTTGTTGAGGAAGAGGGAACTCTCCGTCAGGTTGCTGAAGCGCATCTCCAGCACGGCCTCGGGATCCAGCCTGGCGGCCTCGGAAGGCTTGCGGGTCATCAGCTCCTGCCGCCGCTGGAATTCTTCGCTCTTGGCATCCAGACCGGCCAGGACGCGCCCTGGGCTGAAGAAGCCCACCACGGCCACCGTGTGATAGGCGCTCTCGCGCTCCTCGACGACGTAGGCGGTCTCGCCCTGCCGGTTCTCGATGCGCACGCTGCTGGCCAGGGGTATGGACAGCGGCAGGTTAAACAGGGGGCAGAAGAAGTACGCCAGGAGCAACGGCGATCCCATGAAGCAGCAGGTTGCCGCCACGGCGCCGCGGCCGCGCGGCGCGCCGCGTGAGGCGAAGTGAGCGGCCAGGGCCATCATGGCCACCGCCATCAGCAGCGCCCCCAGCAGGAAAAGTATCTTGGAGGTGCGCATGGCCGGAATCAGCACGAAGGTCGTGCCCAGCGTCCCCAGCAGGCTGCCGACCGTGGAGAGCGCGTAGAGCCGCCCGGCCACGTTGCCCATCCCGGAGACCGCCTTGGCCTGCAGCCTCACCGCGAACGGCGAGACCGCCCCCAGCAGCAGGCTCGGCGGCAGGTACAGGATCAGCGACGCGACCAGCGGGCCGCCTCCCGGCCCAAGGTTCTGCGAGCCCACCGCGTAGCACAGGCGGGGGGCCAGCTGGGTGAGGACGATGACCATGGCGCCGGCGATGCCCACGATCACCGCCAGCCACCCAAGCGACGGGTGCCGGTCGGCGACCAGCCCGCCCAGGTAGTAGCCCAACGCCAGCGCGGCCATGAAGACGCTGATGATGCTGCCCCAGACGTAGACCGAGCTGCCGAAGTCGCCCCAGAGCACGCGGGCACCGACCATTTCCAGGCTCATCAACGAGGCGCCGCAGACGAACACCAGGAAGTACAGCGCCCAGGACTGCAGGCTCTCGGCCCCGCCCGAGGAGACGATCGGCCCGCCGGGCGCGCCGGGCGGCAGCTGGACCTCCTGCTTGGACTTCTCGAGCCAGTCGGACTGGTTGGTCTTGCTCATCGGGAACGCTCCTCGGCAGGGGCCTTCGATCCGCCCGCGGCCGGACGGACTCCCATCGCGGCCAGTTCCGGGATTATCTCTTCGACGGGCAGTCCGACAACGTTAGAAAAGCTCCCGGCCGCGACGCGGGCGAAGCGGTCGGTGCCGTCCTCCTGGATGCGGTAGGCGCCGGCTGCGCCGGAGGCCGCGCCCGAGGCCACGTAGGCGGAGATCTCCGCATCGGTCATCGCGGCCATCTCCACGACCGACGAGGACACGAACTCCCGGCGGCGGCCGGAAGGCAGCGCCATGAGCACCACCCCGGTGATCACCCTGTGGCGCGACCCGGCCAGGCGCCGGAGTATCGCGGCCGAATCGGCCTCGTCGCGCCCCTTGCCGACGATGCCCCCATCGGCCGCCGAGACCACGGTGTCGGCGGCCAGGACCACCAGCGGGCCCCGTCCGGCCAGGCCTGTCTCCGCGGCGACCGCCCCGGCCTTGGCCCGGGCGGCGGCCAGGACCAGATCCTCCGGGGAGGCGCCGGAGGCCAGTGCCCCCTCGACCGCGGCCTCCTCGGCCGCGCCGGGCGCGACCACGACTTCGAACGGGAGCCCGGCACCGCGCAGAAGCGCCGCGCGGGCCCCGGAGGCCGAGGCCAGGATCAGGCGTGGCGCGCTCACGGCATGCCGAAGCGGTCGGACTTGCGGCGGCGGTCCTCGTGGACCTCGGCCAGGGCTGCCGCGGTCGTCACCGTCGTGCCGGCCAGCATGTCGCCCAGCCGGCGACTGGAGCGGCTGGCGGCGACCAGCAACAGGCCGGGCATCGGGAAGATAAGCAGTTCGTCGACGAACCTCAGCAGGTTGCGAATGAGCGCAGCCCGGCCGGATGGCCGGTGGCCGAAGTCGTCGGCCAGGCGCAGGCCGAACAGCAGCTTCCCCGGCGTGGCCCCCCAGCGGGACTCGAAGACCCAGGCGTAGGCCACGAAGAGGGCCCGGTGGCACAGGACGGACAACATCATCAGGCGGTCATCCCGGCAGAGCAGGCTCAACGTCAGCCCGAACGCGGAAGTGGAGAGAAACAGGACCAGCGCCAGGAGCAGGTTGTCGACCAGCCAGGCCAGCCCCCGGGGCAGCAGCGGCGCCGCGCGCGGCTGACCGGGAGCCAGGGGCGATGCCCGGCGCCGGCGCACGGCGATCATCCCGAGGCCCGCACCGACCAGCAGCGCCGAGACGAAGAGTCCGGGCACCAGCACTATTTCGGGCGAGACCAGATCCACCGACAGGCTGGCCATCTCCCGGGGGGACGCGGCCTGGGCGCCCGGGTCGGCGGCCGCTCCGAGCGGAGCCCGCAGCACCGCCACCGACCCGCTCCGGCCCGAAAGAACCAGCAGTTCCGGTCGCCCGGAGGCCCCGGCGTCAGCGCCCGCCGACTCCCGCGCAGTCTCCCCAGCCTCTCCCTCTCCCGCCCCCGCCGTGGGCGCTTCCAGCACGACAGCCGCTGGAGTGAGCATCACGCTTATGGAGTCGCGCCACGCCACCCCGGGCGAAGGCAGCGGGCTCCAGCCGGAGTCGTCCAACCGGTAGAGCACCAGCGGCGAGCTGTGCGGAAGCCACTTCATCCAGGAGGGCTCGCTGCGTCCCCCGGCCGCCACCAACACCCCCCCGCCGCCCGGGTCGGCGAGCGCCACAAACCGCGTCCGGCCGATGTCCCGGGCCGGCCCGGACGTCCAACGGCCGTCCTCATGGAAGGCGGTGAAGGTCTCGGGCTGGATCTGGCCATCGGCCCCGCGCTTGCGCCAGAGCACCCACAGTCGCCGGCCGGAACCGGCCGCGCTCATCTGCGACACCGCAACGCCCAGGGGCGGCCCCGGCGGCAGTTCCTCCCAGGCGTCGCTCGCCGGCCCCCGGCGGGCCGCGCAGAGCTGCACATCCATCTCGCCGGTGCAGACGGAACCCAGCGCCCAGAGCGCCCCCTGGTGGGTGACGGCGGCCTGCACCGGCCAGGACGGCTCGAAGGGCACCAGCCGAGCCTTGGGCCGCTCCTCATCGAACGGCAGCGCGGCGCAGCCCGAGGGGAAGAAGAGCCACAGCTCTCCGCGCCACGCGGCGGCGGCCCGGGCCGCGCCCTGACGGTCCACCAGCCGCCTCCAGTCCCCATCGCCGCCGGAGCCGCGCACGAAGACCAGCGTGCGCTGGTCCTCCTCCTGTTCGGCGCCGACGGTGCTCAGGACCACCGCCGCGCGGCCGTTCTCCGCCACGACGAACGGCCGCAGGTATCCCATGCATCCGGACAGGCCGGCCCAGAGCAGGACGGCGACCGCGGAGACGGCGGGGGCGCGCAGCATCGGTCAGGCCTGCTCCAGCCGGCCGGCGGAGACGACCGCCCGCGCGCCCGGGGCGGTCTCGACAACCAGGCCGCCGTTCTCGGCCAGCCCGGCCAGCCGACCGGCCAGCGCCCCGCCGGGGCAACCCGTGACGCGAACGGGCTGGCCGCGCCAGGCCAGCCGCCGTTCGGCGGAGGCCCGCAGACGCTCCCAGCCGACGGGCACCGGCCGTCCAGGACGCAGCATGGCCCCAAGCGAGCAGAGCACTTCCGCAAGCAGCCGGCGCCGGTCAACGGTCACGCCCGCCGAGGTCAGGCTGACCGCCCGCCCGCGCAGTTCCGGGGAGAAGTCCCCGGACGCCTGGTTGACATTCAGGCCCAGGCCGAGCACGGCACTCCCCGGCGGACCTCCACCAGCAGGCCGCCCAGCTTGCGTCCGTCCAGGAAGAGATCATTGGGCCACTTGATGCGGATCTCCGCGCCAGGAGCGGCCCGCTCGACGGCTTCGGCGGCGGCGGCAGCGGCAGCCAGGGCCAGGCACCCGCAGCGCGCCGGCTCGGGAGCGGGCCGGATCAGCACCGACAGCAGCAGGGAGCTGCCGGGAGAAGCCGTCCACTCCGAGGCGCGCCGGCCGCGCCCGGCGCTCTGATGCTCGGCAACGAACGCCGACCCGCTCACCGCCCCCCGGGCGGCGGCCCGAAAGGCCTCATCCTGGGTCGAGCCGGTCTCGGCGAAGTATCCCAACCAGGCGCGCCCGGCGGCCGGCGGCGGCAGGAGCCCCGCCCAGCGCACCGCCTCGGCCGCATCTGCGAAGAGCAGGGCCGCGGGTTTCCGGCGGCGGCGGAGCAGACTGGCGACTCTCATGTACCGGTCCTGAGCCTCTTGAGGTCGGCGCGGATACCTTCGACGAACTTGGGCATGGGAAGGTTCTCGCCGGGACAGGCCTTCTGCCGGATGTCCCGGTGGGCAATGATGGCCTCCGCGGGCAGATCGAGCTTCAGCAGCAGGTAGAGTGCCAGGAAACGCAGGCTCTCCATCTGCTCGGCCGAGGGATGCGCCGGAGGCGGAGGCACCCCCTGGCGATGCAGCCTGCGGTACTCGGCAACCAACTCGTCGGCATTGCTGAAGTCACCCACCAGGCAGATGCCGATGGACTCGCGGTTGTAGGAGTCAACCCCGGCGTGGGCGCCGTCCATCTGGCCGGTCCACCGGAAGGTGGAGCGGATCTCCCCGTCGGCCGCCCCGTGCCCGTTGCCGATCACGAAGTCGTAGCCGATGCCGGCCCAGTCACGCTGACGGTGGCCGCGGTCGATGATCTCCACCGAGCCGACGTCCGCAGCGGAGTGGTGCAGGAGCAGATACCTCCAGGGGCGCATGGGGACCTCCACCGGCCAGTGGAAGTCGCCGTAGGCCAGGATCCCGGCGGCACCCAACCGGCGGCGCAGGTCGCTGGCCCGCGCCGCGGAAGCCGGTGCCGATTCCTGCCGTTCGCCCAGGAAGTCCTCGGGCCTAAGGGGATGGACCGCGACGGCGTCGGCGCTCCCCGGATAGCGGATGAGCGCCTGCTCCATGATCAGTGCGTGCAGGGCATCGACGGCCTCCGGCCGGAAGCGTTCGGCGCCCGGGATGTAGTTGACCTCCAGCGCGGTCCCGGCGCCCAGGGGCGCGACCCTCACCCGGACGGGGTGGTCGACCTTGGCCTGGACGTGCGCGGCGACCGCGCGCATGAGGTCGCCGTCCAGGGGCATGCCGGTCGTGCCCGCGACGGCCGCAAAGACCAGGGCGGAAGCCAGGACGGCCATCAGGAACGACAGGCGCAGTCGGGTGAGGCAGTCGGTCATGCCCTCTTCCCGCGCCGCCTGAGCAGGACCTCCGCCACCGGGGCCGGCACCAGCCCGGAAACGTCCCGGCCCATGGCGGCTACCTCCCTGACCAGTCCAGAGTTGATGGCCGCCAGCTCCGGGCTGGCCAGCACGAAGACCGTCTCCACGTCCGGCTCCAGGCGGCGGTTGAAGAGCGCCATCTGGAACTCGTAGTCGAAGTCCGAGAAGCTGCGGAGCCCGCGGACCACCACCCGCGCACGCCGCGCCTTCAGGTAGTCGACCAGGGCTCCATCGAACCCCTCGACTCCCACCCCGGTGACGCCGGCGGCGTCCAGGCTCCGGCGGATCATCCGACAGCGCTCGGCCAGGGCGAAGGCCGGCCGTTTCTTCCCGCCGCGGGCCACCGCCACGGTGAGCCGGCCGAACAGTGCCCGGGCCCGGCGGACCACGTCAAGGTGGCCGTTGGTGAAGGGATCGAAGGTTCCGGGGTAGACGGTGGCCACGGTTCATCCCTCCGGTGTCTTGAGTCGTCGCCCCTATGATACGCCATGCGAACCGCTCAGCAAGCGGCGGACAATGCCGAATCCCGAATGCCGAGTCATGGATGAGGCAAGACCGCCGCTCCGGCCGGCCCTGTCACTCGCCTCCAGCACTCAGCATCCAGTTACCCCGCATCCGTCTCCTGCGCTTCCCTCTCGGCAATGCTGGGCAGCCGGCCGCCGGCCTCCCGGCGCATGCGCACGGCCAGCTTGAACATCAGCAGGCCGGACAGCACCATGGCCAGGGTCACGAAAAGGAACAGCCGCTGCCGGCCCTCCGCCCCGCCGCCGAACCAGGCCACCATCACCGGCCCCAGGAAGGCTCCGCCCAGGGAGCGCACGCCGGTCAGACCGATGTGCACCCCCTGGTATAGGGGCACGTCCTCCTTCCTGGCGAAGTACATGGCTCCCAGAGTCCAGACCAACCCCTGTCCGGAGGCCACCACGCCCTGGAAGAAGGACCCCACCCAGACCACGAGCAGCGGCATGGGCACAGCCCACCGCCAGAAGTACAGGTTGACCGAGAGATCGGTCCTCGGCACGAGGAAGGCCAGGAAGTAGCAGACCGGGAGGAGCGCCCAGACCATGTTCATCCAGCCGCGCATGACTATCGGGTTGGAGCGATCCAGCACGCGCCCCCACAGCCCGATGGTCAGCACGCCCAGCACCTGCGGGATGATGCTGGTGGTTATCTGCATGGCGTTGAGATCGGCTCCCAGGTCGTCGCGCAGCACGATGGGGATCACCGGGCTGAGCATCAGGTTGGCCAGACCGAATATGAAGAAGTCGATCATGTAGGTGCGGAAGCGCCGGTCGGAGCGAAGCACCTGCAGGGCAGCGAAGGGGCGGAACGTGGCCGGTTCGGCCTCGTCCTCCGCCTCGGCTTCCTCCAGCCGGTTCTCGCCGCGCACCCTGATGCGCACGTATATGAAGGCGGCAACCAGCGCGCAGAACCCGCCCAGGGGCAGCAGGCCCTTGTAGGTCCAGTTGTAGTCCGGATGCCCGACCAGCTTGCTGCCGGCGAACCCCACGATGGCGGCGATGAGCATGGCCCAGCGACTGACGAACCCGGTGATCATCCCGCGGATCCGCGCCGGATAGTTGGCACTGAGGATGCCGGCGCGGGCCGGAGCGCCCACGTTGCCGACGAGGTCGATCAGCCCGGCCAGCAGACAGAACAGCCAGGACTCCGTCACCAGGCCAAGCAGGAAGAAGATGCTGGCGGAAATCACCGACGGCCAGAAAACCATGGGCATCTTCCGGCGGCGCTGCGCCACCCCGCCCCAGAAGAAGGCCATGAGCATGCCGGCGCCGCCCACGCTGGCGTAGAGGGCCAGTTCCCACTCGCTGGCCCCCAGCACCTTGGCGGCGATGTTGCCGAGCATGCCGCCGATGCCCATGGACACGCCGCCGAAGATGGCCGCTCGGACGTTGTAGAAGTAGGTCGGGCGCACCGACAGGGGCAGTTCGTCGTAGATGCTGAAGACGCTGCGGATCTCGGGCAGGGCCACGGGGCGGAGTCTCCTTTGGGGCCGATTCTACCAGAGCCGGCCCGGGGGGCAACTCCAAGGCACGATGGGGGACGAAGGCCTGCCCCCGCGTCGATCCCTTCAGCCGCGCCTTGCATCGCCCCCGGCCGCGATCTATAACACCTCCATGCCCATGCGCATCAGCCGCAGACGCTTCGAGGAGATCGCCCTGGAGGCCGTCCGGGAGCTGCCCGACGAGTTCCAGGAACACGTCGAGGGCTGCGTCGTGGCCGTCGAGCGCCGGGCATCGCGCGAGGTCATGGAGAAGCTCGGGATGCCCGAGGATGAGGAACTGTTCGGCTACTACGAAGGCGTGGCCCTGGTCGACCGGCACATCGACGACCTGCCCGGACCGCCGCCGACCATCACGCTCTACTCCGAGCCGCTCATGGCCGCCTGCGACTCCGAGGAGCAGCTCGCCGGGGAAATCCGCATCACCGTGCTCCACGAGATCGCCCACCACCTGGGCATCGACGACGCGAGGCTGGAGGAACTGGGCTACGCCTGAGTCTGGAGCTCAGGCCGTGGCAAGTTCGGCTGCGGGGGCCTTGACTGCCGGCAGCCGGGCGCTCGAGCGCCGGGCCATCACTCGCTCCCAACGCGCCAGCATTTCGGCCATCTCGCCACGCATCAGGATGGCCGGGGCGCTCTGCACCGAGTGCCCGGCGCGCGGCTCGCAGACGGTCCGGAGGCCAAGCATCCGGCCGTAGAAGCTCTCGTGCTTGGGGTTGAAGGTGAAGAGCACCGTGTCGGCCACCTGCCGACCGCCATCCAGCGTCGCGCTGATCAGCTGCATGACCACCTGGAGGTGCTCCCGGCAGCCCGGCCGCGTGACGATCCGCCAGGACGCGCCCAGGCGGCGACCCGCTGCGCGGCAGTCCTCGCGGACCGCGTCGACCACGTCCCGAAAATCGTCGTCGACGTGCAGCCCGGCGGGGCCGTCGACCGTGTAGCTCACCGAGCCCAGAAGCGTCCCGTCGTCATCCTCGGCCATGAGCACAGTGGTCTCGGGGAGGAGGTCCAGGTGCGGGTAGTGGCGGAGCATCCCGTCGGGCTGCGGCTCGGCGTAGCTCTCCGTTACGAACATGTCGTGGGTCAACTGCCAGACGGCCTCGAGGTCCTTCAGCGTCGTCGCCTTGCGAATGCGCATGCTCTGCCCTCCCCTATCCACGGAGTCAGTTGACGGTTACGCCCAGCCGGGCGGCCAGACGCCTGGCTGTCTCATCGCGGGGCGCCGCGGGCCTCGCCGATCCGGACGGCCCTGCTTTGGAGATCCGGCTGATAGCCTCGGCGCGCCCCAGATCGCGCTCGCCGGGCAACCCCAGGCGGAGGAGTAGGTTCTTCACCGCGCAGCGATCGGTGATCCCCGAGAGCACGAGGTTGAGCGCCGTGCCCGCCGCGGCCAGCAGGAACCAGGGGCTGACCAGATGGGCCAGGGCAACGCTGGCCAGCAGGGTCGCCCCGGCGAGCACCCGGCCGGCGCGCTCGTGCGTGAAAGTCCTCCGAGCGGCTGCGCGAGCGAACCGCCGCTCGACCGTGACGTGGATCGGGCCGCCCCGGACTACGAGTTCCTCCAGCCCGGCCACCCTGCAAGCGCCGCGCAGTTCTCCGGCGGTGTGGCTGGCCGCCAGCGAGTCGGCGTACTGCTGGTTCTGCTCGCGGCTGTTGCGCAGGCACACTCTGGTGAAGGCCAGCGACAGCCTGGCCAGGATCGGCCGGGGCCGGACCAGATCACGGGCCAGGACGGCACCGTCCGGGCCGGCCAATCGCTGCATCTCCCCCAGCACTTCGGCCGGACGCGTGAAGTGGTGGAGCATGTAGTGGCTGGCGACGACGTCGAAGGATCCGGAGGGCAGGCCGGTACTGCTGGCGTCGGCCTGGATGAAGCGCACCCTGCGAGCGACCCCGGCGCGCTCGGCCTCGATGCGGGCCAATTCCAGCATCGCCGGTGAGAGGTCCACGCCGACGACCTCGATATCCGGGCGCTGCCTGGCCCAGTGTATGGGCATCAGGCCAGGACCGGTGCCCAGATCCAGGACGCGTCCGCCAAAGGGGACTCTGGCGAGGACCCGGTCGGCGAACGGCCGCAGTACCCAGCGCCACATCTTCCCGGCAGTGCCGCGGTAGGCGACGGCCTCGGCCGCGTCGGCCATGACATCGCCGGGAGCTTCAGCTACGCGTTCTCTCGCTTCCAGGAATCTCCGCGGCAGCCTCACCACGACCCACCTCCATTCAGAACGCACTGATGATTAAGCTAGTAGCATGCCTTGTTGGACATTTCACATAAGCCACAATTATGAGCGCCTTAAACACCACGGCTTGACTATCGAATAGATTCATATATGATATTTATGCGCGCAGTTGCGCGCAACATGAAAGGTGGGGTTAGGCATGTCCGAGTCAGCCGCGATCAACGCATTCGTCGAGGCCTACCTGCTCGGCGACAAGGAGGCGGCGGCAGACATTGTCGCGAACATGCCACCTGCCGAAGTGAGCCGCCCCCACTGTTCGGCGATCCTTGCCGCCTGGCGGGCCCAGACGGATATGGTCCAAGCCGAAGATGCCGCCAGGCAACTGAAAGAGGCGCACCTGGCGCCGCCTGACGACGCCGACCTGATGCTCGTGCTGCTGATGGCGTCGGTACGCTTCTTTGCGAACACGGACCAGTTGAGCGAAGCCCAGCGGAGCTTGCGGCTGCTCAAGGCGCTGGCACCGGCCAACCCGCCGCCGCCGGTCGGTTCCGCGGTGATCATGACGGAGGTGTTCCTGCTGGACCGTCTGGGCCGGAAGAAGGACGCCCACGAACTGACCAGGCGCGCGGCCGCCATGCAGCTGCCTGTCCACTGCAACGTGTGGTACTCCCTACGCCTGGCGCTGGCCCACACGGCTATGAATGCGGCCGAGCTCGGGGAGGCGGAGGCGGCGCTCTCCGAAGTGGCGGCGCGTCCCCCGGCCAACGAGGAACTCCTCCGGGTCTTCAGGGAGCGCAGCATCCGCCTCCTCATGCTGAAGGGACAGGCCGTTCAGGCCCTGGCCCAGCTCGATGCCATGCCCGCCCAGGCTTCGGAGATAGTCCGCCGGCGCCGCCTGCAGTATCGGGTGCGCTCGCTCTTGTACCTGGGGCGCTTTGCGGAAGCCGGCAAGGCCATAGATGATGTCGGCCCCGACCTGGCCGCTGGACACCGCGAGTACATGCGAGCGATCGTCTGCCTGCACCGCGGGGACGCGGCCGGCGCGCTCGACTGGACCAATCGGGCGCTGCGGGCCGGCAGGCTGTCGCCCATGTTCCTGGACGACAACGCCGCTCAGATGGCGCTGGCCGAACTCATGGCCGGTCGGGCAAGTGCGGCGCGAACGCTCCTCAAGATGCTGGATGCCGAAGAGCGGGACCCGTTCCTGGACACCCTCTGGGCGCAGGTGTGCATGCTCGAGGGGCAGGAGGCGCGCGCCGCACGGCACTTCCGGCGGATCCTGGATCGCAAGGACCCGTGTTTCCTGCGCGAGAGCCTGCGGGACTGCGTGGCGCTCACCGGGCTGCAGATAGCCCGGCTGTGGACTCTGGCTGAGGGGCTGCCGCCCGAGCCGGATGCTTCGGCGGCGGAAGGCCAGGCGGAGCGCCGGTCGGACAGTGGCGCGGCGGAGGCGGTCATGATTGGCGAGAGCTCCGCGATCCGCGAGGTCCGGCAGCAGATCGCCCGTTTCGCGCCGCTGGCCGAGACCGTGCTGATCACCGGCGAGACCGGCACCGGCAAGGAACTGGCCGCCCGGCTGCTGCACGACCGGGGGCCGCGCGCCGGCGATCCCTTCATCGCGGTGAACTGCGCGGCCATCTCCGACACGCTCATCGAATCCGAGCTCTTCGGACACGTCAAGGGCGCGTTCACCGGGGCGACCCAGGACAGCGAGGGCCTGTTCCGCGCCGCCGGCGATGGCACCCTCTTCCTCGACGAGATATCCTCCATGTCCGCCCGGCTCCAGGGGGCGCTGCTGCGGGTCCTGGAGGACGGCGAGATCCGGCCGGTGGGCTCGAGCCGGCCGCGCAAGGTCCGGGCGAGGGTCATCGCCGCCAGCAACCAGCCGCTGGAGGCGCTGGTCGAGGCCGGTGGCTTCCGCGCGGACCTCTACTACCGGCTGGCCCGCCTGCACCTTCGGCTGCCTCCGCTGCGCGAGCGCCTCGAGGACCTGCCGCTCCTGGTCGGCCACTTCCTGCGACGGGCCTTCGACTACGGGCAGGTGGCGGTTGGCGAGGACCTGCTCAAGGCTCTGGCCGGGCACTCCTGGCCGGGCAACGTTCGCGAACTGCAGAACGAGATAGAGCGCATCGTGCTCCTGTCCGGCGGTCAGCCGGTGCTCGGCGCCGGGCTCTTCGTGCGCCAGCCGCAGGCACCCTCCGCCACCCCGATGGCCCAGGCGGCTGAACCGGTTCCGGAGATGGGCGCCGTAAGGGCGGCGTCCGGTCAGGTACCGCGGCTCCACAAACGACTGACCGCCCTGCGCGACCTGTTCGCCAAGAGGAAGGAGCTCACCAGGGCCGAAGTGGTGGAATTCCTGGGTTGCGCGCCGAACAGCGCCACCGGCTACCTCCGGCGGCTGGAAAAGGACGGCCTGATTGAGCGCATCCACACCTCGGCGGCACTGCGGACCTCGTACTTCGCGCTGAGGTCGGAAAGGCCCTCAGACCGGCAATAAATGCTTTGATAATGGGGGCGTTTCCGCCTATAATTCACCACGAACAAAGGCTGCCTATCGCAGCCTTTTCCGGACGTTTGCGACCATCGGGGAAGACCCAGTTGGGCCAGGAAAACAAGGCGCAGCCAAGCGCGGAACCGGCGGGCCCGGGCGGCTCCTGTCCGCCGGTGTCCGTCATCCTGCTGGCCCACAACAAGGCCGCCTACACCGAGCGCTGCCTGCGCGGGCTGTTGGCCACGCCCTACCGCCCCTTTGAAGTCGTGGCCGTGAACAACGGTTCGACCGACGCGACAGGCAAGCTCTTCGACGAGTACGCCGCGCTGCTGACCGACGCCGGCATATCCGTCCAGCGTCTCGACTTCGAGCGCAACGTTGGCGCGGTGTCCGGGCGAAACCAAGCCATGTCCAAGGTCAGCGGCGACTTCCTGGTCTTCCTGGACAACGACGTCGTGCCGCGGACCAGATCCTGGATGGCCAGGCTCGTGGAATTCCTCCGCTCCCGCCCGGACGCCGGCGCCGTCGCACCCAAGATGATCTATCCGTTCCCTCCGCACCTCATCCAGTGCGCCGGGTGCGAGGTGTCGCCCACCGGCAAGGTCAGCTTCCTGGGGCGCGGAGAGCCGCGCGAGTCGCCCGAGTTCAGCCGGCTGCGCGAATGCCAGGCGCTGATCTCCGCCTGCTGGATGATGCCGGCCACGGCCGCCAAGGTGGCCGGCCCCCTCGACGAGGGCTACAGCCCGGTGCAGTTCGAGGACATCGACTACTGCTACCGGCTGCGCGAGGCCGGCTACAAGGTCTTCTGCCTGCCGGAAGTGGAGATGTACCACTTCGAGAACGTCACCACCGGCCGGACCGACAAGCTCAACTACAAGTACCTGACTGTCAAGAACGGTCTGCGTTTCAAGAACAAGTGGCAGCGGCGCTTCTCGAGGGAGGGCGGACGCTCGGACGCGGAGATGCCCTGGCGTCACGATCTGCCCACCTGCTGCCTGGAGGACATCGGTGAGCTGGAAACGGCTGATTAGCCTGGCTGCCGCGCTGGGCGCGGCCATCCTGGCGGGCTGCTCGTCCGGCCGGACCGCTCCGGCGGCGCCGCCCACCGTGGCCTCCGCCGAGCCCCTGAAGGAACGATTGGCCAACCAGGCCCGGGCGATCGTGGAGCTCGGAGCCGAGAATGAGAAGCTGCTGACCGAGGTCGAGGCTCTCCGCAAGGAACTCGCCAGGCTCCGCGCCAGGCTCGAGGCGCTGGAGAAGGCCGTTCCGGCGGCGACACCGGCTCCAACACCTGGACCCGGGCCGGGGCCGGCTCCTGCGCCGGGCGCGCCGGCAGCACCCGCGTCACCTGCCGGGGCAGGTACGCCCTCCCCCGCCCCAGCACCCGCGCCCGTACCGGCAAAGGGGAAGTGAGCGCCCATGGACCGCCCCGTCCCGTCCCTTCGCCGCCTGGCCCTCCTGGCCGCCGCCGTGCTCTGCGCCGCGGCTGCATCAGGGTGCGGGAGGCAGCCGGAGGCCCGGGACCTCGTGGTCGTCAGCGAGTCCCCACGGCCGCCCCGGTCGGGGCCCGCAGCCCAGACTGCTCCGGACGAACGCCGGTACCGCCCCGCCGCCGACGGCCAGTTCGACCCGCCCTCGGCGCCGGAAGCCTTCAACCTGACCGTCGCCGCCTCCCGGGCCTACCTGCAGCTGACCTGGGAGGTCGCGGCGCTCTTCAGCCTGGTCTGCCGTTGATGAAGGAAACCGCCCATGCCTGAGTCCCCCGATCCCAAGCCGGCGCCCGCCCCCGAGGGCGGCCCAGCCCAGACGCCCCCGGCGGCGCCCGGTGCGGTGGCCGTGGCCACCGCCGCCGGCGGCGTCAGGGACCTGCTCATCGAGGACGAGCTCAAGCAGAGCTACCTGACCTACGCGATGAGCGTGATCGTCTCGCGGGCGCTGCCGGACGCGCGCGACGGCATGAAACCCAGCCAGCGCCGCGTGCTGGTGGCCATGCGCGACCTCAATCTCTCGCCGCGGGCCCACTTCCGCAAGTGCGCCAAGATCTGCGGCGACACCTCGGGCAACTACCACCCGCACGGCGAGGCTGTGGTCTACCCCACCCTAGTGCGCATGGCCCAGCCCTTCAACATGCGCTACCCGCTGATCGAGGGCCAGGGCAACTTCGGCTCCATCGACGGCGACCCGCCGGCGGCCATGCGCTACACCGAGGCGCGCCTCTCCCAGGTCGCCATGGACATGATGGAGGACCTGGACAAGGACGCCGTCGACTACGCCCCCAACTACGACGAGACCCGCGAGGAACCGGTGGTCCTCCCGGGCAAGTTCCCCAACCTGATCTGCAACGGCGGCTCCGGCATCGCCGTGGGCATGGCCACCAACCTGCCGCCGCACAACGTCCGGGAGGTCTGCGACGCGCTGGTCGCCCTGGTCGAGAAGCCGGACATCTCCGTCGAGGAGCTGATGCGCCACGTGCCCGGCCCGGACTTCCCGACCGGCGGGCTGATCTGCGGGCGAAGCGGCATCCGCAAGGCCTACCTCACCGGACGCGGACACATCACGGTCCGCGCCAAGCTGCACGTCGAGAACCTGCGCGGCGACAAGGAGCAGATCGTCGTCACCGAGATCCCCTACCAGGTGATCAAGGAGCGGCTGATCGAGAAGATCGTCGAGTGCGTCAAGGGCGACCGCATCCAGGGCGTGGCCGACGTCAACGACGAGTCCGACCGCGAGGGCATGCGCCTGGTCATCCAGCTCAAGCGCGGCGAGGAGAGCGCGGTGGTCATCAACCAGCTCTTCAAGAACACGCCGCTGCAGGAGACCTTCGCCATCTGCAACCTGGCGCTGGTCGGCGGGCAGCCCCGGACCCTGAACCTCAAGGAGATGCTCGAGGTCTTCCGCGATCACCGCGTGGAGGTCATCGAGCGCCGCACCCGGTGGCTGCTGGCCAAGGCCGAGGCGCGGCTGCACATCCTCGAGGGCCTGATCATCGCCCTCGACGCCATCGATGAGATCATCAGCATCATCCGGGCGGCCGCGGACACCGCCGCGGCCCGGACGGCGCTCAAGGCCCGCTTCCGCTTCTCCGACAAGCAGGCCGACGCCATCCTGGAAATGAAGCTCTCCCGCCTGACCGGTCTCTCCCGCGAGGAGGTCCGGCAGGAGTACGAGGCGGTCCGCGACGAGATCCGCGAGTACAAGGCCATCCTCTCCGACCGGGGCCTGGTGCTCGACATCTTCCGCGAGGACCTCTTCGAGCTCCGCGAGAAGTACGGCGACGACCGCCGCACCGAGATCATCAGCGACGTCGGCGAGTTCGAGATCGAGGACCTGGTCGCCGAGGAGATGGTGGCGGTCACGGTCAGCCACGCCGGCTACGTCAAGCGCGAGCCGCTCGACTCCTACCGCTCGCAGCGCCGCGGCGGCAAGGGCGTGATCGGCCAGGACCTCAAGGAGGGCGACTTCACCGAGCGCCTGTTCAGCGCCTCGACCCACGACTTCCTGCTGTTCTTCACCGACCGCGGCCGCTGCCACTGGGTCAAGGTCTACGACCTGCCCCAGCTCGGCCGCGCCGCCCGCGGCCGGTCGCTGGCCAACCTCCTGCAGCTCGCCCAGGGCGAGAAGGTCAACAGCGTCGTCCCGATCCGGACCTTCGAGGACGGCAAGTACCTGTTCATGGCCACGTCCTGCGGGACGGTCAAGAAGGTCGAACTGGCCGCCTTCTCCAACCCCCGCAAGGGCGGGATCATCGCCATCGACCTGGCCGAAGGCGACACCCTGGTGGGCGTCGAACTGACCGGCGGCAAGGACGAACTGCTGCTGGCCACCCGCGACGGGCAGGCGGTGCGCTTCAAGGAGGAGGACGTCCGGGCCATGGGCCGCGGGGCCGCCGGGGTGCGCGGCGCCCGGCTGGACGAGAAGGACCGGGTGGTCTCGCTGGTCCTGGCCGCCCCCGGGCTGATGATCCTGACCGTCTGCGAGAAGGGCTACGGCAAGCGCTCGCCCATCGACGACTACCGCCTCATCCGCCGCGGCGGGTCGGGCGTGATCAATATCAACACCAGCGAGCGCAACGGCCCAGTCGTGGCCTGCATGGCTGTCGCCGAGGAGGACGAGATCATGGTCACCACCGCCGGCGGTCAGGTGGTGCGCTCGCCGGTCAGGGACATCCGCATCACCGGCCGCAACGCCCAGGGCGTGCGGGTCATGACCATCGAGGGCAGCGATCGGATCACCTCCGTGGCCCACCTGCCGCGCGAGGCCGATGCCGAGGGCAAGGCCAAGGCCGCCGCGCCGGGCGGCGCCCCGGACAAGCCGGGCGCCCCGGCTCCGGCCAAGCCCGCGCCGAAGCCCGTCGCCCCGCCGACCCCCGAGGAGGCCGCCGAGGAGGACCGCATCCAGAAGGAGATCGAGAAGCGCCTGGAGGAGGAAGAGAAGCATCTCTCCGGACGGCTCAAGCCGCAGAGCGGACAGTGACGCAGGGAAACGCGGCGGAAGGCGGAAGCTTGCGGGTGGTGGGCCCGGGCCTCTAGCCCGGCCTTCAGCCTTCCATCCTCCGCCTTCCACCCGGAATGCTAGGAGGTATCCGATGAACGCCGATAACCAGCTCCCGGCCGCCCCGCAGGCCATTCCCGTGGCCGTGCCCACGACAGTGACCGCCCCGACTCCCGCGGCGGCCAGGCCGCCCATCGAGGTCCGCAACCTCACCAAGCGGTTCAAGGACGTGGAGGCGGTCTCGAACCTGTCCTTCTCGGTGGGCCGCGGCGAGATCTGCGCGCTGGTCGGCCCCAACGGGGCCGGCAAGACCTCCACCATGAGGATCCTGGCCACGCTCAGCCGGCCGACCTCCGGCTCGACGGCCATCGAAGGCCTGGACTGCTGGCGGCAGATGCGCCTGGTCCGCGCCAAGATGGGCTACATGCCCGACCGCTACGGCCTTTATCGCGACCTGGCCGTTCGCGAGTACCTGGAGCTCTTCGCCTCGGCCTACGGCGTGCCCGAGAAGGACCAGGGGCTGCTGATCGACGGGCTGCTCGAACTCACCGGCCTCAAGGACCTGGCCTCCAAGGCCGCCGACCAGCTGTCGCTGGGCATGCGCCAGCGCTTCTTCCTGGCCAGGACCCTGGTGCACTCCCCTTCGGTGCTGATCCTGGACGAGCCGGCCGCCAACCTCGACCCCCGGGCCCGGGTGGAGCTCCGCGAGGTGCTCAAGACGCTCCAGTCCCGCGGGGTGACCATCCTGATCTCCTCGCACATCCTCAGCGAGCTCCAGGACGTCTGCGACCACGTGGTCATCCTCGAGAAGGGCCGGCTGGTCCACGCCGGCGAGCTCGACGCCGCCCTGGCGGCGGCCCGCGAGAACCCGGCGGTGCGCATCGACGTGGCCTCCGATCCGGAGAAGGCCCGCGGGCTGCTCGCCGCCCTGGAGTTCGTCAAGAACGTCCAACTCGCCGGGAACTCGCTGCTCGTCGAATACCAGGGCAGCGAGGAGAAGGTCGCCGAGATATCGGCGACGCTGGTGAAGGCCGGCGTGGCCATCGAACGCCTGGCCGAGGACAAGGCCAGCCTCGAAGAGCTGTTCATGAGGCTGACGAAGGGCGAACTGGCCTGACAGCCAATGCAGAATGATGAAGGATGAATTATGAATGAGGGACGACGGACGGTCTCCCCGGCCCGTTTCATCATTCAGCATTCATAATTCTGCATTGTCTTCCGCCGCCCTCCGCGCGGTCTTCCGCGACCCGATCTACCGCTGGGAGGCGCGGCGGTACTGGACGTGGCGGCGGTACCTGTGGATAGCCCTGGCGCTCTTGGCTTTCGCGGCACTGGGCGGCGGGTGCATTGCCTGGAGCGTGTGGCTCGCCACTCAAGCCGCGCCGGGACAGGCCGCCGACTTCACCGACATACCGGGCCTGGTCACGATCTTCGGGCTGTACGCCGCCTCCACCGCCAGGTATCCGCTCTGCTTCGCGGCATCCCTGGCTGGCTCGCTGCTGTTCGTCCCAGAGCGGCTCTCCGGCCAGCTCGAGCAGTTCGTCCTGACGCCTGTAAGCCCCAACAGGTTCGTGGCCGCGCGCATCGCCGGACGGCTCAGGGGGCTGCTGCTGTTCTGGCTGGCCACCTGCGCCATCCTGGGAGTCACGATCCTGGGCATGGCCGTCTACGGCCTCCCGGCGCTGATGGAGGAGCGCGGAGCCAGCCTGACCATCGCCAATACCCTGGTCACCCAGCTTGACCTGGGACTGCTTCTGGTGCTGGACCTGGTCGTGGGTGCCTGCTACTCGGCACGGGCCA
>Ga0302238_1001088_pt1 | contig 23644 bp, 27 predicted proteins | sample AAG_UR_Asn_MG_FD_193527 | JGI IMG/M metagenome (GOLD analysis project Ga0302238, IMG submission 193527) | Enriched activated sludge microbial communities from anaerobic digester in WTTP, New Holstein, Wisconsin, United States - AAG_UR_Asn | ecosystem: Engineered > Bioreactor > Anaerobic >... | reverse complement strand
TCTCTGGAACCAACTCCGGGAGGTGCCCCATGAAGCCCTGGTACGAGAGCAAGACCATCTGGCTGGGCGTCGCGACGATCGCGACGGCGCTCGTCTCCGCGCTGGTCGGCGGCGGCGGCTGGCAGGAGGCGGTGCTCGCCGCCATCGGCGCGGCCAATGTCTACCTGCGGACCCAGACCGAGAAGCCGGTGAGCAAGTAGCTGTCCCCGTTGGGGGCCTCCGTGGCTTTGCACCTCCGGAGGCGAGGCGTGTGGCTCAGCCGATCGGTGCCGTAAAGGTCAATGCCTCCTCCGGCCAGGGCCACACGCCGAGCCTCCACCCGATCCGCAGCCCAGGAGGAGGCCGTGCAGCACACCGTGAAGGTATTCGTCATCCGGCCCGATCGAGCTCCCGGCGGACCGCCCGAGCCCGCGCGGCAGATGGTCGTCGAGGCCAAGAGCATCGACGGCCTGCGTGAGGCAGCTCGCGTCCAGCTCGCGGCCGAGGGCTACCGCGTGCGGTCGCTCTCCTGCGGACCCAAGGGGCTCGTCGCCTACGTGGAGGCCGGGCAGTGAGCGACACCGCCGCTGTGCACGAGGCCGAGGCCAGGTTGCAGACCATCCTCAAGGCGGTGGTCGTCGGCGCCAAGATGCAGGACCCGGCGAGCCGGCCCGGCGGCGAGGACCTGTCCGCCGCCTTCGCCTCGGCCGGCGCGCTCGAGCCGCCCTACGATCCCGAGGCTCTCTGCCTGCTCACCGAGCACTCAAACTCGCTCCGGCAGAACGTCGACGCCTACGCCACCAACATCGACGGCTTCGGCCATCGCTTCGATCCGGCCATCGACTTCGACGCCGACGACGCGGACGACCGGATCGCCGACGCGATCTACCTCGAACGGCTGGCGGCGCGTGACCGGGGGGAGCTTCCCGCGGACGCGGCGCTCCAGGCCAGCGCCGAGGAGGTGGCCGAGCGCAAGCGGGAGCTGGTGCAGCTCGCCCGGATCGAGCGGGCGCGGCTTGAGTCGTTCTTCGACTTCTGCTGCTTCGACCACTCCTTCGTTGACCTGCGGCGCCGCACGCGCCAGGACCTCGAGGTCACGGGCAACGCCTTCTGGGAGGTGCTGCGCGACGGCCGAGGCGAGGTCGCCCGGCTGGTCTACGTGCCTTCCTATTCGGTGCGGCTGCTGCCTCTCGACGAGACCCCGGTGGAGGTCGACGACCGCGTGCGCGTCTCGTCGGTGTCCTTCGACAAGGTTTCCACTCGGCGGCGGCTCCGGCGCTACGTCCAGATCCAGGGCATCGAGCGCGTGTACTTCAAGTCGCTCGGCGACCTGCGAGTCGTCTCGCGCAGGACCGGGCGCGTGTTCGATGACGCCGAGTCCCTGGTGGACACGGACCCGACGGACGGCCCGGCCACCGAGCTCGTGCACTTCGCCGTGCACTCGCCGCGCTCGCCCTACGGGGTGCCCCGCTGGGTGGGAACGCTGCTCGCGGTGCTCGGCTCGCGGCAGATGGAGGAGGTGAACTACCTCTACTTCGAGAACAAGAGCGTGCCGCCGCTCGCACTCCTCGTCTCCGGCGGCCGGCTGTCGGAGGCCTCGGTCCCGCGCATCGAGCGGTTCATCGAGGAGAACCTCAAGGGCAAGGCCAACTTCCACAAGATCCTGATCCTCGAGGCCGAGGGCGGCTCGGGCTCCTCCGAGACGACCCGGGCCAAGATCGAGCTGCGGCCGCTCACCGACGCCCAGCAGCAGGACGCGCTCTTCCAGCTCTACGACGAGCGCAACATCGACAAGGTCGGCAGCGCCTTCCGGCTCCCTCGCCTCCTGCGCGGCGAGAGCAAGGACTTCAACCGGGCCACGGCAGAGAGCGCGCTGCGCTTCGCCGAGGACCAGGTCTTCCAGCCCGAGCGTGACGAGTTCGACTTCCTGATGAACCGCCGGCTGCTGGCGGACATGGGGATCCGCTTCTGGCGGTTCCGGTCGCAGACGCCGGTGACCCGCGACCCGGAGCGGATGACGAACATGGTCGAGAAGCTCGTCCGGGTCGGCGTGCTCACCCCGGAGGAGGGCCGGCTCCTCGCCGGCGACATCTTCAACAAGGAGTTCCGCAAGATCGGAGACGACTGGACCAAGCGGCCGATCACCCTGACGCTCGCCGGCATCCAGACTCAGCAGACCGACGTTGACGCGGGGTCCCGCAGGACCTCGCTGCTCGACGGTGCCCGGTCACTGCTGAACCTCCGCGAGGACCTCGCGGTCGAGGAGGAGCGGCTCGCCGAGAGCCGCCTGGACCTGGCCCGCCGCTACCTCGCGGGTGACGACGTGGTCCGCATCGAGGTGCCGCGCGACGAGCTGGCCTCGTGGTTCGAGGAGGAGGCAGCCCGTGGACAAAGCTGAGCTTCAGCGGGCTTGGGTGGGCCAGGCGCAGCTCGACGCCGAACGCGGGGTGATCGAGTGCCGCATGTGCCGCCAGCGTGTCGGGCTCGACGAGGCGGTCACGCTCTGGCGCAACGGAACCCTGGTCTTCGCCATCTGCGACCGCTGCGCTGCCCGCCACGACATCCTGCTCACGCCCACCGAGGTGGGCATCGAGGTCCGGGGGCGAAGGCGGGAGCCCTTCCTCGTCGGGGAGGCCTCGCCATGATGCGGCCGACCAACAAGCCGCCCTGCAAGCTCGAGCGGGGCGAGCTGCGCCGGGTGTCCCAGGACCGACGCTTCGGCCTCGTCGGCTACCACGTCTGCTGTCCGCGCTGCGGGTTCGTGACCGTGGCCCTCAACGGCAACGACGGTCTGGTCATCACCGAGAGCGAGGACGGGGAGCGGGTGACCTTCTCCCGGCCGCTCCGTTGCCTCTATTGCGCCGTGCTGATCGGGCTGCGCAACGGCGAGGCCGACATCCAGGAGGACGAGCGTGTGCGTCGCGTGCAGTACCGCTGACCTCGAGCTGGTCCACGCTGCGCGGGAGGCGGCCGATGAGATCCTGGAGCAGTATCTCAGGGTCCGGCTCCGCAAGGCCTTCGACCTCGGCAGCCCTCGAGGTTTTGATCGGGCGGTGGCCAGCCTCGCCACGCTGCTGGGCTCGAAGGCGGCTGCTTCCGACGACGCCGCGGTGCGGGCTGCCATCGCGGTGCTCGACGTGGACTGGGCATCGACCGCTCCGGGACAGCGGAGCACCTTGATTTCGCGCGCTCTTGAAGCCGCGGGCCGGCGGACGGCGGCGATTCCGCAGACGTTGTCTGCACCGTTCGGCGACGCAGCAAACGAAGTCGTCGGCGCCACCCGCGAGGCGGCCCGCCGCAGCCAGGGGCTTGCCATCGCCGCGGACTTCAACGCCATCGACCGACGGATCGTCCAGCACCTCGTCGGGAGCCAGGCCAACTACGTCCGCGACGAGTACGGCCGCCGTCATGAGGCTTTCGGAGAGCGGGCCAGGCGGATCGTGGCCGACGGTCTCGAGGCGGGGCTCGGCCGAGAGGACATCGCACGTGATCTCGAAGCCGCGGCCAAAGACATCATCGCGGGTCGCGGCAGCTTCTACTGGGAGACGGTCGCGGGGTCGTTCGTCTCCAACGGCCGCTCCTTCGCCCAGCTATCGGCCTACGCCGAGGCGGGCATCGACCGCTACATCATCGAGGCCGTGCTCGACGAGCGGACCACCGAGATCTGCCGCTTCCTGGACGGCAAGACCTTCTCGGTCGAGAGCGGCCTTGGAACCTTTGAGCAGGTGGAGGCCAACCCGGACTCGGTCAAGGAGCTCACCCCATGGGTCCGGGACGGCGTCGACTCCAGCGGGCGCCAGGTCATGTACGTGGACCGCGGCGGCGGTCGGACGCGCCGGGTGGCGATCGTCGATCGGCCGGGCCTTGGATCACGCGACGCGAAGGGAAGCTACTCGGCCGGTCTGTCCACCGCCCGGCTCCAGGAGATCGGAGTTTCGTTTCCGCCCTATCACGGCCTCTGCCGCAGCTCGACCGTGGCTGACGTCTCGGGCAGGGTCGTCACGCCGCGCGTTGCCGAGGCCGTTCCCGAGCCGGAGCGTCGCACGGACGGCCCGCTCGAGCTGCTCTCGGCGTCCAAGACCTTCGGCTCTTCGTCCGGACAGGCGCTGCCGCTCGACGCCGGCTTTGTCGAGAACTTCGACGTGCAGTTCCGGCTGGAGCAGATCGCCGGCAAGGACGTTACGAAGGTCAGGTTCAAGGTCACCGACCAACACGCGGAGCAGGTGCGCAGCGCGATCCTGCGCGGCGAGCGCGTCAACCGCGACGACACCTTCCGCCACCTCAAGGGCGACCGGGATCCCAAGACCGGCCGCATCGTGAAAGGGAGCGAGCAAGGCAGCTTGCGGTTCAAGGCGGTGAGCTCGTCCTTCGGTAACGTGCGCGTGCGGATGGTCACCGAGCGCGGCGCGCTCACCAACTTCGTCGAGATGGACATCCCGACGGCCAAGGCCTCGGAGGCGTTCAAGGCCTACGGTGAAGCGGCCAAGCGGCTGGGAGTCGCCGACGCCACGAGCTTCCCCTCGGCAGAGGCGGTTGACGTTCTGCGCAAGGCGAGGCTCATCACCCAGTACGACCGCGCGGGCTGGGAGAAGCTGCGGCGCCTGAAGGACCTTACGCCCGAGAGCATCGAGCCCATCTTTCACGACGCCCAGAAACGGTTCCCGGAGATTGCGAAGGTCCTGGAGGACACGAAGCTGGTGCAGACCACCCGAGGACACGTGGCCCTTCACTCGAAGGCCCAGGCCGCCAGACTCCGCAAGGATGGTGCGGTCGGGCTCTTCCACGACCTCTCGGACCCGGGCGCGCTGGTGAACATCCTGAGCGATCCCGATGGATCGGGCTTGCTATCCTCCACCCAGCGCTACGGGCGGGGCCTGTTCGTCAACGGCATGAGCACGGGCACCGACTTCGGCACCGGGGGCGCGGACGGCGTGTTCACCCGAGTCGTGGCCAAGGGACAGCGGCACCTCGGGCTCGGCCGCCACGGTGCCCGCGTGCTGATCGACCCGGACCAGCTCGGGCGATCTGACTGGTACTTCTTCAACCACGACAACTTCGGTCGCGCCGGGCCGAACCAGTTCGGGGACCGCAAGCTCGTTCCGGAAATTCGGGGCGCCTTGCGCAGCCTCTCGACCAGCAACGAGATGATCTTCCAGCACGGCATTCCGGTGGATGCCCTGCGGGGGGTCGTGATCCCCGATGCGGCAGCCCGGACCAGGATCATCCGGCAGCTCAGGGGCGCGGGCATCACCCGCGTGAACGGCAAGCCCATCGAGGAGTTCGTGATGAGCAAGGAGGCCTACTGATGTTCGATTGGACGCGCCACCAGGTCTGCCTCGCCGAGGGCCCGGACGACGCGCATGTTCTGCTGGCGATCCGGCCCGAGCGAGTGCCGGATCAGGGTGGAACCGGGGAGACTGTCGTCTGGGACGACGGCGACCACCGGCGAGCCTTCCCGCTGAGCCGTGTGGTCGGGGACGAACCCGCTGCTTTCAGCTTCCAGGATGACCGTGGGCGGCGGTTCGCGCTGAAGCCCCTCACGGCCAAGGCCTACGCCGATCTGGTGCGTGGCCCGGCGGGCGGACCGGAGCTCGCGACCGACGAAGAGGTCCGCGACTTCTACCTGGCGCCACGATCCTGGTAGTCGCCGGGAGGGGGGCTGTCCCCGTTCTGAGGGGGTGTGGCTTTGCCTGTTCGGAGGTGAAGCCGTGGCCCAGGACTCTGCATCGACCAGCAACGCGACCCGGCAGCCCGCGGGTGACCCTGCGGCGCGGCTCAAGGAGATCCGCGCCCGGGTGGCCGAGCTGCATCGGCGTATCAAGACCGAGCGCGACCCGAAAGCCGTAGCCGAGCTGCGCGCCGAGGTCGGCAAGCTCACCGAGGTGCTGACCGAGCTGATCGGCTCGGCCGGCGCTCCAGCCTCGAAGGCCGCCTCCGTGGTCTGGCCGCGCGACCTGAGCGCCGGCCCCTCGGGGACCGACGACTGGGGCTCGGACCCCGCGGAGGTCACTGGTGGGTGATCGGCTGGCAGCCGCGCTCGACCGCGCCCGAGAGGTGCTCGACCTCCTCGATCGCGGAGAGGTGCACAAGGCCATCTGGGGCTCGCCCGCGGGCAAGACCCACCTCGCCCGCCGCATCGTGGCCGAGCTGCCCGAGCACCGGGTCTACGTCGAGCCCTTCGCCGGCGGCGCCCAGGTGCTGTTCACCAAGGAGCCGTCCGAGGTGGAGGTCGTCTCCGACCTCGATCCCGAGATCGCCTTCGCCTTCAAGTTCGCCAAGGCCGTCACGCCCGAGCAGCTCGAGCGGCTGCGCCGCAAGAAGTGGGTCGGGGACAAAGCTCACTTCCGCAAGCTCTACGAGACCGCGCCGCCCGAGGACGGCCTCGACCGGTTCTACCGCTTCGCCTACCTGGTGCGGTTCTCTTTCAACAAGCTCCGTCGCGGCACCATGCCGGACAAGAACGTGGGCGTCGAAGCTCGCTTCGTCGAGAAGCTCGAGCGCTGGGCGCCGCGCCTCAAGAACGTCCGGGTCCGCTGCGCTGACTACGAGAAGGTCATCGAGGAGTACGACGGCCCCGACACCCTCTTCTTCCTCGACCCGCCCTACGCCGGCCACGACGCGGACTGCCGCGTGGGCGCCGGGCACAAGGACTGGGACGAGGAGCGCTTCGCCAAGGTGCTGCGCAAGATCCGGGGCCGGTTCCTCTGCACCTACGGGCTGCGCGGGGACGCCGAGCTGTTCAAGGGCTTCCACGTCCGGCGCTGGCGGCACACCTCGGGCGTCGGCACCTCGCAGGGCCAGGGGCTGCGCACGGGCGTCACGCTCGTCGCCACCAACTACGATCCGGACAAGGCGCGCCGCTTCCAGATCTCGGTCTCGAAGACCATCTGGGGCTCGCCTGCCGGCAAGAAGAAACTCGCCGAGCGGCTGGTCGCGCTGCTGCCCGCCCACAAGACCTACGTCGAGCCCTTCGCCGGGAGCGGCGCGGTGCTCTTCGCCAAGGACCCGGCCGAGACCGAGGTCCTCAACGACGCCGATCCGGACATCTCCCAGGCCTACCGGATCATCAAGCGGCTCACCCGCAAGCAGCTCGAGCGGCTGCAGCGCATGTCCTGGACCGGCGACGAGGCCACGTTCAAGCGGCTCATCGACGCGAGTCCGACCGACGACGTCGCCTGGCTGCACCGCTTCCTCTACCTGACCCACTTCTCCTACGGAAAGATGCGGGGCAAGAGCTTCAGCCCCTCGACGCAGGGCATCGAGGCGCGCACCGGCGAGCGCATCGAGGCCTTTGCACCGCGCCTGAAGAACGTCCGCATCTACGGCGGCGACTACGAGAAGGTCGTTCGCAAGTACGACGGGCCGGACACGGTCTTCTTCCTGGACCCGCCCTACGCCGGTTACAACGTGGACATCGGCGAAGGCGACTTCGACGAGGAGCGTTTCCTCGGCGTGCTCAAGTCGCTCGAGGGCAAGTTCCTGCTGACCTACGGGGTGCGGGGCAAGCTGCCCGCGCTGCTCTCGAAGGCCGGCTTCCACATCAAGCGCATCCGCACCCCGCGCAGCATCGGCTCGATGCGCGGGGTGGGCGGCCCTTCGCTCCTGACCCAGCTCGTGGTCGCCAACTACGCGCTGACCGAGAAGGCCGACACCGGAGGCGAAATGCCGCTCGAGGACTGGGACGGCCAGCTCGAGCTCGACGACCGCCCCGGCGAGCCTTCGGCCGCCGCCGAGGACGAGGTGGAGAAGGCCCAGGCCTTCGGCACCTTCGGCGGCTCGCACCACTACGCCAAGCGGATCGTGCCGCTCATCCCCGAGCACACGACCTACGCCGAGCCCTTCGCGGGCGCGGCCGCGGTGCTCTACGTCAAGGAGCCCTCGGCGAAGGAGGTTATCGCCGACATCGACGCCGACGTGGTGTTCTTGCACCGCTCCATCAAGGCCATGTCGCCCGAGCGGGTGGAGGAGCTGGCCCGGCGCTTCGAGTGGAAGTGCACCGAGCAGAGCTTCCGCAAGGCCCGGGACATGGAGCCCAAGGACGAGGTCGAACGGTTCTACAAGCTCGTCTTCGTCCGCACCCACGCCCGCGACTGCCGGCCCGACGGCACGCACCCGGCACGCAACCACCTGGGCAGCACGACCAACCCCGAGAAGTACCTGCGCGCGGCCGAGCGGCTCAAGGACGTGACGGTCCTGCACCAGGACTACCGCAAGACCATCGCCCAGCTCGATGGCCCGGACACCTTCTTCTTCCTCGACCCGCCCTATCCTGGTGAGTGGTACGACAAGGACGCCGCCGTCGACCTCGGCGAGTTCGTCGAGGCGCTCGGCAAGATCCAGGGCCGCTTCATCGCGGTCCTGAACGACAGCCCGGAGAACGTCGCCGCCTTCAAGAAGGTCGGCCGCGTGTTCCGGCTCAAGGTTCACGAGGCCTCGGGCACGGGCGGCGCCAAGACCGCCTCGCGGCTGTTCTGCGCCAACTTCAAGGTTGCCAAGGCCGACGACCTCGAGGTGCTCGCTGAGCCCGTCGAGCTCCTCGATCCCGAGGAGACCGGCAAGGCCGCGTGGACCCGGGCCTTCGTCAACGACCTGCCCGACAGCGCCTTCCTGCACATCGAGCCGGGGGGCACGAAGGACGAGGACGGCAAGACCGTGCCTCGCAGCTTGCGCCACTTCCCGGTGCGCGACGCCGACGGCGAGCTCGACTTGCCGCACCTGCGCAACGCCATCGCTCGCATCCCGCAGAGCCGCAGCCCCGGGCTCACCGAGGAGGACCTCGTCACGCTGCAGGAGCGGGCGCGCGCGCTGCTCGCCGAGGCCCAGAAGAAGAGCGGTGTGTTCGCCAAGGCGATCCCGCTCATCAAGGGCGTTGACCCGGACGACGAGCGCTACGTCCTTGGCGTCGTGCTCGAACCCGAGGTGGTGGATGCGCAGGGCGACATCTACTCGGCAGAGGAGGTCCGCCAGGCCGCCCACCGCTTCATGGAGGAGTTTGGCGGGCTGGGGCTCATGCACCGCTTCCGGGTCAACGACCAGGTGAAGGTGCTGGAGAGCTATCTCGCGCCCGCCGACCTCGACATGGGGGAGACCAGGGTCCGCAAGGGCACCTGGCTGCTCGCCGTGCGGATCCTGGCCGACGAGCTGTGGGAGCAGGTCAAGGACGGCCAGCTCACCGGCTTCTCGATCGGGGGCTCCGCTCGGAGGGTCCCCGAGAGCGAGGCGCCTGCCGCCCCTGAAGACGAGCAGCGGAGGGACGCATGAGCACGAGCTCGAAGGCCGAAGAAGGCGTGAACCGGCTGCTCGACATCGTGGTCGAGGAGGTTTCCCTCGTCGACCGCGCGGCCAACAACCACCGCTTTCTCATCGTGAAGAGGAGTGACGACATGGACGAGAACACCAACGGAGCCGCGGCCGCCACCGCGGACGAGACCGAGGACGTCCAGGACCTCGCGGCCGAAGTGGAGGCCGAGGGAACGGACGGCGGCGGGGACTCGAACGAGGCTGCGGGCGAGCCTGACGGAGGCTCCGCGCTCGCGGTCGCACTCGGGGCGCTCGAGGGGCTGACCGAGGCGGTCGAGCTTCTCGGCGCGGCCACCGAGAACAAGGCGCGGCCCAGGCTGGCCGAGCTGGCCGGTGAGCTGCGCACCGTCTCGGAGCGCCTGGCCGGGATGACCGGCATTCCGCCGGCCGACGCCGGCGAGGCGAACACTGGAGAAGGGGACCAGGGCAAGGACGCCGATCCGCTCTCCGAGACCATCGCCACCGTGCGCGCCACGCTCGGGCGGGTCTCCGCGCTGGTCGCCACCGGCGCGGCCAAGCCCGACCCGAGCCCCGGCGCCGACGAACGACCCGCTGGAGCCGAGGCAGCCGCTGGCGGCGGAAACGCCGAGCAGGCACCCGCCCAGCTCAGCGAGCTCACCACGACGCTGCGCGCGCTCACCGACTCGGTCCGCGAACAGCAGCAGCGACTGGCCAGGCTGGAGAAGCGCTTCGGCCTGCCCAACAGCGCGCCCTCGGGTGAGCGGCGGCGGCCGACCGAAGGCGACGAGGACGTGAGCTGGCCGCTGGACCTCAACCACGGCCTCGACCGGGAGAACGTCGACAAGGCGGTCTCCTTCCATGACGTGTGACCCCCGGGCGGGGAAAAGGAGATCGACCGATGAGCTACATGACCAACCGCACCATCCTGGAGAAGGCGGACCTCGCCCTGGCGGACCTCACCGCCGGCGGCGGCATCCTCAAGCCGGCGCAGGCCCAGAAGTTCATGCGCCTGCTCATCAAGGAGTCAGTCCTGATGAAGCTGGCGACCGTGGTTCCCATGGCGTCGCCCAAGCAGCAGATCTCGAAGATCAAGTTCGGCAGCCGCATCCTGCGGCCCGGCGCCGAGGCCACCGCGCTCGTCGCGGGCGACCGCGTGAAGCCCGACCTGTCCATGGTCGAGCTCGACGCCAAGCTGTTCAAGGCCGAGGTGCGCCTGTCCGACGAGACGCTCGAGGACAGTATCGAGCGCGGCGAGCTGCGCCAGACCATCATGGAGATGATGGCCGAGGCCATCGCCCGCGACATCGAGGAGGTGGCCGTCTCGGGCGACACCGCCTCGGGCGACGCATTCCTCGCGGTGATGGACGGCGTGCTCAAGCAGGCCACGAGCAACGTGGTCGACGCCGCCGCCAGCCCGATCTCCAAGGACCTCATGCGCGACATGCTCAAGACGCTCCCGTCCGAGCATCTTCGCGACAAGAAGGCCATGCGGTTCCTGACGAGCGTCGACGCCGACCTCGACTACCGCAACACCCTGGCCGAGCGGGCGACCGCCGTGGGCGACAAGTTCCTCGAGGGGGACACGCCGGTCCTGTACTCGGGCGTGCCTGTGCAGCCCGTGCCGCTCTTCCCCGAGAACCTCGGGGCCGGCAGCGACCAGACGGTCATCCTGCTGTGCAACCCGAAGAACATCCACGTCGGCATCTGGCGGCAGATCCGCATCGAGTCGGCCCGCGACATCTCCGAGGGCACGCTCAAGATCGTCGCCACCCTGCGCTTCGACGTGAAGTACGCGGAGGAGCCCGGCGTGGCCAAGGCGATCAACGTCCAGCTCTGATCCGAGGAGGCATGACCGATGGAAACCTTGCTTGTTCGCCTGAAGCCCCACGATCCGCGGCGGGGGCACGTGCTCAGGCGCTACACGTACCGCGGGATCAAATTCCACGAGGAGCGCGGCTGGTACCGCGTCGAGAAGCCGGTGGCCGACTATCTGCGCGCGGTGCGCCAGGTGGTGACCGACCAGCACTCGCCGCTCGCCTTCGACGTGTGCACGGACGACGAGGCCAAGAGCCTCGACGCCCGCGAGAAGGAGGCCGGCGCCACTCGCAAGGCCGCGACCGACGACATCAAGGTGTCGGCGGCCCGAACCGAGAACGCGGTCACGACCGAGGACCTGCCGGAGGCGGCTGGCGCATCCGGCGGGAGCAAGGTGCCTGATCGCAAGGGACGCGGGAAGTGACGTGTACGCGACCGTCGACGATCTTCGCGCCGAGGGAGTGACCGCGGCCCAGGCCACGGACGACCGGCTCACGGCGCTCATCGAGGAGGCCGGAGGCACCATCGACCGGATCACGGGGTGGTTCTTCGATCCGCGGACGCTCACCCTGCGCCTGGACGGCCGGGGCACGCCCAGCCTCGAGCCGCCTGTGCCGCCCATCGAGCTCGACCGCCTCGCGATCGACGCAGTGGAGCTCTCGCTCGCTCCCGAGGATCTCGTGGTCGTGGGCTCTCCGGTGGCGGCGGGCTTCGACGCCCCGCGCCTCTCGCTCACCCGTGGAAGGGTCTTCCCCAAGGGCACGGCCAACGTCACCGCCGAGGGGCTGTGGGGCTACACCGAGCCCGACGGCACTCCCGAGGGCCGCACGCCGCTCGAGATCCGCAGGGCCTGCATGCTGCTCGCCCTGCGCTCGCTGCCGCTCCTCGGCGACGGCGACTCCTCGGGCGAGGCCCGCAGCCGCTGGCGGCTCATCGAGGAGCGTACCCGCGACCAGAGCTACAAGCTCGACCGCGACTCCCGGACCGCCTCGCTCACGGGCGATCCCGAGATCGACTCGATCCTGGCTCGCTATCGCCGGCCTCCCGGACTGGGGGCTGCGTGATGCGCGGGCGACTCATCTTCAAGTTCCTGGCCGAGCTGTGTCGCCTCGACACGCACGCCATGGCGACGGTGGATCCGGACGGCCCGGGCCCGCTGGATGGAGGCTACGACCCCGACTTCAAGGAGCCGGTCGTCGTCGACCAGGACGACGACGGCATCGGCGAGCGCATGCGGCAGGAGTACCCGCCGGTGCGCGTTCCCTGCCAGGTCGACACCAAGGCCTTTGACGAGCTGCGGATGATGGCCTCGGGCAACGCCCCGCGCTCCCGCCTCGACCTTGTCTTCCACTTCAAGGACCTCGAGCGCATGGGGCTCGTGGACGCGGCGTCCGGCGACGCCCTGATCCGCACCGGCGACCGGCTGGCGACGATCCGCGACCTCTGCGGCGACCTCGTCCAGGAGGTGCGCACGCCGCCCGGACTCTACGTGACCGAGGCTCGGCCCATCGGCTTCGGCCTGAACATGGCCCAGCCCCGGAGGAACCTGCTGTTCGTCACGTTCGAGGACCGGCAGCAAGGCGCAGGGAGGAACCCGTGAGAGAGACGATGATCGTGCTCGCGCTTGCCGCGACCTTGAAGGCCTGCGTCCCGGTTTGCGCCAACATGCAGACCCGATGCAACGGCCCCTACGTGGAGCTCTGCGACAAGCAGGGCCAGTGGCAGCGGGTGATGACCTGCGATGACGTTGCCGGTGGTGACGAGCCGTGGGTCTGCTGTGAATCCCAGATCGGCGATGACGGTGGCGCTGGCCACACCTGTCTGCCCGAAAGCGAGTGCGGAGGTGGTGACCGATGAGGCCCATCGACAGAGAGACCATCGCGCGTCGGGAGCTCATCGGGAACGACGAGCCGGCCGCCGAGCTGGTGCGCGAGTTCTGGAGACAGATGACTCGCGCCTACGGCACCCGCGTCATCGACAAGGGGAGCGCCTGGGAGATGCGCCTGGTCGGCTTGTTCCTGTCGAGGATTCACATCCTGGACGAGGGCGAGTTCCTGCGCCGCTACACCACCACCATCGGCAAGCGCATCTACACGCCCTTCGACGTCGGCATTTCGCACGAGCACTATGACCTCTGGGGGCAGATCACGGTCTGCGTCCACGAGCACCAGCACGTCGAGCAGCTCCTGCGCGACGGCTGGCTCAAGTTCGCCGGGAGATATCTCGTCTCCAGCGCGGCACGCGCCGCATACGAGGCAGAGGCCTTCCGCAGCAACATGGAGCTTCACTTCTGGCGCTTCGGGGAGATCCCCAACCTGCGTCTGCTCGCCAAGGGACTCGAGCACTACGGCTGCGACCAGAACGACATCGACTTGGCTGAACGGATGCTCGAGCTGTCGGCCGCGACGGTTCGGCGAGGTGGGGTCGTCAACCGATCCTCCCAGAAGGCCATCTCGTGGCTCGAGCGGCACGCTCCGGAGCTGAAGCACGGAGGGAGCGAATGACCTCGGTGCGCAAGACCGGCGATTGGGCCGTGGCCCGTCGCCTGCTGGCAGGTGGTCCGGTCAAGCTCAAGGTCGCCGTGGGCACCGCGCTCCGTCAGGAGGCGCAGCTCCTGCGCAAGGAGATCGTCCAGGGCATCACCAAGCAGGCGCCGGGGGGCGAAGCGTTCAAGCCGCTCTCGCCGCTCACCCTGGCGGCCCGCGAGATGAAGGGGCGGGGCGGCACCAAGGCGCTGATGGTTCGTGGCGACCTGCGCAACGCGGTCGCGGCCATCGTCCAGGGCGACGAGGCCTTCGTGGGCGTGCCCCGCAAGGCCCGCGGCAAGGACGGCAAGTCGGTCGTCGACGTGGCGCAGGTCCAGGAGTTCGGCGCCGGCCCGATCGTCATCCCCATGACGCCGGCCATGCGCCGCTTTTTGTTCGCCATGCTCCGCAAGGCGGGCAAGGAGCCGACCGGCGGCTCCGGCAAGGGCGTCGTGGTCGTGACCATCCCGGCGCGCCCGTTCCTGCGGCCCGCCTTCAGGGTGTTCGAGAAGGGCGTGCAGAAGCGCTTCCTCGGCCGAGTCGCTGCGATCATGGGTCTGGCTGCAGGACCAGCGCCCAAGAGTACGGAGGGGGTGTGAGATGGCCGTGCCCGCGCTGACTGGCATCAACCCTGCGGCCGGCCCGACCAGCGGCGGCGACCTCGTTCGGCTTGCTGGCATCGGCTTCGCCCCGAAGGTTGCGATCCTGTTCGACGGTGCGCCCGCTGAGGTGCTCTCGGTCCGAGAGGAGGCGGGCGTCTGGCTGGCCGACGTCCGGACCCCGGCTCACCTCGAAGGCACCGTCGATGTGCTTCTGCGCAACCTCGATTCGGACGGCCTGCCCGTGCCCGGCGGGGAGGCTCTTCTCGCAGGCGCGTACAGGTTCCTGCGGCCGCGCATCGTTACCGAGTCCGACCTCACCCGGCTCGTCCGGACGCTGCTGCGCGAGCTCAAGCGCCAGGTGCTCGCCAACGCCAGCATGACCGTCTCGGTGGACTACGACGACACGACCATCGACGGCATGAACGTGGTGGCCCTGTCGAAGCTCCCGTCGCTCGTGCTTTCGGGCCCGAGGGTCGTCGAGAACCGCTTCTTCTCCACCAACGAGCCCCACGAAGACGTGGTCCCCGGCGCGGGTGGACCCGAGCTTCTGCGCCGCCGGCCACCCTACACGGTGGACCTGGCCTTCACGCTGACCGCGGCCTCGGACCGCACGGTCGAGCTGCTCAACCTCATGGCCGCCGTGGCGACCTTCCTCAACCGCAACCGCTGGATCGAGCTGCCGCGGGACCCCGGCGACCCTGACTCCGAGTCGGTGCGCTGGGAGATGGATCCCGAGGGCGAGCTTCAGACCCGGCTCGACGGACCGGATGACGTCCGGGCCTTCACCTGCGGCTTCGTCGTCCGCGGCTTCGACATCGACGAGGGGCTGCCCGCCGATCTCGGCAGGGCGGTCGCCGAGGCCGTGCTCGAGACCGAGCCCATCGCTCCCGGAGGTGCTCCGTGACCATCACGCTCATCAACACGACGAGGCGCATGAAGGTGATCAACCTTCCGCACGACATCTACTGCGCGGCGACCGGCAAGTGCGTCTGTGTCGCCGCCCCCGGTCGCGACAAACGCCGCATCGCCTCGTCGCTGACCCTGCCCGCGGGAAGCATCACGTCCGGGCTCGACGAGGCCGTGCTGCTCGTCTCGGAGGTCGCCCGCGACGTGCGAGCTGGCGAGCTGCGCGTTCGGCGCGAGGCACCGGCCCCCAAGAACACGAACCCTTCCCGGAAGGCCCCGCGGCGCTCCGGGCGCAAGAACGAGAGGTAGACCATGAGCGGACAGCTCCTTTCATCTAAGATCATCGTCGTCGAGGAGGAGCCCGCGGTCCGGGGCATCCCCTCGGCGCCCACCTCGGTCGCCGGCGCGGTCGGCGTGACCGAGCGCGGTCCGATCGACCGCGCGGTGCTCTGCACCTCCTTCGAGGAGTTCCAGCAGCGCTTCGGCGGCTTCACCCCGGACTCGGACCTGGCGCTCGCGGCCATGGGCTTCTTCGAGAACGGCGGAAGCCAGCTCTGGGTCGTGCGCACGGTCCACCACACCGATGTCTCGAACCCCGCGACGGCCACCGCCATCCGCGCCTTCGGCTTCCTCACCACGCCCGGCACGCCCACGCCCGCCGTGGCGATCAGCGCCGCCGCCGCGCCCTTCATGCTCGCGGACGGCGACCGGCTGGTGCTGTCGGTGAGCGGTGGCCCGGACGACGAGGTCACCTTCAACGGCTCCGCGGCCAAGGTTGCGGCGGACGGCTCGGGGCCCTTCGCCCTGGTCGACGGCCAGACGCTGGCACTGCGATTCGACGGCGGCCCGGTCCAGACCGTGACCTTCGACGCTGCTGCCTTCGCCGACATCGGCGCCGCTACCGCGCCCGAGCTGGCCGCAGCAATCAACGCCCAGATCGCCGGAGGCAAGGCCACGGTCGAGCTGGGTGTCCTGGCCCTGGCGAGCGACACCGAGGGGACCGCGAGCCGGGTGGAGGTGACGGGCGGCACGGCCAACGCCGCGCTCGGCTTCCCGGCCGGCGCTGCAATGGGCATCGGCAACGTCGCCGACCTGGGCGCCGTGACCGTGGCCGAGCTCGAGTCGCTCGTCGAGGCCGCCATCCCCGCCGTGAACGTCGAGGCCGGCGCGGGCGGCGTGCTCGAGCTGCGCACCGTGGCCACCGGCGCCGCGGTCACGCTCCAGGTGCAGCCCGCCACCGCCGTGGCCTTCGGCTTCGACAACGATCTCCACGCAGGCAGCGACTCGGGCGCGGCGAACGCTATCCGCGTCGAGGGCCAGGACCCCGGCGGCTACGCCGACCAGGTGGAGGTCGAGGTCCGCGCCGCCACCTCGGGCGAAGCCGACGCCTTCGACCTGGCCGTGATCGAGGACGGCACCTACCGCGAGTCCTTCCCCAACCTCACCATGGACCCCGACCACGCCCGCTACGTCGAACGCATCGTCAACGACGAGCGCAGCGGCTCGGTCCTGATCCGGGTCATCGACCAGCTCCTGCCGGGCGCCGCCGTGCCCGACGTGCAGACCGTGCAGCTCGCCGGTGGCAGCGACGGCCTCTTGGGCCTCGACGACACCGACTTCGTCGGCAGCGAGGCGGGCAAGACGGGCCTGCATGCCCTCGACCAGGTGCAGGACCTCTCTCTCCTGCTTGTCCCCGGACGTGCGACCGCGGCGGTCCACAACGCCATGGTCGCCTACTGCGAGGTGGACCGCGACGGCACGGTGTTCGCCATCCTGGACCCGCCCGCGAACCAGAGCGCGACCGACATCGTCACCTACGTGACGAGCACCGCCGCGCTCGGCGAGCTGACCGAGTTCGCCGCCATCTACTGGCCGCGCGTGCTCGTGCTGAACCCGGCCAAGAGCGTGTTCGGCCCGGGCGACAAGCTCGCGGTCCCGCCCTCGGGCATCATCGCCGGGGTCTACAGCCGCACCGACTCGGCCCGGCCCGGCGGTGTCTACGACCCGCCCGCGGGCATCGACAAGGGTCGGATGTTCGGCGTGCTCGGCTTCGAGACCGACGACGTGCTCGAGGAGGCCAAGCGCGACCTGGTCTACCCCAAGCGGATCAACCCGCTCACCACCGGCCCGGGCCTGCCGCGCTACATCGACGGCTCGCGCACGCTCAAGGCGAGCGGCAACTTCCCCTATGTCGGCGAGCGGCGCGGGGTCATCTTCATCGAGCGCAGCCTCAAGCAGGGGCTGCAGTTCGCCAGGCACAAGAACAACACGGAGGGGCTGCGCGCCCAGGTGCGCCGGACCATCACCGCGTTCCTGCTCACCCAGATGAACAACGGCGCCTTCCGCTCGCGCGAGCCCGCGAAGGCCTTCTTCGTCGATGTCTCGGAGACGCTGAACACGCCCTCGGTGATCTTCGCCGGCAAGCTCATCGCACGCATCGGGCTCGCCACGAACAAGCCGGCCGAGTTCATCGTGCTGCGGATCAGTCAGGACACCCGTGCCCTCGAGGCCGAGCTCGCCGCGGCCGGCGCGTGAGATAGGAGGACGACACCATGGCGGTCATTGGCAACCCCAGGAGCTTCCACAAGAAGTTCAAGTTCATCGTGGAGATCGACGACGTCGGCCACGCCGGCTTCCAGAAGTGCTCCGAGCTCTCGGTCGAGGTCGCGAACGTCCAGTACTTCGAGGGCGGCTCGCTCATCCCCAACAAGAGCCCTGGCCGGCTGACCTTCGCCGACGTGACCCTCGAGCGCGGCGCCACCCAGGACCGGGACCTATTCGACTGGTTCCAGGACGTGGCGATCACCTCGAGCGGCCTCGGCCTCACCGACGTCTACTACAAGCGCAACCTCGACATCGTCCAGCAGGACCGCGACGGCACCACCCTGCGCCGCTGGTCGCTCTCCCGCGCCTGGCCCGTGAAGTTCGTCGCCGGCGACTGGGACAACGAGGCCGACGAGAACGTCATCGAGTCGGTCACGCTCAGCTACGACTTCTTCGAGTTGATTCAGTAGGCGGAAGAAGACCCGTCGGCCGGCAGCACTGCCTCCTTGAACTCCTCGGTGTTCATCACCTTGGTGAAAGCCACCACGGGAGTCCCCAGGGACTCGCTCGCACCTCGCAAGTTCTCAAGTGCGCTACTGAGAGCACTGCGTGTGCCTCCGTCATTGGTTACCAAGATGCGATGCTTGGTGAGGTCCAGGTGCAAACAGATCGCAGAATCCTCCATATCGTTACCGTCGACGTTGAGTCTGTCGATGTCGCCATTTGCCTTTCGAAGGTACTCGAGGGCGCGGACGATGCCATAGCCGGTGTTGTTGTACGTTGCCGAGAACACCGGTCCGCTGAGCTCTTCTTGGGAGAGACTGCCAAGCCCATCTGCGTAGTGGCGAGCTAGCCCTGATGCTGCGTGAGCGGCAAAGCGCACGAACTCCTCGGGTGAAAACCCTTGCGACCGCTCGAAGCCGAACTCCTTGAGCATGAGACGGCACCACTTGATGACATGGTGGCGGTATCGTTTCTCCTCTTCCTTCAGCAAGTTTCTGGCTCTTTCGGCCGTATCTCGGATGTCAGCCACGGCACCGTGCGGATATCGGACCTGCTGCGAGTAGAACTCTTCGATAGAGGTTGAAGATTCGATTGCGGGGAACAACTGCGGCAGGACCAGCCTGTCTTCGAATCGCGTGGGATTGACCACTGCACGCGCGCCAACATCATCCGCCTGTTCGGCGTAGGGATCGTCAAGGAGTCGAAGCGATCTGCATTTCAGGAGGTTGGCTTTGTGAAGGGGCGAAAGGACGTCGTTCGGGAGACCGCGCTCCTTCTTCCCGCGCTCATCGATATGGCAGAGGAACTCGAAGACCGTTATCGGCGACACCGCAACATCGAATCGTGAGCTTGCGAGTCGGACGTCGTCGGCTCTCAATCCTCGAACGGATGACGTGTCCAAGATGTAGGTGATGCTGTCGATGGCTGGCTCGTTGTCGTTCTGCGTATTCATGCCTATCAACCTCATCTCACAAGACTGCCGATTTCAAACACCTCTCCGTCTTTCAGTCGAGTCACGTTCTCGAACCCGTCGACGTGCTGATCCCAGTCGAAGCTGTGGATCGGAACCAGGTGCTTCGCGTTGATGCTAGATGCGAACGCCTGGAGGTCCGCCCGTGACGCGTGCCCGCTCGTGTGGATTTGCTCGAACGCGGCACCGGCCTTCTCGAATGCTTCGCGCACCGCGAGGTAGTCCGACTCCCCGAGGTAGCCCGACCACATCGAGAAGACCCAGCAGTCATCCTTGTTCAGGGCGAGCCCCTTGCGGACGTAGTCGCGCAGTAGCGAGGGCCGCAGCATCACGACGTTGCTGCGTGGTCCCGACTCGAGCTTGCTCGCGCTGAATGCGTGTCCCGAGGTACAGCACCGCTCGAAGAACTCTGGTCTGTTCAACCTGTCGGGAGCATCGTACAGGCGCTTGATCCCCGAGGTGACGATGCCACGGAGGTTGGGCCATCCCATCTGCGGCAGGCTGTCGTAGTAGGCCCCGAGCTGTTCCAGAACGTCGACGGTGTAGAGATCCACGAGGAGCGTTCGCTCAGTCTGCTTGCAGGCCCGGTAGATCGTCACCGTCCGGTCGATGTTCTGGGCCGACCACGACACGAAGACCCGGCCGGGCGTCTGTCGGAAAGCCGTCTTGAAGCGTTCTTCGAGGTCGCGCTCGGTCGGGAAAGCCTCGGTGCGGCCGAGCGTCGTGCCTTCGAGAAGGAGCACATCGACGTTCGTGGGGGGAGATTTGATCATCCGGTCGACGAGCTTCGACTTGCGTCCCGTTCGCCGGAAGTCCCCGGAGTAGAGGATCTTGCAACCGCCAACCTCGACGAGGACCATGTGCGCGTCGAAGGCAGAGTGATCGGTGAGCAGAGGGGTGACCTTGAATGGGCCCACCGTGAAGGGGGTGAAGTTGTGGAAGGTATGAACCTCCTGGGGCAGTGATCCGCCGGTCAACGCGGCGGTCAGCCGCATCAACTTCTCGGTGGGACCTCCACACCAGACGGGCCAGTTGCCTGGCAATCCGCGCAGCTGGCCGTAGTGGTCCTGGTGCGGATGGGATACCACCACGGCGTCGATCGGAGTCGAGGTATCCAGTGATGGTGGCGTCGAGTCACCATTCTCGGGCTTGCCATCAAGGGGACTGCCAGCGTCCAGAATGAGCCTGTGCCCCAGGAAGGCGATCTCGATGCAGTTGCCGCCGATCTGGTGGGCGGATCGATGGACGATGAGCCTCGGGTTCCTGGTGTCCGGGCTCAACTCGACCATCAGATGCAGTCCTCGAAGCGGGACCAGGCTTCTTCTAGAGGGACGACCGCCTGGTCGAATAGGCCATAGCCCATGAAGCATCCGGTCGCGATGTAGATTGCTGCGTGTGGGCTTGGCGGCAGAGCCTTCAGAGATGCTCGGAGCTTGGTACTGTCGGGGTCGTGGTTGACGAGGGTGAGCAGGAGCATGGGCTGCTCGTCGCTGAATGCCACGAGGTCTTTGCCGCAGTCCATCAAACCGAGGGCTCGCTTCTGGTTGAAGAGCACTACCATCTCGTCCTTGAGCGCCTGCACGTTGGCTGGATCTTCAAGAAACCGGTTGATGTCGATGATGTGGGAGTGGATGCCTGCCGGGTCGGCGATTGCACCTTCACCGTACTTCGCCTCCACCAGCACTAGCCGGCGCCCATTCGCCTTTTTCCGGATCGCGCCGTTCGATGGCCAGTGAACCGCAACCAGATCGAATCGGCCGTGCGGATTGGCGTATTCGATATCGCACACATAGTAGTCGGTTGCGCGACTGACGCCGCCGAAGTTGTTCTCGCGAAGGATGCTCTGTTGAGCCTCTCGTTCCTCCTTGGGGTGCCGTCCGAGGTAGATGTCCATGGCCAGCTTGAGCGTCGGCATGAACGCGAGCCATGAGCCGACGTCCGCGACGCTGCGTAGGGCCACTGCGGGCATTGCGCCGGCCAATGCTCCTCCGTCGCCGCTCGCGTACTCCGGATCGAAGAACGCGGTGTACCCATCCGACGCGCGTGACACCTTCAGGAGGTTTCCACCGCGGTAGTAGATGTTCACGTAGTCTTCTCGGATCTCGAGGCACAGACTCCTGTCTGCCCGCACGCGATCGAGCAGAGCAACGAGCAAGCCCTCCTTCAGATCCGCGATGAACCGGTTGCTGAGACCGCGGGACATCAGGCATCCTCCCCGAGGGCGAGCAGCTTCATCTGTCGCCTGAGGCGCTTTTCGACCCACGGGCCGCTGTCCTGCCAACCGATGTTCACCTGGGGGCCTCCCGGGCACGCTTGGCCCGAGAGTCGTCTCTTGTCCAGGGGATAGGCCTGCGCGCCGGGGGTCATCATACTTCAGGTCGCCCTGTCCCCGCCAGGCGCCCCTCGGGCTTTGCCCTCCTGGGAGACCCATCTCCCGAGGAGGTGCACGCGATGTCCGAGATCATCACCTGCCCGTCGGGGCTCAAGGGAAGCATCCGCGCCATGCTGGTGCGCGAGGAGCGGATCCTCGCCGACCGCAAGCTGGCCAAGGCTGGGGGCCAGGTCGACGAGCTGCTCACCGCCTGCTGGGAGGAGACGCTCGAGGCCGGGCCCTACGACTTCGGGGACAGGGTCATCGACTGGGGCAAGGTGCTCCAGGGTGACCGTTTCTTCGCGCTCCTCAAGATCCGCTCCCTGACCTACGGCGCCAAGTACGCGTTCTCGGTGCCCTGCCAGAACGACGCCTGCCGGGCGCGGATCGAGTGGGAGCTGGACCTGGGCGAGCTGCCTTGCCGGCCGCTCTCCGACGAGAGCCGGGCGGCCTTCAACGCCGACAACCGTTTCGAGACCGTGCTGCCCGACTCGGGCAAGCGGGTCTGGTTCCGGCTGCTCACCGGGGCCGACGAGCGCAAGCTGCCGCAGCTCAAGCGCGGGGCCGGCGACCGGCTGCTCTCGGCCATGCTCGCCTTCCGGGTCAGCGAGATCGAGGGCGTCGAGGCGCGCGAGCGGCGCAAGGTCATCGAGGAGCTGACCATGCGCGACGCCGACTTCCTGGTCGACGAGTTCGACCGGGTGGACTGCGGCGTGGACACGGCCATCGAGATCGAGTGCCCCGAGTGCTTCGCCTCGCAGGAGATCGACCTCCCTTTCGACCGGACGTTCTTCATGCCGGCGAAGGAGCGGACGGCGAGGCGCCGGGACCGGGGCAGCTCTTTCCTCGGGTAGACCTCGATGCGTGGCGCGAAGGCGTGTTCCAGGTCTGCTGGCGGCAGCACGGCGGCTCCGGGTTGGGCGCGAGCATGAGCGAGGTGCTCGAGCTGCCGGTCTCGGACCGCGACTGGCTCATCGAGCGCATCGGTCAGCAGCGCAGCCGCGAGGCCAAGGAGATCGAGAAGGCGAGCAAGAGGAGATAGGCGGTGGCACTCAATAATCTCGGGCTCGGCTTCATCTTCACCGCGCGGGACCTCGCGTCCGCGAAGATGGCCCGGCTCGAGCACCGCTTCTCCAGCCTCGACGAGCGGGTCACCGGTGGCACCGACCGCATGACGAGCGCCTTCCGCCAGCTCGGCATCGGGCTTGCGGTGTTCACCGCGGGCGCGGCCATGGTGGCCGGCGCCTTCGCGCTCGCCAACGCGGCCGGGAAGTTCGAGCAGGGGCTCGCCGCCGTGGGCGCGGTCACCCGGGCCACGAGCCGAGACCTCGCCATGCTCCGCAACGCGGCCATCGAAGCCGGCATCCAGACCCAGTTCTCGCCGGACGAGGCCGTGGCCGGGCTCCTGTCCCTGGCAACGGCGGGGCAGACCGCGGAGCAGTCCACCCGCACCCTGGTCCCGGTTCTCGACCTGGCTGCGGGCTCGCTCGGCCAGCTCGGCGTGGCCTCGGCCGCCGAGGCGGTGGTCGGCACGCTCAACGCCTACGGCCTCGCCGCGGACCAGGCGGCCGGCGTCACCGACCGGCTGCTGCGCATCACCCAGCTCACCAACTTCCAGACCCGCGACTTCGAGGCGGGCCTGGCCAAGGCTGCGGCCAGCGGCGCGGTGTTCAACCAGAGCCTCGACGACGTGCTGATCGGCATGGGGCTCCTGCGCAACCGCAACATCGACGCGTCGAGCTCGGCCACTGCGCTGCGTGAGGCGACCCGCCGAGTGGGCTCGGACCAGCGAGCCCAGCAGGCCGTCACCAGCGCCGGGATCCAGGTGTTCGATCAGAGCTCGGGCCGCATGCGCTCGATGATCGACATCATGAGCGAGTTCGCCGACCGAACCCGCGACATGAGCGAGGAGGAACGTAACCGGCGCGTGGTGACCGCATTCGGCGCCCGAGGGCTCCTCGCCTTCAACGCGGTCATGAACGCAAGCTTCACCACCATGCGCGACGGCGCGGAGGTGACTCTGCGAGGCGCCGAGGCCATCGCGGGGCTGCGCCGGGAGATGACCGGCGCCGAGGGCACGGCCGCGAGCTTCCGCGAGCGGCTCCTCGACACCTTCGAAGGGCAGAAGACGCTCCTCAAGGGCACGCTCCAGACCTTCGCCGTTGTC
>Ga0302238_1001077_pt1 | contig 23842 bp, 16 predicted proteins | sample AAG_UR_Asn_MG_FD_193527 | JGI IMG/M metagenome (GOLD analysis project Ga0302238, IMG submission 193527) | Enriched activated sludge microbial communities from anaerobic digester in WTTP, New Holstein, Wisconsin, United States - AAG_UR_Asn | ecosystem: Engineered > Bioreactor > Anaerobic >... | reverse complement strand
CATACTGCCACATTGTTACATCTACCACGCATAAAACCCTGCGTGGCCCTCGTGGCGGAATTATCCTCATGGGCAAGGATTTCGAAAATCCCTGGGGACAAAAAACACCAAAGGGAGAAATAAAAATGATGTCGCAAATTCTTGATTCTGCTGTTTTCCCTGGCGTACAAGGCGGCCCACTCGAACACATTATTGCTGCAAAAGCCGTGGCCTTTGGCGAAGCTCTTACTCCACAATACTTCGAATACATCAAGCAGGTGAAGAAAAATGCCGAAATCATGGCAAAAGCATTCATCGAAAAAGGCTATAAAGTGATTAGCGGTGGCACCGATAACCACCTCATGCTCATCGACCTTAGGCCAAAATTCCCCGAAATTACAGGAAAACAGGTCGAAAATACCCTCGTAAAAGCTCACATCACTCTGAATAAAAACATGGTCCCTTTCGATAGTCGTACCCCTTTCCAAACCTCAGGCGTTAGAGCCGGAACACCTGCTATAACTACCCGCGGCCTCAAAGAAGAACACATGCCTTTGATTGTCGAAATGATAGACGAAGTCATTTCTCATATAAACGATGATTCCATCATTAATAGCGTGGGCCAAAAAGTAAAAGATATGATGAGCGCCTATCCTTTATTCGCTTATTGATGTCTGAAATGAGACAGTGTATAGTGTATTATGAGAATTTGAAGTTAGAATGAAACAATATGACTTTGAAATTAAAAGATAAATAAATTATTCCAGATCAAATTATCTCTATTTTCCCACTATCCGTAAATTCTCCTACAAGACTTGCTTCCAGAATGCCGGCTTCATGCAAAGCATCTAACAAATCTTGAGCTTTTTCACGGTGAATGGCCATTAATAATCCTCCATTGGTTTGAGCATCAGAATAAATATACTGAAGTGCCAAAGAGATATTCTCAATAAAGACAACATCATTTTTTACAAATTCCAAATTTTCTTTCGAACCACCTGGAATTATTCCTGCCATAGCCAATGTTTCGACTTCTGGCAATAGTGGTATGGTATTTCTTCTTAATCGTGCACCTAAATGATTGGGTTTACACATCTCAAGTAAATGCCCCAACAAGCCAAATCCTGTTACATCGGTACAGGCAGTTACAGGAAAGGAAATCATAATCTCTGCAGCCTTCTTATTTAAAGCAAGTAGGTTTTTAAGCAGGATTTCCTTGGTAGAAATACTCAAAAGCCCTTGTTTTAAAGCAGTTGATAAAATTCCTGACCCTAATGGTTTGGTTAAAATGATTTGATCACCAGGTTTTGCTCCATAGTTCCTTAAAATCTTATTAGGATGAATTATTCCTGTGACTGCCAATCCAAATTTGGGCTCAATGTCATCTATAGTATGTCCACCTGTTATAGGTATGCCGGCTTCGGCAGCTTTATCGGCAGCTCCTTTAAGAATATTCTCGAGCACTCTAAGGGGCAAGCGATTTGATGGGAAAGCTACTATGTTCAAGGCATACAGTGGTTTAGCACCCATGGCATAAATATCACTCAACGAATTAGCTGCAGCTATAGCCCCAAACTCATAAGGATTGTCAACAATAGGAGTAAAAAAATCGAGAGTGCTTACTATAGCCAAACTTTCATCTATTTTAAATACACAGGCATCATCAGAAGTTTCATAACCCACCAATAGATTGGGCGTAGAAAAAGCCAGTGGAATCTTTTTGATTACTTCTTCCAAAACTGCAGGACGCAACTTACAGGCACAGCCTAAACCTTGTGTGTATTGGGTCAACTTTATATCAACATTTTCAGTAAATGACAAGGAAGATTCTTCTCCTCGCATACGTTTAACGGCCAAAACAATTTCTTCAACGGCACGGTCAACTTCTTCCTCTGTGGTTTTTCTCCCAACCGAAAATCGTAAAGCACTCGTAATATATTCGAAGGCAAGATTCATGGCCTTTAATACATGGCTGGTCTGTTGTTGTTGAGAATGACAGGCAGCACCTGTAGAAATGGCAATATCGCTCAATTCAGAAATCAAAGCATTGGCTTCAATCCCAGCTATACTTATATTTAAGGTATTGGGAAGCCTTAGTTCGGGATGCCCATTCAGTTTAATCCCTTCAATCCCTTTGAATAAACCAGCTTCTAAACGATCTCTCATCCATTTCAAATGAGCACTGTCATCTTCAAGCCTTTCTTCTACTAACTTGCTAGCTCTCCCTATACCAGCAATATATATCACATTTTCCGTCCCAGGTCTCCACCCAAATTCTTGTGATGCTCCATGTAAAATTTTTTCCAGCTTTACTCCTCTCCTAATGTATAAAGCCCCAATCCCTTTTGGAGCATAAAACTTATGACCTGCTACTGACAATAAATCAGCCAAAAAATCATTTACCTTAACTGGAACTTTCCCAATGCTTTGAGCAGCATCTACATGAAACAAAATTCCACGTTGCTTTGCTAACCTTCCGATTTCATTTATGGGTTGCAGGCTACCCGTTTCATTGTTGGAATGCATGATACTCACAAGTATGGTTTTTTCATCCACAGCAGCTTTGAAAGCATCCACATTCACTCGTCCATATTCATCTACAGGCAAATATGTAATTCTGAATCCTTGCGTTTCGAGCCAATGGCAGACTTCGAGCACTGATGGATGCTCGATGCAGGAAGTAATAATATGATTCCCCTTAGAACGATTGGCTAAAGCTGCACCTTTAATAGCCATATTGTTCGACTCGGTTCCTCCACTAGTAAAAATTATTTCATCAGCATGGCATCCTAATAGTGATGCAACCTGAAGACGAGCTTCCTCAACAGCCAACCTGACTCTTTGGCCCATAAAATGAGAACTGGATGGGTTTCCAAAGTGCTCTCCCATATAAGGCTTCATGGCCTCTATCACTTCGTCGGCTAAAGGCGTTGTTGCATTATAATCTAAATATATTAGAGACATGGTTTTTTTGACAAAATTAGACAGACTCCAATATATTCTCTGTTAATGAATAAATTATTTTATTTTTGCATTTTAAGCCTAAGAGGAATATCTATATCTATACTAATAAGTCTCGAATAATTTGTTAAATATGATGAAAAGTGGATGGATTTTGGTAATTGCATTGATAATTACGGGATTGAGTGCTTGCGAAACCGACCTCGATGTAAATGCAGACTGGAAGGATATTACAATTGTTTACAGCATTCTCGACCCAGCTCAAAAAATACAATATGTGCGCATCAATAAGGCTTTTTTAGGCGAAGGAAACGCTTTGGAATATGCTCAAATACCCGATTCTATAAATTACGATACTTCTTATATCAAAGCCCGTATAGATGAATATCGTAATGGTACAGTCGTTCAATCCATGAAGCTGAAACCCATATGGCTTCCTCGGGAAAATGATCCCACTAGCCCTTTCTATAATCCTGACTTTCCTTACATTCTGGTATATGCTGCTCAACCTCAAAATTATTTTAAAGCATCAGGAAATGATACAATATGGTTAAACCCTGATAGTGAGTATCATTTAGAAATATTCAACCTCCACTCGGGAGAAACTATCAAGTCATCCACCATTTTGGTGAAAGATTTCAACATCACCCGCCCCTTATATAACCCAAGTAAACCGTATCTGAAAATTCTGAATAATGATGGGCAAAACACCATAAAATGGAGAGCTGCCGTAAATGGCAGAAGATATCAGGTAATTTACAGATTTTATTATAAAGAAACTTCTTCCCCGGGCGATACCGTCATCAAGACAGTCGATTATCAGCTTGGTATTCTCAAAAGCCAATTTACTTCAGGAAATGAAGATATGGACATCAGTTTTCTGGGAAATTCCTTCTATAAATTTTTAGGAACATCCATACCTGCCAATTCTAACGTAAAAAGAATTGCTTATCAAATAGAACTGATTATTGCAGTAATTCCCGAAGAGTTCAACATATATTTGGAGGTAAACGAGCCCAGTTCGAGTATTGTTCAAGACAGGCCCGAGTATACCAATATAGAGAATGGATATGGTTTATTTTCGAGTCGTTATATAAAATCACGGCTATATTTCATAGATTCTGAAATGGCCGCTGCTATAAAGGCATATTTTAATTCCATTGACGGTAGCTTTATCATTCCATAAAATTATTTAGCTTATTTACACAAATTCAATAAAACTGTCAGAATGGCAGCATAAGAGGATTTTTAGTTCTCCCTTGTTTAATACTTATAATCAATCGAATAAGAGATCATTCCGTTTAAAAATGGAAGCCTAAAGGCTTTGTATGATTATTTTTAATAGGAGCAAAATTCTTTGGCATATAGATTGCGAATTCTATAACCGACTTAAAAGATAAATTTTACGAACTTTAAAATACGAAAAGAAAATGAGCAAGATAATAGGGATAGACCTTGGGACGACCAATTCATGTGTAGCCGTAATGGAAGGCAATGAGCCGGTAGTAATACCAAATAGTGAAGGGCATCGCACTACACCGTCGGTTGTCGCCTTTACGGAGAATGGTGAACGCAAGATTGGAGAACCGGCAAAACGTCAGGCTATTACCAATTCCAAAAGGACTGTTTTCTCCATAAAACGATTTATGGGCGAAACTTATGATCGAGTTTTGAAAGAAATTGACCGTGTACCTTATAAAGTTGTCAGAGGCGACAACAACATGCCTCGTATTGTCATCGACAACAGACAATATTCTCCTCAAGAAATCTCAGCCATGATTCTCCAAAAAATGAAAAAAACGGCTGAAGATTATCTTGGACAAGAAGTTACAGAGGCTGTAATTACTGTACCAGCCTATTTTAGTGATTCACAACGTCAAGCTACCAAAGAAGCAGGAGAAATTGCAGGCTTAAAAGTAAGACGTATCATCAATGAACCAACTGCCGCAGCATTGGCTTATGGCCTCGATAAAAAACATAAAGACCTGAAGGTAGCAGTTTACGACCTTGGAGGTGGGACTTTCGATATCTCGATACTTGAGCTGGGAGAAGGCGTCTTCGAAGTTAAATCAACTAACGGTGATACTCACTTGGGAGGTGACGATTTCGACCATGAAATCATCAATTGGTTAGCCGATGAATTCCAGAAAGAAGAAGGCATTGACCTGAGAAAAGATCCTATGGCTTTACAACGTTTGAAAGAAGCTGCTGAGAAAGCAAAAATCGAACTCTCAAGCTCTCTTGAAACCGAAATCAATCTGCCTTATATTATGCCAGTGGATGGAATTCCCAAACATCTGGTTAAAAAATTGACACGTTCAAAACTCGAACAACTTATTGACCATTTGGTACAACGCACAGTAGAACCTTGTCAAAAAGCTCTAAGAGATGCCGGCCTGAAACCATCCGATATTAATGAAGTGATCTTAGTAGGAGGTTCTACTCGTATTCCTATGGTACAAAAACTGGTAGAAAATATCTTTGGAAGAACCCCTTCTAAAGGTGTTAACCCTGATGAAGTTGTAGCCGTAGGAGCAGCAATTCAGGGTGGAGTTCTTACAGGTGAAGTAAAAGATGTTTTGTTACTTGATGTTACTCCCCTTTCGCTTGGTATAGAAACACTGGGTGGAGTAATGACAAAATTGATAGAAGCCAATACTACTATTCCTACCAGAAAATCCGAGATATTCTCTACGGCTGCAGATAATCAAACCAGCGTCGAGATACATGTTTTGCAAGGCGAACGTCCATTGGCAAAAGATAATAAAACCATTGGTCGTTTCTTCCTCGACGGATTACCACCTGCGCCACGTGGCGTTCCACAAATCGAAGTAACTTTCGACATTGATGCAAATGGCATTCTCAACGTTTCGGCCAAAGACAAGGCTACAGGCAAGTCGCAACAAATTCGCATCGAAGCTTCTACAGGACTCACCGAAGAAGAAATTAAACGTATGAAAGCCGAAGCCGAAGCTAATGCCGAAGCCGACCGCAGAGCAAAAGAAGAAATAGAAAAGGTCAATCAGGCGGATAGCCTCATCTTTCAAACCGAAAAACAGTTGAAAGAATATGGCGATAAAATTCCCGCCGATAAAAAAGCCAATATCGAGAATGCCCTCAACGAACTGAAAGAAGCTCATAAACAACGTAATATTGCAGCCATCGACTCTGCTATGGCTCGTATGAATCAGGCATGGCAAGCTGCAAGCGAAGAAATGTACAAAGCTACTCAACAGTCATCACAGCAAGAGCCTCATTATGGAAATGAGAATCAGGGGAAAAGTGATGGCCCAGTAGAAGACACCGATTTCGAGGAAGTGAAGTAAACTCGAAAAACAAGGATTAATATCTATATTCAAACCGCTGTAAATACTTAGTTTACAGCGGTTTTTTCGTATATTTAAGCTGCAAATGCTACTTTTTTGTTAAACAATATCTGATCCAGCTTCTCTTTGGGTGTTAAAAATCCTAAACGCTTTCTTGGCCTGTTGTTTGGTGTCATTTCCACCTATCACGCCCGTCGGCGTTACGTTTAATTTCACGGGTAACGGTGCTCTTGTCAACCCCAATGACCCTGGCTATCTCAATTTTTTTTTTACCCGTTTCCCAACATTTGCGAAATAGTGTACCTTTGTTCTTGCGTTAAGTGTCCCATCCTGCAACTTATATCTGGGGAGATTTAGGGAGCGAATATAGCCACTTAACCGTCAGGAACGACGAGGGAAAGCTCAGCACTTTCTCTCTCATTCCTGAAAAATTAGTTTTTTTTCGTTTGCCCCTTAAACTAACACCAGAAAAAGTTACTTTTGCAATGAAAATCTAAGTAAAAAAAGAAAAGATATTGAGAAAAAACGAAACTGAATCAAAGCAAAAAATCCTCGAGGCAGCAGAGGCGGAATTTTTCGAAAAGGGTTTCGGAAACGCAAAAACCGTATCCATTGCCAAACGCGCTGGAATCAGCCACACGATGCTGCACTATTATTACAGCACAAAAGAGGAACTTTTTCAACGGATTTTTAAAGAAAAAGTGCAATTGCTTTCTCAAATGTTCAATGTTGTTTTAGAGCAAAACGCCGATTTTACAGAAACTTTACGGCTTTTAATCGAAACACAGTTTAATTTTGTGGCGAAAAATCCTCAACTGCCGATGTTCATTTTTCGTGAAATCTTATCAAACGAGGAAAATCGGCAATGGGCTGTTCAAATGCTTTACCCACATCTATTACCTTTTTTGTCAGCCTTAGAAAAAATGTTTAACGCCGAATTATCAAAGGGAACAATCCGACCTGTTACATTCCAAAATTTGTTGATGAATGTTATTTCGCTTAATATTTCCGTTTTTATTGCTTTGCCGATATTGAAAGAAGCATTACATTTGGACAGCAATGAAAAAATGGAAAAATTTCTTGTTGAACGCCGCGAAAGCAATGTTCAGTTCATTTTGAACGCTTTGCGACGCTGAATTTTTTTTACCATATTATAAACAATTCTGTTTAACACTTTTGTTCTATAAATATGTTTAATAATAAAATTGATAGTCAAATGTACAGAAAAACCTTTTTTTTAATTGTTATTCTCTTGCTCTCACTACCGACATTCGCGCAGTTAGGCATTGAGGAGTGTTACGAAAAAGCCGTTGCAAATTACCCGCTTGTCAAGCAGTATGGTTTAATTGAACAGTCTCGGGAGTATAATTTGTCGAACGCGGCGCGGGCTTGGTTGCCGCAAATTTCGCTCAATGCGAAGGCAAGTTACCAATCTGATGTTACGAAAATTCCACTCGATTTTTCGCAAGACCCGATGTTGGTAAATATGAAAATTGAAGAGTTGAGTAAAGATCAATACGGCGTTACACTCGACGTTACGCAAACGCTGTGGGACGGCGGCGCGACAAAGGCGCGAAGTGAGCAAATTAAAGCGCAAACTGCCGTTGAAAACGAGGAATTGAAAGTTAATTTGTATGCTGTAAAAGAGCGGATTAACCAAATTTTTTTCGGGATTTTGCTTTGTGATGCAATATTGGAACAAAACCGTATTTTTCAGGAAAATTTGCAGCAAAATTTCGACCGCGTGAAGTCGTGCGTTGGCGGCGGACTGGTCAATCAAGCCGATTTAGACGCGGTAAAAGTGGAGCAGATTAAGGCAAAACAGAATTTTACCCAGATTTCGCGCAACCGCAAGGCGTATTTGACTATGCTTTCGGCGTTTATCGGCGAAAAATTAGACGAAAACGCCGTCTTGCAAAAACCCGAAATTAAACAAACCGTTTTTGCTGAAAATGCCCGCCCCGAACTTTCGCTTTTCAACAGTCGATTGACGTTTCTCGATGCGCAAAACCGCGAAATAAATGCAAGTTTAATGCCGAAATTCAATCTATTTCTCACAGGCGGTTACGGCAATCCGGGCCTGAATATGCTCAAAAACGGTTTCACTCCTTATGCTATCGTCGGTATGCGTATGTCGTGGAATATCAGCAGTTTTTACACTTTCAAAAAACGCGAAAACCAACTCGAAACGCAACGCGAAAACATTGTCACACAGCGAGAAACATTCCTGTTTAACAGCAACTTGCAGGCAACTGCCAAGCAAAACGACATTGAAAAATACCGCGAACTCCTAGCCGATGATGACGAAATTATCGCTTTGCGACAGTCGATAAAACGAGCCACAGAGAAAAAAGTGGAAAGCGGCATGGCGACAGTTTCCGATCTTATTCGCGAAATCAACGCTGAAGCATTGGCTCGGCAGGACAAAATTTTGCACGAACTCGAAATGCTGCAAACGGTTTATAATCTGAAATTTATCACTAATAATTAAAATAATAATAATATGAAACGAATATCATTTTTCAGTTTTTTTATAGTTCTTCTGTTTTCCGCCTGCAACAATAAAAACAGCAATTACGATGCAACAGGAGTGTTTGAGACCACCGAAATTGTCGTGTCGGCAAAGAGCAACGGCGAAATTCTGCAATTCGACATTTCCGAAGGGCAGGAAGAAGTGGCGGGGCGAACGCTCGGCGTGATTGACACAACGCAACTTTACTTTAAAAAGATGCAATTGCAGGCGAGCGTGAAGGCGATAAATAGCCGCCGGGTGAATGTTGCGAACCAGATTGCCGTTCTCCGTCAGCAGTTGGAAACGGCGAAAAGCGAGCGTCAGCGTTTTGCCAAACTCGTGAGCGAAAATGCCGCCAACCAAAAACAGTTGGACGATATTAATGCGCAGATTGCCACGCTCGAAAAGCAACTTGCCGCCCAAACCGAAACGCTCGGTAACACAAACAGCAGTTTGACATACGAGCAGCAGGCAATTGTGGCGCAAATCGCTCAAATTGACGACCAGATTAAAAATTCTGTAATCAAAAGTCCTGTGTCAGGTACGATTTTAGAGAAATTCGCCGAAGCGGGCGAACTCGCGACGGTAGGCAAACCACTTTTCAAAATCGCCAATCTCGAAAAAATGTACCTGCGGGCGTATATCGCGTCGAGCCAACTGACCGAATTGAAAATCGGGCAGCAGGTAAAAGTTTTTTCCGACTTGGGTGAAAAGGGCAGGAAAGAATACGCGGGCGCAGTTTCGTGGATTTCGGACAAAGCCGAATTTACGCCCAAAACCATTCAAACCCGCGATGTCCGTGCAAATCTTGTGTATGCTGTAAAAATTTCGGTAAAAAATGATGGATATATTAAAAAGGGAATGTACGGTGAGATTTTATTTGAAAATTAAAAATGAAAGCAATTCAATTAAATAATATCTCTTTGAAATACAAAGAAGTAACCGCTTTGCAAGATGTAAGTTTTGAAGTGGAACGCGGTGAACTTTTTGGTTTGATCGGGCCCGACGGCTCTGGAAAAACTTCGCTTTTCAGGATTTTGACAACGCTTTTGCTTGCTGACAGCGGACAAGCTGCGGTCGATGGGCTTGATGTTGTAAAAAATTACAAAGAAATCCGTGAAAAAGTTGGCTATATGCCCGGTCGATTTTCGCTTTATCAGGACTTGACAGTGGAGGAAAATCTGAACTTTTTTGCCGCCGTTTTCAACACTACTATCAAGGAAAATTACTATTTAATAGAGGATATTTACCGTCAGCTTGAGCCGTTCAAAACGCGGCGGGCGGGCAAACTTTCGGGCGGAATGAAACAGAAACTTGCTTTGAGTTGCGCCCTCATTCACAAGCCGTCAGTGCTTTTTCTCGATGAGCCGACCACCGGCGTTGACCCTGTGAGCCGCAAAGATTTTTGGGGAATGTTGAAAAAACTTAAACAGCAGGGCATTACCATTCTTGTTTCCACACCCTATATGGACGAGGCGGCTCTCTGCGACCGTATCGCGTTGATTAACAAAGGAAAAATCCTTCAAATTAACACGCCCGAAAACATTACGGCAAATTACCCACGCCCGCTCTATGCCGCAGAGTCAAACGATAATTATTCGTTGTTGAAAGAATTACGGCAAAACCCCAAAGTCCGTTCTGCTTACATTTTTGGTGAGGCAATCCACGTTACTTTAAATGAACAATTAACAATGAATAATGAACAATTTATGGAAATTACGCCGACCATTGAGGATTGTTTTATTGAATTATTAAAAGAGTGAAAGATTATGCAAAAAGTAATTACGACAGATAAACTGACTAAAACATTCGGCAATTTCACTGCCGTAAATGCCATTAGTTTTGACGTTTATAAAGGCGAAATTTTTGGATTTTTGGGGGCAAACGGCGCGGGCAAAACGACCGCGATTCGTATGCTTTGCGGGTTGAGCAAACCCACTTCGGGCAGCGGAACGGTGGCGGATTTCGACATTGCGAGGCAGTCGGAACAGGTTAAGAAAAATATCGGTTATATGAGCCAAAAATTTTCTTTGTACGATGATTTGAAAGTATGGGAAAACCTGCGGCTTTTCGGTGGAATTTACGGAATGAAAGAGCGTGAAATTGCAGAAAAGACCGACAAAATTCTCGCAGAACTCGGCTTTGAAAGCGAGCGGGAAACGCTTGTAAAGTCCCTACCGCTCGGTTGGAAGCAGAAACTTGCTTTTTCGGTGTCCATTTTTCACGAGCCGAAAATTGTGTTTCTCGACGAGCCAACGGGCGGTGTTGATCCTGTTACGCGGCGGCAGTTTTGGGAACTGATTTACGAGGCGGCAGAACGCGGAATAACCGTTTTTGTTACAACGCATTATATGGACGAAGCGGAATATTGCAACCGCGTTTCGATAATGGTTGATGGAAAAATTGAAGCGTTGAACACGCCCAAAAATCTAAGAAAACAATTTAATGCAAGCAATATGGACGAAGTTTTTCAAAAATTAGCCCGTAAAGCAACACGTGGCGACAATTAAAAAATAAAGATATGAAAGCGAAAAAATTTCTCTATTCTCAATTCTTTGCATTTGTCAAAAAAGAATTTTATCATATTTTCCGCGATAAACGGACAATGCTCATTTTGCTTGTAATGCCGATTGTGCAGATAATTTTGTTCGGTTTTGCCATTACTACCGAAGTGAAAAACACGCCTTTTGCAGTTTTTGATATGGTAAAAAACGAAGAAACAAGGCAAATTATTGAACGGCTTGCCGCCAGCGAGCATTTTTCGTTTGCAAAATATTTGATTTCCAACGCCGAAATAGACAAAGTTTCCCAAAAAGGCGAGGCAAAATTGGCTGTTGTGTTTAAAAAAAGTGGCAATTCTCAACTTTCAATTCAACTGATTGCAGACGCTACCGATCCTAATCAAGCGAATACTTTTGCAAATTATGCCTCTGCTATTATAAATCAATGGGAAATGGAAAATTTACAACCAACTGCAAATCTGAATATTATTAAAATTATTCCTCAAATAAAAATGCTTTACAACCCCCAGATGAAAGGGGCGTATAACTTTGTTCCTGGTGTTATGGGGCTTGTGCTGATACTGATTTGCGCGATGATGACTTCCATTTCTATTGTCCGCGAAAAAGAAATCGGCACAATGGAAATTTTACTTGTTTCGCCAGTAAAACCGATTTTTATTCTATTGGCTAAAATTACACCTTATTTCGTACTGTCGGTTATCAACCTGACAACCATTTTATTACTGTCGGTTTTTGTGATTGGCGTACCGATTGCGGGCAGTTTGTTTATGCTGATTGCCCTCTCGTTGCTGTTTATTTTTGTCGGCTTGTCATTAGGTTTATTAGTGTCCAATATGGTAAAAACTCAGGTTGCTGCGATACTTATTTCGGTGGTTGTTATGATGATGCCAACGATGTTACTTTCTGGTATGATATTTCCCATTGACAGTATGCCGAAAATTTTGCAGTGGATTTCAGTCATTCCGCCAAATCGTTGGTATGCCGAGGGCGTAATAAAAATTATGATACAGGGCGTTGAGCCGCAATATGTTGTAAAAGAATTTGCCATACTCGGCTTTATGGCTGTGGTTTTGATTACAGTGAGTTTGAAAAAGTTTAATATCAGAATAGCTAAATAATTGAGAATTATGTTAAAGTTTTTGTTAGAAAAAGAGTTTAAACAGATATTTAGGAACGCATTTATTCCGAAACTGATTTTGGCAATGCCTATAATGGTGATGTTAGTATTGCCATGGGCTGCCAATCAGGAAATAAAAAATGTAAAATTAAGCGTGATTGACAACGACCACAGTACATTTTCGGAACGGTTAACAGGTAAAATCGCCGCGTCGGGTTATTTTCGCCTGACTAATATTTCCAACACTTACAGCGAGGCAATGCAAAGCGTTGATGCAGGGAAAGCAGACATTATCCTCGAAATTCCGCAAGAATTTGAAAAGGAATTATTTAAATCAAAAACGGTAAATGTAATGCTTTCCGCCAACGCCGTCAATGGCATGAAAGGCGGATTGGGCAGTGCGTATTTATCAAATATTATCAATGATTTTACAGCCGAAATAAACAAAGAACAGGGCAGCATTTTACAACTCTCAACGCTCCATTCTCAATTTAGATATAATCCTTCGCTAAACTACAAGGTTTTTATGATACCCGCGCTGTTTGTTATGTTGCTGACTTTGCTCACAGGATTTTTGCCCGCGCTCAATATTGTGGGCGAAAAAGAGTTAGGGACAACCGAGCAACTCAATGTAACGCCGATGAACAAAGGCATTTTCATTCTTGCCAAACTTATCCCCTATTGGATTATAGGCATTGTGATTTTGTCGATTTGTATGGGTATTGCAGCATTGGTTTATAGTTTAATTCCTTCTGGAAGTTTAGCCGTAATTTACTTTTATGCAATTATTTACATACTTGCCGTTTCGGGTTTGGGTATTATCATTTCCAACTATTCCGATACGATGCAGCAAGCAATGTTTGTAATGTTCTTTTTTATGCTGATAATCATTCTGTTAAGCGGACTTTTCACGCCCATTAGCAGTATGCCGCTTTGGGCGCAGTTTATAACCAATTTCAACCCGCTGAAATACCTGATGGAAGTAATGCGAGCCGTCTATCTCAAAGGCAGCGGCATACGCGAACTTTTGCCGCAATTTTTTGCACTCTTTGGTTTTGCAGTGGCGTTTAATGCTTGGGCAGTGGGGAGTTACAAAAAGAGCAAATAAAATTTTATTCAACTGAATATCAAAAATTTAAAAATGTAATAATATGAAATCAGAAACACAAAAAAAACACTTCGCTAATCGAAGTCAATGACATTTTGGAAGTCATTACGCAAAACATTTTTTCTAATCAAAAGCTAGTTGAGTTATTGCAAATTCTCAATTATACTTTGTACAAAAAGAATTATCCACATGACCTTTGCGGAATAATCGACCGCAAAATCCAAATCCTGCAACAGCCAGACACCACTTGTCCCCAAAGTCCCCAAAATCAAGATGTTGCAAGTTTCAAAGACCGTTCCATCGTAATTTTGGAACTGTTAAAAATATAGCAACTTGGTACTGCATACAACAATCTTACAAATATTTGCAAACTGATTGCATTTCTTACCGGCAACAGCTACAACAACATTCACAACGAGTTACAGAAAGGTGTGTTTTTCTCAAACTACCATAAGAAAGAAATAAACAAGGCGAACAAAATCCTTGCGGAACTAAATGCCTCAATATCAATAGACAAAAACAAAAAAACTAAACTTTTCAACTCATTGTACAACCCCTTGTAAGGTCTTTTTAGTTATTCTTTTGCAACCTCGATTCATTACGGATTAGGGCTTTCTTATTACCCGTCGAGAAGGGAGCATTTTAATCAAACGGGTATTAAAAGAATATGGATAAGATCATTCGAACAACTTCCACAAGCTGTGGAAACACTCCTCGACAAGGTAGAAAAAATTGAAACCTTGTTAAACGAAACAAAAACAGAACTTCCCGAATCTGATCAGTGGTTCAACTTGCAGGAACTCTGCCAATACCTGCCTGACAGACATGCATGACAAACCGTTTATGGTTGGATTAGACAAAAGCTTATTCCCTATCATAAAAAAGGGAAGAAACTTCAATTTCTCAAAAGTGAAATTGATAATTGGCTCAAAACCAATAAACACAAAAGCCTTGCCGAAATTCAAGCTGAAGCCGAACAGTTTATCCTTTCTAAGAAAAAGGCCGAAAATTAGCAAACCTAAACGTATCGGGAAAATTCTCGCAGAAATGGCTATGAACCCTACCGACGAATTGAGCCACATTTTACGTAAATGTCCTATCCTGCAACTTATATCCGGGGAGATTTAGGGTGCGAAGATAGCCACTTAACCGTCAGGAACGACGAGGGAAAGATTAGCTCTTTCTCTCTTGTTCTTGAAAAATTAGTTTTTTCCGTTTGCCCCTTAAACTAACTCCCCAAAAAGTTACATTTGCAATGAAAATCTAAGACTTAATTTATTTTCCGTAAGTCAACAAGTCAAAAAGGCATTAAATTCAATCCAAATATAACATTCAATATATATGACCAAAGAACAAGAACGCGACGAGCTTCACCGCACGATATGGCAGATAGCCAACGACCTCAGAGGCAGTATTGATGGATGGGATTTCAAATCGTACGTGCTGGGTATGCTGTTTTACCGCTTCATATCCGAAAACCTCACTTCATACATTAACGAAGGAGAGCGGCGGGCGGGAAATCCCGACTTCGACTATGCGAGCATTTCCGACGAGGAAGCCGAATTCGGAAGAAGCGAAACCGTGAAGGATAAGGGCTTTTACATACTGCCCTCCGAGCTTTTTGAGAATGTGCGCCGTAACGCCAAAAACGATCCCAACCTCAACGAAACGCTGAGCCGTGTTTTCAAAAACATTGAAGATTCTGCCAAAGGTATGCCGAGCGAAAAAGACTTTAAAGGCCTATTCGATGATATTGATGTCAATAGCAATAAACTCGGACCTACGGTTGCCAAGAGAAACGAAAAGCTGGTGAAGATCATTAATGCCGTTGGCGATATGCAACTGGGCGATTATCAAGACAATTCCATCGACACTTTTGGCGACGCTTATGAATACCTGATGACCATGTATGCAAGTAATGCCGGCAAGTCGGGAGGCGAATTTTTCACCCCTCAGGAGGTCTCCGAACTGCTTGCCCGAATTGCCGTGGTGGGAAAAACCGAAGTCAACAAGGTGTATGATCCTGCCTGTGGATCGGGTTCCCTTTTGCTCAAATTTGCCAAAGTCCTCGGCAAGGAAAACATTCGGTTGGGTTTTTTCGGTCAGGAAATCAACCTCACCACCTACAACCTTTGCCGCATCAACATGTTTTTGCACGATATCGGATTCGAAAAATTCGACATAGCCCACGGCGACACCCTCACCGATCCCAAACACTGGGACGATGAACCATTTGATGCCATTGTTTCCAATCCGCCTTATTCCATCCGGTGGGAAGGCGACAGCAACCCTGTGCTGATCAACGACCCCCGTTTTTCTCCCGCCGGCATACTGGCACCAAAGAGCAAAGCCGATTTGGCTTTCACCATGCACATGCTCAGTTGGTTGTCCACAACGGGTACGGCTGCCATCGTAGAATTTCCCGGCGTGCTCTACCGTGGAGGTGCTGAGCAGAAAATTCGCAAATACCTTATCGACAACAATTATGTGGATGCGGTCATTCAGTTGCCTCCCGATTTGTTTTTCGGCACTACCATAGCCACATGCGTTATTGTACTCAAAAGGAGCAAGGCCGACAATGCCGTGCTTTTTATCGACGCTTCGGCCGAATTTGTACGCGGAGGCAACAAAAACAAACTCAGCGAAGCCAATCGCGAAAAAATTCTCGATGCGTATGTTGCGCGTCGCGATATCGACCACTTTGCCCGGCTGGTCCCCAACAGCGACATTGCCGAAAACGAGTACAACATTGCCGTGAGCAGTTACGTGGAGCAGAATAACGTGACCGAAGAAGTGGATATCGAAAAACTGAACGCCCGCATTGCCGAGATCGTCATCCGTCAGCAAAAACTTCGCGAAGCCATCGACGAAATTGTAGCCGATTTGGAAGGAGGTGCAGCATGAATAAAGCGCAAAGCGGAGAAATTATTATTTACCAATCGGAGGAAGGCAAAACCAAAATCGAAGTTCGGCTCGAAAATGACAATGTTTGGCTTACGCAAAAAATGATGGCTGAATTATTTCAAACCACACCTCAAAATATTACGCTTCACCTAAAAAATATTTTTGAAGAGGGTGAATTACAGGAAGATGCAACTTGTAAGGATTTCTTACAAGTTCAAACCGAAGGTTCTCGTAAAGATGAAAAACTGTTATCCGATGCAGGAAGCGTCAGTCATCAGCAAGCTATAGAAAAAGCCAAAGACGAATTTCGAAAATACCGACTCAAAACGTTGTCTCCGGTAGAAAAAGCCTACCTCGAAAGCATCAAAGCTGTGCAGAAAAAAATTGAGAAGGGAGGAAAAGAAAATGAATAAAATTGAACAGTTTATCCAACAGTTCCCGGTTTTATGAAAGGATATATGTACATATTGGAATGTGCCGATGGCAGCTATTACACGGGCAGCACCAACAATTTGGAACGGCGGTTGCAGCAACACCAAAATGGCGAGGGTGCCAATTATACCAAAAAACACTTACCTGTTAAACTGGTATATTTTGAAGAATTTCAAAGTATAGCCGAAGCATTTTATCGCGAGAAGCAGGTACAAGGATGGAGCAGGAAAAAGAAAGAAGCATTGATTAACGGCTGCTTCGACAAGCTCAGCAGCCTATCAAAGAATTACACACAATACCCGAGAAAGGAATCGGTGATTTCGACAGGCTCAATCACCGAAAAAAATGACGCGGTGTCTGAGCTTGCCGAAGACACCGCTAAAAAGACAAACTCGCCTTCGACAAGCTCAGGCGACGCGACAGGCTCAATCACCGAAAAAAATGACGCGGTGTCTGAGCTTGCCGAAGACACCGCTAAAAAGACAAACTCGCCTTCGACAAGCTCAGGCGACGCGACAGGCTCAATCACCGAGGAAAATGACGCGGTGTCTGAGCTTGTCGAAGACACCGTTAAAAAGACAAACTCGCCTTCGACAGGCTCAGGCGACGCGACAGGCTCAATCACTGATAAAAATGATGCGGTGTCTGAGCTTGCCGAAGACACCGTTACAAATACAGGCTCGCCTTCGACAAGCTCAGGCGACGCGACAGGCTCAATCACCGAAGAAAAAACAAGCTCAATCACTGATAAAAATGACGCGGTGTCTGAGCTTGTCGAAGACACCGCTAAAACTGAACAACCATGAGTAAAATCGATGAACTGATCGCACAGTATTGCCCCAACGGCGTTGAGTTTAAGGAGCTAAGGGAAGTTTGCGAAATAAAAACAGGACAGCAAGTTTCTAAAATAGAGATTCAACAGAATCCAGGTAGATTTCCTGTAATAAATAGTGGGCGTGAACCACTTGGTTTTATAAATCGATATAATACAGAGAATGATCCTATAGGTATAACAACACGAGGTGCTGGAGTTGGATCAATTACTTGGTGTGAAGGCAAATATTTTCGCGGAAATTTAAATTATTCAGCCACAATAAAAAATTCAAAATTGCTGGACGTACGATTTCTTTATCATATTCTTATAAATAGTCAAATCTCAATACAAAAATTAGCAACATTTAATGGGATACCTGCTCTAAACAAAAGTAATCTTGAAAAATTAACTATTCCCCTCCCCCCTCTTCCTGTTCAACAAGAAATTGTAAATATTCTCGATAAATTTACAGAATTAGAAGCAGAATTGGAAGCAGAATTAGAAGCAGAATTAGAAGCACGGCATAAACAGTACGAATACTACCGCAACCAATTATTAACCCCCGTAGAAGTGGATGGCAAATGGTTGATGAATGGCGTAAAGGTGGAATGGAAAACACTTGGAGAAGTATGTTTAAAAACGGAAAATATCAAATGGAAAGAAAATCAGAATATAGATTATCAATACATTGACCTGTCTTCTGTAAACAGGGAAAATAATAAAATTACAGAAACAAAAATAATTAATTCAACAAATGCACCAAGTAGAGCAAAACAGATTGTATACAAGGATGATGTAATTTTTGGGACTACTAGACCTACATTAAAGAGATATACCTTGATAACTTCAAAATACCATAATCAGATTTGCAGTACTGGCTTTTGCGTTCTAAGAGCAAATCAAAAATTATTGTTGCCTAAGTTTCTATTTTTTATTTTGACAACATCAAGTTTTTATAATTATATAGATAATAATCAAGAAGGTGCAGGTTATCCTTCTATATCAGATAGTATAGTAAAGAAATTCCTAATCCCAATTCCACCCCTTGCAGAGCAAGAACGCATTGTAGGCATATTGGAAAAATTCGATAGCTTGGTAAATGATATTTCGATTGGTTTACCGGCCGAAATAGACGGTCGCCGCAAACAATACGAGTACTATCGTGGGAAGTTGCTTAACTTCAAAAAAGTAAATGAATAGGGATCAAAAAAAGCATCGAAAATCATGGCAAAGATTCATGTAAAGGATACCGAGATTACTGTTGTTCAAGCAAATAATGCAGAATACATTTGCATCACAGATATGATAAAAGCAAAAGACGGCGATTTTTTTGTTAGCGATTGGCTGCGAAATCGAAATACATTGGAATACCTGGGTATTTGGGAACAAGTTAACAACCCTCTTTTTAATTATGGCGAATTCGCCATAATTAAAAGTAAATCCGGACTCAACAACTTCAAAATCAGTGTAAAAGAATTTGTGGAACGAACAAGTGCAATCGGTTTGTATTCAAAAGCAGGACGATATGGAGGCACTTATGCTCATAAGGATATCGCCTTTGAATTTGCCATGTGGATTAGCCCTGAATTTAAAATTTATCTGGTTCGTGAATTTCAGCGTTTGAAAGAAGAGGAACAAAAGCAACTCGGATGGAGTGCCAAACGTGAGTTGTCTAAAATAAATTATCATATCCATACAGATGCCATCAAGCAGAATTTAATTCCTATCGAGCTTACTCCCCAACAAATCTCACAGGTATATGCCAATGAAGCCGATGTCCTGAATATGGCTTTGTTTGGCGTTACTGCCAAGCAGTGGCGTGAAGCTAATCCCGAACTGAAAGAGATTATGAGCGATTATGCAACTATTAATCAAATTGCTATCAAACAGATGAAAGTGTTGGAAGAAGGAATGGAAAATCGCAAATTGTTAAAATAATCAGTATCTATAATGTACGACTTATTATCCGAAAATACCGAATCGACCGTTGTAAGCGAATATCAGCCTATTTTACGCGCCGAAACGACGTACCAAACAGAGGCCGAACTCGAAAGGGCTTTTATCGAACAGTTGCAAGCTCAAGCATACGAATATTTACCCATAAAATCGGAAAACGATTTGATTGCCAATTTGCGCAGACAGTTGGAGTTGTTGAATAATTATCGTTTTTCGGATACCGAATGGGAACAGTTTTTCAACAGCAAAATCGCAAACCGCAATTACGGGATAGAGAAGAAAACGGCCATTATTCAGGAAGATTACATTCAGCTTTTGCAATGCGACGACGGAACGATGAAAAACATTTATCTCATCGACAAGGACAACATTCACAACAATCGCTTGCAGGTGATCAATCAATACAGTAGTACCTCGCCTTTGGTCCCCACTCCGGAAACCGATGCGGCACTTGGGCGTGGTAATTCGGTGGCTTTGGCAAGCTCAATCACCGAAGAAGATGAAGCGGTGTCTGAGCCTGTCGAAGACACCGTTAAAAAGACAAACTCGCCTTCGACAAGCTCAGGCGGAGAAAATGAAACGGTGATTTCGACAAGCTCAATCACCGAAGAAAATATAGCGGTGGCTGAGCCTGTCGAAGACACCGCTCTGAAAAAGAATGAAGTGGCTGAGCGTAATAATTCGGTGGCTGAGCTTAGTCGAAGCCACCGATACGATGTGACCATCCTCGTCAACGGCTTGCCGCTGGTGCATGTGGAGCTCAAGAAACGCGGCGTGGATATCAGAGAGGCGTTCAATCAAATTGAACGCTACAGCCGCGAATCGTTTTGGGCAGGTACCGGACTGTTTGAGTATGTGCAAATTTTTGTTATTTCAAACGGAACGCATACCAAATATTACAGCAACACTACCCGTTTTACGCACATTAAAGAAGCAGCAAGCGGAGCACCGGTTAAAGGGAAACGCAGCAGCAACAGTTTCGAGTTTACGTCGTGGTGGGCAGATGCTGCTAACCAGCCTATTCCCGACCTGATGGATTTTACCTCTACCTTTTTTGCCAAACATACCTTGCTCAACCTGCTTACCAAATATTGTGTTTTCACTACCGACAGATTGCTGCTGGTGATGCGCCCCTACCAGATTGTGGCTACCGAGCGCATTCTGGGAAAGATAAACGTTGCAAACAATTACAAAATCTTTAGTTCCCCTCGGGCAGGCGGATATATTTGGCATACTACCGGCAGTGGCAAAACGTTGACTTCGTTTAAAACGGCTTTATTGGCGAGCAAATTGCCTTATATCGACAAGGTGCTGTTTGTGGTCGATCGCAAAGATCTCGACTATCAAACGATGAAGGAGTATGAACGATTTGAAAAAGGGGCTGCCAACAGCAATACCAGTACGGCCGTATTGAAGAAGCAGATGGAAGACCCCGCGGCACGCATCATTATTACCACTATTCAAAAATTGTCGATACTGATTAAAAAACATAAGAATTTGCCGGCATTCAATCGGCATTGCGTCATCATTTTCGATGAATGTCACCGATCGCAGTTTGGCGATATGCATGCGGCCATTACCAAAAGTTTCAAGAAATATCACCTTTTCGGTTTTACCGGAACCCCTATTTTGGCAAAAAATTTGGCCGGTAATGCCATCCGTCCCGATTTGATGACTACCGACCAGGTTTTCGGCGAAAGATTGCATACCTATACGGTAGTGGATGCGATAAGGGATAAAAATGTGCTGCCTTTTCGCGTCGATTATGTCAGTACCATGCGCGAACAGGAAAATATTGCGGATGCCAAAGTGTGGGACATCGACAGGGAAGGGATTCTGCTGGCGGAGGAACGTATCGATAACATTGTGAAATATATACTCGAACATTTCGACCACAAAACCCAACGCAATACTTATTATCGGCTTAGGGAGCGCCGTCTGGCAGGTTTCAATTCCATATTAGCTACCGCTTCCATCGATGCCGCAAAAAGGTATTATGCCGAGTTTAAAAAGCAAATGGCCGATTTGCCGAGCGACAAACAATTGAAGGTGGCGCTCATTTATAGTTTTGGAGTTAATGAGGACGAGCCGGAGGTGGAGGGATTGATCGATGAAGAAAACTCCGAAGATACGAGTAAGCTCGATCAAAGTTCGCGTGATTTCCTGGAGGCCGCCATTCAGGATTATAATCGGTTGTTCAAAACCAATTACGACACCTCGAGCGACAAGTTTCAGAATTATTACAAAGATGTGTCGCAACGACTCAAAGATCGCGAAATCGATCTGCTCATCGTTGTCAACATGTTTCTCACCGGTTTCGATGCTACTACGCTCAATACACTTTGGGTGGACAAAAACCTGCGCCTGCACGGGTTGATGCAGGCTTTTTCGCGTACCAACCGCATCCTCAATTCGGTGAAGACTTTCGGCAATATTGTGTGTTTTCGCAACCTCGAGGAAGCAACCAACGAGAGCATTTCGCTTTTCGGCGACAAAGACGCTGCCGGTGTAGTGTTGCTGAAAACTTACGATGAGTATTACTATGGCTATAAGGATAAAAACAAGGAATTTCCCGGTTACGCTGCGTTGGTTAACGAGCTGCAAGAGAAGTTTCCGCCGGGGGAACCTATTGTTGGCGAACAAAGCCAAAAAGATTTTATCCGGCTCTATGGAAACATCCTAAAAGTGAAGAATATCCTTTCCACCTTTGATGCATTTGCCGGAAACGAGATTCTTTCCCAACGCGATATGCAGGATTATCAAAGCATGTACATCGATCTTTACAACGAGTATCGGAAAAAGAAAAAAGGGGAAGCCGAAAACGTGAACGACGATATCGTCTTCGAAATGGAACTCGTCAAACAGGTGGAAATCAATATCGACTATATATTGGAGTTGATCCGCAAATATCACGAAAGCAATATGAAGGACAAAGAAATCGTGGTAAACATTAGCAAGGCGGTGGATTCGAGTATGGAGTTGCGCAACAAAAAAGACCTCATCGAACAGTTTATCGACTCAATGACTCCTTCCACGCAAGTTGACGAAGATTGGCAAGCCTTTGTGGAGGCAAAGAAAAAAGAGGAGCTCGACCGCATCATCGACGAAGAGCGCCTCAACAGGGATGAAACTTACCGCTTCCTCGACAACGCTTTTCGCGATGGCTTTATCCAAACTACCGGCACAGCTATCGGGAAAGTGCTGCCTCCGGTATCGCGTTTTACACCGACCGGAGACCGTACAAAAAAACGGGAAACAGTACTCGAAAAACTGACGGCTTATTTCAAAAAATTTTGGGATATTTCCGGCGGAAAACTGCTCCGCTAATTCTATGATTTATTGATTTGCAATTCGCATTAACACTCGACGATAATCTTATAATGTCATGGCAGAAAAATATAACGCATCGAATCTTTCGGTAGATCAGATTTTGAATTTTATCAAATCGGGTGAAATAGCTATTCCCGATATTCAACGACCCTTTGTTTGGAAACCCAGACAAGTGCGGGATCTGATAGACTCTCTCTATAATGGATATCCAACAGGGTATCTCATTATTTCTCAGAATCCCAACCTAAAACTAAAAGATGGGACACTGTCGGAAGGCAAAAAAATAATGATTGACGGACAACAGCGTGTAACGGCTCTCTTGACAGCTATATTGGGTATGGAAGTAATTGATGCAGATTTCGAAAAGAAAAAGATTAAAATTTCATTTAATCCATTGGCTGACAATGAAGAAGAGGTTTTTAAGGTGCAGGATAATGCTGTATTGAAAGACAAAAAATGGATTGTAGATATTGCCGAGGTATTTAAATCCGATTTCAAAAGAGGAAGTTTTGTCAACAACTATTGCGAGCTCAATCCTGAAATAGATCCCGATAAATTGCATGATATTTTGGACGATCTAATAGGAATAAAAAATAGGCAAATTGGCATCATTACGCTGGACAAAGAACTGACGATCGATGAAGTAACCGAAATATTTATCCGTATCAACAGTCAGGGAACAAAACTGAATCAAGCCGATTTTGCCATGTCGAAGATTGCGGCCAATGAGAAATTCGGCGGGAATATTTTGCGAAAGGCAATCGACTATTTTTCGCATTTGGCCGTCCACCCCGAGTGGTATCAGGAGATGAGCAAAGACAAAGTTTTTATGGAATCGGAATATGCACCTCGAATCAAATGGCTGAAAGATGACAGGGATG
>Ga0302238_1001072_pt1 | contig 23878 bp, 25 predicted proteins | sample AAG_UR_Asn_MG_FD_193527 | JGI IMG/M metagenome (GOLD analysis project Ga0302238, IMG submission 193527) | Enriched activated sludge microbial communities from anaerobic digester in WTTP, New Holstein, Wisconsin, United States - AAG_UR_Asn | ecosystem: Engineered > Bioreactor > Anaerobic >... | reverse complement strand
CATGCCCGTCTTGCAAAAGCGTGTGAATCAAGCATCATTGATTTATGACAATAACAATGAATGACTCACACATGATTACAATAGACCAGATTAGGGAGTTTGCCAAGCTGGATATGAGCCCCAAGCTAGGATTCCCTTCCAAGAAAGAAAAATACAAATGGATCGATGCCGTATTGATCAGATTCAGGTACCGGTCCTTAAAGAAGAATGATAAGGGAGTCGTAAGAAAATATATCCAAAAGATGACTAGCTTATCCGATTCCCAGATAACGAAGATAATATACAGGAAGAAGAATAAGAAAGCATCTTCATCGAAGAAGAAGAGAAGGAACTCCTTCGTCAAGAAATACGGAGCAGAAGACATCTCTCTACTGGTCAAGACTGACAACCTCCATGGCAGGATATCAGGACCAGCAACCCAGGGGATACTAGTAAGGGAGTTCGAAGTCTTCGGAAGATCCAAATACTCTAACATCAGCCAAGTATCCGTAGCACATATATACAATTTAAGAACAACTAAGCAGTATGAATCACATTCATTAACCGTTAAGAAGACCTGTTCTATCTCCGTTCCTATAGGAGAGAGACGGAAGCCAGAACCATATGGAAAACCAGGCTTTTTGCGCGTAGATTCAGTGCATCAGGGCGATAAGGATAAAGAAAAAGGAGTCTATCACATCAATGTCGTAGATGAAGTAACTCAATGGGAAATAGTAGGAACAGTAGAAAGAATCTCAGAACTTTATCTAGCCCCGCTATTAGAGGAATTACTAATACAATTCCCCTTTACTATCATCAATTTTCATTCTGATAATGGCTCTGAATATATTAATAAGGTAATAGCTGATCTCTTGAATAAGCTGATGATTACCCAAACCAAATCAAGAGCTAGACATACCAATGATAATGCTTTAGTAGAATCAAAGAATTGTTCATCTATTAGAAAACATATGGGGTATGTACACATACCAAGAAAATTTGCTAAAGAACTTAATACCTTCTGCAAAGAATACCTCAATCCCTATCTCAACTATCATCACCCTTGTGGGTTTGCTAGTATATATATTGACAAAAGAGGAAAAGAAAAGAAGAAATATGATACCTACATGACTCCATGCCAGAAGTTCAAATCTCTTCCTGATTACGAGCAATACTTAAAACCAGAGGTAACAATTGCTTCATTAGATGAATTAGCATATAGTATGAGTGATAATGAATTCGCAGAGAAAATGCAGAAAGCTAAAGGTAAATTATTCAAAAACTTTAAACACGTATCTCAAGAAATGCTCTCATTTACATCTTACGTTTCATGCTCATTATTGGATTAGAAAATACTTGTTATTCACACTTCCTCAAAATTAAAAACACTATCCAACAGAATAGTGAAATTAAAGGTAAGGTAAAAATTACATCAATTGAAGCACTGGAATAACAACCGCACTATCCCCCCTCTTCTCAAATCCAGTTCTAACATCCTCCACGATGGCACCCATTACGGGATTCCTGAAGTTCAGGAGTCTTTTTTTTATTGATAAGACAAGATAATTCGTTGGTTCTAAAATTATTATCCTCATAACGCACTCCTTGAGGGAATAAAAACCATTGTAAACTAGTTTTTCGCTCAACATCATCTATTTCCTCCCATTCATTCCCTAGATTACTAAGTATCTTAAACGACTGACTAACAATCTCATCATCATAATTCTGCACCTCGTCTATATCAAATATCTTCATCCTTAAATCCCTTATAGCCGATTCATTATCCTCTAAACAGCTCTTAACTAGATCATCAGGAATAACCCCTTTGAGATTCTTCCTGACTATCTCTTTCTGTTCATTCTCTAACTCAGCTATCTTCCTCAAGATAATCCCTTTATCTTTCCCTACACCCTCATTCCTTGCCTCCCAATTCGCTCTCAAGGCAATCTCTAGCATCTCAGCAAATTGAGTATTAAGAGAAAAAGAATTTAAATATTCCTTAAAACCATTTTCAAATAATTCTTTCTTAACACTCTTAGATCCTTTCCCATTAAATCTATAATACCCATACCTTCCTCCATTCCCCTTTGACCACCCTCCCGTTACTTTCTCCTTCTTCTCATTGAAGATGAATTTTCTTAATGGAAAATCTTGATTCAAACTAGCATATTTCCTTTCACTCTTCTTATCCTTACCATCTAAGACATCTTGTGCTCTATCGAATAAGTCTTTTGATATTATAGGCTCAAACACTCCCATATTCTCTACCTCTAAGTTCTCAATTAAACCATAATACAGCTTTCTCCTTACAATCCTATGTAATTCTGATCTAGATACTTTAAAACCCTCATCCTTCATCAAATATCTAAGTTCCTCTAGATTAGAGAATCCGCCAGACACTAATTCAAATATCCTCCTTACATACTTAACATTAACCTCATCAATGACAATATTTGATTTACCATTTACCTTCCCATTCTTATACCCTTTGGGAGCTCTCCAGATATATCTTCCCTCCATTACGGCCGTCCTCATCCCATTAACACTCCTTTCTGTTCTAATATCATTATCAAACTGAGCTTGCCCAGCTAGTACTGTTTCTGTAAACCTTCCAACAGGAGTATCTTCAAAGTTCTCTGATATAGAAATGACCTTGATCCCTAAGACACCAAAGAAACCTTTTAAGGTTAAGTAATCAGTAACATCCCTTGAAAGCCTATCTACCTTATAGATCAAAAGCCCATCAATCTCCCTATAATTAGCTTTACAAAAGATCATCATCTCTTTTAGTTTAGTCCTGTCAGCAGTCTTCGCACTCTCCCCTTCTTCCGTAAAAACCTTAACGATATTCAACTCATTATCCTCTGCATACTTCTTACAGATATTATTTTGCACAACTAAACTATTACCTTCAGTTACCTGCTCTTTTGTAGAAACTCTCAAATAGCAAACGACATTCTTTATTTCCTTATTAACTTTTTTCGCTCTTTTTGAAGACATATTTCTATCAAAGAATTAGATAAATAATTAAGCTCTGCAACTAACATATCTTTCTCTTCTTCTGTTAAATTTAGTTTATTTAAATATTTTATAAGCCTTTCTCTTAATTCACAATTTTCCACCATATCAAAAAGAATTAAATCTTTAATTCAAGTTCCTCTTGATATATAAAGTGATTTATTATTAATTAATCTAAAGACCTGCTTTTTTTAGGCTCAGTCATTAAAATTATATTTTAAAAGTATCTGTTGACTTCGAGTTAACTATTTTACCTCTTTGTGTTATTACTATTTCGCCATATCTTCTTTCTTTTAACATTTGCACAATCTCTTCCTCTGTTAAATCTCTATTACCACTTGCTGTTAATAAATAATCATCTCCCGAATCCCCCCTCTTCCTTACTATTATTTCTGTATATTCTTTATTCCTTATAATCTTTACCACTTCAAGCTCTTTTTCATTAATACTATAATCCTTCAAGGTTCCCGCCACTAAATCCTTATAATTTTTATAACCAATTTTCTCCTTCCCTAATTTTTCTAAAACCTCCCCAACAACCTCATTCAGATTAATATTTATAAATGACTTATATTTCTTATTAACTAGAATCTCCATACCCATAAAATCATAAAAACCAATATTATCTTCACTACCAATTAGTAGCGTTATGTTAATACCCATAAAAACCATTCCTATTGCAACATCTGATAAGTGCTTATTTTCTTTTTCAAAAAATACATCTCTTAAGCCTTTTACCTGTTCATTCTTTAGTCCATAGATCCTTAATTCTCTTACAATAGATAGATAGATAAGTTCCTTAAGGCTAAATTGTCTCCACCCCTTCTTATTTGCCCTACTATTTTTCAAAATACTGCCACTATCAAAAGAATTAATTTGCCTATAAGAAAGATTAGTATCAGCAACTCTATATTTTTCTTCATTCAAAAAAAATATAAAATCATCGATTTCTTTTACCTCCAAAGAATAAAAAGTATCTATAGCACTTAACGTATTTAAAACATTTTTAGGATTAGACTGTTCAGTATTTTTAGTCATCTTAATATCAATTACTCTATTTGTATAACTTTATTATATCAAAAAAAATTATACGGTCAAGTATAGTTTTAATATATTCATAATAAAAATAGATTAAGATTTTATCTAGAATTTACATGAGAAAAGTCCAGAAGCAATAATTCTTACTTCTAAGGAAGTATTTATCATTTTTCTATATGAATAAAAGCTTTTTAAAGAGTATCAAATATAAAATGTAATTATCCCGATTCACGACTTTTCCCCTATTTACCAAATAAATTCGATTTTAAAAACATTCCCCTCTTTCAGTTATTTTTATACAGATGCTCCCTTCCCATTTATTTTTTAATACCTTGAGACTAATTATAACTATCTATTAAATTATCACTATTACCATCATATTCCATAATTTGATACATTAGTACTATTTAGCCTCCTTTGTAAATATATCAAACGACCAAGCAAATTTATATCTTATGCACAAAGCCAAAAAAATAATTTAGAATATTTTATTTTTTAAAACCATTATTATGCACCTCAAAATTTAAATATATATTCTTTTTTTCAATACTAGTAACAGTTTCAAAAGAATAATCACAATTTAAAGTAGATCCCATGATAGGCTCCACCTTATCAACATAATAATCTTGATAAAAATTATTCAACAAAAAAACTATAAATCTATTTGGTGTAATTGGCGAAGAAACAGGTATTCTACAACTATCATAATTACCCAATGTAAGATGAGAAGCTGGATGATTTATCTTCACGTTATTATTATCATAATCAAACCTAATAGGAAAAGGGACTTGCTTACTGTTAATAGTCCTGTTTTCCTCATAAATAGTATCAGACTCTGAATTAATAGCCGGCAAAAAAAGCAACCTATGTTTAACAATTTCTTCCCTATCTAATATATACATCATCTGAACAATTCCTCCATCATGTAACATGAAATTAAAATCCCTATCTGATTTACATTTATCATAAATTAATTCATAATCACAATCCTTATAAACAAAAGAGTAGTCTTTAAAATCACTCCAAGTTATTCTTCCATCTTTCTCGCTAATATCATTATACTCCACAATTAACCCAGATCTAAGTAATAAATTTGTGATACTCTTAATCTGTTTTATTATTTTCTTGATCATGGATTATTTTTTTCAAAAAAATTTGCAATTCTTCAGGGTAATCTTCAATAAAAGCATCACCCTGCTTAATTCTTCTAATAACGTCTAAAGTATCACTCATTGCACCGACATCACTACTTATTTTAGCAGATTCTTCTGATGAAAAATCCCTATGTATTAAATTCATTTCCTGAATCTCCTGGGATGTTGGATAAGAAAAATTTAATTCGAAATTGTGAGCTTTTACTTTCTCATATTCTTCTATTAATTTATCCATCCTTTCCCCTATTCCGCAAACCCTTACCCATGCCTTACTTCTAGTAATCGCTGTAAATAAAATATTTCTTTTCTTTAATAAAGACTTATTATCTTCGAGCTTCTCATTTGAATAACAATCTTGAGCGTTAATAATATAAACCATAGCAGACTCATTTCCTTTTGCACGATTTATTCCCGTAAAAGTTATTGATTTTTCTTGAAAAAAAATATCAGAATCAATTTCTCCAGCTATATGACTAGATATCCCTATGCCTTGCAATATCGAACGAATAGATGTTATTTCTTTTTTTGTAGTAATAGCATTAGGATTTATTACAACAATGTCACTATACTTTAGCTCTTCATTTTTAATATTATTTTCAATTTCTCTAGCAATCCACTTTGACTGCTGATCAATTGTATCAAACTTTTTAAAAATCAAAATATCCTCAATCGTAGAATGCTGTTGTAAATAAAGTGGACTATTATCATTAGTTCTTAATAAGCAGACATTTGCTCCTGGATTAAGTTGTAATCCGTTTTTTTCCGAATATCCAAGTTCTTGCCAAAGCTGAGGTCTATCAAAAAATTGAACCATACCACCTTCTCTGTATATTCCAAAACCTAAAGCATGAGCAGTTACCAATAAGGGCCTAGAATTTCTATAACACTTTTTTAAAATAGTATCTTGAGCCTCAACTCCAAAAATATCTAATGGTGATTGCAATGACTCTCCTTTATTAAGATTTTGCAATTCATCATATGCATAAATTATTCTCTTAGGAGTACCTAAAACATTGAAGCATAATTGCAAAAAAGATTCAGGAAGGTCCTGAGCTTCATCAATCAAAATAACATCATACATCTTCTTAAAACCATCTTTATCTCTGCCACGTATCTCCTCATTTGCCTTTTTACAAACATAATCGAATTCCAACTCATTAGCTCGATTTAATATTTTAGAATTCCTTGCCTTGGAAAGATCAAAAAACTCTAATCCATGCTCCTTACAGACCTCTGAGTAAACTCCCTCACTTTTTACCCCTCCCCAAGCATGAATAATTTTAATTTTCTCCCAATTTGGAGTGTCTCCAGCTTGATTAGCACAGAATTTACTAATCAATTTCTTAAATTGCTCCTTAAGCGATCTTGTATTAAAGGTAACACATATATCCCATTCTGGGTGCAAGACATGTAAATATGCTGCTTTTAGTGCCAAAACAATGGTCTTTCCTGACCCAGCTAGCCCCCTTATTCGTTGAGGACCATCTCTATATTCAACAACGGCCCGTTCCTGCTGACCATCAAGATTAGCTAAAGTTTTTTCAAGAGTCAAAATCTTATCACCCCTCGATCCAGGCACTAAAATATCTCTTTTAGTCTCCTCTTTTAAATTTACAACTGACTGAATAACAGAAAGGACATTACTAAACAACTCTGGATGATCCCAGTCTTCTATTCTTTCAATTTCAGGCAAAAGATTTATATCAGAAAAAATATCGTCATTTCGGCTATGCACAGCTGGAGCATAAGTTATAACATTCATACTAACCGCAAACTCTCTTTTTATATTTAATTTAGGATATTGGCCCAACTTTGACCTTATCTTATAAAACACTTCGTCTTTAATTTGACTTCTATCATCACAAACATCTCCTTCAACTAAATCAAAAATAACTATTCCATATTTCTCTGATATCCATATAGCATCCACAACAGAAGACTCGCCTCCAAATCCCAATATTGGATATGCAACATATAAAACACTAATCTATTCTCTAAGAAAAAACTACTAAGACTTTCACTTGTTGCCGGCTTATTTGAATATCCCTTTATGATATCTACCATAAATCTTATTACATTTAATAACTTATTAATAAATGAAAATTATACATACTTATAATGTCATAAGCAACGACATAGCAAAAAATATTACTTATATGGCTCTCAATAAACTTATTCATATTTAAAAACCTCAAAAAAATGAGGTATTCTAATTGACACTTTTTGCCAGTTCTAAATTTTTACCTTGCCTAATCATTGTTTTTATAGTATTCCTTTTTCCTTAATAAATCAATATAATACAGTTCTAATACCACTAAGTAATATAAAGTCCTTGATCCATCTGCTTCTTATCCCCTTTCACAATAACATATAACTTACACACACTTATTCGATAATTTAAATTTAAAAATCTTTAGTTTTACTTTACCAAATAACACCCTAGACAATATTTAATTCGCTTCTTACAATATATATCTCATTTTTAGGTATTCTTTTTATTTAAACTCATCAATTTTTAATTTATTCAAAAAACTTTCTCGTATCTTCTTATAATGTTGTTCAAAATTATCGATACATAATCTATAATATTGAGCACTTTCAAAAAACCATTTATCGATTTTTTCCATAGCATCTTTATCTCCTTCTATTGCTCTATTACTATATATATCAATAATCTCTTTAATCTGATTTAAAAATTCACATCTTAGTTTTTTCGAATCACTATCATTCATGTCTAATAATTCTATTGTCACTTTACCGTTTTCCGTTTTAGCAACAACATCATCCTGATTAAAATGTAAATGACTCGAAGGATCATCTTTTCCTGGATTTATCATCCTTTTATCATACCTTCCTAACTTTGTACCATTGCATCTATCACAACATATAAACAAGTTTTTATAATCAAAACATTGTTTCCTATACCTACTTTTAGGCTTAAAATGCTCTATTTGCATTGATTTAAAATATGGAATTACTCGTTCACAATAACAACATTTATCAAAATGACTTAGACGAAGCTCTTCTTTTAACCTATCTTTACCCCTCCAATCCTTCCATTTTTTATTTACATCAATTGTTGGATTATTAGAAAACTCCAAAAGAAACTTTTTATTTTTCAACTTAATGAATTCTGGAGCCTTACCCTTTTTAATCTTTCTCATCTACCTGCAATTTAATTTTTTTATATAAATCAAAAATTTTCATACTTAATAATTCATAATCTCCCGGCTTTAGATACAAACTTAATTCTTTATAAATTTCAAAAAACTCTTTTTCTTTTTCTTCTTTATTATAACTCTCAGTAACCAATTTTTTGAATTTATTTAATTTTTCAATAATTTCTTTTGGCCTCAAATTTACATTAAAAACACTTTCAGTAATTTGGTCTGGAGTCCAACCATAAAATCCCTTTCTTTTTTCTATTTCTAAATTCTCTCCGTCTTTCTTTAAAACCACAACACAACAATCCTTAGAATTTTGAAGAATATATGGAGAATGTGTAGCTATAAAAATTTGTGATTTTTGTTTCCCTTTTTCTGTAAATATTTCTCTAAAAAAATCTAAAATTTTAATTTGCCAATTAGGATGCATGCTTATTTCTGGCTCATCAATTAAAATAATAGCTCCTTTTTCTGCGTTCTTATCTTTTAATAAAAATGATCCTCTAAATACAATCTGCTTTTCTCCAGAACTTAATTTATCGATACTATATATCCTATTTCCTTCTTTGAACATAATATCGAGATTATTTTCTGTTTTTACAATACTTTTTCCTTCAAAAAAATTATTGAAAGCTTTTTCAAACCTAGTAAATCTTCTTTCTTTGTCAATAATTTCATTAATAATACCCTCATTATGGTTTTCTCTTACCCTTTGTATTTCACTCGCCATCTCCACCATATCTTGAATAATTATATCAACTAGTAATTGCTTTATTTCTCTTGGCAAATTTGGTGATGTTTTCCTACTTTTTACTAGATTGTCAATGGTTTGATTTGTTACACTAGGAACTTCTTGGTTCTGAAAATTTGATAATGCCTCAGAAAAAACGACTTTAAACTCCTTTTCAGCAAATAATCCATTGGCATTAAATAATAGAACTTTGGAATCCCGATCTAATAAAAGAAATCTTCCAGATACTCCTTCAAGCACATAAACTCCACTCTTAAAAAAATCTAATGTATTAGGCTGAGCCCTGTTTTTATATTTTTCCAAAAATGCCTCATTTTCTTCTTCGCTCAAACTAAACAAAATAGAACAATGAGAATTTTCCTTACCATAATTATTATTAAATAAATCGAATATTAAGTTTAATATACTAGTTTTAAAAGTACCGTTTTCCCCTATGAATATAATATTGTCATATGGACTACCATCTTCTTTCAGAAAATCTAATTCAAGGCTATTGATTTTATCATCATAATTTTCAATTTTAATCTTATGTATTTTCATGTTTTACAAAAAACACCTCAAAAAATGAGGTGTTCTAATGACACTTTTATTAATTACTAAATTTTTACTTTGCTTAATCATTATTTTTATCCTATTCCTTTTCTCTGAATAAATCAATATAATATAGTTCCAATACCACTAAGTAATATAAAGTCCTTAATCTACTTGCTTCCTATCCCCTTTCACGATAACATATAGCCTATTTAGTTCATTAAGCCATTGGTTCAAATCGCAAAAGCCTTTGTACCCACTAATAGAAATACCCTTAATTGAGGGTATTTTTATTATTAGCCGTATAATTGTTGAGTCGCAAGTTTGAAAACCCAAACTCATATATACTAATTAATAAAATTGAAACTATGAATAAAGTTTAAAAAATTTATATCAGAATCATCCATAAATAAACTTCCAAGTAAAAATAATTTATCACCCTTTAAAACAATAACTCCTGGTCCAGTAGGTTCATATCCCCATTCATACCCCCCCGTGTTTAAAGGCAAGACCACCTTCAATATAATAATCTTCAACTAATATTCCTCTGGCTTTAAAGTCCTCTTTTATGCTATTAAATTGGCTATAATTAGCCGGCTCTATAGAAACACTTAAATTCCTTTCTCCTCCCTCTTCTGAAAATATTATTACCTTCTCGAACACATTTGAAATAACAAATGGTATCACCTTCCATCTAGGATTATACTTCACCTCAAACCCATACTCCATATTACTGTAATTTTCAAATTTTAATTGCTTCAATAAAACCTTTCTCATGATACAAGTAGAACACCCTCCATGAGAACCATCTAATCCTTTTGTGCAAGAAGCTATTTCATATCCTTCTGGAATAGTATATGAATATTTTAAATGCTCATTAGGACAATAAGCCTGGGTCCAAAACTCTATTGAATCTGATAAATTATTCGAAACTATTTCAGTCGCCTTAAATTTAACTAAATCAGCTTTACTATTTAACTGCTTAACTTGATAAGCTCTGTAATGATAGATATTAATCCTGCCTTATCGCACTCCTTTATTGATTGAAGACTACAAGATGCACTAGCTAACGAAATAAAACCAAAGATAGCGAATGCAACAAAAGATAAAAATATGATATTTTTTTTAATACTCATTTAATCCTGAATTATTATATTACCTATACTCTATCAAATTAATCCACAATTATCTATGCTTTTCCCTACTTCCCCCCCCAATCAAAAGTTCTGAATACATCACTCAACCAACCCATTAAAAAATACTTCTACAAAGAAGTATTTTATTTTTCCTTTAAGAAATTCATAATCAATTTAATAATTATATCCTTATCTCTCCTATCGCTCTGAGCGACGAATAAAGCTAAAGCAACTATTGTATTCTCATCTATTTTTCTTTCTCCGTTTTTCCTCTTTGAATAATTATTTTTTGAAAGAAAAATCAAAAAAAGAAATGAAGCGATACGTTTATTCCCATCAAAAAATGGATGATCTTTGATTATCAAATAAAATAAATTAGACGCCTTATCTTCGATATTTGGATAAAGATCTTGTCCATCAAAAGATTGCTTTATTGCACCAAGAACCGCATCAAAAGAATTTCCCCTTTCTCTTCCGAATAGGTCTGTTGCTTGTCCTTTTTGTATTAAGCTATCTTTTAATCCAACAATATAATCACAAGCAAAACTATACTCCAAAACAAATTTAGATTTCTTCTTCTTAATATCGGGTAATTGTCCTTCATCATATCCCTGTAAAAACATCCAAGCATCAGCATAATTAACTATGACATCCAAAACACCTCTCTCTTCCCCATCTTCAATTACTAAAGCCTTAGTCATTTCTATTACCCGCTTGAACTCATTCAACCTTCTTTCATTTAGATATGTTAACCTTTTTTCATTTATAAGGTAACCATTAATTAAATAATCCTTTAATTTACTAGTTGCCCAAATACGAAAACTAGTTGCTAGTTTAGAATTAACCCTATATCCAACAGAAATAATCGCATCAAGATTATAAAATTTAGTCTTATATTTTTTTCCATCACTAGCAGTATGTTCCAAAATGGAACTAACTGAATTTTCTTTTAATTCTCCTTCCTTAAATATATTTCCTAAATGCTTCGTAATAGCGGGCCTCTTTACTCCAAATAAACTCGCTATTTTTTCCTGAGTAAGCCAAACTGTATCACCCTCAAACCTAACATCAAGATAAATTTTTGATCCTTTATCCTTATAAATAATAATTTCTCCCTTATTCAAATCTTTATCGATTTTCTTCATTGATATTATCCTAACAAAATATACAATAAATATCTACATCTCCTGCTATTTCTTCCCAATCTAAAGTTCCGAATACGTCACGCAACCGACCCATATATAACAACATCCCCTACTTGGGGATGTTTTATATATCAGAAGACTGATTGGATTTGAACTCGAAAAGCCGACTGGGATTGAGAAGGACCTCTAAATATTTTTTAAATATTCGGCAAGGTTTTTTCGGATATGTTTTTTGGACACTGGAAACCATCCTGTAATACTTTCCCGTCTTTATATATCGACATACTACATGTAACCGACATTCCTGGTTCATTGCCTTCCGTAATAGCATATAAAGGAGTCGTGCAGTAAAAAATATTAATTTGCCTATTCCAATCAATATCCTTTTTTGCCGGATCATATAAAAATACAAACCTATGTTCTTCATAATGAGTACTAACCTCTGAACCTCCGCTAAATGACAAATCGACATATCCATCATTATTGTAATCCTTTACATCAATATATATATTAAAATCATCCCAAAATTGATCAATAGGAATATAGGACGGAAATATCTGCTTCATTTTTCCGTCTTTCCAAACCCTAACCTCTGATTCCTCCTTAGTTGACCCTAGTTTTTCAACATAAACACCAACACCATCTTCGAATTTAATATTTTTTTTGAAATTTCCCTCGGTTGCATTATGATCTTGAGATAATTTTATCTTGCTCATTATGCAAGTTTTGCATCCTCCATGACTACCAATTTCTCCCTTTTCACATGAAGATAAATAGTAGTCCCAATAACTTCCTTGATCATAAAGCTTGTAATCATAATTAGTCCCGCTCCCGGGACAATAGGCCTCCGTCCAAAACTCTATTGAATCTGGTAGATCGTTCGAAACTATTTCCGTTGCTTTAAATTTGACTAAATCAGCTTTATTGTTTAATTGCTTATGACTGATAAGCTCCTTCAGGAGAGATATTAATCCTGCCCTATCGTATTCTTTTATGCTCTGAAGACTGCAAGAGGCGTTCACTAAATTGACTGAAAAGAAAGAAAATACGATAAACGATAAAATGAAAAATTTTTTGATGTTCATCTTAATTTAGATTATGATATTATTCATATTCTATCAAATTAAACCATAATTATATACACCTCCCTATTTATTACGAACTAAAAAATCACTACTCAAAAGAATAGTGAAATCAAGGGTAGGGTAAAAATTACATCAATATATTTTCTGTAAACTCAAGAATAACAACCGAAATATCTCCCCTTTTCTCAAATCAAATTCTAACATCTTCTACGATGACACCCCCACAAATCAAACTATCCTATTTTTATAAGATAGTTTTACTATACCCTAGCAATAATGAACTAAGCCGATACATAACCCCTTAAAGCTCAAAATATTTTTCTGATAAAATAAAAACTCTTTTCAAAAAAAGAGATTTAAGTTTTAATCATGCATTTTTCAACAAAATCTTTGCCAAAGAATAAAGCTGCGTGTTTTTTAAAAATTTCTTCACTGTCAACGCTATGTATAATATTTCTCATACAAGAAATACCAAACTTCTTTCTAATAGTACCGATTTTTGCCATCTCAGGATTATAATGTCCAACTAATTCATTTAGCCTCTCTATTGCATATTCTCCTTTAACAATAAAAACTATAGAATCCTCCGATATAGAAAAATCTATCATCTCGCGATAATAAGATTCAAATTTACAGGCTGGCCATATTATTTCAACCTCATTATCAGATAAACGTACTTTTTTAAAGGCAATAATATTTAAATTATTTAGTTCTATTAAAAAGAAAATATTATTCTCTAAATTTCTACTTATGCAATCTGGTTTTAATAACCCAAATGAATACTTCACAATAAACACCTTCTATGTAAGGAACGCATTACATATTATAGTATTTATTTACATTTTGTCTACTATTATTAATGCTATCAGAATTAATAAGACTATTTTTTAATCGATAATCCAACTCCCACAAGGCTGATTTATTACTATCATATTTCAATCTTTTAACTGCCTCATCATAAGAAAGCCACTCAAAATCAATATGTTCACTACTCAATTGTATTGTTTCAGAAGTAACCTCCAGTCCAAAACATATTTCTGGTATCATCACTATATCATTACCCCATAACAAGCCATGAATATTTACAGCAGGAATTGTATTAAAAGAAGAAAGCCTGATAAAATTTGCTTCTTTGTTTATTCCTGATTCTTCAAACAACTCTCGTTTTGCAGCATCGATAGGGGTCTCTCCTTCTTCGCCTCCGCCAGCAATCATCTGCCATATCTGCATATCGCTACGTTTAAACAATCCATAATAATATTTCTCCCCATTTTTAAAAAAAGGAATTACTAAAACTTGAAAAGGCTTTCTCATAATAATATAATTAATTGTTTTTATTTAAAGGACATAAAGGATCAACGGCATTGATATCATTTGCATGCCATAAAGCCCTAGCCCTACACCCTCCTCTGCACTGTTTATACATTAAGCAATTTTTACATTCCTCGTTTCCAGACAATTTTACCATATTTACACTTTTATGCCATAAATCAATAAAAGAATCTCTCTTTAAATTCCCAGCACAATAATCGTCGCCAAAAAAAATGCAAGGATAAAAATTTCCGCATTGATCAATCCAACACGCCTCTTTCCCACAATGACATCCAAAATTATCAGCATTGATAAACCATTTTTTATCATTAATTATAGTGGGAATAATTATTTCTACTTTTGATTTAAGATTTCTTATACCTTCCAAGAATAACAAATAATCGCTTTGTTTTATAAACAAATCCATATTATCTTTTGCTCTGCCCAAAAACAAAATAGGAGTAAATCTTATTATGTCTACATCCAAACCTTCGGCCAGCCTAACTAATTCACGATAATCATTAATGTTCCTACTATTAATAGTGGCACGTATTGCTATCTTTGCATTATTACAATATTTTCTTAAAATTTTAATACCATTAATTACTTTTTCATATGTATCACTCCCTCTTATATATTCATGATTATCTCTCACTCCATCAATGCTAACCGTAATCGTATCTAAATTCAAATTCTTCATCATTCTTGCCTTATTGTCATCAACTAGCAATCCATTAGTAACAAGTGAAACTGCTATATCATTAGCCATCGCACAAGAAATAACTTCAAAAAAATCATTCCTCATCAAAGGCTCGCCACCCCCAAAAGTAATAAAAAATGACCCGGCTTGTTTCATTTGTCTAAATAGACTAACATAATCACTTAAAACTAATTCATCCAAATCTCTCATTCCTTCCGAAGAATTTAAACAATGCCTACACCTCAAGTTACATTCCTTCGTAAAATTCAAAGACACCTTCATAGGAGAAGTTAAATGTTCAGCTTGAGAATTATTTATAACATTAACCCTGAAATCATCTGCAATCTTTAATTTTATAATATTCTGTAAACACGAAATACTTTCCCCTTTTAACAAACAGTTCTTAATCTTTTCGGTTTGAATCTTATCTAAAAATAATTCCTCTTTTTTTTGAGGATCATAAATTCTTGCCCCAAAATATTCCTCAAGAAAATACAAATTATACATATCATTTACTAAAATTTTATTTTTACTGTCATAACTTGCAAAATTACATATATCCTATTTGTACTTATTAATTACCAAGTTTATATAACGCACAAATATTCAATTAATATCACAACAAAAAAATAGATTACTCCCTTAAAAAACTCATAATTTTACTAAAATAACCCGAAAAATACAAAATAATCAATTACACCCTTTTACTAACTGCTAAATTATTGTCTTGCTCGATCATTGTTTTTATCCTATTCCTTTTTCATTAACAAATCAACACAGTTCTAATACCACTAAGTAATATAAAGTCCTTCATCTATCTGCTTCTTATCCCTTTTCACGATAACATATAGCCTATTTAGCTCATTAAGCCATTGGTTCAAATCGCAAAAGCCTTTGTACCCAGATATAATAAACACCCCTAAAGGTGTTTATTTTATATAATTTTTAAATAAAAAAGATATGCTTTTGCATATCTTAAACTCCTCCTCCAATAACTATTGAATATTTTCTTGCTAATAATCTTATTCTTTCCAAATAATCATTAACTTGATCAAGGCTAGTTTCAGGACAACAACCATGAACAAAATCACTAACTAATTCATCCATATTAAGTAAATCTTGATTAATATATTTATGCTTTATTGAATTAAGGTAAGGAACATTTACCAATAGTCCATATTCTTCAGCTCTCATTTTTGCAAAATCAGGGTCAATAAGATATCTAAAGGACAAAGAGCCAGGAATTGGACAAAGTGGACCAAAGTCAAGTGCTGTAAAAACTGAATGATATTGAGATACTATCCTTTCCAAATTAAGATAATTCTCTTCCAAAATATCGGGCGTAATACCTAAATGAGTAACAACAATTCCAGCCGTAACTAAACACTTCTTGTCTGCAACTTTTTGAAGTGCCTCAATGTTTAACTGAAATAAATCATATGTTTTGCTTCCAATTGGCTGCTTATTCATCACTTCAAGGGACACCCTAGACAATCCATCGAATCCAATAAAGAAATGATCAAAGCCGAGAATGTCAATAATTACATCCAATTTCCTCGTTTGAGTATTAAAACCCTCTGCTCTCGCATACCCAAACATTTTAGGTTTCTGAGAGTCTGGCAAATTCTTATACCATTCAGGCATCAAATCAACCATCTCTTTTAGTAGGCCCCAAAAAGTAAGGGGTAATTCATCTGCAGTTACATAGAAATAATTATATCCTTGATCATAAGCATTTTTAATTATTGCCCATGCCCTGTCTGCTTTTTGTGGCAGAATCGCTCTACTCCCAGGAATAATCCCGCAAAAGTCACAAGCATTACTAGGAATACCATTTATTCTATGTCCAGAAAACTTAATACAACCCCTGCCGATATCTATAACTTGGCTTTTAAGCCCTCTTCCCTTCATGAAACTATAAGTTTCTTGCTGTCCCTTAATATAGCTTTCTGAATGAGGAAACACAGAATCAATTAGCGAATAATCAACAAAAGGAAGTCGATTATATTCGTTTGGATTTTCTAAGTTCTTTTTTATTTCATTTGAAGACTCATCTCGATAAACTAACCCATGATATGTACTAAGCGGCATCATGTTGCCAGAAATCATATCAGAAACAAAATCTGTAAATCCTTCTACGACATCATTTCCATAAAAACCATAAGAAATATTTGGTTGATTTCTCATTGCGTATTCATACAAGGCAGAAAAATGATCATTTCCAAAAATTGTAACAATTTGAGGATTCAACGCTTTGGCAATATTAGCCAATAGCACAGATGCACCATAATTAGCTGTTAAAGCACTGAAACAAATTAAAAAAATAGATCGATAATTCTCTTCTATATAATTTTGTATAAAAGGATTGCCATACACAGTTCCATCAACATACTCTAAATCAATACCAATTTGACAATTACCATTCTTTAAAGAACTCATTAATGTCAATAATCCCAAATTAGGATATATAGCTGCATTTGCACTTGAAACATGTCGGTATGTATCATCTGCATTAACAAACAAAATTTTCATTTTTACCTCCTAAAACTAATCTGAAATCGAAGCAAATATCCCCCTGAAAGATTTCTTAAAATCTGATTGAGTTATTTTCACAAGAACGTTACTCTTTCCACTCCCCAAATAGAGAAAGGACAGATTAAGTATCTCACTATCAGCAATCTGCTTAATATCAGAGTCAATCCCAAATGGAGAAACAGAGCCTACACTGTAATTAGTAATAGCTTTCACTTCCTCTACTTTTGCCATACGCAACTCTTGGTCTCCTATTAATTCTCTAATCTTACTTAAATCTGCTTTTTTATTCCCAGGAATAAGGATAATAAGATTTTTTACACCAACAAAAACAAGCGTTTTTACTACTTCTTCCTCTCTACAACCACAAATCGACTGAACATCTTTTACTGAATGAACAGGTTCATCTAAAATAATTAGTTCGTAATTAGCCCCTGAGTCATTTAATTCTTTTTCACTATTCATGTTTTAATATGTTTTCCACTAAAATTGTTAAATTGCATTAAGAATAGCTTATAAAAAAACCATAAGCTACTAAAAAATATATACCATCAAAGAAGAAATATGTCTATTGAATTTACTATAATTTATTACCTCTAATATAGTTCTAATACCACTAAGTAATATAAAGTCCTTCATCTATCTGCTTCTTATCCCCTTTCACGATAACATATAGCCTATTTAGCTCATTGAGCCATTGGTTCAAATCGCAAAAGCCTTTGTACCAATCAAAAAATACTTCCCATAAAAAGGAGGTATTATATTAAAATTACTTAATTAAATGATTCTATCCAACTAGTATTAATATCGTAAATATAATCGCTACCCCCTTACTCATATTAATACCCCAATAACGCCTTACTCCCTATAGACACAATCTTCCTCAGTCTTAATGCCACTTTTATAATCCGTTCTTATATTTTTTCTTACCCATTCGCCATTTATCAATTCTTCAAATCTTTCACAATCATATCTAGGATTATTATAGCCTCTTAAAGTATATTTTTTTATTAAAGTCAACTTATTATCATTATTAATAGAATAAATACTTTTCCCAGTAATTAAATATTTACTGACTCCTTCATCCTTCCACCAACTACAAGATAAGTTTCCTTGTTCATTAATTCCTGCATCATTGCAAACAGTATGGTCGTCAATAAATTTGTTAATTTTAACATCATAAATTCCAACATTACCATAACCACTCATGTAATGATCAAAACAAATAATATCATCATATCCATCAAAATTTATATCATAAACACCTAAAGACTTATCAATATCAGTACAAGAAAGCCCAGATTCATTTCCCTTATAAAATATGCTATAGCCAGACCCCCACCCTCCAGGATATCTTGTAGAATATCCTTGAGCAAAAGCAAAAGAATCATTAATTTTTATATTTTCCAAAGAATTTAATTCAGCTTCCATAAGATCATTATCTAAAAAAAATCCTTCATTGCCTAATCTAATCTTTATGGTTTTATAATTATGAAACTCATCATCTCCATGAACACAACTAATTAAAAAATACCCAGCTTCAAAAGTTAATCCAATCTTTTCAAAACTATAGTCACTATCAAGTCCATCGCCAGGACAAGTTGCCTCCGTCCAAAACTCTATTACTTTTGGTGAGTCATTTATAATAACCTCTGTCGCATTAAATAGTTTTTTTATCTCTTCATTGCTTAATTGACCTAAAAACTTATTTTTAGAATCATATATTTCTTTTTCCCCTTCTAATCCCTGCTCATTTTCCCCTGTTTCTTTAAAAAATTCACCGCTATTCACCGGCTCAGATCTTTCTTGTTCGCTGGCTCTTTCTTGATTAATACTATTTTTAAAATAGTAAATAAATCCCAAAAACACGACAACTAAAATGCCGATAATTACAAAAAAGATATGACCTTTTTTCTCCATAAACTTATTATTAATAATATTAAGATAATAATAACATTTTAAAAATGAATAGTAAAATCAAAAAATAGAATACATAAATATATTTTCTATAAACTCAGGAATAACAACCAAGCTATCTCCCCTCTTCTCAAATCCAGTTCTAACATCCTATTGCGATGGCACCCACATAATTCTACTCTAGTTGTAGGGTAGTTTTAATTATCATCTAGCTCCTACTTCTTTTAAAATTTTAACAATATCAGAATACCTCTCTTCTTTTGAGTGTAGCTTTGCATATACCAATGCTGTTTTACCATCTTTATCTTTTATGTTAACGTCAGCCCCTGCTTTAATTAATTCTTTAACTACTTCGATATATCCTATACCATATATTAATGGCGTTGTTTCTTGTCCAAATGTCTGACTATTCACGTCGGCGCCAGCCTTAATCAACTCTTTAACCACTTCGACATCCCCCCCTCATAGAAGCACTCATCAACATCGTCATCGCATCCGTACCTAGACCTACATTTACATCTGCCCCTAGTCCAATTAAACTTTTAATCGTAGGAATATCTTTATTCTCACAAGCAAGAGACAGTGCCGTTTGTCTATCCTGATTTTCAGCCTCAAGATTTGCTCCGTTTTTAATTAATTCTTTTATAACTTCTATATTTTTTCCTGCAGCTATAATTGGTGTGTTGTAATTAATAGAATCCGTTGTATTTACATCTGCCCCTACTTGAATTAATTTCTGAACTTTACTCAAATCTCCCTGTGCCGAATATTTAAATAATAATTTATTTTTATCTTCTTGGGTTAATCCAACAAATTCATCACCTGCTACAGGTACTACAGGAGCAATATAACGATCTATTATATTTATATTCCAAACACAAAAACCAACTCCAATTATTAAAACTATCAAAATCGCTACAATCATTATTATCTTTTTTTTATTCATACTTTTTTATTTGCATTACTCTTAATCACTCCTTAGTCATAATTTATCATCTTTTAAACGCTTAGTTCTTTTTTACCGTGTCCACTTTATGGGGTACACATCACAAAGACCCTATTTTTATTTCTCCATGATATGCTTAATTACCCATTAATCATCACCTAATCTCTATAAGAATACTAAACTTTATTACTCCGCTTGATTGAAAAAACTAAAATAATACTAATGAGCTGAAAATAAAAAATGTCAATCCCTGACAATACTGAACCATTATTTAGTATTTTTAATGTGAAAATTCTTGACGAAGTCCAAGGTAAAATCCTTGGGTGACCGTAATTCTAGGCTAGTATGTAGTCTCTTGTTATTGTAATACTTCATCCTCTTATCGATCATCTTCTCTAATTGTTCGAATGTTTCTATTTCCATCATCTCATCCCTGCATTCATCCTTGAACCTTCCAAAAAAGGATTCTTGTCCTGGGTTTTCGGTAGGAGTACCAGGAGTGGAGTATGATAGGATGTATCCATTCTTTAGTACAGCATCTACATATTCATAGCTAGTATATTGTGATCCTTGGTCTTGATGAAAGATTGTTTCAGGTATGTCCTTGATTAATCTTTTTAATGTAGATAAGGCCATCTTGAACGATGTCATAACTACTTCTGTTTCTTTAGTTTTATTCAAGCAATATCCATATACCATCTGACCGAAGACATCCTTGTGTACAGCTAGATAGGCTTTACTCTTGCCATGATTGTAGAATATATCCGTGATATCACTAGTGATTGCTTGGAATGGAGCAGTGATATCAGTTCTGATTAATAGATTTACTCTATCTGCTAGAGATTCAAGGATCTTTTTGATAACACTCTTCTTCGAGGTTTTTAGATTCCTCTTGAGTCCTAGTCCCCATAGCTTTAATAGTCTATTTAAGGCATCACGTCCTATCTCGATACTATAGTTATCACGTAAAGCTCTCTTTATTCTCTTAACCCCATAGCTGCCGTTATGCTTGATAATATTCTTAACCTTTATCTTAATATCCTTGAACTTATCTACGAATCTGTCATCCTTATGCCTATGATCATAATACGTGTTCTTAGATATTCCGCAGAGATGGCAAATACGATTAATGCTAAATAGTCCTAATGATACCTGTTCTCTTGCGAATCTTACTATGTCGTGTTTCGGGATGAGTAAAAATCTGAAAAATTTTTTAAAAGATCTAGTTCAACCTCTTTTTTACCCACCATTTGTTCTAATTTAGATACCTTGCTTTTTAATTCATTAATAGTCTGGTCTGGAGAAGTTTCAAAGGCTGCGATTCCTCTTTCTAGTAACTGATTCCTCCAGAGATAGAGGAGATTAGGAGTCAATCCATATTTCCTCGCTATTTCTGAAACATTACTGTTACTCTTTAGAGTATCTAAAGCTCGATCAAACTTGAATTGAGCTGTGTAGCTCTTTTTCTTATTCACTCTGCCCTTTGTTTCTTTAGACATATGGCTTTTAGTAGTTAATGCTTTTATTAGGTTTACAATAGCACGACTATTGTATTATTTGAATATTTACCTACCTATTTCACATATACCTACTGGTTCAGTATATTCAGGACTAATCAAAATAATACTACAAACGTTAATAATAAGAAATACATGAAGATTCCCCATTCAGTTTCTGCACTTTCCTCCTTACGAAATAAGAGGATAAAAATCAATGGAATTATTAGATATCTTTGTTCTATTAAAAATGATGGCACTAGATACAAAAAAATAAATGGAAAAATTATTATATCTTTTTTTTCAAATCCCATGTTAAAAATCGCAATAACTCCGCTAAAAATAAAAAAGGTATATATCCAGATATTTTCACAATAAGTATAATTCAACACCTCATTCCTTAAGAAATATGGCATAAGGTTATATCTATGAAGAAGCGGTGGAAAGGCTAAGAATGACAATGCGATAATTACCCCAACGACCATTCCGACAACTTCCACCTTATTAATCTTCACTCGACTAAACACTCTTTTTAGAAGAAGAGGGGCAAATAAGAATCCGACTACCGCAAAGAAAAAATATATATTCCCCCAATAAATGCCTGGCTGATGCATTTCTTTATCTCCTATAACTATTCCATTATTTATTAACGTAAATAAAATAAATAGGATTAGAATAATGATATACCCTACGTTTTTTTTGGTATATATCAAAATCCTCTTAAATGAAAAATTAAATCCGTTTTCTAGGATATATCCATAAAAATAAAAGAACCCAGTCCATACGATATTGTTCTGTCTGACTAACACAGAAGCAAGAGAAAAAAGCTGTGCCATACATTTCCTTCGAGAAATAACCATATAAAAAGCTATTAGGACCAAAAAAAGAGAAAAAATATCAGTATAGATTAAAGCGAAATATATGAAGCTTATTGGCAAGAAGACGAATTGAAGAGTTCTAAATAAATAATTTTTAATATTTAATTTTATTGCTAATAAATAAAATATCCAAACCGAAACAAGCGACATTAGAAAACTCACTAGTCTTAATCCAAAAGTATTAGAAGAATATCCAAACATACTTGAAACTTTTGCAATAACAAGATGATAAAAAGGAAAAGTAGTAATTTTGGGAACAATAGAATAATTCTCAGATAAGAATAAGCTAATTTGACTATAATGAATATATTCATCTACATAAAAATTTGGCATGAATAGAAATAAAGACCACAGAATAAGGGCTAGTATCAAAAAACATATGAAAGGTAAGTAATTCAATTTTGTTTTATTCATCATTAGACTCATTCTATCAAACCGAACAATAGTGTCAACGCTAATATTATCTAATAATATAGTAATCTAAAAATTACAGTTTTTGACTAAGGGGTGAATATTCACCCGTCAATATTTACCCCTCCTAAATTCTTAAATATTAACTAAGCTATCTCCCCTATTCTCAAATCCAGTCCTAACATCCTCCACGATGGCACTCATTACGAAGCTCCTGAAGTTAGGAGTCTTTTTTAAAACAATAAAATGTATCTTTATTTTACAACCTTCTAACTTTCCAAAACAAAGATTTCAAATATATACACAATTAGTCTTTTATTAACTTCTAGCAAGATTCAACAAGGTAAAGCCCTCTTTTTACTCCATCTATCTCACCAGAAATAGAGAAAAATAATTCTTTTAAAGTAATATCTTTAAGAAATGGAGGTTCAGAATCACCAATGGTTACAACTTCCCCCTGCACCCTAATCACTAATCCAAAATGTCCAACACCATCTTCTTTATTAAAAATACTATTATTAAACCTTACAACTATGTCTATGTCCTCTTCTCTTAATTTCATAGAGGGTATAATACATAATGTGATTTTATCAAAAATAATCATTAGAAGATTTTTAAGATACTTTCGTAATAAGCATCGTCTTCGTAAACAATTCTGGCAATACTTTGAAATCGAAAAGGATTAT
>Ga0302238_1001062_pt1 | contig 23972 bp, 17 predicted proteins | sample AAG_UR_Asn_MG_FD_193527 | JGI IMG/M metagenome (GOLD analysis project Ga0302238, IMG submission 193527) | Enriched activated sludge microbial communities from anaerobic digester in WTTP, New Holstein, Wisconsin, United States - AAG_UR_Asn | ecosystem: Engineered > Bioreactor > Anaerobic >... | reverse complement strand
GGGCCCGCGATCCCGAACCCGCGACCGAGACCGCAACCGACACGCCGGTCGAGATTGCATGCGAGCCCGCCACCGACATCCCCACAGCCGAATAGGAGATCACCATGGCAAACGCTGGAAAAGATGTCATCCGCAAGGGTGCGCGCATACGCCTGCTCAGCATGCCCGACGACCCCGACCCCATCCCGGTCGGCAGCACTGGAACCATCGAGTCGGTGACGGATGGCCCGCTGGGACAAATCCGAGTCAAGTGGGACGACAGCCACCGCACCCTGAACCTCATTCCCGGAGTCGACCGTTTCGAGGTGATCGAACGCAGCCCCGAGACCGTCGCACCGACTGGACCGGTGCCGGTGGTCGTACCCCAGAACGTATACGCGGGCATCCTGGCCATCCGGGCTTCGGGACTCACGAACATGCTTGACCGACCCACCGTCACCCGGCTGGCCGGGAAGCTCGGCTTCGATGAGGCCGCCGCCTGGCTCGCCGACCGAGCCAACCACCGAGCCTACGCCGAAGGCATCTTCAAGGGTTTCACTCCCAAAGACGATGGTGCCGGGAAATGAGCAAGCAACTGGATGTCATGTTCCAGGGGCGGCCCTTATCACTGCCTATGGAACCCATCGACCGAAAGCGCCTGCTCGGCTGCACGCGGGTTGTGGCACTGGATGCCGATGGAAGGGAGTGCCGCACGGCACATCTCACACGAGACGGGACGTACCTGCTGCTGCCCGGATCCACCGCCGACATGTACGTCGATGTAGAAGGGAATTCTGTGGAACGGAGCACACTCAGACGCGGGGATGGCGCTCCGGCACAGGCTAGGCATGCAGAGGAACCCGTGGAGCTGGAAGGCCCCGTTCCTGCCCACGAGTTGCTCGACAGCGTCGCAACCCGAGTCCACCGACTGGATGCCGAAGCAGTCCATCCGGCCCTCGACGCTGCTCTGCTAGCAGGTGCGGTATTCCGGCTCAAGGGATCCCAAAGAGAAGGCGCCACCTACCTCTTCGCAAACGATGTCGGGATCTTCCTTGTCCACACCGAGCCTTGCGGGTTCCAATTCGTCGGCCCGAATCAGGTAGTCAACGACTCGGAGTTTTCCGAGGACGACGACACCGACCCGTTTGCTTTCGACGATGCCACAGAGGTGCAGCGATGACGACTCGAAGGATCTGGCTCCCAGACCACCGGGGGCGAAACGCTGTCGTACTGCTCGTACCGCGCCAGCGCTCAGCAAACGCCGCCCCGGTGGACCCGAGCGGACGACCGGTGACTTTCGCACGACGCATCAAGGCCACCGAGGCTTCTGCCCCCAACGCTCTCTGCCAGAGATTCCCGGACCCGCACGATTTGGCCCGGGCTCTGATGCAAGGGGATCCCGAGGTCGACGTCGAGGCAGCGGGACGCGAGACCGGCCCCTGCGACCGGGTGTACATGGATGGCTGCGGCAAGCCCACTTACTCAGCCCGCCTAGTCGAGGTCGTATGCGACAGGCACGGGACGGAGATCGAACGCCGGGATCCCCAGTTCATGCCCGCCAACCTTGTGCCCGACACGCCGCCGGTCTGGTCAGGGAAGTTGCTCCGCCGCGATGTGGCGGCACGGCGATTCGCGTTCACGTGGGCCTACCAAGTACAGCACAGTAATGCATTGGAATACGACTTCCTGTACGGACTGGCGGCCTACCTACAGGGACAGGACAGCGTCGCCTTGGTTGGCTCAGGTCCGAAGGGCGTCGGCCTGCTTGTACCCGAAGCCAATGCAACCCCGATGAAAGGGTTGCTCGAAGGTCGCACCCGGGGCCCGGAGTATCTACTGATTCTTCACCTCGCCGCCTTCGAATTGGTGTCCCCGGAAGGTGAACCATGCATCGACTGATCGACGACTCCAGGTGGCAGCCGCTGGGGTGCGGTCGCATGGCCCCCGCTGGGTCGGTGAAGGACGCAGCGCTGGCCGCTCGTCTTGCTGCATACAAACGCAATGTTGCTGGCGCATACCGGTCCGTTTCTCCCGGCGACCTCGGCACGGCTCTGCCACCCGGCCCGTTCGTCGTTTCGCAGAAAGTGGACGGCGAGACGTGGTTCCTTTGGCGCGACAAGTACGGAGCAGTTCTGCTGTCGCCCAGCGGCAAGGCCCTCACCGGCATCCCGGTGACCGAGGAGGCTACCCGGCTGACTGGAGAGTGGGCGGGGTTGGTGGCTGGCGAACTGTACGCCGCAGTCGATGCCGGTCGCCCCCGTGTCTTCGACTTGCATGCAGCGATGGGCGGCGGCTGCGCCGCAGCGGTGGACAGGCTCCGATTCGCTGCATTTGACCTGCTCACCGATGGGGAAGCAAGCGCTCAGTCGCTGCCCTTCACTGAGCGAGTCCAACGACTCCAGACTCTCTTCGGCACTGGCACCTATTCACACTGCGTCCCGTTCGAAGAGGCGTCCGACACAGCAGCCGTCCAAACGGTCTTCGACCGAGTCGTGACCACGGGCGGAGCCGAGGGCATCGTCGTTCGCACGTCCGACAACCGGGTCTTCAAGGTCAAACCCGAAATCACAATTGATGCTGCGGTGGTCGGGTATGCCGAATCCGGCAATGGGATCTCGGAACTGCTCCTCGCACTGCTCACCGCCGAGGCGGACTTTCAACTCATCGGTCGCGTCCGCACCGGCTGGAGCCGGGCCGAGCAGGCCGACTTGGTACAGCGTCTCGGTCCCGCTGCCTGCACGTCTTCCTACCGCATAGCCACGGACCACGGGACTCTGCTGCGATGGGTCCGGCCCGAGTTGGTGGTCGAGGTGAAGTGCAACGACCTGCTTGTAGCCGACAGCCACGACGAGCCGATTCGACGCATGCGCCTTCGACAGTCGGTCGATGGCGGTTGGGAACCGCTCGGGCCAACCCCCTCGATCAGCATGATCAATTCGGTGTTCCTACGCATCCGTGAGGACAAGCAGGCCCAACGGCCAGACATCCGGTTCGAGCACGTGACCGACCTCGTGTCAGTCGGCGCAACCGTCGGCACCTCGAATCAGCCGGTTCCGACGTCAGAAATAGTTCGCAGAGAAGTGTACGTGCGCCACACTGCCGCTGGCACGGCCGTTCGCAAGGTTCTTGTCTGGCGTACGAACAAGTCCGAAGCTGATAAACGGTTCCCCGAATTCTGTATCTCCTTCACCGACTTCTCTCCCGACCGGGCCGAGTCGCTCAAGACGGAGTTGCGGGTCGCGGCCACCGAGGAGGTGGCGCACTCCTTCGCTGATGACTGGCTGGCAGAAAGGGTGCGACGCGGATGGGAATGCGTCGCCCGAATGGGGATGGCTGTGGAGTCGGTGGCGGCCACCCCAATGGAGGCAGGTGCCTCCTCGAACCCGGTGGACTCGGCTGAGCCGGCCTTGGTCATGCCCGCTTTGACTGGGCAATCTGCTGCTCGCCGGCTCACCATCGGCCTGAGCCGTAGCTCGTCGCCGACCTTCCCCATCGTCCGCCGTCGCCTGGACGCACTCGCCCCTCTCGGGAGCCTGACGGTCACGCGGGACGAGAAAGGTCGGGAGTCCTGGTTCGAACTGGTTATCATTGGGGGACTCGTCGAGAATGCCCGTCGCATCGCCAACTTGCTTGCCATCGTACGAGTCTGGAAGACCACCGAGGTTGCACTCGACAGCGAAACCCTTGGTAAGCATGACGTCGACGGTCTCATCGACCGACTCGACACGGTCCGGCGCTGCTGGCTCAAGCACAAGGCCGCTGGCCCGGGACTCTGTCGTCGGAGCTGCCCCATCGCCTGCTCGGCCCTGCACATCTTTCCGTCGCACGAGTTCTTGAGGTACGCAGGCAACGAGCAGCCGCCCTGGTACGCAGTGGGAACCTTCGACGGCCAAGCGGTCACCATCGACAGGAATGCACTGGCAGAACAGGTGAGCGCGACCCGCAATGGGGAGGTCCGCCTGTGCCCGCACTACGACCCGGCCGCGGTGGCATCGGCAATCGCCTCTCTCCCGAACCGCATTTCCCCCGAGCCCGGCCGCTGGATCTTGGTCTACCACACGAAGGACGGCCTGCCGGCCTGGGTCTGGCCCAAGGACGCTCGTCTGCCTTCCGGGCTGCGCGACACCAGTGACAGCCCCTGGCGCGCCGGTGGCATGAACATCCGAGTGGATCTCGGGTTGGACGCAGCCAGCGGTGAGCACGGTGCGGGACCGAAAGCCGGCTTGGCTGCCACCGTTCGTGCCATTCCTTCGACCCGATATTCGGACGTGCGCGGGCAAGACGCTGCGGTCCAAGCCGTGCGCGACCTGGTCGAACTCCCTTTGCGCCACGCCCATCTGTTCGCCCGAATCGGCGCTACCGCCCAGGCCCACGGCATTATCCTCGCTGGCCCGCCCGGCACGGGCAAGAGTCTGCTGGCACGAGCCGTCGCTGGCGAGAGCGGAGCGCACGTCGAGGTCGTCTCCGGTCCGGCCCTGCTCTCCAAATGGGTCGGTGAGACCGAAGCCGCGCTGAGAGCCGTATTCGAGCGAGCCAAAGCACTGGCACCGTCGGTCATTCTCTTCGACGAAATCGACTGCTTGGCCGGGGCCCGGGCCAGCGCCGATGCCCAGTACCAGAAGACCATGGTCACCCAGCTCCTTGCCCTGCTCGACGGTATCGAAGCCCGTGGGCAGGTCTTCGTCATCGCCACCACCAACCGCCCGGAGGACATCGACCCAGCGTTGACTCGTCCTGGTAGATTCGACCAGACCGTCCAGATGGGACCGCCCGATGCTTCGGGTCGAGAAGCCATATTCCTGCACCACATGCTCGGACTCGTGTTGGACCTCAGCATCGACCGGGCAGTCCTCGCCACCGAGTTGGCAGCGACCACTCCTGGTTGCACCGGCGCCGACATCGCCTTCGCCTGTCGGCTTGCAGCCCTGCTCTGCGTGAAGGAAGCCGCTGCCGTCGAACCAGCACCCGTCGACCTGGCAATCACCGCGGAGCACTTCAGAGCGGCCATCCGTAGTCGAGGCGGAGTACCCGTCTCGGTCCGCCGCACCGGTCATGGGGATACCTGCTCCACAATGCAGGCTCGCTCGCTGAACTGACCGGCGTCCGACTCACTCGATAGTCGCACCAGTGCCACTGGTCCATGTGCAGACCAGACCGGCACACATCGCAGGATGCGTGAGTCTTGTTGGCCGTATGGAAAGCATACGCAGCATATCCCAGAGCGCAGACTCATGTTGACTCTATGGAAACCACACGTCTCCCATTGGTGATGCCCTCGTCTGTTCTCGATGTGAAGTCGTACGTGGCATATTTAAGAAGCCAAAGAGCTCTCTCTGCCACCTGCTCACACTGACATGCGCTGCTAAAATAGCGTCATCCATCCATTTCCCGGGTTGGTCCCTCCTCCGATGGGACGGGTGTGCGCGCCGTCAGTCGTGCCACCGACTATGACCGTCCCCAGCATCCAGGCGGGTCTCCGCCCGTTGACCGCGCGTCGGATGGCCTTCGAGTCGACCGCGGCCAGCAGGACCGTCGCTCCCTCTTCATGCTCGTCAGAGCCCCGGACATCTCTTACTGAAAAAGCGTCACCCATCGATTTTGGACGATTACGGGGTCTGGAGCCTCTTGGAGCGTGCCGGACACGTTATCTAAAAAGGCGTCAAAAGTGCTTCTCGTAACCCCCATTTTCGGGCCTCCGCAGGCCTTCACCCGAGAGGGGTGGATGAGACCCCCGAGAACAGCAAGGCCGACATCGATCGCGGCCAGTATCTAGGCGGGCTGGAGGCTGCGGAGCCCCTCTCGGATGGCCTCATTAATGGCTCGCCATTTCCTCGGGCGTTGCACGGGTGAAGTCCAATGATGTCGGGCAGTTCCGCATTGCGGCTCTCGGGTGACGTCGGGCGCGCTCGGGTGAACGTCGGGTGAACGTCGGGTGAACACGGGTGATTTGTCGGGTGATTCGTCGGGGGAATCGGCCTGGCGCCTGGGTTTGAGCCACTTTCGCGTTAATTGTTCCGCGAAAATCGAAATCACCCGTGCGCGCGCCCACTCCGTAAACGGTCTTCGACCGAGTCGTGACCACGGGCGGAGCCGAGGGCATTGTCGTTCGCACCTCGGACAACCGGGTCTTCAAAGTCAAACCTGAAATCACAATTGATGCTGCGGTGGTCGGGTATGCCGAATCCGGCAATGGGATCTCGGAACTGCTCCTCGCACTGCTCACACCGGAGGGGGATTTCCAACTCCTCGGTCGCGTTCGCACCGGCTGGAGTCGGGCCGAGCAAGCCGAGTTGGTCCAGCGCCTCAGTCCCGCAGCCTGTGTCTCCTCCTACCGCATTGCCACGGACCACGGGACACTGCTTCGGTGGGTCCGGCCCGAGCTGGTGGTCGAGGTGAAGTGCAACGACCTGCTCGCAGCCGACAGCCATGACGAGCCGATTCGGCGCATGCGCCTTCGACAGTCGGAGGACAGGGGTTGGGATCCGCTCGGGCCTGCCCCGTCGGTCAGCATGATCAATTCCGTGTTTCTGCGCATCCGTGAGGACAAGCGGGCACGACGGCCAGACGTCCGCTTGGAGCAGGTAACCGACCTTGTGCCTGTCGGCGCAACCGCCGGCACCTCGCCTCAGCCGCTTCCGACGTCAGAAATAGTTCGCCGAGAAGTGTACGTGCGCCACACGGCCGCTGGCACAGCCGTTCGCAAGGTTCTTCTCTGGCGTACGAACAAGTCCGAAGCCGACAACCGGTTCCCGGGATACTGCATTTCCTTCACCGACTTCTCACCCGATCGGGCCGAGTCGGTCAAGACGGAGTTGCGGGTCGCGGCCACCGAGGAGGTCGCGCACACCTTCGCTGATGACTGGCTGGCAGAAAGGGTTCGACGCGGATGGGAATGCGTCGCCCGAATGGGGATGGCTGCGGAGTCGGTGGCGGCCACCCCAATGGAGGCAGGTGCTTCCTCGAACCCGGTCGACTCCTCTGAACCGGCTTTGGTCATGCCCGTCTCAACGGGGCCCTCTGCCGCCCGCCGCCTCACCATCGCCCTGGGCCGCAGTGCATCCCCGACCTTCCCCATCGTCCGCCGACGCCTTGATGCACTCGCTCCGCTCGGGAGCCTGACGGTCACAAAGGATGCGAAAGGTCGGGAGTCCTGGTTCGAACTGGTTATCGATGGGGGACTGGTCGAGAATGCCCGTCGCATAGCCAACTTGCTTGCCATCGTACGAGTCTGGAAGACCACCGAGGTTGCACTCGATAGCGAAACCCTTGGTAAGCATGACATCGACGGTCTCAGAGACCGCCTCGACACGGTACGGCGCTGCTGGCTCAAGCACAAAGCCGCCGGTCCGGGACTCTGCCGCCGGAGCTGCCCCATCGGCTGCACGGCCCTGCGAATCTTCCCGTCGCACGAGTACCTGAGCTACGCCGGCAACGAGCAGCCGCCCTGGTACGCAGTGGGAACCTTCGACGGCCAAGCGGTCACCATCGACAAGGCGGCTCTGGCAGAGCAGGTGAGCGCAACCCGCAACGCCGAGGTCCGCCTCTGCCCGCACTACGACTCGGCTGCGGTGGCATCGGCAATCGCCGGTCTGCCCGAGCGTGTCTCCCCCGAGCCCGGCCGTTGGATCATGGTCTACCACACGAAGGACGGCTTGCCGGCCTGGGTCTGGCCGAAGGATGCTCGTCTATCTTCTGGGCTGCGAGACACAAGCGACAGCCCCTGGCGCACGGGTGGCATGAACATCCGAGTGGATCTCGGGATCGATGCCGCCGCTGGCGAGCACGGAGCGGGACCGGCGGTCGGCCCAGCCATCACGATCCGTGCAATCCCTTCGACTCGGTACTCGGACGTTCGAGGGCAGGACGCTGCGGTCCAAGCCGTGCGCGACCTGGTCGAACTCCCCTTGCGCCACGCAGACCTCTTTGTCCGAATCGGCGCCACCGCCCAGGCACACGGCATCATTCTCGCCGGCCCTCCCGGAACTGGAAAAAGCCTGCTGGCCCGAGCCGTCGCGGGGGAGAGCGGAGCGCACGTCGAGGTCGTGTCCGGTCCTGCCCTGCTTTCCAAGTGGGTGGGGGAGACGGAAGCGGCGCTCCGAGCGGTGTTCGAGCGAGCCAAAGCACTGGCACCGTCGGTCATTCTCCTCGACGAGATAGACTGCTTGGCAGGGGCGAGGGCCAGCGCCGATGCCCAGTACCAGAAAACCATGGTCACGCAACTCCTCGCCCTACTCGACGGCATTGAGTCGAGGGGTCAGGTCTTCGTAATCGCCACCACCAACCGGCCGGAGGACATCGACGCCGCATTGACCCGCCCGGGGAGATTCGACCAGACCGTCCAGATGGGGCCGCCCGATGCTTCGGGTCGCGAAGCCATCTTCCTGCACCACATGCTCGGACTTGTGCTGGACCTCAGCATCGACCGGGCTGCCCTTGCTGGCGAACTCGCAGCCGCAACCCAAGGCTGCACCGGTGCCGACATCGCCTTCGCCTGCAGGCATGCAGCGTTGCTCTGCGTGAAGGAAGCAGCAACCGTCGACCCAGCACCCGCCGACATGGCAATCACGGCAGAGCACTTCCGTGCGGCCGTCCGCATTCGGGTTGCTGCACCCTCTTTGGTCCGCTGCACCACTCCTGCCATGTCCTGCTCGACTGTGAGGGCCCGCATGCTCAACTGACCGCATCCCGACACCCTGAGAAGGGGAATCGTCGGGTGACCCCTCGGGCGAACCGGCTTGGATGCAGGCCCGGAGCCCAATTTCTTGGAGGGGGGTACTTCCCGAGTCTGGATATCCCCTGCCCGCTCCTTGGAGCAAAGTGACGCCGCTTGCGGTCTGACCGTTGCTTGGTTAGACTGCCTTTTCCAGGGCGGAGTCCGTTATGCAGGTTGGCTGCCATTCTTGGCGCCGCCCCTTTGGAACTGCACTATGGAGGTGTGTGCCCATGTTGACTTCTAAGCTTTCCTCCCAGACCACTGACGCTTCTGTTGTCTCAGAAAAGATTCACTGCTACGTCGGCCTGCGGTCTCCTGGTGCAGCGTCCCCAGTTACTGAACAGATTGTCACATACCTGACGTCTGCTTTTCGTTCTCTTGGCTTCACATTGCTAGCGCAGTCTCCGAGACATCTCGTCATTGAAGCCACTGCTGACGTATACGAGCTGGCGTTCCGAACCGGTGTTGTCAGGCGCCCACAGGGGGGGTACCGATTCGCTCGGGCCCAGACTCTGCCCCCTCCCGTGGCTCCTTATGTCCAGTCTATGTTGCTGCCATTGCCCGTGATGAAGGACGCATGGCCAGACCCACCGAATGATATTCGAATCAGGCTCGCTAACAACAATAAGGTTCGTTATTGCTGGGGAAATGAATATGCTTTTGGCGGGAGAAAGAAGCCCGTCCTGTTCCTGTCTGACGTTAGGCGCCTTCATGGAGCGGATATTGTACATGAAGCAGGGGTGCGTGGACAGGGGGTTACGGCATATATCATCGATACTGGCCTTGATCTGTCGCATCCGTATATTAGAGGAATTGGCACAGCAAAGGCTACGCCATTTGATGTGGACCTTGATGTGAGACTTCTGTCAGTATTCAGCGCTGACGACGACGCCAATCCTGCGTTGAGAGATCTCGAAGGACACGGCACATTCTGCGCAGCAGCCTTGCTGGCCATGGCTCCCAAGTGTCGTCTGCGGGTGCTGAGCTGGCCAAAGAACTTCGGTGCAAATCGTGTGCCGGGGGTGAAGGAGCTTGCACATTCGGAGAATAGCTTCGATTCAGTTTATCTTCTATCTGGGCTGGCAAGAATCTTGCAGTTGGTTGACGCGCAGCGAGGACGCTCGGTGGTCTCCCTCAGCGCAGGTCTCCCATACGCTCTTGATGCGGAGGTCCAGGATGTTTGGAGCGATATGCTGCTGCTTATACGGGAACTCAAACAGAAGGGAGTGCCGGTTTTCTGTTCGAGCGGTAATAATGGAACGACTGAGCCCCCTTTGGCGCCCCAGTTCCCTGCGATGTATGAGGATGTCATATGCGTTGGAGGGGCCTACCCCAAGAGTTTGAACGATCCATTGGATCCAGGTTACTGGTATGCCTCTAATATCGCCATCAGTTTTTCGGCGAGCTATGTGGACCCGGGCTCTACTGAGCTAGTGGGGAGAAACTACCCTGATGTGTGTGGGATTTGTGGAGATTTGCCTCATGGCAACTTGGTCTGTGCTCCCGTTGGGCCGAGCCTACTAAATTACGCCGATGCCTTGGTGTTGGGTGGGTGGTCATCGGCACTCCACTGGCCCGTTGTTCTGTATGACGCTATATACTCCGACTTCGACGGCACTGAATGGAATGACGGATGGGCCGTTGGCACAGGCACGTCATTCGCAACCCCCTGTGTGGCAGGCATTGGTTGCTTGGTTCTGTCGGGCCTTCCGGACTTGGCAGCCATGGATGTGGAGGGACTGCGTTCGGCCTTGGCCGCAGGTTGCGTGGACGTTCGCCAGGGCGTTAGTGGGGGCGGACATCCAGCGGCGCAGGGCAGTGACATAGCCACGGGTTCTGGGTTCGTGAGCATATCCAAACTGTTTTCTCTGCGGGGGAATCCGTACTCACGCTAGGAGGTCAGGCCATGCACGCCTTGTTACTTCTACGTCCGCACCCCGCTGGTGGGTTCATCGGGCGCTATGTCCTTTTCGTCATGACTGTATGCTGTTTGGGTGGCCAACCAGCCTGCGTGAGCTCACAGGCGAACGGCATTGAATCGGGGAGCGATGACTTCGGGGAACTGAAAGATGCAGCAGAGACCTGTGGTACACAAGGCAGCGGTTGTACTCAACCGGATGTGGCCCAAGATGTGCCAGATGACAGCGGCCGAAGGGAGACCGGCGCCGACGGCTCTTTGTATCCGGACACAGGGGGCTTGGTTGCTGACCAAACGGTTCTGGATGCGAAAACCGGGGGCGACTCGGTGAGCGAGATGGATGTCGCAGTCGAGGTGAAGCCGACTCCTGTCGTCTTGTCGACTCTGGCAGGCACCCCGGTCGCAGCGTCAATCTCAGGCTCGATGGCAGGGGTCGCGCTGGGAGAAGGTGGTCTCGGAATCCTGGACTTATCGGAGGGCCCATGCGGGAGTTGGGTCGGGCTTGTGTCGCTGGACGAGGCATGCACTCTCGTTGCAGCACATGGGCAAACGGCATTTGTGCTGTCCGGGGAAAGGACCATTTCGGGCGTTGATCTCCAGGTTCCTTCTAACCCGGTGGTGGTTTCGTCGGTGGTCCTAGATGGCTACAGCGTGAGGGCAATTCTCGTTTCAAAGGATAACCTATTCGTATTGGCCAGCCCCTTGGGTTCATCCGCAAAGGGAGTATTGTTAACCTTTGATGCTTCCGATGCGTTAAATCTTTCTGATCAGTGGACAAACATGAAGCTGGAAGGCGCATGGATTGTCATCCCTAATGAAATAAATATTGGTTTCGTCTTTGATATGGCAGCGAGTCCAAAGGGGGATCGGATATATGTATGCGCAGATAGGTTGTCGGCATATGACATTGTAGGTAATGGTTCACTTGCCTTGGCAGCATCGTACGATACATCATACGGGCCAAACGACCTCTGTGTGGCAGTAACAGCGACGGACGACGTCGCTGTGGTCTCGCTCTGGGTTCTTCTGACGTCTCCTGGGGGGGCTCCTATAACGGGCCGTCTGGACTTAGTGCAGGCAGACGGTCAATTGGCGATGCTCCGTGGCTTCGACCGAGATCAACTCAGTATGGATCTGGCCCTTGGTTCGGACAGCCTCCTCTCCGTCGAGACCATAATGCCACCGTTTGATGTCCAGCCCGGTTCAATGCCCCCCCTGTCATATAGCTTGACGCGCTTCGTCGTGCCGGAACTTCTCGCTGGCGAGGGCCAACCGAACCTGACGCTAGAACTCGCCGGAGGTGATGGTGTGCCCAGGTTGGAGCGGGGCGGAGACATCGCGTTGTTAGCACGCGGCGACAGGCTAGACCTCCTCTCCTTCGGCGTGCCGGCCGGACTGACATGCACCATCTTGTTTTGATGTCCTGCGATGCCGAATCCGAAGGGGGGGCACCTCGCTGTCCCCGTCGCCTGAAGCGGGGTAGTTCCTCCCCGAATCCAGTGAGGACGACCTGTCCAAGGCCCTGGCCACATTGGGGGCGTGGTCTGGAGCCGCGGCCACGTGTTAGCCCTGAGTGGCCACGTACGTAGGTGCCCATTGCGACTCGGCTGTGGTGGCATCGGCAATCGACTCTCTCCCCAACAGCATCTTCCCCGAGCCCGGCCGCAGGATCCTGGTCTACCACACGAAGGACGGCTTGCCGGCCTGGGTCTGACCGGTCTTGGGGTTACCTGCTCCACGTTGCGGGCTCGTTCGCTGAACTGACCGGCGTCCGACTCACTCGATAGTCGCGCCAGTGCCACTGGTCCATGTGCAGACCAGACCGGCACACATCGCAGGAACGTGAGTCTTGTTGGCCGTATGGAAAGCATACGCGGCATATCCCAGAGCGCAGACTCACGTTGACTCTATGGAAACCACACGTATCCCATTGGTGATGCCATCAGCTGTTCTCGATGTGAAGTCGTACGCTGCATACTTCAGAGGCGAAAGAGATCTCTCTGCCACCTGCTCACACGGACATGGCCTGCTAAAATAGCGTCATCCATCGGTTTCCGCCGCTGGACCCTCCAGCGGTGTGCCAGGTACCCGAGCCGGGAATCGGACCACTGACAACGACAATCCCCAGGATCTAGGCGGGTTCCAGCCCGTTGGCCATCTGCCAGGTGGCCTCCAGACCGACAGCCCGGGGCAGCGCCGTTGCCCGGTCTTCATGCTCGTCAGAGCCCTGGACATCTCTTACTGAAAAAGCGTCACCCATCGATTTTCGTCGATCATGGGGTCTGGAGCCTCTTGGAGCGTGTCGGACACGTTTTCTAAAAAGACGTCAAAAGTGCTTCTCGCGACCCCCATTTGGGGGGCCTCCGCGGGCCTTCACCCGAGAGGCGTGGACGAGACCCCCGAGAACAACAAAGCCGACATCGATCGCGGCCAGGATCTAAGCGGGCTGGAGGCTGCGGAGCCCCTCTCGGATGGCCTCATTAATGGCTCGCCATTTCCTCGGGCGTTGCACGGGTGAAGTCCAATGATTTCGGGAGGATCCGCATCTCGGCTCTCGGGTGACGTCGGGCGCGCTCGGGTGATTGTCGGGTGAACACGGGTGATTCCTCGGGTGATTCGTCGGGGGAATCGGCCTGGCGCCTGGGTTTGAGCCCCTTTCGGGTTAATTGTTCCGCGAAAATCGAAATCACCCGTGCGCGGCTCCTGCCTCGACTCTACTCGCCCATGGGATTGGGTGTGGACCGAGGAGGCAACGGGATGTCCGTTGTCCAGGAGCTGCTCGGCCTGGACAAGTATCGGGACCTGCACCTTATCGGCCGTCTGGTCGGCTACGACTTCGGAGGCACTATCGCAGTTGGCGAGGACGAGCACGGTCACGCCATCCGCAAGCGGGTCAAAGAGCACATGACCGCGCTCATCAACGAATCGCTCAATGCCAGGCGTCTGGCGTTCCCGAAGCAAGACCACGAAGTCGAAGACCAGTTATGCACCCAGACCTACGTGCTCACCGACCATGGCGTGGTTTACTCGAAGGGCAACGACCACATCGTGGATGCCCTGCGCTGTGCGCTGCTCCGGCGAGCCCAGGACCGAGGCGACTTCTACGATCCGATTGAAGTGGTCGTGAGCCTGTCACCCGTATGCACCAAACCAATATTTGAATAGGGAGAATCGCATGAAGAACAAGACTGCAAAGAAGCGTGGGGAAGCGGGGGCCAATGTGGCCGTGGGTTCGCCGCCCGAGACCATGGGCGCCGCAGCGGCAATCTCGGGCTCTGCCTTCTCGGAAATCTCGGCGAAGAACGCCATCCCCCGGACATGGGAAGACCGGGGCCGGAAAGCGGTCGAGTACTACCAGGAGGAGCCGCTCATCTCGAACTGCATTAACGCCTGGCGGACGTTTGCTCTGGGCGATTCCATTACCGTCAACTGCGAGAAGGATGCCATCCAGGACGAAGTGACCGACCTCTTCTTCCGGCTGGACCTGAACCGCTTCGTCAAGGACATGATTCTCCAGTTGCTCATCAAGGGCGACTGCATCGGCTACCTGGTCAAGGCCAGGTCCGGCGACGACATCGACCGGGTCATCTGTGTCAACCCCGTCTCGGTGCGACTGCGATTCGAGAACGACGTTCTGGTGGAGGCCATCCAGCGGCCCCAGAACCTCGACGGTACCTATGCCGAAGACATCACCCTGGACCTCGATTGCATGCTCCAACTCAAGTGGAACGCCCCGGAATTTGAAGCCCGCGGCAATTCCATGGTGCTGCCCGCCTTCGAGGCGATTGAGCTTCTCCGGGATTACCGCCGGGCCGAGCGGGCCATCGCCAAGCGCTGGGCCACGCCGTTGCGGTTCATCCAGGTGGGCGGGGCCTACGGCGGGAAGATTGTCACGCCGGACCAGAAGATGCTGGAGCGGATCCGGGACGAGCTCGACCGCATGGACATGAAGTCCGGGCTCGTCGTCCCCTTCTACGTCAAGGCCGAGACATATGGGGCCGAGGGCGTGACGCTCAACACCGAAGCGAAGGTGCGGGAAGTGAAGGAAGACATCCTGGTCGCCCTCGGGATGGCCAGGTCCATCGTCACGGGCGACGGGCCCAACTTTGCCACGGCATCGGTCTCGATGCAGAAGATGGTCGTACAACTCAAAGAGATAAAACAGGCAGCAAGAGAGATTTTGGATTGGGTGTACGACGCCTGGATGGAGATGAAGGGGTACGAGGGTGAAGCCCTGCACTACCAATTCTCGGACCTCGACCTGCACGCCGAGGTGGACCAGAAGCGCCTGCTGGTCGAACTCTACGACCGGGGGCTCATCTCCAAGGAGACGTTGCAACAGAAGATGGGGCTCTCCCCCGAGGTCGAGACCAAGCAACGGGATGGCGAAGAAATCGTGGTCGACTCGAACTGGTCCATCCAGGACATCACGCAACTGGTCGCTCTGGAAGTGCTGACGGTGGAGGAGGCCCGGGAGCGACTCGGGCTGGCCACGCCGGCAGGCAAGGCAAAAGAGGCATCTGCACAGGCGGACGTGGAACGGATCTACGCCCGCCATGGGCAACCCAACAAGGAGAAGAAGTCATGAACGAGAACAAGAATCAGGGACTGTGGAGAGAGAAGGTGCTGGCCGTGGCCAAGGGGTTCTACGACCGCAACATCGTGGACGGCACCCAGGAGGGCAACCGAATCATTGGAGTCGAAATCATCGGAGGGGCCACGGGCCGCCCCGAGAAGGACTACAAGAACGGCAAGACCGCTTGGTGTGGCTACTTCGTCCAGTGCTGCTACCGGGCGGCGGGATTCAACACCGGCGTGACGCTGGCCAGTCCGGGCAAGGCCATGGACGTGTTCGGGAAGTACCGGAGCAGCGCCCTTCCCGGTGCGTCGGCCTTTGCCCTCGATACTCGGACCGGGGCCATCGAGCCCATCAAGGAGTTGCACCAGCGGTTGGGGATGCTGCGAACCGTCTCGAAGGTCCCCGGCCCCGTCACTCCCGGAGACATCGTGGTCTATCGGGCCGACAACGGGAACTCCTGGCAGGGCCACGTCATGATGGCCTACGCCGTGAGCCCCGATGGCAAGGAGTTGACCATCATTGAAGGCAACTCCTACAAGACCATCGGCCCCGATGGCAAGAAGCGCGACGGCGTGGGAACTCGTGTCTTCCACCTGGACGAGCCCTACCTCACCGGCTTCATCAGCCCGTCCGACCTCGACTTCGACCCGGCCTACCAGTACTTCTCGACCCGGGAGAAGGCCGAGAAGGCATGGGCGAAGCTGGCAGCGAAGGGGCCGGCCAATGGCTGACACCCCGCAAGCCAAGCGCATTCGAGAGGCGGTGGTCGAGGCCAGCAAGCGTCGCGACCGCTACGCCGAAGACCGAGTCAAGCAATTGACCGCTGCCCTCTCGAAGGCTGCCGAAGACGTGGCGGCGCAGATCCAGCGATTCCAGGACAGGCTCACGTTGAAACCCTGGCAACAAATGCGCCTGGCCATCCTCAAAGATCTCCAGGCCGAAGTCGAAGGGGTGACAACCGAACTCCGGGACACCTGGAAGGTCGGCATCCGCGCCAACGTCGAAGGGGGACTGCGCCTTGGCATCGAAGACGGGGTCGGCCAACTCGAAGTGATGCAGGTGCCCAACTTCAAAGACCTCACCGACGTCAGCCGCAACGCCCTGGTCAAGCGCACCTTCGCCACCATCGACCGGTCAGCCGTCGACTTCCTGGCCAACTACCAGGTGCAACTGCTCGGCGACGTGACCACGGAACTGGCCTCGGGCATCCACCGCACCATCACCGCCGGCGTGCTCACCGGAAAGTCCATCCCCGAGGTCGCCCGGGAAATCGGCCGGACCGTCGAGGACAAGGAAGGATTTCGGACGGCGGGCAAGACCGTGTTCAAGTCGGCCCAACAGCGGGCCACGCTCATCGCTCGGACCGAGACGCTCCGGGCTCACAATGAGGGGCGATTGGTGTTCTACCGGGAAGTCGGGGTCACGAAGGTCGAGTGGCTGACGGCGCATGATGAGAGGACGTGTTCGGTGTGTGGACCGTTGGATGGGAAGGTGTTTGGGATCGAGGAGGTCGTGGGGCCGCCGCGGCATCCGGGGTGCAGGTGTTATGTGATCAGTTACGTTATGTGACCAGTAGTCCTCCCGTGCCGGCTGGGTGCGCCTTTCGCATGGAAATTGTCGCATAATATCGGAGGGTTCCCTCCGACCTCTGGTAGCGTCTCGGGGGCATCGGCAGTTTCGTCGATGCCGATGCGACTCATGCAAAGGAGGCCGAGATGAAGAACTACTCTTACCCGTGCTGTGCCGAGAGCATGGCACCGAAGCCGGCACCAAAGCTCGTCATCGACTACGAGCACTACCTGATGGACGTTCGAGGCGTGGCAAGTCCCCGAGGGCAACTGGCCACAGTGCGCTGCTTCCTGGCATTCTTGGAAACCCAGGGCATTCCCGTGGACAGGATTGGCAAGGGTACCTTCGACAGGTTCCTGCTGGAGCAGGGCCGGTATTATGAGAAGAGGACTGTCGCCTCGCTCTCCAGTTTCCTTCGAGGCTTCCTGCGGTACCTGGCGGCCGTCGGGATTGTTGCGGACGACATGTCGCTCCTCGTCGAGCGTCCGCGAATCGTTCGAGGGGAGCGGGATCCTCGGTACCTTCGGAGCCACCAGGTGGCTGCAACGCTGGAAACAATGAAGGTCGAGACCATCGTGGGTCGGAGAGACAGGGCCCTTCTGACTCTCCTGGCAGTTTATGGGCTTCGGTCGTGTGAAGTGGCCCGAATCCGTCTGGATGATGTCCTTTGGCGCTGCGAGACGCTGCGTATCCGGCACCGAAAGTGCTACGACACGCTCGAACTGCCCCTTATTCCGGCTGCTGCAAGCGCGCTTGCTGACTACATCAGGGTCCGGCCTGAGACTGTGCATCGCGACGTTTTCCTGACGAAGTGGCGCCCGTACCGACCAATCCACGACTCGGCGGTCGGTCAGGCTGCACGCCAGGCCTTGAGAAGGGCAGGAATCGAGGTGGCCCGGGCTGGTGCTCATACCTTCCGCTACTCACACGCACAGGCCCTCTTCGAGGCGGATACACCACTCCCGGAAATCGCCGGGGCGCTCGGCCACAGTGACCTGCGCACAACGCTGGGCTACCTGCAGATTACCGTCCATCCGCTCCGAGATGTGGCCTTGAATGACGGGGAGGATCTGGCATGAAGACTACAAATTGTCCGTTCTTCGTTGACGACGACGCTTTCCGGAAACTCGTGGCGGGCTACATCGTTGACAACGGCCACAGGATTCGCAGCCACAAGAGCCAGCGAGACTACCGCATCTACATCTTCGCATTTCGTCGGTGGCTTCTAGCCAACGGCCGCCCACTCCTCAGTGTGGACACGGTCACAAACTGGATGATGGAGCGAACGCAGGTGGCCGAGGTCCGGACCGTCGAGTCCAGCGCCATCATAAATGCTGGTTTCTGCCAGTACCTGGTTGAGACCGGCATGGTGGACGCCAACCCTTTCCAGATGCTCAAGGAGAGACATCGATCGGATGGCTATCGTGGCATTGCCCGGCTGCTCAAGGAATCCGGCGGCGCTGGAGTCCTCGAAGGGACAGGGGGATCGCAAAGTCAGGTCGTTCTTGACGGCGGATCCACGTTCTGATCTAACGTGAGTGTCGGGGGATGGGACTCCGACGCGAAAGCGGAGGGCCAGGATGTCGGTGCCAGGGGACATAGTTGATGCGTTTCGCTCGTTCACGTCACTACCTGATCCAAGGTCGGCACGAGGCCGGCGGCACAAGGCGATGGACGTCATTGTCATTGCGCTTTGCGGCGCAATATGTGGCGTCGACAATGCTGAGGAATTGGAGGAGTTCGGGGACGCAAAAGAGAGTTGGTTCAAGACATTTCTGGAGTTGCCATTTGGGATACCGTCGCAGGACACATTCCTGCGGTTCTTCGCCGCTCTCAATCCGTCTGAGTTCCGTCGGTGTTTTGTGGAGTGGGCCGAGTCGTTACGGGAACACGGGACCGAACGCATCATCGCCGTTGACGGCAAGAGCATTCGGGCGGCACTTGACAACGCTCGCGGCGGGTTGCGAGTGCACATGGTAAACGCCTGGCTGTGCGACGAGGGGCTGGTTCTTGGCTCGTTGCGGACAGCAGCCAAGTCCAACGAAATCACGGCGATGCCGGAACTCCTGCGCCTGTTGAATGTAAGGGGATGCACCGTGACGACCGACGCGATGGGATGCCAGCGGGAGATTGCACGAGTTGTGGTGGAAGGCGGAGGGGACTACATGCTGCACGTCACGGACAACCAACCGACCCTGCACAAGGATATCGCAGACTATTTCGAATTCGTCGACAAGGGAGGAGAGCACCTCAACCTCATCTCGACACATGCCACAGTCGACGGCGACCACGGTCGAATCGAAGAGCGGACTTATGCGCACACCACGGACGTGAACTGGTTCCAGAACAAAGACATTTGGCCCGGCCTCGCTAGCTTTGCCAAAGTCACATCCAAGCGGACGGTCCTATCAACCCGAAAGACATCCATAGAAACTCGATATTACATCAGTACTTACACCGCACCTGATGCGTGCAGGGCCGGATACGCCATCCGCCGCCACTGGGGCGTCGAGAACGAAATGCACTGGGTGTTGGACATGGGATTTGATGAGGACCACAGCCGCTGCCGTACAGGCAACGCCGGGGAGAACTTCGCCATCATCCGGCATGTGGCCCTGAACCTCATCAAACAGGAGACGACGAAAAAGCGGGGCGTTCTCACGAAGCGCAAGAGGTGCGGCTGGGACCACGACTACCTACTCAAGGTCATCGGACTTCGGCGGGAGGCGTGACGACAATGCGATTGCCCTGGGTTGGGAGGGTAGGAGCCGTTTGGCGGATGTGTTCAGCGACAATAGGACGATATATCGACATCGGAGCACTTGACAAGGTTAGAGCGATAGGCGTAGAAGTCGCCCTCATTGAAACCCTTTGCGCTATCCGACCCAACCGAATTTCCGGCAGACGGGAGTGCAAGCCATCGCGGGGGCAATTCTTGCATAGCATCGCCACACGTGCAGTCGTAGCGTCTCTTCTTGTCTGCTTTCTGACCTCGTGCGGGGGACCATCAAATCCAGGCGTCGCAGACACGTTGAGTCAAGATGCTACTTCCGACCCAGTCAACGCGTGTGGCGGGATCGGAGACCTCAATGGAACACCTGGGCAGTTGTGTGAAGGAGGGCGACTCGAGTGCAGTGGGCCCGACTCCCTTGCCTGTCAGGCATTGCCCGCAGGGACCACAGTTGTCATCCGTGGGGAGGTCTTTGACTCCGTGTCGGAGAACCCGTTGGGCGAGGTCGTTGTGACTCTCAAGGGAGCGGAGGGGACAGTCCCGGTGCGCTCGCACTACGATGGGGTCTACTTGATGCCTGTGGCAGGACCGGGCCGCTATCGACTTGAGATCGCTCGAGAGGGCTGGACAAAATCCATTCGCATTGTGGATGTTCCCGAAGGAACCGGTGGCATAACGACTGCGCCGTCGGTCTATTTGACCCCCGTGGACTCCGAAGTCACACAGATTGGACCTAACGGAGGGACGCACCGCAACTCGACGGGCACTGTGGAGATCGTGGTGCCCGCTGGGGCCGTGACAGAGACAGTTCCTTTTCGCGTGACTCAGTACATGGCGGGCAGGTGTCTGCCGGGCGCTCTGCCCGGGAGAGGCCTGTTCACCTATTCGGTGGTTCTGGAACCGAATCTGGCGTTCGAAAAGGCAGTCACCCTCCGCATCAAGAATGGGCAGGGTTTCGCACCAGGCGCTTCCGTGCCCGTTGGCCACTTCGACTTCGACCGAGGGGAGTGGATCGCCGAGGGAGTGGGCACCATCAGCGAAGACGGCAACTGGGCTGAGTTTCAGCTAACGGGGGCCCAGACAGTTGCCTGTTACCTTCCGGCTGTTGAGCCGGCAGGCGACACCAGGCCCTCTCCCAACAACACGACAGAATACCGTCGCGGCTCGCTTGACGAGATGTCGGGCAAGCAGCGGGGTGGCTCCGAGATCGGACTGGGCGATGGTAGTCTCGCCGAAGCGGTACGGCTTCCGTCTGTAAGTGTGCTTGGTATCCCCCAGACCCTCACCCTCACCTACAACAGTCGAGCGGCCTACCCGACGGCGCTGTTTGGAGCACGTCGCCAGATTACGGAAGCTTCTCCAGCCATGCAGGCGACGTCACTTGAGATCGATTTCGCAGGTGCCCATCGTGTGGCGTTCTTCGCACCTGACAAACGTGAAAGGACGTACGCAGTCCAACTCGAGCTCCGCGACGTATTTGGCGATTGGCTGCCTACGGGTAGCCACGCCTATCGTTGGCGTTTCTCCGACTACTTCGGAGCCCAGTATGGTACTGCATCCTGGTTCGGAGGGGGTGCTGAGGAGGGGACCGGCATACCAGCACCCGAGCCTCTCGCTTTCTTTGATGACTTGGCAGGTCGTCTCGCCTTTGTCAACTTGCGTGGCAGCCCTTTGGGAGCGGGCTGGATGATTGGAGAAGTGAGCAATCTGGCTCTGGACTCCACTGGATCTGCGCCCCTGTTGGTGGAGGGGGGAGTCGGCTGGAATGACTTGGGGTTGCTGGTCGACCCAATCTCTGGACAGGGTTTCATTGGGGGAACTGGGGACGGCGGTCCTGCCGCGAATGCGACGCTCAACCAGCCATCAGGTCTTGCGGTGGCCGAAGACGGAACCCTCTATGTCGTCGATTCTGGAGACTACCGAGTCAGGCGGGTATCGGTCGATGGGACCATCTCCAGTTTCGCAGGCACAGGGACGCCTGGCTTCTCCGGGGATGGCTCGCCGGCAATCTCGGCCGAGCTGGGCAGTTCGGAGTCAGGCCCATCAAGTGTGGCGATAGGAGTGGACGGATCTGTATTCATTGCCGACCCCGGCAACTTCCGGGTCCGAGCTGTGCGGACGGACGGGACTATCGAGACCGTGGCGGGCAACGGTGACGCGTGCCAAGCGTCCTCGGGCAAAGCCACGGCGGTATGTATCGGTCGCCCGCAAAGCGTGGCTGTCGACCGTGACGGCACGCTCTACATAGCCAGCGAGGGCGACAGCGCCATCATCTACCGGGTTTCAGGCGACCAGATTGAGCGTATCGCTGGGCTGCTGACAGGAGAAGAACCGGGGCGGCCACATATTGCACGTGAGCGCAAGCTGGCCTGTGCGCGGGAGATAGCGGTTGCCCCCGACGGCACAGTGTACTTGTCGGCTGCGGGGGCGTCGGTTCCGGGACGCATCGACCCATCCGGGACCTATCAGGAATTCACGTACCAGGGCCCATGGCGCTTCGCCGGCCCCCTCGCCGTTGACCCAGACGGGCGCCTCGTCTCCGGCTGTTTCAGGGCCTACCCTGCCAGCGCTGACCAAGGAATCGCCCGTCTCGATTGGGCTGGTCAGACGGTGGAAGTCGTTCTCGGTTCCAGTCCCACACTTGCACCGGGCGACCTGACGGTCCCGGCCAGTGAGTTCGCCTTCGAGCCAAAACACACAACTAACTTGTCGGGAATTGCTGTGTCAAGTGACGGTATCATATACTTCAACGATGGCAATCGGATCCGGCGTATTGGAAATGGCACCCGCGAGTGGCGATATCCCGACAACTCGGTGGTGTCGCGTCAGACCAATGACACCTACGTTCGACTACTTGGCGAGGGCGGACGCGTATTCTACGATGCGTCGGGGCGTGAGACTGAGCGGAGGGATGCCAGCGGGAACTCCTGGGTCCGCAAGTACGATGAGAATGGGCTTCTCACAGCCATGCTCCTACCGGATGGCACACAGTGGACTATTGCCTATGACGAAGGTCGCATCGCTTCGATCGTCGATCCGGCTGGCCGAACAAGCACGTTCGTCGTCGATGCCGATGGAAACCTTGTGTCCATTACCATGCCCGACCAAACAACATCGACTTTCGGATACGACGAACGGCACCTGCTAGTGACGAAGCAGCCGGCGGGAGTTGAGAGCCCCACCGTCTACAGCTATGACAAGACCGGTCGCATTGAATCCGTCGTTCTCCCCACTGGCGAGGTCCGCAAGTATCGAACGCAGGCTGCTGCGGAAGTGATGACCCTGGACGAGGCTAAGCAAACATCTCTGGAGAAACCGCTGCCAAGGCCGACCACCTTGCCTACCCAACAGGGAACATACACGGATGGTCTTGGAAACACGACTCGCTTTGGATACGACTCGACCAGCAAGACCCATACGAAGATTGACCCGCTCGGGCGAAAGACGGAAGCTCTTTATGGATATCTTGATCTGCCGGTCGTTAGAATCGACGAGGCTGGTACGGAGCAGAACCTGACGTACGATGCACGAGGGAACCTCCGTTCACGCGAAATCCCGGCACTAAATGCCCTGTCGGCGACTGAGTGGCACCCCCGGTTCGATCTGCCCGTTGCGGTCACCGACGAGGTAGGTGGCATGACGGTGTACGAATACGACGACTTGGGCCGGCTTCTAAGGATGACCGATCCCGAAGGAGGAGTCTGGACCTACGAACGCGATGACCGAGGTCTCGTGACAAGGCGCACTGACCCGACTACTGCCGATTGGTCCTATGAATACGATGCCACAGGTAATGCGACAGCTGTAGTCGATCCGCTTGGAAATCGGACTGAATACATGCGGGACTCGGCCGGCAATATTGTCCAGGTAGTAGATCCTCTGGGTGCAATTACTACATTCGAATATGACGAGGGCGGGCGCCTCATTTCTGCGACCGACGCCCTTGGTACCACAAACCAATGGACCTGGGGCCCCTTTTGGGAGTGTTCGGCATGCAGCCCAGGGGACGCTGGTCTGTTGCTTGCTCAGACCGATGCCTTGGGCAACACAACTTCATTTGAGTACAACGAAATCGGCCAACTGCTTGCTACCACTGACCCCACAGGTGGCGTGGCTCACACCAAATGGGACTTGGCCCGCAGACCCGTGACATCTACAGACCCTGGGGGCGCCACCAAGACCCGCTCATACGACGCTGCTGGTCAACTCGTTCAATTGACGATGCCTGATGGCGGAAAGATCACTTTGTCATACAGTGCCGCAGGTTTCCTGGAAGCAGTCACCGATCCGATTGGTCACAAGATCACCTACAACAGGGATCCGTTGGGCCGTCTGCTGGGCAAGGTCGATCCCCTGGGCAACGAGGAGACCTATTCCTGGGACGCGGCTGGTCGTATGGTGTCGCAGAAACGGGCCACTGGAGAGGCTGTCACGCTGACATGGGACCATCTTGGCCGCTTGGTTCAGCGCTCCGCTACTGGAG
>Ga0302238_1001061_pt1 | contig 24005 bp, 22 predicted proteins | sample AAG_UR_Asn_MG_FD_193527 | JGI IMG/M metagenome (GOLD analysis project Ga0302238, IMG submission 193527) | Enriched activated sludge microbial communities from anaerobic digester in WTTP, New Holstein, Wisconsin, United States - AAG_UR_Asn | ecosystem: Engineered > Bioreactor > Anaerobic >... | reverse complement strand
CGGGGCGACCGCTCGGGACTCCGGCCGGTCGGCGAGCCGGCGGCCCGGAACTGGTCCGAGGTCATCGACTTCCCGGTGCTGGGGCTGCACATACGGCTCGAGCCCGGCCGGGAGCTTTTCCGCGACGACGGGCTCTTCCGCGGGAACCTCGCGCTGCACGCCGCTGACCTCAAGACCGAGCCCGAGGCCGCGGACCTGACGGTGTCCGGCCGCCCGGCCGAGGGGCTGCTGGCCCGGGGGCGCGGTCCCGACGGCGTCCGGCGCGCGCTGGTCTGGGCGGCCGCCACGGGGGACCAGCCGTCCGACCGCGCCCGGCGCGAGGGGCTGCGCGCCGCCGCCGCCGTCAGCCTGGGCCGGCGCGCCGACCTGGAGAGGTACTTCCTCGCTCGCAATCTCCGGGCCCAGATGCAGGCGGTCAGCGACGACGTTCTGGTGGCCATGGTCGAGCTCTACGCCCTCCACCTCCAGGGCCGGCCGTTCCAGTGGGGCAGCGGCCCGGAGCGTAACCAGGCGGCCCAGTTGCTCATGGCCATGGGCGTGGGGGAGAAACCGTGAGCCCGGGGGGGCGCCGGGTATTTGCCGCCGCATTGGCCGCCGGGGCGGCCGCGGCCTGCCTGGCGATCGGCCTGATGGCCTGCCGTCGCTGCCGTCCGGACGCGGCGTCGGTGTCGGGGCGCAAAGCCGGTGCGGCCGCCGCGGCGGAGGAGGCCTTCCTGCTTTCGCACGACCAGGTGATGGGCTCGGGCTTCAACGCCAAGGCCTTCTTCCCGGCAGCGAGGGAGAAGGAGGCCAGGGCCGCCCTGTCGGCCGCCCTGCAGGCCGCGCTCGACCTCGAGAAGAAGATCAGCAAGTACGACCCGGCCAGCGAAGTCCGTCGGTCCTGGGATCTTCGAGCCGGCGAGCGCCTGGCGGTTTCCGCGGAGACCTTCAGGGCGCTGGAGCTCTCCAGGGATCTCTGGAAGCGCTCCGGCGGGGCCTTTGACTGCACCGTTCAGCCGCTCATCGACCTGTACAAGTTCACGGGCAAGGAGGAGCGCCTGCCCACCGACGCGGAGGTCGCCGCGGCGCGGGCCAAGGTCGGATCGGACCGGCTCCTGCTTGAACCGGACGGGCGCACTGTGGCCCTGGGGGCTCCGGGCATGAAGGTCGACCTGGGGGCGGTCGGGCAGGGTTTCGGGGCGGACGTGGCCTGCGAGGCGCTCCGGAAGGCCGGCGCCAGCGGCGCTCTGGTCGAGCTCGGCGGCGAGGTGCGGGCCGCTGGGCGCAAGCCGGACGGCTCCCCCTGGAAGGTTGCCGTGGTCCACCCGCGCGCCACCGGCAAGACCATGACCGTCGCGGAACTGGACGGCAACGCCGTCTCCACCAGCGGCGACTACGAGAAGTACTTCCTGACGACCGAGGGCGCGGCCCCGGCTTCGGTCGACAGCCGGCTGACCACCAAGCCGAGGCAGCGCCGGGCCAGCCACATCCTGGACCCCCGGACCGGCAAGCCGCTGGTGGGCGGCGCGGTCAGCGTCACGGTCATCGCCCCGGAGTGCTCGCTCGCCGATGGCCTGGCCACGGCGGTCAGCGTCCTCGGTCCGGTCGAGGGGATGAAGCTGGTGGAGAGCTACCGCGCGGAGGGAAGGGCCGTCGAGGTCCTGATCATCGAGGAGGCCGCCGACGGCAAGCTCGTGCCGCACCTTTCGCCGGGGCTCAAGGGCAGGCTCAGGGTGGACCTGGAGGTGCCGGCAGGGGCTGACGGGGCCGCGGACTGAGACCGGGGGGATCGATGCCCATCACCGTCGACTGCGCCTACCCCGGAGGCAACATCATCGTCGAGCGGATCGACGGAGACCGCCTGGTCGTCCGGCAGGACCTCCGCGACACCGATCAGTGGTGGTTCTGGTGGAACTTCCGGGTGCGCGGAGCGGCCGGGCGGACGCTCCGCGTCGAGTTCGCCGACGAAAGGGGGCCGGTGGGGCCCAACGGAGCGGTCCTGAGCACCGATCGCCGTGACTGGCGGTGGCTCGGCGGCGAGTTCGACAAGCACGGCTTCACCGCCGCCGTGCCGGCCGGGGCGGACGATGCCTATCTGGCCTTCTCCTTCCCCTACCAGTTGGAGGACTGGGATCGTTTCGCCGCGGCCCTGGGCGGGCGGTCGGAGGTGCGCTCTGCCGAGCTGGTGCGCACCGAGAAGGGGCGGTCGCTGCCGGTTATGACCATCGGGAATCCGGAACGCGCCGCGCGCCACGCCATCTTCACCTGCCGGCACCACGCCTGCGAGGCTGTGGCCAGCTACGTCCTTGAGGGCGTCATTGAGGGGTTGCTCGCGCCGGGTTGCGACCGGCTGCGGCGGACGACGGCCTTCAGCGTCGTGCCCTTCGTGGACCTCGACGGCGTCGAGGCCGGCGACCAGGGCAAGGCCCGCCGGCCGCACGACCACAACCGCGACTACCTGCCCGAGCCGCTCTACCGCGTCACCCCGGCGGTCCAGGCCCTGGTCCGCGACCTGTCCCGGCGGGGGCTGGCGCTCTTCGTCGATTTCCACTGCCCGTGGATGCGCGGGCCGCGCAACGAGTCGGCCTACCTGGTGGAGCCGGTCGCCCCCTGGGCCGCGGAGCTCGCCCGGTTCCGGGAGATCCTGAAGCGCACCCCGACCGGAGAAGTGCCCTACACCGGGCGCGACGACATCGCCTCTGGGGTCGATTGGAACTCGGGCACAGCCCCGACCTCCGTCCGCTTCGCGCTGGACCACGGCGGCCCGGCGCTCCGCACGGCCTTCACCCTGGAGTTCTCCTACTCGGTGACCGAGGGGGCGCCCGCCACACCCGAGCGCGCCAGGGAGTTCGGCCGGGGGATGGCCGGGGCGTTCGCGGAGTACCTGGGCGACTGACACGACGGCTCTAACGCTCAACAACCAACAGCCAACAACCAACGTCCAACAATAAGGAAGATGATTCCGCTTTGTTGGCTGTTGAGCACACGGGCATTGGCAGCGCCGAACTGATGGCCTGATACGCTGCCGACGCTTCAAGCGCCCTGTTGGTTCGCCGTTCCCGCCGCCGCTTCGATTCGCCGTGCGAGCAGCGAGCATTCCAGCACCCGCTTCTCGATGCCGCCGGGGGCCCCGCCGGTGCCGTGCAGGGAGATCGCGAAGGTCCGGCCGCGGTAGGCCAGCGGGAAGGCCACGTTCCAATCACCGCCGTCGGTGACCGTGGCGTAGCCCTCCTTTCGCGCCGCCGCCAGGCGTTTCACGAGGGCCCCGAGCCCGCCGGCCGGGGAGCGGCCGGACTCGGCCTTGAGGCTGGCCGCGAGCAGCCGTCGCGCCTCATCCTCCTGACGCGCGGCCAGAAGGACCGTCCCGCAGTTCGAGCGGTGCAGCGGGAACTGGTAGTCCTCGGCCAGGGTCCCGGCGCCCTTCTGCAGCGTGCTGCGGTAGAGATAGACCAGCCGGTCGCGGTGCAGCCCGACCAGCGCCCCGTGGCACCCCAGGCGCGCGGCCGACTCGGCGATCAGCGGCACCGCCAGCCAGGCCAGCGGAAAGTGGCTCAGGGCCTTCTGCCCGAGAGGGACCAGCCCCAGGTCCAGGCTGAACTCGCGGTAGCTGTCCTTCCGGACGTAGCCGATCTCGGCCAGGTCCGCGAGCACCCGGCTGACGGTGCTCGGGTGGAGGCCGGTCCGCTTGGCGATGTCCTTCAGGGTGACCGGGCCGTCTCCGGAGGCCACCACGTCGAGGACCGCGAAGACCTTCTCCAGGGTGTTGCGCATGGGAGCGGGTTATAGCTCCGTCCTGGGCCCATGTCAACCACGGCCACGATATTGCGTTTAGCGCAATTTGGTATTGACAGTTGCCCTCCCGCGGTGTAGACTCCCGGTATGGAACCCATGACGGCGAGAGAGCGCCTCCTGGCCGCGCTCCGCGGGGAGCCGGTCGACCGCGTCCCGATCTGGCTGCTCTTCCCCTACCACCGGCTCGGCTGCTACGCCGACGTCCGGACCGTCCCGAGCTACCGCGAGGTCTTCGGGGCCAGCCGGGGCAGGGCCGTTTCGCTCGACCGGCGGCACCTGTCTGCGCCGCTCTTTGAGCCTGAGGTGGCGGTCCGGAGCGAGAGGACGGAGGAGGAAGGCTGGCGGGTCGAGCGCGAGGCCGTCGAGTGGCGCGACGTCCGGCTCGTCGCCGAGACCCGCCGGCGCGGCGACGAGGTGCGCGTCCGGAAGCTGATCTCCTCGGAGGAGGACCTGCGGGCCTTCTGCCGGCTGCCGGTCGAAACCGACCCGGGGCGGCTTAGCGCCGCGCTCGAGGCGCAGCTTGAAGCTCACCGCCGGGAACGCGCCGAACTGCCGGCGGAGTTCGGCGCCACCATGCTCGACCTCGGCGAGCCGATAGGCGTGCTCTACTCGCGCTCGGAGCTCACCGAGTATCCCGTGTGGTCGCTGACCGCAGACGAGCTGGTCCGCGGCCTGCTCGACCGGCTGATGGAGCGGCTGCGGGTCGTCTACTCCTTCTGCCTGGAGCGGGACCTCGCCGAGGTCTACTTCCTGGTGGGCAGCGAACTGGCCTCGCCGCCGATGGTGAGCCGCGAGACCTTCCGGCGCTGGATCGTGCCCTACGCCCGCGAGCTCATCGCCATGATCCACGCGCGCGGCCGGCTGGCCATCCAGCACTATCACGGCCAGATCCGCGAGGTCCTGCCCGACTTCCTGGAGATGGCCCCCGACGGCCTGCACACCATCGAGGCCCCGCCCAACGGCAACTGCACCATGACCGGGGCCTACCAGGTCGTCGGCGACCGGATCGCCCTGATCGGCAACATCCAATACGACTGCTTCCGGTCGTACCGGCCCGGCGAGATGCGCGAGGCGGTCCGCGCGCTGCTCGAGGAGTGCCGCGGGCGCAGGTTCATCCTCTCGCCGTCGGCGGGGCCCTACGAGCCGGAGATCAGCGAGCGGATGCAGGCCAATTACCTGGAGTTCCTGGAGGCAGGTTGGGAGTTCGGATCATGAGCAACCCAACGGTTCTGGAGCCCGCCCGCAGCGTTCCCGTGGCCTACGAGGCCGACGTCTGCGTGATCGGGGGAAGCTGCACCGGCGTCTTCGCGGCCGTGGCCGCCGCCCGGCGCGGCGCGCGCGTGGCGCTGGTCGAAGCCCAGGGGATGCTCGGGGGCACGGCCACGTCGGGCCTGGTGGCCGTCTGGCACAGCCTGCTCGACACCCGCTTCGAGCGCCAGATCATCGCCGGGCTCACCGCCGAGGCCGTCGAGCGCCTCGACCGGCGCGGGGCCCTCACCCGGCGCGGCCGCGACGCCAATCTGGCGCTGATCTTCAGCCCGGCGGAGCTGGCCCTGGAGCTCGACCGCCTGGCCGCCGAGGCCGGTGTGCGCGTCTTCCTGCACGCGCGCTTCGCCGCCCCCGTGGTCGAGGACGGCCGCGTCGCCGCCGCGGTCATCGAAGACAAGAGCGGCCGGCGGGCGATCCGCGCGCGCTTCTTCGTGGACGCCAGCGGCGACGGCGACCTGATCGACCGCGCCGGGCTCGCCACCCGGTCGATGGGCGACCTCCAACCGCCCACGACCTGCGCGGTGCTCCGCGGGCTGGCCGTGCTCAAGGAGAGGAACCCGGGCTTTTCGATCAACAGGGCGGTCTTCGACCCGAAGCTCGAGGGCGCGCTCGAGTGCGGCTTCCTCTGGACCGCCGACCTCCCGCTCGGCCCGGACATGACCCTGGTGGCCGGCACACGGGTGAACGGCGCGGACTGCTCCGACGCCGACCAACTGACGCACGCGGAGCAGGAGGGCCGCGCCCAGGTCCGGCGGATCGTCGACCTGCTCCGCAAGAACTTCGCCGGCGGCGAAGAGCTGCGCCTGGCCGCGCTCCCCGGGCACATCGGCGTCCGCCAGACCCGGCAGATCGTCGGCCGGCACCGGCTCACCGAGCAGGAGGTGCTCGCCGGGACGCGCTTCCCCGACGCCATCGCCAACGGCAGCTACCGCGTCGACGTCCACCACAACGACCGTGCGGGGATCACCTTCCGCTACCTGGACGGCCGCGAGGTCTTCATCCGGGCCGACGGTACGGACGAGCGCCGGCGCTGGCGGCCCGAGCAGTCCGAGGACCCGACCTTCTACCAGGTCCCCTACCGCTCGCTCGTCCCGGAGGGCAGCCGCAACGTCCTGGCCGCCGGGCGGCTGGTAGACGCCGACCGCGGCGCCTTCGGCGCAGTGCGGGTGATGGTCAACTGCAACCAGACCGGCGAGGCCGCCGGGGCCGCCGCAGCCCTGGCGCTCGACTCCGGCCGGGATGCGGGCGAGGTCGACACTGCGAAGCTCCGGAAGGAGCTCGCCACCGGCGGGGCGGCGGTGGTCTGAGGAGGACATCGTGAACGAGCTAAAGCACGACGTCGACTTCTGCGTGATCGGCGGCGGGATGGCCGGCCTGTGCGCGGCGGTGGCCGCCGCCCGCCACGGCGCCGAGGTGGCGTTGGTCCAGGACCGACCGGTCCTGGGCGGCAACGCCTCGAGCGAGATGCGCATGTGGGTCTGCGGCGCGCACGGCGAGAACAACCGCGAGACCGGCATACTTGAGGAGCTCCAGCTCGAGAACCTGCGCCGCAACCCGCTGGCCAACTGGTCGATCTGGGACAGCGTCCTCTGGGAGGCGGCCCGTTTCCAGAAGGGGCTGAAGCTCTTCCTCAACACGACCTGCACCGGTTTGGAGATGGACGGCCCGCGGATCCGCACGGTGCACTGCCGGGGCCTCACCAACGAGAAGCTCCACGCCATCAGCGCGCGGCTCTTCGCGGACTGCTCCGGCGACTCGGTCCTGGCCCCCATGAGCGGCGCGGAGTTCCGCATCGGGCGCGAGGGCCGCGAGGAGTTCGGCGAGGACATCGCCCCCGAGGCCGCCGACCGCAAGACCATGGGGCTCTCCCTGCTCCTGACCGTCCGGGAGCGCCCCGGCCCGTGCGCCTTCACGCCGCCCCGCTGGGCGCGGGTCTTCGAGTCGGACGCCGAGCTGCCCTTCCGAAACCACGACATTGTCAAGAACCCGACCAACTTCTGGTGGATCGAGCTGGGCGGCGAGGCCGACAGCATCGCCGACACCGAGGAGCTCCGCGACGAGCTCCTGGCCGCGGCCTTCGGGGTCTGGGACCACATCAAGAACCGCGGCGACCACGGCGCGGCCAACTGGGACCTGGACTGGGTGGGCTTCCTGCCGGGGAAGCGCGAGAGCCGCCGCTACCTCGGCGACCACGTCCTGACCCAGCACGACGTCCGCGCCGAGGGCCGCTTCGAGGACATCGTCGCCTACGGCGGCTGGAGCATGGACGACCACCATCCGGCGGGGCTGCGCCACCCGGGCGAGCCCACCGTCTTCCACAAGGCGCCGTCGCCCTACGGCATCCCCTACCGCTCGCTCTACTCCCGGAACGTGGAGAACCTGTTCTGCGCCGGGCGGAACATCAGCGCGACCCACGCGGCCATGAGCTCGACCCGGGTCATGGCCACCTGCTCGCTGGTCGGCCAGGCGGTGGGCACCGCCGCGGCGCTCGCCGCCGATAAGGGACTCTCGCCGCGCGGCGTCGGCCAGACGTCGCTCGCGGAGCTCCAGGCCGCGCTCATGGACGACGACTGCTGGCTGCCCTGGAAGCGCCGGGAGATCCCGGAGCCCGCGCGCAGCGCGAAGCTGGCCGCCTCGGCGGGCGACCCGGAGCCGCTCCGCAGCGGCGTCGACCGGCCGCAGGGCGCCGACTCGAACGCGTGGACCGCGAAGCCCGGCTCCTGGGTCGAGTGCCGCTTCGACCGGCCGCGGCGGGTCAGCGAGGCCAGGATGGTCTTCGACAGCGACCTGAACCGCTACCGGCTGGGAATGCGCGTCAACTATCCGCTGGCCCAGACCGAGCAGCATCTGCCGCCGGGGCTGGTCAAGTCGTTCCGGCTGGAGCTCCTCCGCGCCGGCGAGCGTCATCCGGTGGTCGAGGAAAGCGGGAACGCCCAGCGCCTGGTACGCCGTTCCCTGGCCGGCGAGGCCGAGGGCGTTCGTCTCACCGTGCTCGCCACCCACGGCGCGCCAGAGGCGAGAGTCTTCGCGTTCCACGCGCTATAGGCAGCATGCCTAGTCGCCCGCGGCGGAACTTTCCGCCGCCGCGGCTGACTTCGCCTTCGTCCCGCTTCTGCGATCTTTGCGTCCTGGGGCCGTAGTCTCACGAGAAATCAGCCGAGGTCCGCTTAAGCTGCCGTGGCCGTGGCTGTTAGGTAAGGCCGGCAGAAACTTCCACTGCCCTGATCCCAATGGCATAGCCATTGCTCTCCGCAGGCCGGAACCGTGTCGCGGAGGAGCAGATGCTCAGAACCGGGAAGAATGCGGAAGGCGTGGCGACAGCCTGCGGGCGGATCGACGCGTTGGCCCGGATGGTCGGTCCGGAACTGGGTCGCTGGATGATAGAGGTCGCCGGCCGCAGCGCCGGGCGTTCCATCCGGAGCCGGGTCGGCGAGTCCGCCGAGGGCGCAGCGCCGTCCGAGGTTGCCGGACTGCCGGCTGCGGTCGCCCGTTCCGGCCGCGCGGGGGCCGGGCGATGATCCACGGCCTCTACACCGCCACCTGGGGCGCCATCGCATCCGAGATGCGCCACCAGGTCATCGCCAACAATCTGGCCAACGTGAACACCCCCGGCTTCCGCGCCGACTGGACGGCCATGACCGGCTACCGCAACCTGGACGAGGTGCGCGCCGAGGTCGCCCGCCCGGACCGGAGACTGCTCTGGACCGTGGGCGGCGGTGCCATGGTCGCCGAGACCCGCACCATGCACGCGGCCGGCCCCGCCCAGGAGACCGGTCGCAGCACGGACCTGGCCATCAACGGGGACGAGGGCTTCTTCGCCGTGCAGCGCGGCGAGGAGGTCCGCTATACCCGGGCTGGCAACTTCCGGATCGGGCCGCGCGGGGAGTTGCTCACCGCCGATGGTTCCTGGCAGGTGCAGGGGGAGGGCGGCGGTCTCATCCTGGTCGGCGGTCCGGACTTCACCGTCGGGCGCGACGGCACGGTCAGCCGGGTCCGGGAGGGGCTCACCGAGGAGGTCGGGCGCGTCCGTCTGGTGCGCTTCGACCGCCCCGACCGACTGGTAAAGACCGGCGAGACCATGTTCCAGGCCCCGGAGGACGCCGGGGTCCGCGCGGGCGGGGCCGAGGTGGCCGTGGAGCAGGGCTTCCTGGAGGGCTCGGGCACCAACGCCGCCGAGGGCATGGTCCGGATGATCGAAGCCTTCCGCAGCTACGAGTTCAACATGCAACTGGTGCGTGCTCACGACCAGCTGCTCGGCCAGGCTGCCTCGGGCATCGCCCGGCTGAGTTAGTGCAGGAAAGGGGAGAGGGAACATGCTCAGATCGCTTTGGACGGCGGCCACCGGGCTCAGCGCCCAGCAGCGCAACGTCGACGTGACCGCCAACAACCTGGCCAACGTCAACACCGCCGGCTTCAAGCGGAGCCGGGCCGACTTCCAAGACCTGTTCTACTCGCGCCTCCGTGAGCCGGGCATGCAGGCGGCCACCCCGGGGCTGTTCGTTCCGACCGGCATTCAGGTCGGCAACGGTGTGACCAACGTGGCCACCACCATCAGCTTTGTGCGCGGGGCGCTGCAGAACACCGAGCGCCCGGAGGACGTGTCCATCCAGGACGACTCCAGTTTCTTCCAGGTGATCTCGGCCAACGGCGAGACCCTCTACACCCGCGACGGCAACTTCCACCGCGACTCGGGCGGGAACATCGTGACTGCCACGGGGCTGAAGCTCAGCCCCGGGCTGACCGTGCCCGCCGACGCCGTGGGGTTCACCTTCGCGCCCGACGGCACGGTCTGGGCCCGGATGGGCGCCAATCAGGCCGACCAGAACATCGGGCAGATCCAGCTGGCCTTCTTCCCCAATCCGGCCGGGCTGCGGGCGTTGGGTGGCAACCTCTTCGTCCAGACCGAGTCCTCCGGACAGGCCCAGCAGGGCACGCCCGGCTCCGACCAGTTCGGCGAGCTGCAGAGCAGCTTCCTGGAGATGTCCAACGTTGACGCCGCCCGCGAGCTGATCAACCTGATCCAGGCCCAGCGCGCCTTCGAGATGAACTCGCGGAGCATCCAGACCTCCGATGAGATGCTCCAGACCACCGCGGCGCTGAGAAGGTAGGAGCAACGCCGTGATCCGCGCCGTCGCCGTCCTCCTGGCCGTCCTGAGCCTGGCCGCAGCCGCGGCCCGGGCCGACGGGGAGCCGGCTGCGGATCTGCGCGTCCGGATGCGTCCGAGCGCGGCGGCCGCCGGCGGCTTCGTGCGCCTGGACGAAGTGGCCGAGCTGTCCGGGCCCCGCGCCGCCGAGGCCGCCGGTGTGCTGCTGGGACGCGCTCCGGATGCGGGGCGCTCCCGGGCCATATCGGCCAGGTCGGTCGGCCAGCGGCTCGAGGAGGAGGGCTTCGACGCCCGCCGCGTGGAGCTCTCCGGGGCCGTCGAGACAGTGGTCGGCACTGCCGCGCACGGCGAGGCCCCGGCGGCCGTTGCCTCCAGCCGCGCAGGCGGGGCCAAGACGGCGGCCGGCTCGGATGACATTCTCCGGGAACTGGCCGCCGGCTGGATCCGTTCCGCGCTGGCCGCCAGGCTGAAGTGCGCGGCCGAGGAGCTGGACGTGAGGGTCGATTCTGCCCGCGCTGCCGGAACGGCCGGCGAGCTGCGCGAAGCCCGGGCCGAAGTGCAGTGGAGCGGCTCGCAGGTGCGGCTTGGGCGCCAGAGCGCGGTCATCACGCTGAGCGATGGCGGGAAACAGGCCGGGCGCGTCCAGGTTGGCTTCGACGCCGGCGTCTTCAGGACCGTTCCGGTGGCCGCCCGCGACCTGCCCGCCGGCCGGCTGCTGGCCGCCGAAGACGTGGCCAGCGCCAGGGTGCGCCTGACCGACCTCTCCGCCGAACTGCCCTCCGAGGCCGGGCTGCTCTCCGGGGTGGTCACCTCCCGGGCGCTCCGGGCGGGCGCGCCTTTCGACGCCCGGACGCTGGTGCGCCAGACCGTGGTGCGCCGCGGGCAGCCGGTGACCCTGGTCTGCGAGTCGGGGGCGGTGAGGATCTCCGAGACGGCCATCGCCTGTGCCGACGGAGCCCTGGGCGACCTTGTGACCGTGGAGCGCGCGGGCGGCGCCCGCAAGCAGCAGCTGGCCGGCCGGGTGGCCGGCCCCGGCCTGGTAAAGATGGAGTAGGACATGAAGCTGGCAACCTTGGTGTGCGCCGTGAGTGCGATGCTGGCCGGGGCGGTTCCCGTCCGCGCCCAGGAGTCAAAGGGCGGCAACCCGGGCAGCCTGTGGGGCGGAGGCAATCTCATCGCCGAGAAGGGGTTCAACCGGCACGACCTGGTGACCATCGTCATACGGGAGTCGTCCAAGGTCGGCACCAAGATGGACACCACCTACGACCGCAAGGGCGAACTGAGCCTGGAAATCGCCAAGGCCTTCAACATCAAGACCGACAAGGGGCTGAGCTATCAGCCGCTGACCACGACCAGCAAGAAGCCGGAACTGGACATATCCAGCGAGCGCAAACACGAGAACAGTGGCGAGATCAAAGCCAACGAGGAATTCAGCGCCAAGGTGACAGCCGAGGTCATCGAAATCCTGCCCAACGGGCAGCTCGTGCTGGAAGCCCGCAAGCGCGTGAAGATCGGCGAGGACACCACCTTCCTGGTGCTGACCGGACGCTGCCGCCCCCAGGACGTGAGCGGCGACAACACCGTCGACTCCGATCGGGTGGCCGATGCCCACATCCAGTACAGCCCCAAGGGTGCGGTGGGCGACGCCAACAAGCGCAGCCTGCTGACCAGGTTCTTCGATTTCATCAACGTCTTCTAGAGGAGGCCCTGTGCGCACACTGACCCTCTCCCTGGCCGCCGCGCTGCTGGCCGTCCCGCTGGCGGCCTGGCCGGGCGCCGCCCGGGCCGGGACCATCCGCGATCTCGCGGAGGTCAAGGGTGCCCAGGAGCAGCAGCTCTACGGCGTGGGCCTGGTCGTGGGCCTGCGCGGCACCGGCGACAAGACCGCCGAGACCCGCAAGCGCATCGCCCAGCTGCTGGCCAACGGTTTCCGCTTCACCGCCAAGGCCGAGGACCTGACCACCAAGAACATCGCCCTGGTGCTGGTCACCGCCCGGGTCCGGCCCTTCCTCAAGCAGGGTCAGCGCTTGGACGTGACCGTGAGCTCGATTGGCGACGCCTCCAGCCTCGAGAACGGCACGCTGATCCCCACCCCGCTGCACGCCAGCGACCCGGATGTCCAGTACGTCCGGGCCGAGGGCCTGGTCTCGGTCAAGGCCGCCGACGGCGCGGTGCTCTCGCCGACATCCGGGACCGTGTCCGGCGGCGGCATCCTGGAGCGCGAGGTGCCGGCTCCGCCGCTGGAGGTTGTTGGCACGGGCGCCGACGGCCGGCGCGTCGAGTACATCGAGCTGATCCTGCGGCAATCCGACTTCCGCCTGGCACGGGAGGTGGCCGACTCGGTCAACACGTTCCTGCGCGTGCCGCAGGAGGCCCCGGCCGCCCGGGCGCTGGACGCCGCCCTGGTCCGGGTCGAGATCCCCTCGGCCTACGCCGCCAACAAGGTCGGCTTCATCGAGGAGATCACCAATCTGCCCGTGGCCTACGAGCCGCCGGCCACCGTGCGCATCAACGAGCGCACCGGCGTGGTGGTGATCACCGGCGCGGTCAAGGTCAACAAGGCGGCCATCTCGGTCGGCAACATCCAGATGAAGGTCGAGGAGGATGGGGCCCTGCTGGTCGACCTGCAGGCCACCACGCGGAAGCTGGCCTACAGCAACTCCGAGCTCATCGCCATCATCAAGGAGCTCGATCGGGCCAAGGCCCTGCAGGCCAGGCTGATCTGCGAGTAGGGGAGGGGAGCGGCGTGGCAGGCATCGCGACTTCCAGAGCCGGGACGGCCCCGGCCGACCGTTCGCGCGACGCGCGCTGGGAGTTCATGCTCCAGGCCGGCCGGGTCCCGGCAGGCGGCAAGGACCAGCGGGAGTTCACCCGTTACCTCTGCCGCCAGCTGGAGTCCACGGCAATCAACGGCATGCTCCAGGTCGCCCGGAAATCCTCGGCCCGGGACGGGCTGCTCTCCGGCGGCTTTGCCGGGTCGGTCTTCCAGGGCCTGGCCGACGAGGAGTACTCGCGCATGCTGGCCGCCCGCGGAGGTTTCGGGCTGGGCGACCAGCTCTACCGGCAGATGACCACGTCGGCGCAGGCCATCGGGGCCTACCGGCGGACCATGGAGATGAGCCCGGCGGCCGGGAATGCCGCTCAAGGGGCATCTCAGAAGTCCGATTACTAGTCAGGAGGCGTAGATGTCAGCGAAGATCGACAGGCTGGCGGCGGTTCTCGAGGAGGAGCTGGCCCTGACCCGGCGGCTGCTGGACCTGGCCAAGGATGCCCGCGCCGCGGCCGTTTCCGCCGACCCGACCCTCCTGGCCCAGATCGTCTCCGAGCAGGAGGAGAACGCTGCGAAGCTGGAGGCCATCGAGGTCGACCGCGCCGCGGCGGCCAGGGAAGTCGCCGCCGAGGCGGGGATGGACGTTTCCGGACGGATCAAGCTGGCTGCCATAGTCGAGCGCCTCGGCGGGGAGCCGGCCGCCCGGCTGCGCCGGCTCGGCGGGCGGCTGCGGGCCGTGGCGCTGGACCTGCGCGAGGCCAGCACCCGGACCCGCGAGATCCTGGAGGCCTCGCTGATTCACATCGACGGTTTCTTCAACGTGCTGTCCCGCGCCCAGAACGGCCCCGGCGCCTACGGGGCGCCGCGTGCGCGCCGCGGCTCCTCGTCGGAGGCCGCCCTGATGGACCGGAAGGCCTGAGGCGGAAGGAGTCGGGACATGGGCGTCTCCCCGGCACTGCACACGGCCCTCAGCAGCCTGCTGGCTCAGCAGGTGGGCCTCAACACGGTCGGGCACAACCTGGCCAACGCCAGCACCCCGGGCTACAGCCGGCAGCGCGTCAACCTGCTGCCCCAGACCGCCTCCCGCTACACCTACGGGGCCATCGGTCAGGGCGTGAAGGTCGACAGCATCACCCGGACCGTGGACGAGTTCGTCAACTCCGAGATCCGGGGCTCCCAGACCACCCTGCAGGGCCTGGAGTCCCGCCAGCTCGCGTACGAGCGCCTGGAGGCGATGTTCAGCGAGTTGACCGGCAACGACCTGTCCACGGCCGTGGACAGCTTCTTCCAGTCGCTGCACGACCTGTCCGCCACGGTTGACAGCCAGCCCACCAGGGAGCAGGTCGTCCAGGAGGCCCAGACCCTGGTCGAGGCCATCAACGGCCTCTATCGTTCCATGACCGCCTACCGGGCAACGCTCAACGAGGGGGTCATCGACCAGGTCGACAAGGTCAACACCTTGCTCGATGACATCGCCAGGCTCAACGTCCAGATCGGCATCAACGAGGGCTCCACCGGGGCTTCGGAGAACGACCTGCGCGACGTGCGCGACGGCAAGCTGCGCGAACTGGCCGGGCTGCTGGAGATCACCGTGGCCGAGCAGCCCAACGGCAGCGTCTCGGTCTCGACCCGCGGCATGCCGCTGGTGATCTTCGAGCGCACCTACCACCTGACCACCCAGCTGGCCAACGGCGAGAACATGGCCATCAACGAGGTTCTCTTTGAGGATGGCGGCGGCCGGCTGCTCACCACCAAGGGGGCCCTGCCGGCGTCCATCCAGGCGCGCGACGATGTGCTCACCAGCTTCATGGACGACCTCGATCAGTTCGCCGCCACCCTGATCTTCGAGTTCAACCGCATCCATTCCCAGGGGGTGGGCACGGAGGCGCTCACCGCCGTGACGGGACAGAACGCGCCGGTCGACCCGAGCATCGCCCTGAACCAGATGAACCTGGGCTTCACACCCCGGCCCGGAACCTTCCAGGTGGTCAACGGTTCCCTGACCATCAGCCTGGTGAACTCCGCCTCCGGCGAGGTGTCGCAGTACCGCGTTCCGATCGACCTGGACGGCGTGGGCGCGGACACCTCGCTCAACGACCTGGTGGCGGGGATCAACGCCGCCGTGCCGGCCGGCACGCTGACCGCGTCGCTGGACATCTTCAACCGCCTGCAGATCACCTCGCAGGACCCCAGCACCTACGGGTTCTACTTCAGCGAGGACACTTCCGGCGTGCTGGCCACTCTGGGCGTCAACGGATTCTTCTCCGGCCACGGCGCCTCCAGCATCGCCGTGGACCCCACCGTGGCCTCGGGCGTGCGCTTCCTGGCCGCCGGCAAGACCACGGCGGTCGGGGACAGCGACAACCTGCTGGCCATGATCGACCTGCGCGATCAGGTCCTGCTCGACGGCGGCACCAAGACCATGGAGGAGTATTACCGGGGTTTCGTCGGGCGGATGGCCGCGGAGAGCGCGCGCACCACCACGCAACTGGAGCTCAACCAGTCGGTGCTGACCAGCCTGGAGAACGAGCGCGAGAACATCAGCGGGGTCTCCATCGACGAGGAAATGACTAAGATGATCGAGTACCAGCGCGCCTACCAGGCTTCGGCGCAGTTCATGGCGGTGCTCAACACCATCCTGGACAACCTGCTGAACGTGGCGTGAGGGGGCGGTCATGCGCATAACCGAGGCCATCCTGGCCAACAACTTCCTGCGCGACCTGCGCTACAACAACATGCGGCTGGCCCGCACGCAGGAGCAGCTGGCCAGCGGCCGGATCGTGAACCGCCCGTCGCAGGATCCGGCCATCGCCGACCAGGTCATGGACATCAACGACCACGTCCGCCGCGCGAGCACCTACATGCGCAACGCCAGCGTCGGCACCAGCTTCCTGTCCGAGACCGACAACATCCTGAACAACGCCAACGAGCTGGTCATCCAGGCCCGCACCCTGGCGGTCCACACCGCCAACGGCACGGTCAACACCGCCCAGCGCGCCGGGACGGCCGCCGAAATCCAGCAGATCCTGGACCAGATGGTCGACTCCGGCAATCGCCGCTTCCGCGGGCGCTACATCTTCGCCGGGCACAACATGCTCGAGGCGCCCTTCGAGATCACCGCCGACGGCGTTCTCTACCACGGCGACATGGGCCGCGTTTCCATGCGCATGAGCGACAACTCCAGCAACCTGATCAACGTGACCGGCCGCGAGGCCTTCGGGGCCTTCGATGCCTCCGTGTCCGGCGCTGTCGATCTCGACCCGTCGCTGGATCTAGCTCCAGACGGCACCATGCTCCGCGACCTGAACGGCGGTGCGGGTGTTTCCCTGGGCGCCATCTCCGTCACCTACGGTGCGGTTCCGACGACGGTGAACATCGATCTCTCGGCGGCGGAGACTGTCGAGGATGTGGCCACGCTCATCGGTGCCGGCACGGGCGGGGCGGTCACCGTCGGGACGGATCCAACCGGTCATGCGCTGACGCTCACCGGCGCCGGGGCCGTGACGGTCCAGGAGGTGGCCAACAACACCACCGCCCGGGACCTGGGCATCCTCGGTTCGGGCCTCGGCGGATTCACCGGGGCGGACATCGACCCGGCGGTCACGCCCCTGACCAAGGTCTCCAGCCTGCTCAACGGCGCGCTGGATCTCTCCGGGTTCACCATCACCAACGGCTCCGGGTCGGTGACCCTGACCGCCGCGGACCTCGGCGGGTCGGTCCAGGATCTTCTCGCGCGTTTGAATGGCTCGGCGGCCAACGTATACGCGGAGATCTCCGCGGATGGCCGCAGCCTGAACATCAGCAGCCGCCTAAACGGCGCAACCATGACCATCACCGAGAACGGCGGGACCACGGCGGCCGACCTGGGCATCGCCACCGCCGGGGTGCGCGCGGACAACGTCTTCACCGCGCTGATCGACCTGCGCGACGCCCTGCTGGCCGACGACCAGGCGGCGATCAACGCGACCATTCCGCAGTTGGACCAGGCCCTGGACAAGATCCTCCGGTCCCGGGCCGAGGCCGGCGCCCGCGTCCAGCGCTTCGAGCAGTCCAACGCCCGTCACGAGGAGGAGAGCTACAACATGACCAAGCTGCTCTCCGAGGTCAATGACGTCGACTACTCCAAGGCGGCCGTGGACTTCCAGCAGCTGACCAACCAGATGCAGGCCGCGCTGCAACTGGGCGCCAAAGTCATGCCCATGAGCCTTGCGGATTTCCTGTAGCGGCCAGGCTGGGGGAAGACTAGAATCACGAGGCGCGGTTCCGGTTGACCGGGTGCCGGTGAGGAGCAGATGAAGATCAGAACCAGCAGGTTCGGCGAGGTGGAGGTCAAAGACTCCGCCACCATCCGTTTCCCGGACGGGATCGTCGGGTTCCCGGAAGCGCGCAGTTTCGTGATATTCGACGGGCCCGAGGGTACGCCCTTCAAGTGGCTGCAGTCCGCGGACAAGCCTGAGTTGGCCTTCGTCATCTGCGACCCGCTGCTGTTCAAGAGCGACTACCGCGTGGCGGTGGCGGCAGCCGAGTTGAGCGACCTGCATCTGGCCAGGATCGAGGACGCGGTCATCAGTGTGATCCTGTCCATTCCGGCCGACCCGTGGCGGATGACCGCCAACCTGCTTGGGCCGGTGGTCTTTAACGCCGAGCGCCGGCTGGGCCGCCAGCTGGTGCTGTCCGGGACTGAGTACACCACCAAGCACCCGGTCTTCCCGCAGGGGTTCTCCGCCCCCTCCGGGCGGTCCGGCGGTGCCGCCGCCGCGGCGGGGCCGGGGGCCTGACCATGCTGGTTCTCTCGCGCCGCAAGGACGAGACCATCGTGATCGGGGAGGATATCCGCGTAACGGTGGTGGACATCCGCGGCGACACGGTGCGTCTGGGCATCACCGCACCGAAGAGCATCCCCGTCTACCGCAAGGAGATCTACGAGGCCATCCAACGCGAGAACCTCGAGGCGGCCCAGGCCAAGACCGATGGGCTTGACGCCTTCAAGGGCTTCTTCCAGGCCAAGCCGCCGGCCCCGCCAGCACAGGACGGAGAAGGGACCGGGGAAGGGCGCGGTCCGACGCAGACCAAGCCATAGCCCGGTGCGGCGTGCCCGGAAATGCTCGGGGGCGGCCTTGCGGCCGCCCCCGAGTGTTCCTGGCTGGGTGTGTCGCGCGTGCTGCGGCTACTTCTTGTCCCCGCCGATCACGAAGCGGATCGGCTTGTTCTCGAGGGTGAACGTCTTCTTCTGGGGCTGACCGCCGGGCAGCTGCCAGGTCACGGTGACCTCGCCGGCCTCGGCGCGGCAGAAGAGCGCCTCGCCGGTGCCCGGGGAGATCGACCATGCGCCGAGCGGCCGCCGGTCGTTCTCCGCCCAGACGGTAACCGGACCGCAGGTCTCGGCGTTGGTGGGCAGCGCCACCCGGACGGCCAGCATGCCATCTCCGATCACGGCCTGCGGAACGATGCAGACCGTGCCGTCGGGCAGGACCAGGGCCATGTCCTGGGCCCCGTCGCCGTTGAGGTCGGCCAGCACGCCGGCCTGCTGCCCGTCCTTGGCCTCGGGCAGGTTGCCGGTCTCGTCCAGGTCGATGGGCTTGTGGGCGTGTCCGAAGCTGCGGTAGCCGCGGTTGAAGAAGACCTGGGCGTTGGTGGTGGCGTCCGTGCTGTAGTACAGGAAGACGTCCTGGCGGCCGTCGTTGTTGATGTCGCAGGTGTTCCCGCCGATGCAGCCGGGCTTGGAGATGTAGGTCAGCTCGCCGCTGATGGCGAAGAAGTCCACGAACTTGCCGCCGCCAGCGTTCTGCCAGAGCCGCGGGCTGTCCTCGGCCGCCGTCTGCACGTCCATCTTCCCGTCGGCGTTGTAGTCCCCCAGGAAGGCCCCGGTCTTGCCGTCGCCCAGCGCCACCGCGCAGGCCACGCCCTCCGCGAACTCCGCGCCGCCCTTGCCCTTGTAGAACGCGCTGCCCTTGGCGTACGGCTGGATGATGTCCGCCAGGGTGTCGCCGTCGAAATCGGCCACCAGGCACCCGCCGGGCCCCGCCGGATCCTTGACCGCCCCGGCCGCGACCGCCAGCGGCTTCAGCGCGAAGACCCCGGCCTTGTCCTTGTCGGGCACCAGCAGCGTCGGGGCTCCGGTCTTGCCGGTCCACACCAGCCCGGCCCGGCCCTTGACCCCGAGATCCAGCGCGGCCAGCCCGACGCACTCCTCCTTGGGCACCTCGGCCACCGCCGCCGAGGCGAAGCTCCCGTCGGCGCCCTGGCTCCAGACCGCCAGTGCCTTGCCGTCACAGGAGGCCAGGTCCAGCTTGCCGTCGCCATTCAGGTCGGCCCAGGCGAAGGCCTTGGACTTGGAGCCGAGCTTGAGCTTGCCGGTCACGTCGCCGAACTTCTTGGCCTTCTCGTCGTAGCTGACGACCTTGTCGCCGCCGTCGGAGGCCACGAAGAGCGAGAACTTGCCGTTGCCGGAGATGTCCACCGCGCGGGCGGCATGCACCTTGCCGGCCACCTTGGCCTCAAGCTTGACCACATCCTCCCAGCTGCCGCTGCAGGCCACCGGAACGTCGGTGTCCGGGTACTTCAGGAGCAGTTCGGTCACCTTGAGCAGCATGTCCGTGCCGCCCGCCCAGGTGGCCTCCATGTGCGAGTCGATGACGTCGGCTTCCCAGGTGTTGTCGGCCTGGGCCTTGTCCATGCTGACCCACTTGCCGCCGATGTGCAGCTTGCTGGAGGGCTCATCCTTCTCGCCCTTGCCGACGAACAGCAGCGCCGGGCCGTCGCCGTTGGACTTGATCATCTCGCGAACGGCCTTGGCGTGCTCGGCGTTGGCGCTCTTGCTCAGGTCGAAGGTCTGGGGCTTGTCGGCCTTGCCCTTGAGGACCTTCACCACCTCGGCCTTGGCGATGCCCTTGTCGTCGGCCGGGGCGATCTTGAGCAGCAGGATCAGATCGGCCTTCTCGACCAGGTTCACCGGGGTGAAGTTGGGGTTGATCAGCGCGTAGGCCGCCATCCCCACGGCCAGGAAGGCTCCGCACAGCATCGACACGAGCAGGGCTTTGCGCATGGTCATCGGCTCCTTAAACGGGTCTCCCTGAAAATGCCTCCATCTTGCGTCTCGGACACCGGCATTCTAGCGTGGGGCCGGCCCTTTGCAACTGGTTGCCGGGGCATGTGGCCACCGCCGGCTTGTCCGCTGCGGGGCATGCGACAATCAAGCTTACACTCCAACTCCTGGAAGGTTCGTAAGCTTCCGGAAAGTATGCAGTTATGAGCCGGCGGACGCCACGGGAGGGGTCGAAGGCGCAGAAGCGGCGGGCGAGGTCGTCTTCTGTCCGCCCGCGTCGTTGGCGCCGAGGCGCTGGGCCTCGACCTCCAGAGCCAGGGCCCGGTAGGCCTCGGCGCCGTGGCAGGAGCGGTCGAAGTGGATCACCGGAACCCCCGCGCCCTGGCTCTCGGCGATGCGGATGTTCTGGCGGACCACCGTCTTGAAGACCTTGCCGCCGAGCCGCGGGTGGGCGGTGAGCCGGTCCATGACCTCGCGGGAGATGTTGGTGCGGTTGTCGAACATGGTCACCAGCACGCCGGTGAGGTCGAGCTCCGGATTGATCTCGGCCTTGACCAAGTCGAGCACTTCGAAGAGCTTGCCCAGTCCCTCCAGGGCGAAGGGATGGGCCTGCATGGGCACGAATATCTCCGTGGCCGTGGCGCAGGCGTTGACGGTGATCAGGGAGAGCGATGGCAGACAGTCGAGGAGGATGTAGTCGAAGCTGCCGGCCAGCGCACCCATGGCCCGCTTCAGCCGCAGTTCCCTGCCGATCATCGACACCATCTCGATCTCCGCCCCCGAGAGGTCGATGTGGCTGGGAACGATGGTGAGGTTCTCCCATCTGGTGGGGCGGGCCGCAGCGGCCAGTTCCACCTTGTGGTCGATCATCACGTCGTAGATGGATTTGCCGGCCGAAACCTCCTCGTGGCTGATGCCCAGGCCCCTGGTGAGGTTGGCCTGCGGGTCCATGTCGACCAGCAGAGTCCTGCGGCCCAGCTCCGCCAGGGCCGCGCCGAGGTTGAGGGCGGTGGTGGTCTTGCCGACCCCGCCCTTCTGGTTCATGATGGTGATGATCCGCGCCGGCATGGCTCAGTCCCCCAATCGCGCCACCGCTAAACTATAGTGACAACGGCCGAGCCTTTCCAGCCGCAAAAAGCACACGGGGCGAGATGGGGCCTGCCGCGAAGACGCACAGGGAGATGGAAGTTGCGCAAGAGACGAGTCCAACCGCAAGACTCCCCGCGCTTCTTGCGGCCGGTCACCCCTCGCCGGCGACGGACAGCCCGCGCACCAGCACCGATCCGGAGCCAAAGGCGCTGCCCATGCCCGGGACGCCGAACTCGAAGTCGCTTCCGACAGCGCTGATCGCGGCCAGCAGGTCCAGGAAGTTCCCGGCCACGGTGAAGTTGTGGAGCGGTCCGGTGCGGCGGCCATCCTTGAGGGCGTAACCCAGAGCCGGCAGCGAGAAGTCCCCGGAGACCGGGTGGGCGCCGCTGTGGAATCCCTGGAGTTCGACGACCTCGATGTCCGCGCCGGAGCGGAGCTTGTCGGGCTGGTCGCCGCCGGCCGGCAGGAACAGATTCGATGGGGCGATGGCTGGCAGGCTCTTATAGCTGCGGACGGCGTGGCCGGTCGGTTCCACGCCGGCCCGGCGGGCGGTGTCGGACGTGTGCATGAAGCTGCCAAAGACGCCGGCCTCGATGATGGCCAGGCGTCGCGCCGGCACGCCCTCGGAATCGAACGGCCGCGAGGCCGGTGCCCCGGGCAGCGTGGCATCATCGCTGAGGAAGATGCCGTCCGAGGCGATCCTCTTGCCGAGCCGCGCAGCCAGCGGGCTGCGGCCCTCTTCGGCGGCGCGGCCGGAGAGGGCCGGCGAGAAGGCCGAGAGCAGGCCGGCAAAGGTGCGCGGCGAGAACAGGATGTCGCGGCGTCCGCTGGCCGGCGCTCTGGCGCCGAGCAGGCCGATGGCCGACTCCCCGGCCGAGCGGCCGAGTCTCTTGGGGTCGAGTTCCGCCAGGCTCCGGGCGAAGCAGTGCTCCGAGAAGGTCTTGGCGTCGGTCCCCCGAGCGGCCAGGGCCTCGACAAACAGCTGGGCGCTGCCCAGGCGCTTGGAGCGCTCCAGGCCGGCGGTGTTGGCGATGTAGACCTCGACCTGGGTCTCCCCATAGCCTGCCCAGGGCACGTTGGTGACTTCCGGGCCGACTGCTCTGGCGGCGGCCTCCATGCGGCAGGCCATGTCGATCTTGCGCTCCACCGGAGCGGCGGCGATGTCCGGGCACTCCAGGCCGGGCAGCTCGGCGGCTGCCGGCCAGTCGGAGAGCGCCACGCCCTTCTGGGGCTCGAGGAAATCGGCGATCTCCGCAGCGGCGGTCAGGGTCTCCTCCACGGACGCCTCCGAGAGGTCCTCGGTGTAGGCTGATCCTGCGCGCCCGTCAATGATCACGCGGAGACCGAGCCCGCCAGCCTCGGCGCGCTCGAAGTGCTCGACCTCCCCCTTGAAACAGCGGATCTCCAGCTCGCGGCTGGAGGAATGAAAGGCCTCGGCGGCCAGGCCCCGCCGGCGGGCGAGTTCGATGGCGCCCCGGGCGGCTTCGCGGCCGGTCATCTGCTGCGTCCTCCGACCGTGATCTCCGCGACCTTGATGGACGGTTGCCCGACGGTGGTAGGCACCCATCCGGAGATGGAACCGCACGAGCCGGTGTCCATGAGCAGGTCGTTCCCGACCATGGTCACCCTCTGGATGACTTCCGGGCCGAAGCCGATGAGGCTCGCCCCGCGCACCGCGCCGGCAAGCTTGCCCCTGCTGATCAGATAGCCCTCGAGCACCGCGAAGTTGAACTCGCCGGTGGCGGGGTTGACGGAGCCGCCCCCCATCTTCTTGGCATAGAGCCCGGAGTCGGTCGAGGCGATCATGTCCTCGAGGCGGTCCTTCCCGGCGGCGATGTAGGTGTTGCGCATCCGGCTGGTGGGCGCGAAGCGGTATCCCTGGCGCCGGCCGGAGCCGGTCGGGCGGAGGCCAGTCTTCAGGGCGCCCAGGCGATCGACCATGTAGCTCTTCAGCACTCCCCGTTCGATGAGGACGGTCCGCTCGGTCGGTCGCCCCTCGTCGTCGATCGCGGTGGTGCCCCATCTGCCCGGTGCGGTGCCGTCGTCGAGCGCCGTCACGCACTCCGCAGCCACCATCTTGCCGAGCTTGCCCGCGAAAGACGAGGCGTTCTTGGCCACCGAAGTCGTCTCCAGGGCGTGACCGCAGGCCTCGTGGAAGATGACGCCGCCGAAATCGTTGCCGATGATCACCGGCATGCGACCGGCCGGCGCGTAGGGCGCACGGACCATCCGGACAGCCAGTTCCGCGGCCTCCCGGGCGACCTGCTCAACGGGCAGCGCTCGGAACTCGGTCAACCCCGTCCGGCTGGAGAGCACCTTGCGGCCGGATTGGCGCTCGGCCCCTTCGGCGGCTATGGCCTCGACCGCGCCCATCAGGTAGCTGCGTGATTCGCCCGTGTGGGTGCCGTCGCTGGCCGCCACGAGAACTTCGCGCTCGGTCCAACTGACCGATACGGTCACCTGGGCGATGGCCGGGCCCACGGCCCGGGCTGCGTGGTCGGCGCTCCTGGCGAATTCCAGGTGCTCACGGGCCTCGGCGGAGCTTGGCGGCACCTCGACGGCCGTGACGGCGGCCGGGGAGAGTCTGGGCAGCTTGCGGCCGCCGGGCAGGCAGGTCCCCGACCCGGCCGCGGCGGCAGTATTGGCCAGTGCCAGCAGGCTATCACGGGAGAGGTCGGAAGTGTGGGCGTAGACCTGCCGCGTACCGTAGAAGAGCCGCAGGCCGGCCCCGAGGTCGTGGCCGCGCAACATGCGCCTGGGCACGCGATCCAGATAGCTGAAGCTGAACTCGCGCGTATTCTCGGCGAAGATCTCGGCGAAATCCGCCCCGCGCGAGAGCGCGCGGTCCAGGACTGCATCGAGGAGCGCTTTGTCTAGCACGCGAGGATACCGCCTACCACCGAGAAACCGGGAGCGGCCAAGTGACTGACTCCACGCCGCGGTTCTCGGCCGTCTT
>Ga0302238_1001056_pt1 | contig 24034 bp, 22 predicted proteins | sample AAG_UR_Asn_MG_FD_193527 | JGI IMG/M metagenome (GOLD analysis project Ga0302238, IMG submission 193527) | Enriched activated sludge microbial communities from anaerobic digester in WTTP, New Holstein, Wisconsin, United States - AAG_UR_Asn | ecosystem: Engineered > Bioreactor > Anaerobic >... | reverse complement strand
CCAAGGAAGCCCCTCAGGAGTAGAGTTAGCCTTCCCATCCACGTTTCTGGCTTCATACTTCATCACTTGAAAGCCTAAGCCTGTATCTACCCATTCTCCAGAAAAGATACAAGTACCATACTTACCAGTACTAGAATCAAAACAATAATCATTACTGTCTGATAATTTAGTAGAGATAGTATAATGATTACCATCAGTAGAAGAATAGTAGTAATACTTACTACTATCTGGATCTCTTAAGACTGAGGCATTGTTTAAAACAGATAGAACAGTACTAGAACAAGGAGTAGCACCTCCTCCAATACTACAAGTCTCAATTGGAAGAGGAGTTTCAGGATGATCTACCTTATGAATCATAATAGACTTGGATAACTGATTAACATCAGTTTTCCTCCTAGCGTCATTAGCTGAACCCTGAGCACTGCCCATAGAGACGACAATAATACCGGCTAATATACCGATAATGGCGATGACGACGAGGAGTTCGATTAAGGTGAAAGCCTGCTTAGACCCTGATTCCATATAAAAATAGTTATGATTATAAGGATATTATGAATGAGTCGTGATTAAGTGTCAATTTTTCCCAGATAACCTAGAGAAAGCTTCTATTAGATTCTTACGACTAATCATAAGGAGTTTTCCTTGAGGGTTTTTTATTTCTTCGTAATAGAAGTCATTTCCAGACTTAACCGCCTTGTTAAGGGTGTTTTTAAGGCTCTCAAGGCCTTTGACACTGTGAGGATGCTCTCCGATAATCAGCCATCGCTTGCGTCCGCCATTCGTAATAAATTCTTCCAATCTCTTCCCTACACTTTTCATCTTTTCATAATCAGTCTCTATGAAAGTAATTGTAGCATGATAATCATGGATATCTGCTTCTAGAATATTCTCAATTTCTTGCGAATTAAGTCCTTTTGATAAAACACCGAATATCCCTAGTGATAATACTGGTAAATCATTCCTTTTTTCGATTTCTCTCTTCTTAGCTATTTGAATACGCTCCCTGCACTGCTTTAACTGATTATTCATTATCTTTCGAGCCTGCTCCTTAATCTCAATATTCTTCTTAGGAATAGGTATTAGAATGTTTTTGTCTACCAAAACAGCTAATCCTTTTGGGAATAGACAATTCCTGGCATATCCATCAGAGACTTCCTTTATCTCATCTTTCTTACCAGCACCTTTGACATCTTTCAGTAAGCGAATCTTCATAAGGTCATAATAAAAGAAGAACTCTTTATAGTAAAGAGTTATTTTCCATCTTATTAAATAAGAGGATTGGGTCGAGAAATACCATTTCCCGAATTTCGGATAAGTTGAAAGTCTTTTTCTTAGCAGTTTCGGCTAAGAAATATGCTTCTATAAAGCTAGCATCAAATTCAGTCGGACTATTTCTTGCACTAGTGAATCTCCTAGATCTAGTCTTCTTGAAATTCATTTTTTTATTCTCGTCGAAAAGACAAGTCTGATAAAGGATGAAATCATTGATTCTACTATTCCGCGTCCGAGTGTTCCGAGTAAACATTCTAAGCTTATGCTTATGTTGTACCCTATGCCGCACTTCATGGATGGCAATACCAAGAACATTTGCTTCAACCGTTGAATCAAGATATTCGATATCTCGACCCTCCTTGATGTTGACAACATCTTTCTGATGACAAAGACCATTTACTTTACTGAAGGTAACTCCATAGGTATCATCAGCATTGTTGTAGAATGCGATAAATTTACCTCTCCGAGCAATCTTAGGATTATTCCTAATACCGTAACCATTAAAGGCTAGAATATCTATAAAGATAATAGTGTCTAGAGCAAAAAACGTCAGGTCGATCACCTCTTCTGGATAATCACCCCTTACCTTGTCATGAATTTCTTGTCTTCCTTCTCTAAACCCATCAGAACAATTTTCTCTGATTAAGTTAATGATGTCACCTAACTCCTCAACCCTATAATCCTTCTCATCGTCTAAAAGAACCATACTTAAGGAATATACTAGAATAGCATCAGTGTCAATAAAAAATCCCCTTGGGGGATATAAATTTATTAGCCAAATACTCTAATTGGATCCAAGAAAAGGAAAGCTTTTAACATATCAATATTAAATGACTTCTTCTTGACTAACTCTGCAAGGAAGTATCCATCAACGAAACTAGCATCAAATTCAATGCCATTATTCAAATTACTCCTGAGCACCTTTGACCTGGTTCTCTTGTAGATCCTCTTCTTATCTTCATTGAAGATATGCTTACGATGAAGCAGATAACGATTAATATCCTGATTCCGTGTTTTAGTAGCCTTGTTAAACATCCGGACCCTTTTCTTGTGCTGCAGCCGATGTCTCACTTCATGAATGGCAATGGAAAGAATTGCTTCTTCTGGACTAACAGAGGAAACAATAATATCTTCACCTCTTATGAGATATGCATCTACATCATTAGTCTGAGATATCTGACTTACACAAACTCCGTAGTTATCCATCCTAAAATCGTAGCTAGCTACAAACATACCTTTAGCGGTAATATACCTATCAAAACAAGATGCTTCTTCTCCAAAAGCTAAATAATCAAGAAAATAGATTGTATCCAATAACAAGAATGACCTCTTAATATCTTCAATAGGACAATAATTTTGGAGAAAATCAAAACATTCTTTACAGCTTTCAACTAATTCCTCATCAGGCTCAGTGACATCTTTTATAAACTTACTTAGATCTTCTGGATAGAAGTCCTTTTTATAATTTAAAGGTGCCATAATCATTTCATGATATATATAACTAATATTGTCAATAATTTGACTTGATAAGCTGTTTATGGCATGAATATATTACCCCATAAGGAGGCAAAAGATGTATCTACTCACAACTATGAACGACCGTAGATGGGATGAACTAGCAGAACTATTCTGCCAATCAACCAAAATCGGTCCTGGGGACAAAGTACTTTTAAATGCTGTGGAGCTCGATGCTTTACCATTACTCTTCGCTATTTATAGGAAGGGATTAGAAAAGGGAGCTTCATATATAGACTATCAGATAGACTTCGAGGATCTGAACAGGTATCTACTTTTAAATGCAAACAAAGAACAGCTCGATTTCTTTCCGAAATGGAAGCTGGAAGCCATGAAAGAGATGGACGTGTACATAGGTATAAGAGCCAGAATGAACGGACTTATGTATAACGGTATCTCCATGGAAAAGATTTCCAGAAACAGGAAGAGGAATGATCCGATTATTGATGAACGAGTTGACCATACTAGGTGGTGCATTACCAGGGTTCCTACTGATTACGATGCTGCAATGGCTGGAATGAGTACTCAAGAGTATATAGATTATTTCTTTGAAGCTACTCTCCAAGACTACAGTTCCATTAAAGAATTTAATCATAAATTGATGGCCATGATGGAAAAGACTGACAGAGTTAGAATCGTCTCTCAAGACGGGACTGATATTGAGTTCTCTATCAAAGGAATTCCAGTACACGAATGTCACGGAGAAAGGAATCTCCCAGATGGAGAAGTCTTCACTGCACCTGTAATCGACAGCATTAATGGAAAGATAAACTACAACATACCCTCTATCTACGAAGGAAAGGAGTGGACTGATGTAAGCTTTATATTCGAAAATGGAAGAATCGTTGATGCTGATTGTAAACAAGGAAAGAAGGAGATAAACAAAATCCTTGATAGCGATGAAGGAGCCAGGTATATCGGAGAATTCGCTCTTGGTACTAATCCAGGCATAAAACGTCCAGGTAAAAATACCTTATTCGACGAAAAGATGCTCGGATCATTCCATCTTACGCCAGGAGGGGCTCATCAAGAAACAGACAATGGGAATCGTTCAATGGTTCATTGGGACCTAATAAGGATGATGGACAGTAAATATGGAGGAGGCGTTATCTTCTTTGACGGAACACCTATCATGGTAAATGGCCAATTCATCTCCCTTGAAGCAGCAAAAGGAATGCTAAAGAACGAGGAGCAGTAAAATGCGTCAGATACCTATTCTTAGACTTTTAAAGATTAGATTATGGAATTGTGGATTCAGATTATGGTGGCATAGGTTATGGATTAGACAAGATGAATTCCATAAATCCTTTGACATCGACCTTGAAGCAATGTCTTGTATGTCTCGAGAGGAGCAAGAGTATTATCTGGCAGAGCTTACAAAGCGACGAAACATCGCACACGAAAGAGATATAAAGAGTCAAGAATGACTCTTCTTTTTATTAAAAATAGGATTGACTTAATATATTGAATATATTATTAATTACCTAGCATCTTTAAAGAGGAGTAAAATGTTATCAAGACTGTTCACAACAAAGAAAGCTAACAAGGAAAAAGACTTAGAATCAATTAAGAAAGGTTACCGTGAAAACTGGGGCTATAATAAGCGTAAAGCAAAACGATTCCTTGATTTATGGGATGAATTATACCTTCCGGTAATAGAAAAAGCTATAAGTTGCAATGACTATCGTCAATTCTTCAAAGTCATCACTTCTAGTGATATGCCGGAAAGTGAAGAGAGTAAGGCGATGTCCAGAGTGCGCGAAGTGGCGTTGGTATTTATAGCAAGAATAGAACAAGTGAGTGACGCTAATCGCTATTATGTTGCCGCATCACACAGGTATGTATTATCTGAACAGCAGATGCTCAGCCTTAAAGCAAAACAGCATGAACTCTGCCTACAGGAAGTTAAACAAGCAAAAAGCATTCAAATACTTAAAGATACTCTTGAAAATGCAACAGTCGACACAGAGGCTTTCCTCGAAGGGATAGATAAGTGGATAGACTGGTGCGAATCAGTTGAAGAAATCAAAGAACTGAGATGCTTCGCTGTCAATAAGTACTCTTTCCAAACTAGGCATCCGACAATTGAGAAGATTGACAAGACCATGGAAGCTATCCTACTGAGAGAAGTTCCTAAAACAAAGAATCTCGAAAGAGCAAAAGAACTGTTCATGATGTGTGACAAAATGGGTGCAACTAAGCTTTTCGCTTTTGAAACTTGGCTAGAACTATGCCAAATAGCAGAACAAGCTAACGAAGCTTTTGACTGGGCACCAAAACAGTGCAAAATGAAGGCGTATAAGAAGGTGAAAGAACTAGCTTACAGAGAAGCAGAACAGACTTCAAACGAATAATCCGATCCCATGGACCGGATTTTTTATATTATACCTTCTTCTTGAAGGAGATGTTATCGGACATACCGAAAGACTGAGACCATTGAGGATAAATCTTTTCTAGGTTCTTAGAAAGAAAGGTCTTTCCTTCATCGTCTTCCAGGATGATTCCAATATATTCTCTTAGAGATGTATTAGCCGGGGCATCTGATAGCCTCTTCCCCAGAGAGGGATAATGACTAGAAACCATATTCAAGACATCTGGCTTATTAAGCTGATTAATTATAGACTTTAAAGAGGAAGTTATAATCTTACTTTGCATATCACTAAAAGAGGAATATGACTTATTAATTTCCTGAGGATCAGGAGATTTTCCTTTGGTTTCAGAAGTCATTCTAATGCCTGGAATAGGTCTTTTATTATTATCTTCAAGCGGTTGAGCTAAAAGAACCCCTTGTTCTTCGAAGACACCCTCATTCTCGGTGGCATAGTCTTGGATAATTGGAAGGGCTTTTTTAGCACCCTCTTCTCCTAAATAAATAACAATACGGTCTTTCTGATGCATCATCTGACCGATTTCTGAAGGACTAACAGCAGAGATGTCACTAGTCTTCGCCTGGAATCCTAGTCTCCTTAAATCAGAGTCCTGATTGAGACGATTAACGACTTCTTCGAAAACTCTAATTACTTCGTCGCTATCGCAATTAATATAGATACGATAAGCAGTATCCTCTCTTTCTTTAAGTCTGGATACTCCTGTTTCTTTATCGACATAATTAGGCTCATAATATATCCATCCATCTTCATGAAAAAAAGGTGTAGTGGGACGATACTCCTCAGAAACCGTTCCGTTAGAGTGGGTCACTTCTAGCTTTTCACGATACCCCAGATCCTGAGTATGGTCTAATACGAAACGTTTGCCAGCTGCAATCCATTCGGCATTCTTCGGATTATTGAGCCAGGTAGCAATCTTTTCATTCCTGGCAGCCCTGAAGCTTTCCATATCAATACCTCCGTCAGGGTTCAAGGCATAATCAACACCTTTCTCTAATTTAATATCCTTACCAGTAAGGTGCCCATAAAAATCACCTCCATATTTAACCCAATCCTGAGCCACACCCAAAACCTCCTCCATTCTGTCTGAATTGAAGACATTCTCCTTATCTATAATATTACTTACAGGGTCTTTCTTCTCAATCAATCCAAGAGACTCTTTGACTGACTGCAAACGACTACTCTCCTCTTTAAGAATCTTATGAACTTTAACCTCATCTTTAATCTGTTCAAACACCTCGCTGATATGAGAGCGGTCAATGAATCCGAAACCAGTCTGAGCACCAAACCTAACTAAAGGATTACCATCCTGATTATATATACCCCCAATATTTTCTACTTCCCCATAATCGCCGTTATTCCAGAAAATAATTAGTTGGTCGGGAGTTCCTTTGAAAACTGGACGACCTGATCGATCGTAAACAGATACCTCCTCAGAACCAGAAACAGAACTAGCAGAATCTATAAGAAGTTTTTCTACTTGAAAACCCTCTTCATCATTTTCAAGAATATCTTCAGGTAACCCTATTTCTTCGTAATCCTCTTTTTCCATAAAATAATTATTTAACGATGGAAATAATCATAAGCAACTCCAGCGAATCTGAAACTTGTACAAGGACAGTAAAAACTATCTTCAACAACTTCCCTGAACTCTTTTAAAGACTTCTCTCTGTTTTTAATTTTGACATGATGCTTTAAAGCTGCGTGTAACATGGAAATTGTTTCCAAAAATCTCTTCTTGTCAGTAAAGACACATTCAGCATATCCAAAATATTCATCGATAGGAAAAAGAATATGCTGGTCAAATTTAACACCTAAATTATAAAAGACAGAGATGGAATAATGGGATAACATATCCTCTTCTATGTCTATTGAGAGTATTGATTCGTAATCTAGTAGACTACTGTCCTCCTTCATGTAGACCCCCCAAAGAGACTTAAATAACTCATCGGTACTCAAATAATCGTCATTACCCTTACCTTGCTTCCTAAAATACTTTTCGATAGCCTTTTTCAACTTAACGGAAATCTTTTTCTTAAATTCAATAGAATTATTCTTCGTGGGAATACCAGAAACCATTAAATAGACTGCATCTTCCCAGAACAACTTAAAGTCTTCAATGGTAAGGTTTCCTTGAGGGACTATATCTTTTTTTATCAAACGATTAAAAAACATCTGAAAATCTACACTGTTAAATCCATCATCCTTATTCCCTTTAAGTGATTTCATACGTGTTACAAAAAGATCATCTCCTTTTTTAATATCTTTAGAATAAACAGAAGGACTAACGTACCATCCCTTTTCCGACTCCTTAAATGAGACTGAGAGATGATAACCCCCTTGCCGAACTCCTGGATAGATAATCGAAAGTTCCTGTTTAGGGGTACATCCTTGGAAGTGTTCAGACCATTCATGTTTTATTAAAGTTATTTCCATGTAGTAGCGAAATATCAGATTAAGAAACCCAGCCTCCTTAAGGAAAAGAATGTCCTCTTCTGTGGTACGAATGCGGCTAAACTCTTCACTACTGAAGAATATCAAGGGTTCGAAGGCTAAAACCGTATCTAAGTCATTTCTAGGATTTTCCAAGCTTTCTAAGGGGTCTAGTAATATATTAGGCATGCAATCGAATATCATTTTATAGACGAACTGAAAGAAAAATTTGACATCAATCTTCCTTCCTATTTTTTCTGCTAACATGATGAATTGCTTACACTCTTCTTCCTGAAGACGTAAAGTATTGGCTCCGATTAACTCATAATGATCAAAAATATTAGAAATTCTTCCAAACATACAATCCTCAACCTCCATCTCATAAGTGGCACTTACCTCTCTGACATAGTATCGAATATCGGTCTGCATATCTATAGCTTCAAAACCCCTACCCTTATCAATACTATTAATCTTAAAAACACTATAGATATTATCTTTAAGACACTTATAGTACTCTAATTGCTCAAACTTTAAATTAGCAGGATTAGTATAATAATAATCCTCGACTAAATTTCTTCCGTTTGGAAGTAGATACTCAAAAGTGAACCATTCGATAAAAAAAGGCATCCAGGATTCTTGAATTGAATCACCTTCTCGAATACCAAAGAAGTTAACCATCATTGAATCAAAATCCTTGGGATTAACTCTCTTCATATAATATTCTCCAACTCGTGCTAAAATATTTTCTGGTAACATGTTTGTAATATGATTGTAATTACTCAACCGTAACGCTCTTAGCAAGGTTCTTTGGTTTATCTATATCTCTACCCAAAGCATTAGCTACGTAATAAGAGAATAGGTGGAGTGGAATAACCGATAAGATTGGTGTTAACATCTCCAAAGTCTTAGGAATATATATAACATCATCTGCTACTTTCTTAATTTCTTCATTACCAACAGTAGCAATAGCTATGACCTTTCCTCTTCTAGCTTTCACTTCTTCAATATTAGAAAGCATTTTGTCATAAACAGAATCACTTGGGCAAATAGCGATGGTTGGACAATTCTCATCTATAAGGGCTAATGGTCCGTGTTTCAATTCACCCCCAGCAGTTCCCTCGGCGTGAATATATGAGACCTCCTTAAGTTTTAAAGCACCCTCTAGGGCGATAGCACTATTGTACTTCCTTCCAATGAACCAAAAGTCACGGTAATTAGCATATTTTTCTGCTATTGCCTTGATATCTTCACTACTCGTCAAAATCTGCTTTGATAGTTCTGGAAGTCGGGCGATTTCGTTAATAATTCTTTCTCCCATGACATGAGACATATCCCTCTGTCTTCCTAGATAAACCGTCATAAGAGCCAAGGTAGTAAGCTGTCCAATAAAAGCCTTAGTGGAAGCTACAGCTATTTCTGGCCCAGATCTTGTATAGACTCCGGCATCTGTTTCTCTAGCTTGATTAGAACCTACTACATTAGTGATTCCGATAGTTAACAATCCTTTTTCCTTCATCTCTCTAAGAGCTGCTAAAGTATCAGCAGTCTCTCCTGACTGAGAAACAAATAGTCCTGCTGTACCTTTTCCTAGAATAGTCTTCCTATAACGATACTCTGATCCAATATCAGAACGAGCAGAGATTCCAGCATATTCCTCTAGCATATACTCTCCGACTTTACAGGCATAATAAGCAGTACCACATCCCACCAAGACGATATTCTCAACCCCTCTAAGCTTTTCCTGAATAGAATCTAATCCTCCAAGCTTAGCATTTGCCTGATTATGATTAATTCTTCCCCTGATAGCATCCTCAATAACATCAGGCTCTTCCATTATCTCTTTAAGCATAAAATGGTCATAACCTCCTTTTTCAGCCTGCTCTAAGTCCCACTCAATTGTCTCTATCTGCTTGTCTTGAACAGTAAAATGATTCTCTTGTTCCATCCTTGTAATCTTGAAATTATCCTTGGTCAACACAGCTACTTCATGATCATCAAGATGGATTATCTGCCTTGTTCTAGTAATAATAGCAGAAGGATCAGAAGCTATAATAAACTCGTCTCCATTAATTCCAATCAAAAGAGGCGAAGACATTCTAGCAGCCACTATCTTATCAGGGTCTTTAGTAGAAATAACGGCGATACCGTAAGTACCTCTGACTTCCCTTACTGCCTTAATAACAGCTTCTTCAAGATTGTCAGTAAAGTACTTATCAATAAGATGAGCTAATACTTCGGTATCGGTTTCAGAAACAAAATGGTAACCCTCGGCAATCAAGGATTCTTTAATCTCCTTATAATTCTCAATAATACCATTATGGACGACAAAAATGCTCTTATCGCTATTAAAATGAGGGTGAGCATTTTCCTTAGTTACCAATCCTGTTGTTGCCCATCTAGTATGAGCAATACCAACATTACCGATAGATTCTGACTCTCTAATATGGCATTGATCAGATATCTTCCCTATCTCCTTACAGAAGAAATCAACCTTATTACCATCAAGGACACTAAATCCGAACGAATCGTATCCTCTGTATTCTAACCTCTCCAACCCAGAGAAAAGAATAGGCAAGGCATGATTCTTACCTATATACCCAACAATACCGCACATATATTCTTAATTATTAATTAATAATCAAATAACAATATTAATCAGCTTACCCTTGACTAAGATAACATTCTTTATTTCCTGACCTTCGGTCCATTTTTTAATAACCTGGTTGCTTCTAACAATTCCGTCAACAATATCCTCGGTCACTTCTCCGTCAAACTCCATCTTATCTCTGACTTTTCCATTGATTTGAATGATTAAAATAGTCTTCGCGAGAATAACTAACTCCTCATGATAAACTGGCCATTGAGCTCTAGCAACAGAACCATCTTTGTCGAGCATTTCCCATAACTCTTCACATATATGAGGAGCAAATGGAGAGAATAATCTAACGAAGATTGAAAGACAATCAGTACCTATATCTTCTTTATGGTCATAGGCAAAATTGATGTATTCCATAAAGAAAGCTACTGGAGTATTGAACTTCATCCTCTCGAGGTCATCGGTAGTTTTCTTAATTAATTTGTGAGTCTCGGAAACCATTTCTTCTGAACTAGTACTCTTATCAACAGAAAGCACTAAATCCCAAACACGAGTAATGAACCGATTAACACCTTTAACACCTTGCTCGTTCCAGCCAATGGCTTGATCAAAAGGCCCCATAAACATCTCATAAACCCTGAGGGTATCGGCTCCAAATTCCTCAATTACTGAATCAGGCGAAATAACATTACCCTTAGACTTAGACATCTTCTGACCGTCATGAGCTAGAACTAGTCCGATATTCCTAAGTTTCTGAAAGGGTTCTTTTGTTGAAACTACTCCTATATCAAATAAGAACTTGTGCCAGAATCTGGAATATAGAAGATGCAAAACAGCATGCTCTGCTCCTCCGACATACAGGTCAACAGGCATCCATCTCTTCTCCTTTTCCGGATCTACCAAAGCTTGGTCATTCATATTATCGAGATATCTGAGATAATACCAACAACTTCCTGCCCACTGAGGCATAGTATTAGTCTCTCTTTTAGCATCTAGTCCACACTTAGGACATTTGACATTAACCCAGTCTTCAATAGCAGCTAAAGGGGATTCCCCTGTACCGGTTGGTTCATATTTTTCGACGTGAGGCAAGGTTAAGGGAAGATCTTTAGTCTCTAGAGGAACTATTCCACATGCAGGACAATGTATAATAGGAATCGGCTCTCCCCAATACCTCTGACGGGAAAATGGCCAATCGTGGAGCTTGTAATTAACCTTCTCTCTTGCAAAACCTTCCTCCTTAAGACTCTCCCCAATGGATTTTCTAGCGCTTTCAGAATCCATCTCTGAATAAATATCAGAATTAACAAGAAAACCATCTTCAACAAAAGCTTGGCTATCAATATCCGAAGAACCATCTCCTGGTCTTATTACCTCAATAATAGGAAGATCGTATTTCTTGGCAAAATCATAATCTCTTTCGTCATGAGCAGGTACAGCCATAACGCTACCAGTACCATAACTGGCTAAGACGTAGTCAGCTATAAAAACGGAGACCTCTCTTCCATTAATAGGATTTATAGCTTTAATTCCTCTTAATTCAACTCCTGTCTTATCTTTAACTTCGCTAATCCTCTCTAAATCACTCTTACTTCTAGCTTTATCAATATATGAAGAAACTTCATCCATATTATCTATCTGATTTTCTAGATCTTTAATCAGCTGGCTTTCTGGAGCAAGAACTACATAAGTGCATCCGAATAAAGTATCTATTCTGGTAGTAAAGACAGTAACTTTCTTTCCTGAGTTCTTGATTTCAAAATCTACTTCCCATCCCTCGCTTCTGCCAATCCAGTTCTTCTGCATTTCCTTAATCTTCTCGGGCCAATCAAGTCCCTCAAGATCCTCAAGAAGTCTATCAGCATAAGCAGTAATTTTCAGTATCCATTGTTCTATATCCTTTTTAGTAGTTTCAGCACCACATCTCTCGCACTTACCATCTACGACCTCTTCATTAGCTAACCCAGTCTTACAAGATGGACACCAGTTAATCGGCAACATCTTCTTATATGCCAACCCCTTTTCATAAAGCTTGAGGAATATCCATTGAGTCCATTTATAATAATCAGGGTCAGTAGTATTGATTTCTCTATCCCAATCATAGCTTAATCCAGCTATTTGCATCTGCTTCTTAATATTATCAATATTCTTGTTAGTGGTGATTTCGGGATGAATACCCGTCTTAATGGCAAAGTTTTCTGCTGGCAAGCCAAAAGCATCCCATCCAATTGGATGAAGCACATCAAAACCCTGCATCCTTTTTAACCTTGATACGATATCAGTAGCAACATAACCTTTAAAATGTCCTACATGAAGCCCTACCCCCGAAGGATAAGGAAACATGTCTAATACATAATACTTATGCTTATCAGAAAAATCTTCTACATGGTCGATTCTATCATCGGCCCACTTCTTTTGCCATTTCGGCTCAATCTCTTTTGGATTATATTTCATTGTTATATATTAAATAATTAAGAATGCTAGGAATCCGAATACAACTGATCCAGCTACTACTGACCAAAACCAGAAATCATCTTCATAAGTAGCCAAAGTAGCTGATTCGATAATCGGCCTGGCAAAAAGGAAGAAGGAATACAAAGAATAGCCGACAGCTATTCCAAAAGCCAGCTTCCTTAATAAGTATATGAAAAAAATACCTATATCCATACAATTACAAGTTATCACAATCAAGAGAAAATTGAAAGTATAGCAATAAAAAGCTGGTTATTAGAAACCAGCATGTTTTTCAGTCGAGTTGATAATCTTATCAAGCTCGCCGTTATTCTTATACAATTCAATGAAGTTGTTAATGAGAGGCAATACCTCTACATATTTTGACTTCTTCGACATCAGCATATGGAATGGCTGACTACCGACTACGGCTACCTCCTTGACATTTTTAAATCTGTCTGAAGATATTGTCTTTTGTCCTGAATAAGAAGAATACAGTAAAAGGTCTGACTCTCCTGACTGAAGAGAAATAAGAGCGTCTTCAATCGTGGCGTACTCATTGACCGTTAGAAGCCCATCCTTTGAAAAGACGGATAAAAACTCATCCATATCTTTACCGTAACTATCTCCTCGAGTAACAGCAATCTTATGACCAGCGAGATCATAATGATTCTTATAAGCGAAACTCTTAATTGAGAAGAGTCCAATCGGATCTTCGAAATACGGTTCAGAATAAAAGAAACTTTCTTTACGATCTTCGGTGGCGTATGCTGCAACAATAAGGTCTACAGAACCCTTCTTACCTAATTCCTGGACATCTTGCCAAGAACCAGCATACTTACAGGTGCTATTCAGTCCAATATCATCCATAATCATGGTTGCCAGATTTGGACCTATACCAACAATATTGTCCCCTTCCCGATACATGACAGGACTCCAGTCAGGATGCCCTGACATAACTACTTCTGCACTGACGCTTCCAGCTAATAAAGCCAGGAATACCAATACCAAAATACTCTTCATTTTATACCTCTAAAGAACTTCCCAATAATGATGGGTAACTAAATGATTATACTTTTTCCTCGTTTTTGTCAACAAAAAACAGGGGCTTTACCCCCTGTTGGAATATTATCTTGTTGGAGCAGGTGCAGGAGCAGGTGGAGTAGGAGCTGGAACATCTTCTCCTGTCTCAGCTGGTGCTGACTCTACTGGCTTTGGTTCAGTATCAATAACCTGCTTCTCGATTCCCTTAATCTTCAACTGATTGACGATTGTGTCAACGTCAATATTCTGAAGCTTAGTTTGAATATCCTTGATTGATTTCTCAATCATTCCAAACCTGGTCTCGTAAGCGCTTGCCTGGGCGAATACAGCATAACTAACACCCAGAGCGATCAATATTACTAAAACGTATTCTACAATCTTAGAATTATTCTCGTTCATTTGTTTTTTTGTTTTATTTATTATTATATTTTATATTATATATCAAAAATAAAAATATGCAAATCCTTTTTTACTGTCGACCGAAAAATGACATAAAAAGCGATTAGCCTATTCTTATTAATCCGTTTGCAGGATAATTATACTACATATCATAAATTAAGACAATATTTATACCCCCTTTATCTGCCAATTAGAAATCCAGCTATCGACTGAGAGAGTGAAGCAATCCATCCAGTCCCAGGAAATATAAAGAGAACAAATAAAAGAATAAAAACTCCATTCTGAGCCATGAAAGATTTAAACTGATGAGCTGATTCTGGAAGGAGGTTAAATAAGACATGTGAGCCATCCAAAGGATAAACTGGTAAAAGATTAAAAATAGCCAAGAATATATTCATAAAAGCAATGAGAAAAAAGATTGGTTCCATGCCGGGAAACAATGAGAATCTTATAAATAAACAGAATATTACCGCTAAAGCTATATTAACGGCTGGTCCTGCAATAGCTACCTTTAATTCTCCCCAGTAGTCTCTCAGGTTACTGAAATTGACTGGAACAGGTTTAGCCCACCCAAAAAGAAAAGGAGCATTAGTAAGCATAAGCATACCAGGTACAACAATGGATCCAATTGGATCGATGTGGGAAATCGGATTAAGACTAAGTCTTCCAGCGTCCTGAGCAGTATCGTCACCCAACGAATAAGCCATACTACCATGAGCAACCTCATGAATTACAACTGAAAACAATAATACTAATAATGAGATAATATATTCTACTTCCATATTTATACCCTTCTTATAGCATATAATTTCCATAAAATGAAGTGGGTAGTCAAGAGGGGTTGAAATTATCAGATTTTCTGCTAATATCCTATGTATATGGAAAAAGAATGTACAATTTGTGGCAAATCATCCTTTATGGGAAGGCAGTATAAGAAGCTTATCTCTCGATACAACCCCAGCCCAAAGAAGAGGAAATATCCTAACCTGCAATGGGTTACTGTTCCTGCAGATACAGACAGGAAGAAATATGTTGATTTTGCCGGTAAAAGAATAATAGCTTGCGCAAAGTGTATCAAGGCCTTATCAAAAAAGGCTTAATTACTGTTAGTCGTTAGCCCTTACGGGCTGTAGTATAACGGAATTATTTGCGCATGGGGTGCGTAAGACCTGGGTTCAATTCCCAGCAGCCCGACAAAAAAAAGGCACTTCGTAATGGAAGTGTCTTTGATTGTACAAAAAAAGAGGTTAATACCTCTCAAACGGAGCTTTTACATACTCATGCCCGCATTTCGTGCGTTGACATTTATATATTTGCCCCATCTTAATTTTAGGCTCATCTCGGAAAAAGTACGGTAATTAATTAGTCTTCTTGCCTTGGCAGGCTTCTAGGATTTTAAGTTTGAAGTATTCAACATCACGGAAACCGTAAGCTCGACGTTTCAAAACTTTGATCTTGTTATTCGTTCCTTCAAGCTTGCCATTGCTGATTGGTTGCTTACAATGATTCAATATTCCGTATTCGTGTCGTCTAAGTAGCTTAATGAATGATCTAATTCCCCTGATGTCTGATTCTTCAGCTAAGTCAATCCATTCATCAATTGCCCGCTTAGCACAGCCAACACTTTTGTAATTCCAGATTGTTGCTAGTTTTTCTTTCAATATGTAAGCAGTAGCAAGATGTTCGTTAAGCTCTAATAGTTGTTTTAATTCTTGCTTAGCCTCTGGTTTTAAATTAGCCTTATTCCTGAGTAGTAGCCATTTAGTGCCCTTCAAAATATCTCTACCTTCTGGTGTATCAGCTTTGTGATGTTCCGATGTCCTTAGCTTGGTAATCACTTCGCCAAACTTCTTGACTACATGGAATTTATCAAAAACAATCATTGCCTCAGGACAATGGTTTTTAGCGGCTGAGATGTAGGCTGGCCACATATCAATAGAGATGGCTGTAATAGCGTTTTTCTGCTCATTAGTCAATGTATCATAGAACTTATCAATATCCTCCTCTTTTCGCCCTTCGCCTACCCAAATGACACGTCCCGTATCTAAGTCCATGACTATTGATAAATAGTCATGCCCTTTTTTGTTAGCAATTTCATCCATGGCTATATGCTTTAGATTACCATAGTCTAAGTTCTTGAACTTGGCTTCTAGATACTTCTTATCGATATTCTTAACTGTTTCCCAGGACATGGAGAACTTATCTGCAACATCTTTAATAGTAGACATATTAACTAGTTTAAATATATATGTTTCTAATCTTACTGTAAGTCTAGAACATCTATCAATAAAATCAAGTCTTTCTCGAACACATCCACAAGCTTTACACTTGACCATGAATAATTCACAACAGAGGTATGAGTCATACTCAGCTATAGGTAAGTCACGGACAACTTTAGTCAGACGTCTTTCGCGTGGGGCAGGTGAGTTACAGACAGAACAATAGCTTATAGTAAACCGTAAGTCACGTTTTAGGTGGGTAGTTATTTCTTTCTTTTTATCGTCTAATTCAGTAAAGTCAACGACCATTCCTCTTAAACCTAAAACTTCTTGAATAGGGAAATTAGTAAATTTCTGAGACATAAAATCGTTTGATTAATAATTAATAATAGATTATACTATAATCATACGATATTTGCCTGTATTTACAAACATAATTAATCAATCTTGGTTAAGAGTTACGTACTTTTTCCGAGATGAGCCTAATTTTAGGGTGGATATTACAGAAATAAATTGATTTCTGCATCCTGCCACCACACTTATGACAGACTACCCAAGGATGACCTTCTGGTCTCGGAATGAATAAATCACAACGAAGACATTTCCATCCTTTAAGTATTTCTCTGGACTCTCCTTGAAATCCATTGAAGTAATCATTGTCTACTTCATAGATGGGCTCAAGGTTTTCATGAGGACAGTTGCATTGAAAGCACTCTAAATCCTCTCGATTTGCATCTTCCAAAAATGAGATATCCCCCTCTTCCTTACCTCGCTCAATCTTCTTGATTAAGCGACTCCTTTTCCTTATCCTCCTCAACTCTGAAGAAAATATTTTTGCAATAAGACTTGGCATAATTATCACCAACTTACTACTTATACTATGAACTTATTTCCAAAAATGTCAATAAAAAGAGGGCCTTGCTTTTGCAATGCCCATATTTATTCTTCATCAAGTGACTGTTATCTTGATGAAGTTTGATCCGTTCCCTTCTTCGGAATCTACTGCAATAAGGTTGCAGATGACCACTGTTCCAGGATTATTTGGAGCAGTGAACACTATATTTTTGCTATTGATATTGCTAATAGACCCTTGGGTACAGTACCAGACATACCTCAGAGGAAGCCCTTTGGGAGATGTCACGGTAGGATTGATTGAAATAGTTCCTCCTGCTCGTACGGAAGCCGTACTCGGCATAGTTATTACAGGCTCTGTGCCTGAATTGACCGGCATAACGGTCACTTGGAGAGAATCAGAACTGATTCCACCTTTACCGTCAGTAACCGTAACCATTACCACCATCCTTCTTGGAGTATTAATAAAGGTAGGTGTAGTAACCGTGGTACTAGTGCCTGATGGATTCGAAAGAGCTCCTTCTGTTGCGTACCAGCTATAGGAGAGTCTATCTCCATCAGGGTCACTTGCACTAACACTAACCCTGATTAAATCTCCTGAATTCACTGTTGCCGTACCCGATATTGTCACGGTGGGATTCCTATTCTGCCCTGGAATCGGTCCACTACCTGGTATAACTGTGACATATACCCTATCCGTACCCATAGCACCTCTACTATCCCTAACTGAACAGGTAATAGAAAGAGTAGTAGCACTCCTAACCTGAGGAGCAGTATAGGTCGGAGAAAATGAATTCCGACTACTTAAATATCCGGCTGTAGCATACCATGTCGGATACATACGATCACCGTCAGGGTCATAAGCGTTAACATGCAGAGTAACCCTCTGTCCAGAGTAGATAGTAAAGTCATCTCCAATATCAACTACTGGAGGCCTATTATAGCACGACGCACATGATGCACCAACAGCCTCATGACTAACCAGTCCGTTACCTGGACTAACCGGCATTTCATTATGCACGACTTCAGGCACAGGACTTTTGACGGTTCCATGACTAATAGCTGAAACTGAGGCACTCTGTCCTCCAGACACCTGTACTCCTGGTGGAGTGATTTGAGCAATCTGACCAACTGGTCCGATGCTTGCCGATACCATTCCTATCAATAAAAATACTGACAGGAGCAAAATAAACACTTTCTTCATTCTTCTCACCTCTCAATGATCACTGCCCCTATCATAAGGAAGCATTAATATGTATTATGCTATATTTTCTGGATATGTCAATATAACTGTGGATAAAAAAATAAGCAGTTGCTTATTTCTCCTTCTTCTCCTTACCAGAATCACCATTCTTATCGCCTTTGAATTCGATTGGAAAATTGTCTCCACTGATAATATCTTCTGGTTCAAACATCATCCCGGCATAATCAAATGCCATTCTGATTGTTGGCTCTAACATGAACAATGAGGAAGGAATAGGTTCCCCTTGATAACCTGCCCAAATTAATTCTCGGCTACAGGTAATTAATTCATCTCCCTTGTCTACTGTCAGTTTAACAAAAGAAAAGGATTCATCTGCGTCAAATATAGCTTGAATAGTACCCCCTCTAGAATAATAGAGGGCAATCAAGGATGGATGATCCTTGAAAACATGGAAGGGTCCTAATCTTTCTCCATTAACTCCGAACGACAACCAAGAAAGTTCGTCTTTCAGACAATCATAACATTCTATGAAGAAATCCATATCCTGATCTGTCAGGATTTCTGGAATAGCTATAGCAATCTCATCATGAGGAGGAACGTCTTGAAAATCAATGAGTTCGAATATTGTGCCCCCTAAAACCATTCGAGCAGTGCGACCAGTTTCATTTATGAATTTCTTGGTCATTAAATGATCTTCTCTTGGAATACCAGCAAACAATTTCATGATAACCAATCCTTTGAATTTACTAGCCCAAGCATATATGCTAAAGGCAAAAGATTCAACATTGACAATATTAATAATATATTTTATTATATTAACCGAGGTAAAGATGAAAACCATTACCGTAAGAGTATGTCAAGATCAGAAGTTCCTTGACTCCTTCTGGAACTTTGACATAAAAACAGAGCTTATTGAAGCATTGCGTAGCTTCATGAGGCAATTCCCTGGAATCGATTTCAAAATGTCGGAAATCAAGGCATGGAAATCTCCAGGAGTTGATGACTTATCTCTATACCCCCTATCCATCATCAAGCAGATAGAAGGGCCGGATATTGTCAATGAACTAGTCAGAGGACATCTAAGGAGCGGAATAAGCAACTCCGAGAGATTGAAATACCTGACCGAAGAAATGGAAAACATAATGGCAGAAATCAAGGCAGGAGAAAATGCTCTGGAATATCTGCTGGGATTCTTCGCAGGAAGATTCGAAGGTGATATCAAATACGCCTTTTCCGAATCACTCAAAAGAAATCTCCCTCCACAAGAAGATTGTATATCAATCGGCTTCACTGGGAAGATTTTCAGGTTTACGCATGCTGAAGCACAAAAAGGGTCATTGGGTTGGAGCTATATCAACTCAATAAACACCGAACGTCCTTTAGTAATTATTGGGACCTGGATGAATAACAATGCGTCACCTAAAAATGTAATCCTTCATGAGCTAGGGCACGTATTTGGGGCAAGTCACTCGAATGAAAAAGGTTCGGTGATGTTCGAAGAAACTTCTGAAAACATGTCAGACATCTTTGACAAAAAGAATGTCGCATTAATCAGAAAAAAAATAATGGAGCTATAATAAGCTCCACTTTTTATTATCAGAGAGTAATACGAAGTAACTCTAATAAAGCTGAAGAAACTATTAGGAATAAGATTGAGAAGATTGGAATAAAGAGAAGCTTCATTCTATCTCTTGGGTAAAATGACCAAGTAGAATAACCAAAGCGCTTTAACTCAACTAAACTTTCGCGATCACATGGACTTTTTTTACGAAGAAAAAGAATTGCGAGTAACATCAAGATAACGATAGAATTCAGAACTAAAACAATAATCCCAGCTGACCCCCACCTAAACCCTAGATTAATAGTAAATAAGAAGCTAAAAACACAGAGAGGAATAAATATCAAGAATAAAATAGCAGATAGTCTCCTTTTCCATAAATACCCCTTACTTTTCATATCTGATAGTATTGGCTCAAGCTCGATGGGATCATTCTTGGTCCTAATTGCTAAAACTGCTGTTATTAATCCAACAATTGAAAGAGAATTAAAAAGACTGATTAATATAATTCCAAGAGGACGCCTTCTTAAATCCTTGAATAATGTCATTCCTGCGATAAGGCCAGCTATAACTGAAGATAAAAGGAAAATAATGATTCCTGCTTCTACCGTATGTTTAACGATAAAGGAAGGGTAATATGCCTCAATAGGAGCTTTTGTTTCCATCCATAAATCGTTAGTAAAATATTGCGACGGAGCGTTGATGATTATCTTAGTGTACTCAACACCCTCCACCTCCTGCCTTTTAGAAAGATTTGAATATCTATACCCCAACACGTTATCAAACATATTAACATGATTCACATAATAACTAACATCAGTAAAAGGCTTAATATCCTTAAACACCTTAGGCGATACATGTCCAGATACATAAATAGTTAACGGTACTACCTCGTCGCCATAGACACTAGTTGGAATCAATGGGAAGTATATATCTTTGGTAGGAAAAGTAACTGATAAACCCCTCTGCTGATGACCTAATGATTTATTAATTAAAGATTCTAACTCGGTATTATCGACCCCAATCACTGAGGGGTAATTTTTCACCTTCAAAAGTAAATCTTTCAAAACTGAGGCACCCTCAGGAGACTGTAAATAAGATAACAAATCATCTGAAGCTCCAAACTCAGGATAATCTTTCTTTAATGCTTCTACCAAAGCAAAGAATCTTGGGTAATCGGCCTTAGAATAATAGGTAGGAAATCCCATCATAACTATCCCAAGAAGAGAATCGTCTTGAGATGTATCAATCCAAGAGACTACGAAAGAATAGTCTTTTCCTATATACTGTTCAAGCACTGGAACAGAGCCAGGTTCAATTGACATACCCTTACTTTTAAGATAGTCATAAAGACTACTAGATGTCTTGGCGGTAATCACTTCTGAAACTATGCCATCCCTCTCTATGTGGTCATAAACAACAACATCTATACTACTTTCATTTATATTACTCTCACCAAATCCACCTCCCAAGGAATCTAAAGATGAATGATTCCTATTAGAAAAATTTACTTTTGAGATAATAGGATATATTTGACTATAGGAATAAAACTTCTTATATATACCAAGATATGATTTAGCTTTCTTCGAAACTTCTTCTCCCGATAGAGTCGGAACACTATCAACTATACTAATCTTCATATTTTCTGGCTTAGATGGAATAGGAAAAAGCCAGACCATACCCTTACTACTAACTTCGTCGAACCCCACACTTATGATCATTTCCTGTTTACCTCCAGTATGTTTTATGAAAGCATATTGATTAGTTTCGACTCCGTAATCCCATCGATCAGAATATGGATCAGGAAACACAACCATGCCATCAGCAAGAGCAGAACTGGTCACGCAAAAGAATGACAATACGAAACATATTAAAGTTGAAAATACAATTGATGCTTTCATGAAGTAATCTATTATAATAATAATTATCTTTAATTATATTATACTACAGCACCTAAGATAATACAAAAAAACAAGGATATCTCCTTGTCTTTTGATATATAATGAGCGGGAAACGGGACTCGAACCCGCGATCTTCTGCTTGGGAAGCAGACGCTCTACCAACTGAGCTACTCCCGCAATACATGGTAAATGATAATACAAAAATAATAAATACTCAAGAGGAAAAATAAAAGCCTTATGGCTTAAAATAGAGATCCGATGTACCTAGGTGGGTACCGATTCCAATTGCCACGGCAGTTGGAAAAGTTTGGCTCCCTATAAAAAGGTGTTCGGAAATTTTTAACCATAAGGCCATTCTTTTTATAGCATAGAATAATGGAATTGTTAATACACCATTCCACCTAACGACTGTTCGTTATTCTGTCCAAAACTCTTTACCGTTGGAGTAAATAATAATATCCCCATCATGATCATTACGTAAAACCTTTGCTCCCCCTTTTTCAAGACGCCCGATAACTCCTTCATCTGGATGACCATAATTATTATTACCAACCTGAATGACAGCTAAATCAGGATTGACTGCTGAAATGAAGTCATTAGAAGTAGCTGTCTTAGATCCATGATGAGCAACCTTAAGGATATCTGACTGGATATCTTTCCCAATAATATCATTCTCTTGAGCAAAGGCTATATCTCCAGTAAAGAGAAAGCAGTTACTATGATAACAAAGACGAGTAACTAAGGAATATGCATTGGGATCAACCTTCTTACCCTCTCCTGGAATTATCTCAGGCCAAAGAATATCCATAGAAACTTTACCAGCCACGATTCTATCTCCTGCCTTCAAAAGATTAACTTCACACCCTTCAGATATCTCCTGCTCAAGCATCCTTTTCCAATTACTATCTTTTTGAGAATCACCTCCTGGAATCCCATTCCAGACAACTGCATTAACATCGTATCTCTCTAGCACACCTAGTAAACCATTAAGGTGGTCGTGATCAGAGTGAGTTAATAAAACAAGATCAATACGTTTATCCCAGAACGGAATGACTTCTGAAACCTTCTCTGCTATAAGTCCATAACCAGGTCCTCCATCAATAACGATTCGGTACCCTTCTGGAGTCCTAATAAATACCCCATCCCCCTGCCCTATATTAAAAAAGACGACCTTTAAGAGGTCATCTTTTTGTAACTCTGAGACAATTAACAAGCTAAAGGTATTAAGACATATAAGGATTACTAATATGCAATATACCTCCTTTCTCATCCCTCCTTACTAATATCATTGAGGCTATCTACGAGCTTGTTGCAATCAATACCATATCTCTCACAGATGGTACCTAAGTCCAATTCTGCCATCTCATACTTGGCATAAGGACAAGAGAGGCAAGGGACATCGTACTCGAACAAGATCTCTTCAGCTCCTTTGATTTCTAGAACCTTATCTAATTTTGTTTCCTTTGTTATTTCCATATTTTTCCATTATACTCAAAAAATATTTTCTGTCCAATCAAAAAGGCTCTTTTGAGAGCCTCTTCCTTAAACCGCTGTACCTTCGTCTACTTCTATAATAGCGCCATAAGGGCATAAATCAGCTCCTCCGCATTCTTCTACCTCCTGACTGGAAATTACCTCGGCTTTACCGTCTCCCCCCATTCCCATGCCTTGTGGGCAAGCAAGGTTACAACTACCACATCCGATACATTTATCTTTCTCTACTGTATAATCCTTCATATGTTATTAATTTAACTTATTATGTCTAAATATTACCTTAAAATATGTTATAGGGCAAGGTTAAATAATTAGTAGAATGATAAATAGTAGAATAAAGTTATATAGGCTCTAGACTAGCAGACAAAATTATGGCCTTATACAATCAGATTATTATGAAAATAGTACAATTCATGATTGGCTCTTCGCTATCTATAGTGGATAGCCCCACAGATAGCAGGTAGCTCAAACTGCAACTTCGAGCAGCTGAGGTATATCATGGTAATGAAGTTGTCTGAATTCTTGTATCCTCTAGCCCTACGTTTAATAGTCTGAATTACACTATTAATTCCTTCTGATGGCCCATTTGATATCCTAGAGTTGAAGAATGCCATTATACCATCCCAATGATTCTTAATAGTCTTAGCTATTTTAATCATTTGCTCTATCTTTGAATGAGTAACCCAGAAATACCATTTTTTGAGAGCTG
>Ga0302238_1001055_pt1 | contig 24038 bp, 22 predicted proteins | sample AAG_UR_Asn_MG_FD_193527 | JGI IMG/M metagenome (GOLD analysis project Ga0302238, IMG submission 193527) | Enriched activated sludge microbial communities from anaerobic digester in WTTP, New Holstein, Wisconsin, United States - AAG_UR_Asn | ecosystem: Engineered > Bioreactor > Anaerobic >... | reverse complement strand
ACGCGGCCGGTGCACAGCCAGAGGTCGAATTCCTTGTCCGGCATCTCGGGCGGATCCTGGTAGGGCAGCGCGAAGATCACCGCCTTGTTGTCCTTGTGCCCATAGAACTTGACGCCCTCGCCGGCCTTCACGTACGGGTCGTAGCCCTCACGGAAGCGCCACAGCGTTTCCTTGCCATCGACGACCGGCCAACGCAGTCCGCGCGCCTTGTGGTACACGTCGAAGGGGGCCAGATCGTGCGCATGGCCGCGTCCGAACTGGGCGTATTCCTCGAACAACCCTTTCTGCACGTAAAAGCCAAAGGCTTCGGATTCGTCGTTGGTGTAGCCCTTGATGGCGTGTTCGTTAACTCTGGCCAGTTCGGTTTTCGGGAATTTGTTCACCACCTTGTTGGCGTAGAGGACGTCGTAAAGCGTCTTGCCCTTGTACTCCGGCTTCTTGTCGAGCAGCGCTGCCGGCCACACCTCTTCCATCTTGAAGCGCTTGGAGAACTCTATGTACTGCCACAGATCGGATCGCGACTCACCCGGCGCCTTGACCTGCTGACGCCAGAACTGCGTGCGCCGCTCGGCATTGCCGTAGGCGCCTTCCTTCTCCATCCACATCGCAGAGGGCAGAACCAGATCGGCAGCCAGCGCCGAAACGGTCGGGTAGGCATCGGAGACAACGACGAAGGTGTCCGGGTTGCGCCAGCCGGGATACATCTCCTCGTTGATGTTTGGCCCGGCCTGCATATTGTTGGTCGTCGTCGTCCAGTAGCACTTGAGCTTGCCGTCCTTCAACGCCCGGCTCTGGGCCACGGCGTGCAGGCCGATCTTGTCGTTGAGCGTGCCTTCCGGGAGCTGCCAGAGTTCCTCGGTGATCTTGCGGTGCGCGGGGTTGGTCACCACCATGTCCGCCGGCAAGCGATGGGCGAAGGTGCCGACTTCGCGCGCCGTGCCGCACGCCGAGGGCTGGCCGGTCAGCGAAAACGGTCCGTTGCCCGGTTCGGAAATCTTGCCGACCAAGAGGTGCACGTTGTAGATCATGTTGTTCACCCAGGTACCGCGGGTGTGCTGGTTGAAACCCATGGTCCAGTAGCTGACGACCTTCTTCTTCGGGTCGGCGTACAACTCGGCCAGACGCTTGAGTTTTTCCGGCTGCACGCCGGTCAGCTTGGAGACTTTCTCCAATGTGTATTCGCTGACGAATTTCTTGAATTCATCGAACGTGCTCGGCTTGGAATCGTTCGGATTGTTCTTTGGTTTTCCATCGGCTCCCGGATAGCCGTTGAACTTGGCGTCCTTTTCCAGCGCGTGCGCCGGGCGCAGCCCGTAGCCGATGTCCGTTTCGCCGACCTTGAAATTGACGTTGCGCTTGACAAACTCCTCGTTGACCTTGCTGCTCTGGATGATGTGGTTGCAGATGTAGTTGAGGATCGCCAAGTCCGTCTGCGGCCTGAAGATCATTCCGTTGTCGGACAGTTCAAAGCTGCGATGTTCGAAGGTGGAGAGTACGTGCACCTCGACATCGGTCTTGGTCAGGCGACGGTCGGTGATGCGCGTCCACAGGATCGGGTGCATCTCGGCCATGTTCGAGCCCCAGAGCACGAACGCATCCGCCTGCTCGATGTCGTCGTAGCAGCCCATCGGCTCGTCGATACCGAAGGTACGCATGAACCCGGCCACGGCCGAAGCCATGCAGTGGCGCGCATTCGGGTCGATGTTGTTGGAACGGAAACCGGCCTTGAACAGCTTGGCTGCCGCGTAGCCTTCCCAGATCGTCCATTGCCCCGAACCGAACATGCCGACCCCGGCCGGGCCGTCGGACTTGAGCGCGGCCTTCCACTTCTCGGCCATCACGTCGAAGGCCTTGTCCCAGGATATCGGCGTGAAGTCGCCCTCCTTGTCGTACTTGCCGTTCTTCATGCGCAGCAGCGGCTGCGTCAAGCGGTCCTCGCCGTACATGATCTTCGACAGGAAGTAGCCCTTGATGCAGTTCAGCCCGCGATTCACTTCCGAATCCGGATCGCCCTGCGTGGCCACGACGCGCCCGTTCTGCACGCCGACGAGCACCGCGCAACCCGTGCCGCAGAAACGGCAGACGCCCTTGTCCCAACGCACGGCAGAACTCGGCGGCGCCTTTTGCTGGGCCACGGCGGGCAGCGCGATCCCGGCACTGGCGGCCGCGGCGGCGATGGCTTGGGTCTTGATGAATTCACGACGATCTATTTTCATGGCTGAACCTCCTGGCAGGGGGAATTCCGGGGTGTCGGGATCGGGTTTGTCGAAATGGAATCATCGGTATGTTCGTAGGCCAGCGTTGCCGCCAGCACCTGCGGCACGCGATGGATGGCGATCAGCGTGTCCGACATGGCGGCACCCGGCGCGTCCTCGACCGTGACGATGAGCTTGCCATCGTCGGTCATGTGATGGCATTCGACGCCGGGCATCGCGCGCAACTCGGCCTCGGCTTCGGCACGGGTCTCGGGACGGATACGCAGTACCAGACTGGCAATGTTCATAGCAACTCCGGGGAAAGAGAAGGTTGGGGCCGGGCCGGCGACGGGTTTTCTCGCACCACGCGCTCGATGGCACTCACCGGACAGGGCGCCAGACAGGCGCCGCACCCGTTGCAGGCGTTGGTATCGATTTCGGGGCGGGGCACGCCGCCCGCCACCAGCGGGAAGCGGATGGCACGCGTGTCACAGGCTTCGCCACATACGCGGCACTCCACACGTTGATGTGCGAGACAGCCTTCGCCGATGCGGATGGTGAATTGCCAGGGTTCCTGCCCGGTATCCGTCGCAATCGCGCCAGTCTTGCAGACTTTCGTGCACTCCCCACAGAACGTGCAGGCAGCCACGCCGAAGTCAGCCACAGGAAAGCCACCGCTACCCCGCTTGAGCAAACCTGTCGGGCACACCTTGATGCAGTCGTCGCAACGGCTGCAGGCGTCAACGAAACGTGCTTCCTGAACGCTCCAGGGCGGCCGGAAGGGCGCAACGCGCGGCAGGCGACTACCGAAAAAGCGGCGACGGGACAGATCCATGATTCACGAGAACACACGATGATCAGGCAATCTACCTGTCAGGATAGGTCGAAACCTTGATCTATGCTAAGAAAACCCGTGTTCGTCCAAGACAACACCGTTGTTGCTTACGGGAAAGCACGTGTTACATTGATTCGCTACTCGCCAACACCGAGGCTTGCAATGCAACCCGCTTCAGCCGCCTCATACCGCTCAAGGCATCCGCATGATCGAATCCATCCTTCTGACTACCGTTCGAATCTCCACCCTTCAAGGAGGACGGCGCCTGACCAACGCCAGCGGTTTTTTCTTTCAACGGGATGAACGCCTGTTCCTGGTCACGAGCCGCCATGTCGTTTTCGACAAGGAAAGCCGGCACGAGCCCGACCAGTTAGAGATCGAACTGCATGCCTGCGCCGAGGATTTCGGCAAGTCGACCGGTTTCTCCATTCCGCTCTACCGCAACGGCCTGAGCCTGTGGCGCGAAGCACACGACTCGGCGGGCCCCGTGGATGTCGCAATCATCGAAATCGAGCGCCGAGCACTTCCCCCGAGCGCGGTTTATTGCGCATTCACCCCGCAACATTTGCCGGAATCCTTCGAACGCATCGAAGTGGGAACATCGCTCCTGGTGGTCGGCTTCCCGCTCGGATTCCACGACACCCTGCACCACTTGCCGGTCGTGCGTCAGGCAGTGATCGCTTCATCGTTCGGTCTGCGCTTCCAGGGTCAGGGATATTTCCTCACCGACGCGCGCACCCACCGCGGCACCAGCGGCGCCCCGGTGGTCATGCGCCACTCCAACGGGAACGGAAGCTTGGGCGAGTTGCCTTGGATATTGCTCGGTGTCCATTCAGCCAGGCTCGACGTCGGCTCCCGCGACCAGAAAGTTGACGAGGCGCTGGGGTTAAACTGCGCCTGGTACGCCGACATCCTGATGACCCTCAGCGGGTAACGCAGGAGCCGAGGGTCAGTACCCCAGCGCTGCCCCCGCAGGCCGGCGCGGGTCGTTGGCGCCGTAGATGAAGCCGGCACGCACCTTGCCGGAGACCGCGCTGTCGTTGCCGGAACTGGCCGATGCCACGCCGGCGGCGCCGGGCAGGCCATAGAGGATCACCTCGGCAGCCCCCCAAGGACTCTGCTCGGTCATCTTGTAACCCATATCCTTAAGGTTCTTCAACGTGTCGGCCGAGAGGCCGCGCGTTTCGTAGAACACCTCGTCGGGCAGCCACTGGTGGTGGATGCGCGGGGCATCGACCGCTTCCTGCGGGCCCATGCCGTGGTCGATGACATTGAGCGCGGTCTGCAGCGTGATGCTGATGATGCGCGAACCCCCCGGCGAACCGAGCACCATGAAGGTCTTACCATCCTTGGTAATCAGTGTTGGCGACATCGACGAGAGCGGCTGCTTCTTCGGCGCGACGGCGTTCGTCGCACCCTGCACCAGTCCGTAAAGATTCTTGGTGCCCGGCTTGATAGTGAAGTCGTCCATCTCGTTGTTGAGAAAAAAGCCGGTTCCCGGCGCGATGACCGCGGCGCCGAAGCGGCCGTTGATGGTGTAGGTCGTCGACACCGCATTACCGCCCTTATCCACAATTGAATAGTGCGTGGTCTCGGCAGACTCGTGAGGCGTCTTTCCTGGCTGCACTTCGGACGACGGTGTCGCCTTGCCGGTGATCTTCTCTCGAATGGCCGCGGCGTACTCCTTGGAGAGCAGTCGGTCGAGCGGGTTGTCCACAAAGGCCGGATCACCGAGGAACGTATTGCGGTCCATGAAGGCGTGGCGCATGGCCTCGGCCATCACATGGACCGTCGCTGCCGAGTTGAAACCCATGCCTCTCAGGTCATAGCCTTCCAACGTGTTGAGGATCTGGCACATCGTCGTGCCGCCGGAACTCGGCGGCGGCGCAGAAAGAAAGACGTAGCCCCGGTAGTCGCAGGTCACCGGCTGGCTCTCGCTGATCGTGTAGTCGGCGAAATCGGCAGCGGTCAGGATGCCGCCGCCCATCTTGGCCGCGGCTTCGACGGCCTGCGGGATCTTACCCTTGTAGAATGCGTCCGGGCCGCGCTTGGCGATCGCCTCCAACGTTTTCGCCAGATCCTTCTGTACCAGCCGGTCGCCCGGCTGAAGCGGCGTGCCGTCCTTGCGCAGGAAGATGCGCGCGGATTCGGGATCCTTTCTGATCAGTTCGACGGTGGTGTCGAGGATGTCGGTATCGCCGCGATTGAGGATGAAACCCTCGCGCGCCAGCTTGATCGCCGGCGCCATTACTTTCGCGCGTGTGAGCTTGCCGTACTTCTGCAGTGCCGTATCGAGTCCGAGCACCGTGCCGGGAACGCCGACGGCGAGGTAGCCGAACAGACTGGCGTTCTTGAGGACATTGCCGGCCGAGTCGAGGTACATGTTGGCGGACGCCGCCGCTGGCGCCCTCTCGCGGAAGTTGAGGAATACGTCGCGCCCATCGGCCAGGTGGATCGTCATGAACCCACCTCCGCCAATGTTGCCGCAGCACGGATTTACCACCGCCTGCGCATACCCCACGGCAACGGCTGCGTCGACGGCATTTCCGCCCATTTTGAGAATATCCACGCCCACCTTCGACGCCAGATGCTGCGACGTGACGACCATGCCGTTTTTGGCCTCAACAGCCGGAAGCGAGGCTGCCTCCAGATTGCCGGAACAGAAATGGGACAGCACGAAAACAAGCACCACTAACGCAAGAAAGCGAACAGTTTGACTAAGGCTCATGCCATGCTCCTTGAGGATATTCACCGAATGCGCTTTCGATGGCTCAGCGACGGCGCAATAAAAAAGTGCATTCCAGTGGTCTGCTCTCGCTGAAATCGAGGCGAGCACCACTATAGCGAGCCAGACGTCCGTTTTGGGCTAAATTCGCTACGCGTCGCGCGCCCCCCCAAACACCGCACAAAAATCCAGCATTCAAGTGGCCCGGTTTATTTGTTAAACTGCTGCGAGTTTTTTTCCGGTATTCGCTCATGGACAGGCAAAAGATAAAGGCATCGGCAAAGCCGCGCCACGTATTGAACAGGCTGCTGCGCCACCCTTGGGCGCTGGCTGGCGTCAGTGGTGTCGCACTGCTTGGCATGGTCACTGCCTCGGCTATTGCACCGCACGGGCAGGATGCTCCCGCGTCAATCCAGACGGTTCTTGAACAATTGGCCGCCCCCACCGTAACGCCGGTTGAATCCGGCGCGGTCGAGTTCCTGCGGGAAGAGCGCATCCTGCGATCGGACACCATTTCGAGCCTGTTGTCGCGACTCGGCATTGCGGATCCGGAAGCGATTGCTTTCCTCAACCAAAACCGCGACGCAAAGGCCATTGCCCGTCAATTGCGTCCGGGGAAGACAGTCACGGCAAAAACCGGGCCTAACGGCGAATTGTTGGCGCTGCTCTTCCCGCTCAACGGCAAGGATGCAACACTTGTGGTTGAACGCAAAAACGATGGTTTTGTCGCCAGTGAACAAGCGCTACAGATGACTGCACAAACCCATTTCAAATCCGGGGAAATCATCAGTTCTCTCTTCGGCGCAACAGACGCCGCCGGGATCCCCGATGCAATAGCGACGCAACTCGCGGAAATTTTCAGCGGCGACATTGATTTCTACCGCGATCTGCGCAAGGGCGACCGATTCACCGTCGTTTATGAGTCCATGATCCATAACGGGCAGCATGTTCGTAGCGGTCGCGTCCTGGCTGCAGAGTTCGTCAATAACAACAAGACCCACCAGGCTTACTGGTTCCAGGCAGAAGAAGGAAAGGGAGGCTACTACAGCGCAGACGGCAAGAACTTGCGCAAGGCCTTTCTTCGCTCCCCACTGGAGTTTTCCAGGGTCACCTCAGGCTTCTCGAACGCACGGCGTCATCCGGTGTTGCAGATTACCCGGGCCCACAAGGGCATCGACTATGGCGCTCCCATCGGAACGCGCGTGCGGGCGGTGGCAGATGCATCGGTCGAATTTGCCGGGCGCCAGGGAGGCTACGGCAACCTGGTCATCCTCAAACATCAGGGCGCCTATTCAACCGCGTATGGACATTTGAATGGATTCGCCCCTGGAATCCGCAAAGGCGTACGAGTAAGCCAGGGAGACACGATCGGATTCGTCGGGCAAACCGGCGTGGCCACAGGCCCACATCTGCATTACGAATTCCGCATCAATTCACAGCAGGTTAATCCAATGACGGCGTCGCTGCCGGATGCAATTCCACTGAACGCATCCTATCTTCAGCGTTTCAAGACCGCGACGGAAACACTGCGCCCACATCTTGATCTGGCGAAGCAGATCAAGACAGCGGCGCTCGTAGAATAGCGTAAAAAAACAAGGCTAAAAAAAACCGAAGGCGACACCAGTCGCCTTCGGTATTAGTGCGTTACGAACCGTCAGATCAGGCGGAAAACGATGAACCACAACCGCAAGTCGATGTGGCGTTGGGGTTCTTGATCACGAACTGCGACCCCTCAAGACCTTCCGTGTAATCAATCTCGGCCCCGACGAGATATTGATAACTCATCGGATCCACCAGAAGAGTCACGCCATTCTTCTCCATTGCCGTATCGTCATCATTGGCTTCTTCATCGAACGTGAATCCGTACTGGAAGCCCGAACACCCACCGCCAGTCACAAACACCCTCAACTTCAGTTCAGGGTTGCCTTCTTCCTCAATCAATTCCTTGACCTTGCTCGCCGCACTATCCGTAAAAACGAAGGGCATCGGCATATCGGTTGCAGTATTCATGAAACTTCCTTCCAAACACACAAATTAATGTTCGACCCCAATGCAGAGCTTACAACATCAGCTATTGGATGCCAGCTTGAGTTCGACAGTCTTGGCACTTGCCTGATGCACCAGTCTGCCTTGAATCACGGCGCCCTGCTGCATTTCGATCTGATGGTACTCGACATCCCCTGTGACACGTGCCGACGGAAGGAGTTCCAGCGAATCGCCGGCAAAAACGGGTCCAATGACGGTACCGTTGATGACCACATGCCCAACCGAGACGGCACCTTCGACGCTGGCCTTTTCGCTGATCACCAACGTCCCCTCAAGGGGATTCTGGCTGCTGATATTCCCCTTTACCTCGCCATCGACGCGCAACCCTCCGGTGAAGAATATGTTTCCCTCAACGCGGGTTCCCGTACCAATCAGGCTGTCGATGCTGTTCTGGGGAGCGCCCCCCTTCTTTTTTCCAAACATGCATTTCTCCGGCTAAAGCGTCAAGGACTGCTTGGCACGCACCACTCCGTCTTGCATCACACGGGCTTCGACACTCAGGACATTCGCCCCCACCGGGACAGAAAAGACGCCCTCAAGACGGTGGAAATGCTTGATCTCAAAACGGAAAAGATGAGATTCACTTCCTTCGAAGGGAGGGACATTGATCATAACATCTTTGCCGTCATGCCGCACTTTCACCTGTAACTGGAGATTGCCTTTCAGTTCCTTCGCCTGCCGCCCTCCATTGTTCACGACCAGCATGCGGTAGCGGTACTCCCCATCAACGCCCACAGGCTCGATTCGGAGACGGTCAATTCTTACGGGTGCGTCATCCACCGGTTCGGCTCCCGGCATCAATCCTTCGAAAAATGCCAGATCTTCGCGCAAGGCAGCATTTTCGCTCTCCAGAATCCTGATCTGGCGCGCCAACTGCATCCGCGTCGCTCTCTCGATTTGCAAACTGCTTTCACCGGTTCCGGCAAGGCTGCGAAGCTTCGTTAACTCCGCATCCAATTCCATCACGTAGTTCCGGAGTGACTGAATTTCCCCGCCGGATTCATTCGTGTGATACCCGGCAATCTGTCTTCCCGCATCATATATCCATGCAGCCGCTGCCATCGACACAGAGGCCACAGCAATGACCGACAACACTCGCCAGTACCACGCCACATGCGTGCGAATCGCCAACCGCGGCGCGTTGATGCCAAAGCGCTGGCGGAGACGCCGGAGCTTTACGGAAGCACTGGAAGTTGCCATAGACCTTCAGTCTCCGGCAAGGCGAACATGATGTTCATGTTCTGCACCGCTTGTCCCGCCGCCCCCTTGACCAGGTTATCAATTACCGACAGTACGACCAGCACATCACCACCCTGCGGTCGATGTACGGAAATACGGCACAAATTGGAAGAACGTACCGATCGCGTATCCGGATGCGATTTTTCCGGCATTACATCGACGAACGGCTCACCCGCGTAGCGTTCTTCGAAGAGCTTCTGGAAATCGCCAGGTTGCTTGATCCGCGCATATAGGGTGGCATGTATGCCACGTATCAACGGAGTCAGGTGGGGAACAAAAGTCAGACCGACAGGCTCTCCCGCCACCCTCGACAATCCTTGGCGAATTTCCGGCAGATGCCGATGTCCGGGGACGCCATACGCCTTGAAATTATCTGATGCCTCTGAAAATAACGAAGAGACCTCCGCTTTTCTTCCCGCTCCGGAAACCCCGGACTTGGCATCCGCGATCAGGCTTCCGAGTTCAATCAGTCCGGATTGAATAAGCGGTATGAACCCTAATTGCACCGCCGTTGGATAACACCCTGGGTTGGCAACTAGCCTGGCCCCGCGAATCGCCTCGCGATTCACTTCCGGCAAGCCATAAATGGCCTTCGCCACCCATTCCGGACTGGCGTGCTTCATTCCATACCATTTCTCCCATTCCGCCACATCCGTAATCCGGTAATCCGCCGCCAGGTCGATTACGCGAACCCCGGCATCAAGCAGTTCGGGGGTCTGCTGCATCGCCACCCCGTTGGGCGTGGCGAAGAAAACCACATCGCATGCTTTGAGATTCGCCTCGGCCGGGTCCTCGAACTTCAGATCGACGCGCCCCCGCAAACTCGGGAACATGCTGGCAACCGGTGTCCCTGCATCGCCGCGCGAGGTAATAACCGATAACTCAACCGACGGATGCTGCGCCAGCAGGCGCAACAGTTCCACACCTGTATACCCGGTACCACCCACGATGCCAACCTTGATCATCACATCCTCCTTGTTAGGTGCGGAATGATAGACCGCACGCCCTGAAAACACAAAGCCGCCCAGTTGGGCGGCTTTGATGAATTCGATTGCGAAAACGAATCAGCGCTTGGAGAACTGCTTGCGCCGACGGGCTTTGTGGAAACCGACCTTTTTGCGCTCGACTTCCCGGGCATCGCGAGTCACGAATCCTGCCTTCGACAGCACGGGTTTCAAAGCCGCGTCATATTCGATCAAAGCACGGGTAATTCCGTGCCGAACAGCGCCAGCCTGACCGGATTCACCGCCACCCGCCACATTAACGAGAATGTCAAAGCCCGTTGTCTGTTCGACCAACTCCAGCGGCTGACGGACAATCATTCTCCCCGTCACACGCGAGAAGAACTCATCGACCGGCTTTCCATTGACAACAATATTGCCAGAGCCGCGCTTCATGAACACCCGAGCGACAGCACTTTTGCGCCGTCCGGTTCCGTAATAGTAGTTTTCAGCCATTTCGACCTCTTAAAGTTCCAGAACTTTCGGCTGCTGAGCCGCATGCGGATGCACTTCGCCCGCATAGCACTTCATCTTCTTCAGCATGGCATAGCCCAACGGACCTTTCGGAAGCATCCCTTTGACAGCCTTCTCAAGTACACGCCCAGGAAAACGCTGCTGCATTTTCTTGAAATTTGTTTCGTAGATACCGCCGGGGAATCCCGTGTGGCGGTAGTACATTTTGTCTTCGGCCTTGTTGCCGGTCACACGGATTTTTTCCACATTGGTCACGATGACAAAGTCCCCGGTGTCCACATGCGGTGTAAATTCGGGTTTATGCTTGCCACGCAGGCGGCGGGCAATCTCGGTCGCGAGGCGGCCGAGCACCTTGTCAGTGGCGTCAACCACGAGCCACTCGCGTTTCACTTCATGCGACTTGGCGGAGAAAGTCTTCATTTCTGATGCCGTCCTTGTATGCCTGATAACGGAAAGCCGCACATTCTATTGCAAGCTTCCAATCCATGTCAATCGATGTTTCTATTATGTTTTAACTTTACCTGTACAAAAGCGGCCCGACATCACCGCATTACCTACTCAGCATCGCCATAGCCGCCGAAAACTGAGCATCACAGGTGGTAGGCGGCTGTTGTCATTACCTTGGCGGCCATTCGCATGACACCCTTTACCGCCGAAGGAAGCTCTTTCGCTCCGAGGCGCACGGCCATCTCGGCATGAACGATTTCGTCAGCCTTCATTTGCTGAACAACTGCTCGTGATTTGACATCCGCTCGTGGAAGTGCGTGCAAGTGACCATCAAGATGTGCCTCCACCTGCCGCTCGGTCTCGGCAAGAAAACCGAGATTCCACCCATCGCCAAGCTTTCCGGCGACCACCCCGAAAGAGAAGGCCCCAACATACCAGACCGGATTCAGCCAGCTTTTTCGTGACCCCAACTCGTCTATACGCCGCTCGGTCCATGCCAGATGCTCCGTTTCTTCAGCGGCGGCATCAACCAGCGCTTTGCGGACATCCGCGTCCTTGCAGACTGCGGCCTGCCCTTGATACAGCGCCTGAGCACAGATCTCCCCCACATGGTTAATGCGCATCAAAGCCCCGGCCTGCTCCTTTTCCGCATCCGACAGATCGGCTTCGGGCAAGTCCGACCCTGGCATCGTGCGCATGGTCGCCGCCTTGCAGAAAACAGTACGCAGCGCCTTGTCGAACTCAATAATCAAGGAATCAAACACAGCAAATCTCGCCTCTTGGCTAATGCCCGTATCGGAGAACACGGATCGCGTCCTCTGGTTTCATGATCGTATTGGCTCCAACAGTGCAGAAGTAATCGGCGAAGAGAGCGACATGGTGATTGTTGCTCCCTCCCTGCAGCTTGATCCACTTGTTGCTGCGCGCCTTTGACCACGTAGTGTCCGAGTGACCAAACGCATAGACCCTGCGCTCCCCTGTCAGGCATCGCATTCCCTCGAAGCTAATACTCTGCGCCCCGGTCGAACTTATCACCACAAGCGAATAACGAATCACGTCGTCACTGCCTATGGAGATGGATCTTCCATCGATAAAAAACTGCTTGTCCGTGATTGCCCCGACCTTGAACGGAATCAGATTGTCTTTTTCCGGAAAATCGGGCAACTGCACTTCAATTTCCGCCCAAGGCTTTTCGTCGAATTCGTTATCGAAACTGGCAGAGAAAACCAGTGGGGTGAAAAACACCAGACACAGGAAGAAAAACCACTTGCTCAAAACACGCATCGACCATGCTCTCCATAGCCCACAGAACGCGGGGGAGTAACGCCAATCACTCGTTGCGCTCCAGTTCTGTTCGTTCCGCATCACGGCGGCGAACCGAGTCTCGCCGCCAGCGACGATGATCAGAATCGAGAAAACGCGCCAACTCGTTCAACGCCTGCTCATACACGTGACGCTTGAACTCGATGACGGAATCGAGCGAGACCCAATACGTATTCCAGCGCCACGCATCGAACTCGGGGTGATCACTGGCCCGCAGGGAAACATCGCTGTCTCGCCCAACCAGGCGCAACAGGAACCAGATCTGCTTTTGTCCGCGGTAGCTTCCGCGCCATTCGCGTTTGACCCAGTGAATCGGCACATCGTAACGCAACCAGTCCTTGGTTCTGCCGAGCACGCTGACATGCTCCGGGCGCAATCCAATTTCTTCGAAGAGTTCCCGGTACATCGCCTGCTCGGGGGTTTCCCCGCGCTTGATGCCTCCTTGCGGAAACTGCCAGGAATGTTCCCGGATTCGCTTGCCCCAGAAAACCTCGTTCTTCGCGTTACAGAGGATGATGCCGACGTTCGGGCGATAGCCTTCACGATCGAGCATTTCGTATAAACCTGCAAATATGTTGGTTGCCCCCATTTTTCCACATTTCAAAAGGCTTGGAAAGCCGAGTCATTCGTCAGTGGAGTCTTGTAAAATCCAGCTTTTATCCCGCAATTCGGAAAAACAGGACCATGCGAACGTCGAACTATTTCATCTCCACGCTGAAGGAAGCCCCCTCGGACGCAGAGATCGTCAGCCACAAACTGATGATGCGCGCCGGCCTGATCAAGCGCCTGGCCGGCGGCATCTATACCTGGATGCCTCTCGGCCTGCGCATTCTGCGCAAGGTGGAAAACATCGTCCGCGAGGAAATGGATCGTGCGGGCGCCATCGAACTCTCGATGCCTGCTGTCCAGCCCGCCGAACTGTGGCAGGAATCAGGCCGCTGGGAAAAATACGGCCCGGAACTGCTCCGCCTCAAGGACCGCCACCAGCGCGATTTCGTCATCGGCCCGACGCACGAGGAAGTAATCACTGACGTCGTGCGCAAGGAGGTAAAGAGCTACCGGCAGTTGCCGCTGCATTTCTATCAGGTGCAGATGAAGTTCCGCGACGAGATCCGGCCGCGCTTCGGCGTCATGCGCGGCCGCGAATTCCTGATGAAGGACGGCTATTCATTCCATACGAGCTTTGAGGATCTGCAGCGCGAGTACCGCAACATGTTCGACACCTATTCGCGGATTTTTTCGCGCATGGGGCTGAAGTTCAGGGCGGTCGCCGCCGACACCGGATCGATCGGCGGCACGGGATCGCACGAGTTCCACGTGCTGGCCGATTCGGGTGAAGACGCGCTCGCCTACTGCCCGAATTCGGATTACGCCGCCAACGTCGAGCTGGCCGAAGCACTCGCGCCCGCGACCCCGCGCGTGGAGGCCAACGCACCGATGGCCAAGGTTGCGACGCCGGACAAAACCCGATGCGAAGACGTTGCCGCGTTCCTGAATGTTTTCCTGTCGCAGACGGTCAAGGCTATCGCCATCATGTGCACGCCTGACGAAAGCGCCGTCGGCCAGTTCGCCATGATCCTGCTGCGCGGTGATCATGACCTCAACGAAATCAAGGCACAGAAGATCGTCGGCGACTTCCGATTCGCGCGCGACGACGAAATCGTCGAGGCCTTGGGCTGCAAACCCGGTTACATCGGCCCTGTCGGAATCGGCGACATTCCGGTTTTCGTCGACCGCAGCGTGGCGGCAATGAGCGATTTCGTCTGCGGCGCGAACGAGGCTGGCTTCCACCTGACTGGCGTCAATTTCGGCCGGGACCTGCCGGAACCTGCCAACGTTGCCGATCTCCGCAACGTCGTTGCCGGAGATCCATCGCCCGACGGCAAGGGCACACTTGAGCTCTGCCGCGGCATCGAAGTCGGCCATATTTTCCAGCTGCGCAAGAAATACGCGGAAGCGCTGAAATGCAGCTTCCTCGACGTCAATGGCCAAAGCCAGGTCATGGAAATGGGCTGCTACGGCATCGGTGTGTCACGTATCGTCGGCGCAGCCATCGAGCAAAACCATGACGAGCGCGGCATCGTCTTCCCGCGTGCCATTGCCCCCTTTGAAGTCTGCATCGTACCCATGGGCTACACCAAGAGCGAATCCGTCAAAGCCGCCGCCGACACGCTCTACGCGGAGCTCAAGGCAGCCGGAGTCGACGTTCTGCTTGACGACCGCAACGAACGCCCCGGCGTCATGTTTGCCGACATGGAACTGATCGGCATCCCGCACCGCATCGTGGTTGGCGAACGCGGCCTGGGTGAAGGCAAGCTCGAGTACAAGGGGCGTACCGACAGCGAGGCCGAGATGGTGCCGCTGGAAGCCATCGGCGCGTTCCTCAAGGCCAGGCTGTGCGCCGCCTAGCGGTTCTTCTTGCACTGCTGCTCCCGGCCGTTGCTTTGGCCGGAGCGCAGAAGTATGAGCCGCTTTCGGACAGCGTACGCGCCGCCCTGTCGCGATCGATTGCGGACCAGGCGCCGCCGCGAAGCTCGTTCCGGGACCCGATGGAATCCATCGAGTGGCTGACCGAGATGTCGCAACGCCTCGAAAAGCGAATGCCCAACCGCGAGAACCGGCTCGAGTTTCTGCGCGCCGTTCACTACGAGGCAACACGAGCCGGGCTCGATCCGCAACTCGTGCTGGGGTTGGTTCAGGTGGAAAGCGGTTTCAAGAAATACGCCGTCTCATCGGCGGGCGCACGCGGCTTCATGCAGGTCATGCCATTCTGGGTCAAATTGATTGGCGGCAGAGACGATAACCTTTTCCATCTGCGCACCAATCTGCGCTATGGATGCACCATCCTTCGCCACTATCTCGATATCGAACAGGGCGATCTGTACCGCGCCCTTGGGCGCTACAACGGGAGCCTGGGACGCCCGGAATACCCAAATCTGGTACGCGGAGCATGGCAAGGGCAGTGGATCTACGCGAGCCGTCGGATATCTGTCGTCACCCAGGAATCCTCAACCGCTACTCCTTAACGCAAGCCGGGCATCATGCCCTTCATGCTGCGCATCAATTTGCCGATTCCGCCCTTCGAAAACTGTTTCATCATCTTCTGGGTCTGTTCGAACTGCTTCAACAGCCGGTTGACTTCCTGAACCTGCACGCCGGCGCCGGTGGCGATGCGACGCTTGCGCGAGGCCTTGATCAGATCCGGCTTGCTCCGCTCATCCGGTGTCATCGAATTGATGATGCCTTCAATGCGCCGGACCGCCTTGTCTTCGCCCCCCACAGGCATCTGACTGGCAGCCTGAGCAAACTGGGCGGGCAACTTGTCGATCATCGACGATATACCACCCATCTTGCGCATCTGGCCGATCTGTTCCTTGAAGTCGTTGAGATCGAAATTTTTGCCGGACTTGAGTTTCTTGGCGAACTCGACAGCCTTGGCCTCATCGATCCCCTTGCGCGCATCCTCGATCAGCGAGAGGACGTCGCCCATCCCGAGGACACGGGAAGCCATCCGTTCCGGATGGAAAGGCTCGAGGCCGGTCAGTTTCTCGCCGACGCCGGCATACTTGATCGGCTTGCCCGTTATGTGACGCACCGAAAGCGCCGCGCCGCCGCGCGAATCGCCATCGAGTTTGGTCAGGATCACGCCGGTTAGCGGCAAGGCATCGCTGAACGCCTTTGCTGTATTGATCGCGTCCTGGCCAAGCATCGCGTCGACCACGAACAGCGTCTCGATCGGTTTGAGCGCCGCATGCAACTCGGCAATCTCCTTCATCATCGCCTCGTCGATCGAGAGACGTCCCGCCGTATCGACCAGCAACAGGTCGTAGAAATGACGTTTTGCCCAATCCACCGCGTTGCGGGCAATATCGACCGGTTTTTCGTTGGCTGAAGAAGGGAAGAAATCGACACCCGCCTGCTCCGCCACCGTTTTCAGTTGTTCGATGGCTGCCGGGCGGTAAACGTCGCAGGAAACCACTAGGACCTTCTTTTTTTGCGATTCCCGCAACAGCTTCGCCAATTTGCCGACGGTGGTGGTTTTTCCGGCACCTTGCAAACCCGCCATAAGCACGATGGCTGGCGGCTGGGTCGCCAGGTTGAGCCCGTCGTGGGCCTCGCCCATCAGCGCCGTTAGTTCGCGGTGAACAACACCTATCAGCGCCTGTCCGGGGCTCAGGGAACCAATCACTTCCTCACCGACCGCCTTTTCCTTTACCGCCGCGATGAAGGATTTGACGGCAGGCAACGCCACGTCAGCTTCCAGCAGCGCAAGGCGCACTTCACGCAAAGCGTCCGCGATATTATCCTCGGTCAGTCGCGCTTCACCGCGAAGCGTCTTCATTACGCGGGCAAGGCGTTGGGTCAGGTTATCGAGCATTTGATTTCCGGCTTGGTGTAAACTCAAAAAATGCCAGACATTCTACTGCACCTTGCATCTCAAATCGTCGCAACCCTGCTTTATGCGGGGCTGGGAGTTCATTTCTGGCATACGCGCTGGCACGAGAGCGGCAAACCCCGCGACCCCTTGCCGATGCAAGCCTGGGAACGGATCGCCATTGCCATCGCTCTGGCAGCCCAGGGAACCGGCCTGTATGAAGGCTTGTTCGCTACCGGAACCCTGCGATTCTCCTTCAGCCTTGCCGCGTCATTGATGCTGTGGCTTGCCGTACTGATCTACTGGCTAGAGAGTTTTCAATCACGCATGGACGGTATGCAGCCCATGGTTCTTCCACTGGCCGCCATTTCGTCGATACTCCCGGTTGTATTCCCCCAAACCCATGAAATCGGCCATGCGAACGCATTCGGATTCAAGGTGCATTTTCTGGCGGCGATGCTGGCCTATAGCTTGTTTACCCTGTCCGCGTTGCATGCGCTTTTCATGGGATTCGTCGAACAAAGACTGCACCGCCGGGCCATCCACCGGCATCAGGCCAGCCTGCCATCCATATTGGCCATGGAGTCCCTGCTCTTCCGCATGATCGGCGTAGCCTTCGCGCTACTGACTGTAACGCTGATCAGCGGGCTATTCTTCTCTGAGCAAATCTTCGGTAAAGCCCTCGTTTTAGACCACAAGACATTGTTCGCATTCGCTTCGTGGATGATTTTTGCGGCGCTTCTCATCGGTCGGGTCAAATACGGCTGGCGTGGAAAAATCGCGCTACGCTGGACACTGGCTGGTTTTCTCCTGCTCATTCTCGCTTACATCGGGAGTCGTTTTGTGTCCGAAGTGCTGCTTGGCAGGATATGATCGCCGCGACGGGTTATTTTCCACTTCCACTCCCTATTTCCAAGATGGGAAGTGGCGAAAACCAGGCTTGTGGGCTTTTTTACAAACAAGAGCACACGATGCATCATCAATCTGACATAATCTGCAAAGCTTCGCCGGCCTTTGTTTGCAGGCGCCTCGTTGCGCCAACGATTGAAAGAATATGGCAGCAAATCCTCAACAAACGTCATTGAGCGGCCTTGCGCGCGCACTGGTTCAAGCTGGCCGGATCAAGGAATCGGAAGCCGAGGTGTTGCTGTCGCAGGCAACCGCGACCAGAACAACGTTCATCGAACAACTGATTACATCGAAAAAAGCCAAATCGACGGACATCGCCCGCTTTGCCTCCGACACATTCGGCTACCCGCTTCTCGACCTCGGCGCCTTTGATGACGCTCATATTCTGAAAACGGCAATCGACAGAAAGCTGATCGCTACGCATCGTGTCATTCCCTTGCACAAACGAGGCAACCGTCTGGCTGTTGCAATTGCTGATCCGACCAATCTGCGGGCACTTGACGAAATTCGCTTCCAGACGGGGCTGGCGGTCGACCCCGTTGTAGTCGACGAAACCCAGCTTGCCCCGTTGGTCACCACGCTGTCAGAATCAGCTGAAGAAACTCTCAAGAACCTCGTCAGTGACGACATCAATCTTGAATTCACCGACGAAGAATCTGCAGAAAAAAGCGACGAATCCGCTTCGGTTGAGGTCGACGATGCGCCAGTGGTGCGGTTCATCCAGAAAATGCTGCTCGATGCCATCAACGATGGGGCATCCGACATCCATTTCGAACCCTACGAGAAGAACTATCGAATCCGTTTCCGGATCGACGGCATTCTGCGCGAGATTGCCTCGCCGCCTCTGGCCATCAAGGAAAAAATCGCGTCCCGAATCAAGGTCATCTCACGGCTAAACATTGCCGAGAAAAGAGTTCCGCAGGACGGACGCATGCGTCTTGTCTTGTCCAAAAGCCGTGCCATCGATTTCCGGGTCAGCACGCTACCCACAATGTACGGCGAAAAGATCGTTCTTCGTATCTTGGACCCGAGCAGTGCGACGCTGGGCATCGACATGCTGGGGTACGACCCCGACCAGAAGGCTCTTTTACTGGACGCCATCCAGCGCCCATACGGGATGGTACTGGTCACGGGACCTACCGGCTCCGGAAAGACGGTCTCGCTGTACACCTGCCTGAACATACTCAACAAGCCGGGAATCAATATTTCCACGGCGGAAGACCCTGCAGAAATAGCACTCCCCGGAATCAATCAGGTCAACATCGACGACCGTCAGGGCCTCACGTTTCCGGTGGCCCTCAAGGCCTTCCTGCGGCAAGATCCGGACATCATCATGGTCGGCGAAATCCGCGACCTTGAGACCGCCGAGATTGCCATCAAGGCGGCGCAAACAGGCCACATGGTTCTTTCGACATTGCACACCAACGATGCCCCGTCGACACTGACGCGTTTGATGAACATGGGACTCCCCACGTTCAACATTGCCTCCAGCGTATTGCTGATCACCGCCCAGCGCCTGGTGCGCCGGTTATGCACCTGCAAGAAGCCGATCGACACGCCGGTCGAAACATTGCTCAATGCCGGGTTTACGGAAGACGATCTCGACGGTAGCTGGGTTCATTATGGTCCTGGTGAATGTGCTCGTTGCAAGGGAACAGGGTATAAGGGCCGTGTTGGCCTCTATCAGGTCATGCCGGTTACGGAAGCCATTCAGCGCATCATAATGACCAACGGAACGTCACTGGATATCGCGGATCAGGCGCGTAAAGAGGGAGTCAACGATCTCCGCCGATCCGGATTGTTGAAGGTCGTGCAGGGACTGACTTCCCTTGAGGAAGTGCTCGGCAGTACCAATGTTTGAAGAACAAAGGGGACAACATGGCGACTGCAGCAAATCCAACCAAAACCAGACAAGAGAGCAAGGAGTTCACCTTCCTGTGGACCGGAAAGAACAAGGCCGGAAAAATCGTTCGTGGCGAACAGCGAGCGACCAGCGAGGCGGTGGTCAACGCCACTCTGCGGCGTCAGGGAATTCTGGTCACGAAGGTTACAAGGCAGAAGTTCCGTGGAGGACGCAAAGTCTCGGAAAAGGACATTGCACTGTTCACCCGACAACTTGCCACGATGATGAAGTCGGGAGTTCCCCTGCTCCAGACTTTCGATATCGTCGGCCGAGGCCACGACAATCCCGCTGTTGGCAAGTTGCTGCTCGATATAAAAACCGACGTCGAAACAGGAAGCTCGCTGTCTCAAGCGTTTCGAAAATTTCCGCTTTATTTCGATCCGTTGTACTGCAATCTCGTCGCTGCGGGCGAGCAGGCCGGCATTCTGGAAACGCTGCTCGATCGACTGGCGACCTATAAAGAGAAAATGATCGCCATCAAGTCGAAGATCAAATCGGCAATGTTTTATCCCATAGCGGTCATTATCGTGGCTTTTATTATTACTGCCGTGATCATGATTTTCGTCATCCCGGCGTTCAAGGAAGTCTTCAAGAGCTTTGGTGCAGATCTACCCACCCCAACGTTGCTGGTGATAGCAATTTCGGACTTTTTTGTGGAGTATTGGTGGCTAATATTCGGCTCGATAGGAGGTGGGCTGTTCGCCTTCTTTTACACCTGGAAACGCTCGGAAAAGATGCAGTTCTTTCTGGATCGATTGTTTCTTCGTATCCCTCTTTTCGGGCCAATAATCCGCAAGGCCGTGATCGCACGCTGGACACGCACATTGGCCACAATGTTCGCGGCGGGAGTTCCATTGGTTGAATCCCTTGATTCCGTTGGAGGCGCTGCCGGCAATTATGTATACAAGGAAGGAACAAAGCAGATACAGGGCGAAGTCAGCACGGGGACGAGCCTGACCTCCGCCATGCAGAACACCAGTCTCTTCCCGAACATGGTTAACCAGATGGTCGCCATTGGCGAAGAATCGGGGTCACTCGACGCCATGCTCGGAAAAGTTGCCGATTTCTTCGAAGCAGAGGTGGATGACGCGGTGGACGCGCTGTCAAGCCTCATGGAGCCGATCATCATGGTCGTCCTGGGCGTATTGATTGGCGGCATGGTCATTGCGATGTACCTGCCAATCTTCAAACTCGGTGCTGTGGTCTAGAAGAACAGGAGCGATTTTGCTGGACGCCTTTACAACCACCCCTGGTTTGTTTCCGCTTTTCTGTGGAATTACTGGACTGCTCGTCGGCAGTTTCTTGAATGTAGTCATTCACCGCCTCCCCAGAATGATGGAGCGAGAGTGGCAATGCCAATGTGCCGAACTGCGCGGTGAGGAGTTGCCTGACCTTGAAGCGCTCTCGCTCGCCAAGCCCCGCTCGCGCTGTCCAGCCTGTGGGCACAAAATCACCGCACTGGAAAACATCCCTATCGTCAGTTGGCTCATTCTGCGGGGCAAGTGTTCTGCATGCCACGCCGCGATTTCGCCCCGTTACCCAATAGTGGAAGCCATTACTGGATTGCTCACGGCTTTTGCCGCCATGCATTTCGGGTTCGGGTGGAGCGCATTGGGCGCCATCCTTTTCATCTGGGCGATGATCGCCCTGACCTTCATCGATTTTGATACGAAATATCTCCCCGACGCCATTACCCTGCCACTTCTCTGGTGCGGCTTGCTATTCAACCTTTTCGAGACCTATACGGATCTTCCCTCTTCTGTCATCGGCACGATGGCTGGGTATCTGTCCCTTTGGTCGGTTTACTGGGCCTTCAAACTGGCGACAGGAAAGGAAGGAATGGGCTACGGCGATTTCAAGCTACTTGCCGCGCTGGGCGCATGGCAGGGCTGGCAGATGTTGCCGCTGATTATTCTGCTATCCTCGTTCGTGGGGGCCATCGTCGGCATTCTATTGATCGTGCTGACCAAGCGAGGACGCGACATTCCCATACCCTTCGGCCCATATCTTGCGACAGCAGGGTTGATTGCCCTCTTCTGGGGCAAAGAGCTGACTGCCTACTACCTTCGTTTGATTTAAGGCCCTTTCGCTTCACTTTTGCGAATAACGCCTTGAAATCATGCATATCATCCCTATATCGCGGTTGGCAAGCCCGAATTGGGGGCTCCCCTTCGGGTATAATCGATAACCTTGTTTTGCTGACTGAAAGACTCCCATGCCGATCTATGCTTATCGCTGCGAATCCTGCGGCTTTGAAAAAGATCATTTGCAAAAACTCAACGATCCGGTGCTGGTCTCCTGCCCCGAATGCAATCAGGATACATACCAGAAACAGGTCACCGCCGCCGGCTTCCAACTCAAGGGGAATGGCTGGTATGCCACCGACTTCAAGGGTGGTAATACAGCGCCGGCAAAACCGGAAACCCCGCCCGCATGCCAGAGTTGCCCCGGAGCTAACGCGTGCGCGGGCAACTGATCAAACGCTATTTCATCACCGGCCTCCTGATCTGGGTTCCCCTGGCAATCACAGCCTGGGTCGTATCGCTGATCGCAGGCGCGGCCGATCAATCCCTGCGTCTGCTGCCGGCCTCGATACACCCCCACAACCTGATTGGCTTCGACATTCCGGGGGCAGGAATTGTCGTCACCCTTGTCATTATCTTCATCACCGGTCTGCTCGCCGCCAACTTCATTGGCCAACGACTGGTCAACTGGTGGGAAAAGCTGCTGGCGCGAATCCCGGTGGTCAACTCCATCTACAATGGAGTCAAGCAGGTTTCCGACACCGTTTTTTCCTCGTCGGGTGTGGCTTTTCGCCAACCGCTCCTGGTGCAGTATCCCCATCAGGGAGCATGGACCATCGCTTTCCTCACGGGAGAGCCCGGGGGTGATGTCGTCAATCATCTGGAGGGAGAGCACGTCAGCGTGTACGTTCCGACAACCCCGAACCCGACCTCGGGATTTTTCCTGATGTTCCCGAAAAGCCAGGTCATCGAACTGGACATGGACGTCGATCAAGCCCTCAAGTACATTATCTCGATGGGCGTTGTTGCACCGCCTCCCCACCCCAAGAGACCCTCCTAGATTTTTCAATCAACTTTTCATCTCGAAGACAGCATGCGTACCCATTACTGCGGACAACTCACCTCACAGACGATCGGCCAGCAAGTCACCCTTTGCGGCTGGGCTCATCGCCGGCGCGACCACGGCGGCGTCATCTTTATCGACATGCGCGACCGTGAAGGCCTGGCCCAGGTCGTTTGCGACCCGGATCGTCCGGACATGTTTTCTATCGCCGAATCGGTGCGCAACGAATTTTGCCTGAAGATTACAGGGATCGTTCGTGCCCGCCCTGCGGGTACGGTCAACCCCAACATGCCCAGCGGCGAGGTTGAAGTTCTCTGCCATGCCATCGAGGTTCTCAACCCGTCGGTGACGCCGCCGTTCAATCTGGACGAGGAAAACCTCTCCGAGAACGTCCGCCTGACGCATCGCGTACTTGACCTGCGTCGCCCGCAGATGCAGAAGAACATGCTGCTACGCTACAAGACGGCGCGAGCTTTCCGCCGTTTCCTGGACGAAGCCGGCTTCATCGATATCGAAACCCCGATGCTGACCAAGAGCACCCCGGAGGGGGCCCGCGACTATCTGGTTCCGTCACGCGTCCAGGCCGGACAGTTCTTCGCCTTACCGCAATCGCCTCAGTTGTTCAAGCAGTTGCTGATGATCGCCGGCTATGACCGCTACTACCAGATCACCAAGTGCTTCCGCGACGAGGATTTGCGTGCAGACCGCCAGCCGGAGTTCACTCAGGTCGATATCGAGACGTCGTTCCTGAACGAAACAGAGATCACCGGAATCATGGAGGAACTGATCCGTTACGTTTTCAAGGAAGCCATCGGCGCAGAACTACCCAATCCCTTCCCCCGCATTTCCTACACCGAGGCCATGCACCGCTTCGGGTCCGACAAACCGGATCTGCGTGTAACTCTTGAACTCACCGAAATCACCGATGCTGTCAAGGACGTGGCCTTCAAGGTCTTTGCCAACGTAGCCAACAGCGAAGGTGGCCGTGTGGCCGCGCTACGCATTCCCGGCGGCGCCAGCATGACACGCGGCGAGACCGATGCCTACTCACAGTTCGTGGGCATCTACGGCGCCAAGGGCCTGGCCTTCATCAAGGTCAACGACGCTTCGCAGATCAACGAAACCGGGTTGCAATCGCCGATCGTCAAGAATCTCAGCGAATCCGCCCTGAAAGCCATCATTGAACGTACCGGTGCGCAATCCGGCGACCTGATCTTTTTCTGTGCCGACAAGGCCAAGATCGTCAACGACGCGCTCGGCGCCCTGCGCATCAAGATCGGCCACGAAAAAGGCTTCCTCAATGGCAAGGCGTGGGAACCACTATGGGTCGTCGACTTCCCGATGTTCGACTACGACGCTGAAGACAAGCGCTGGGTTGCCTGCCACCATCCCTTCACCAGCCCGAAAGACGAGCATCTCCACCTGCTGGCGACCGACCCGGGCAAATGCCTGGCCAAGGCCTACGATCTGGCGCTGAAC
>Ga0302238_1001054_pt1 | contig 24047 bp, 13 predicted proteins | sample AAG_UR_Asn_MG_FD_193527 | JGI IMG/M metagenome (GOLD analysis project Ga0302238, IMG submission 193527) | Enriched activated sludge microbial communities from anaerobic digester in WTTP, New Holstein, Wisconsin, United States - AAG_UR_Asn | ecosystem: Engineered > Bioreactor > Anaerobic >... | reverse complement strand
CAGTTCCCTTGCAGGCAGTAGTCATTCTCGGTGCAGAAGCTGCCGTCGGAGCAAGGCTCGCTGTTGTTGGTGTAGAGGCAGCCGCCGTTCGTGTCGCAGGCGTCGGTGGTGCAGGGGTTGTTGTCGTCGCAGTTCAAGGAGGAGAGGGGGATGCACCATCCATTCTCGCAGTGGTCGCCGATGGTGCAGGCGTTGTTGTCGGTGCATTCAGCCGCATTGGGGATGTGCACGCACTGCTCGGTCTCATGGCAGTAGTCATCGGTGCAGGGGTTGTCGTCATCGCAGTTGCTCACTGTTCCCGAGTGGCACTGGCCCTGGAAGCAGGTATCGCCGAACGTGCACGGGTCCTGGTCGGTGCAGGGCTCTTCGTTGTCCGGGTATATGCAACCGGCGATGGGGTCGCAGGCGTCGGTGGTGCAGGGGTTACCGTCGCTGCAGGCCAGCGGCGTGCCCACGCAGGAGCCCTCCACGCACATGTCCCCATAGGTGCATGCGTCGGAGTCGTTGCAGGCAGTCTCTACCAGGTTTGTGAAGAGGCAGCCGGTGCCAGGGACGCACTGGTCGGCGGTGCAGGGGTTGCCGTCGAAGCAGGTCTCTTCGTCAACGGCGCCGTCACAATCGTTGTCCTCTCCATCGCAGGACTCGGCCTCGGGGACCTGGGCTGTGCATGGACCAAGGCCGCTCTCGCCACAAATGCGTTGGCCCTTGCAGTGCCCGAAGGTGTTGGTCGAACTGCACGTAGTCGAGAGCGCCAAAGCTTTGGCGGTGGTGGAGCAGGGACACTCGCCCTGCTCGAAGATGCACTGATTAGAGAGGCTGCCATCGAGGCCTTTGGCCTGCTGGCACTTGTACCCTGCGGGGCAACTGCTCTGGTCTAAGCAGGAGGAGCCGCAGAAGTTTCCAGTCTCGCCGTAGGGGAGGCAGCGATTCTTGAAACCGCCCCCGGAGCAATCGTCATCGCTGGTGCATGGAAGACAGAGATGGCTGTGGTTGGAGATGCAGGCGAAGATCGAATCGACCCCAACATCCAGGGGGGAGCACTGGAATCCCTGAGGGCACTCCTCAATGCAGGTGCCCGTGCAGAGCTTGTCGCCCAGGTGGAAGACGCAGAGAGCAGACTCACAATCGTCGTTGTCGATGCAGGGGGAGCCCACACATGCCTTCCCGCCGCAGCTTGTGGCCACTCCGTCAGAGTCTGAGTTGCCATCCAGAAGCGTCACGAACTCTTCGGGGCGCTGATCCTCTTTGGGTAGAGTGTCCTGGAAGAACAGACTATCCCACTCGAAGACACCTTCCACGGCAGCGTCACCAGCCAGGTCCGATGCGGCTGTATCCCCCGAGTCTTCAGACTTGATGGTGCAGGCCGATGTCAGTGCAGTGGTCGCCAGCAGCGTCAGCCAGCCGAGGCACCCGATGGTGGCCACGGCACTGCCTGCCTGATTGCCAAACAAACTGGAATTGCTTCGAAAAAACGGCGTGATTACGCGGGGGTATCTCACTGGTTCACCTCGGCCCCGGCCAATATACATCGGCGCCCTCGACGCGTCCATAGGCAGAAACTGTCACCCGGCCGTCACGCGGCCGTCACCCGGCCCTCACCCGGCCCTTTCGGGCCGACCTCTCCCGGGGCGGGAGAGGTGATCACTCAATCGACACCCTCGGTCATCCCGAAAAACACAATCCCCATAATACCCACCTCACCGGCCCGGCGACCAAGAACAAAAGGTTCCTTCCGCCCCGAAATCGGCACCTCCCATTTGTTGGGTTGGCTTCACTCGGAGCGGAAGCAACCCCATCCATTAGCGGTAGCCGTCGAGACACGAGCGGGGCTGCTCAAAATCCTGTGCTACGCCGGCTTGGTCAAAGCAGGTCAACAACGCTGCGCAGGCGGTCTCCCCAAGCACCACAAATCCTTCATTCCACGGAAGATCCCCGGGCTGAGGAGGAGGTGTCGCTGCCGCGGCCCAGTAGCAATCGGCGGCGGCGGCAGCGGTCGTAGCGTCGACCAGGCTTCGCTCACATCGCCCCTCGCAGCCGAGGATCTCATAGGCAGCCAGCAACCCCCAACCATTCTGGGCTAAGCGACATCCATCGACAACTTTCTGACAGAACGGTGTCAAGCCTGTCAGTACCGGCTCACCACCGGTTGTAACCAAAGCGACAGTACTGCCATTCTCCATACAAGCGACAAATTGCCCACATTCGGCGTCCGACAAATGCCAATCCTCATCTCCACAGCACTCCCCAGGGCCGCAATTCTGCTCTCCTAACACAAGCCAACTGGGAGCCTTGCCCCCCGCTCCATCCAGGCAGGCAGCGATGCTGCTTCCGATGGGAACATCGCTGACCGCCTCCAGGCACTTGCTGAACTCCATCTCCTTGCCTGCGAGTGAGAGGCATCTATTCAGAGTAAATAGGCACGGATCCATCCCAATGCATACGGTCGCATCATTTGCCCCAACATCACCGTGGAGGTCCTGGGCTTCGGCCATATCCTTGACGTCACCGTCAGCCACATCATGCCCCCCCTCGCTTCCGCCTGAGCAGGCCAGCAATATGCTGCCAGACATGCCCAACATGAGCACGCTCAGCCGCAAAATCCTGTATTCTCTTCCGACTCTTGCCAAGACGGCTTGTCTGAACGTAGTGCGCACCAACTTAATAAGATTCTTTGCAAAAGTAACCATATTAGCCTCCTTACATGTGTAACCAACTCGATTAATAATAAGTATTATATCTAACTAATTCGTCCACACATTACAATCTTCGCACCACCACCTTTGCTTCGCATCGTCACCTCCATTGTCCTGCGTGTCACTGCGATCCCAATCCGTGGCCTGATCCCAAACCATTTGGCTAACAGGCAAATTCAGGGCAGACACCTCATACCAAGTACCAAAATCGACGTTTGCCTTCGATGACGCGTTCCAGGCATAATGCAGTTCTAATATGCCATCTGATGGCTGGTCAGTGATGGCAATGAAGTCATCCATCTTCTCGCAAGGACTGTACGTACAGACAAAGTTTCCTATTCCAAAAACCTTCGACACGAAGTGTGTCTCGCTATTCGTAATCTCCATATCACTGACAGCGGCATGGCCATTTATAAATGCATTGACTCCGTTGCTGTAGATTGCATACCATGAAGCAAAGGTGCCCTTTACAATAACGATCACCAAATCCAGGCAACCGAGGCCATCGGCAGTAAAGAAATCCCCTACAACCCAGGGCCACGCACTAGCCGCTGAGCGGTCAGAGACATCAAGGGTGAAGGACCAGTAGCTGCCAAATGACTCACATTTGCCATCAGAATTAGAATCGATCGCGGGCGCAACATAAATCACCACCTCACATTCTCCCAAGTTGGCGTTGCAATCGTTCTCAGAGTTGTTTCGAATCAGCAGCAAATCATCACATCCATTGAGTGGAGAAGGGCGCAGCAACACCCGTTGTAAGGGAGGCGGGCAAATATTCTACTACGGTAATAGGACCATATAGGCCCTTTTCGTACCAAATTGCCTGAACCTGCGCAAGAGTGATTCTTCCTCCGTTCCCAAGCTGTGCTTCCAGTTCAACCTCGTCAGCTAACCAACTGGCGAGGCTGGGTGTCGCAACCGCCGCCTGCGTGACGAACACCACGACAAAAGCAGCCATCGTCAGTCCGACTCTAGTCCGACTCCCGGCCACCCGGCTGGGCCTCGCTTCGCCTGGCTTGGCTTGGCTTGGCTTGGCTTGGCTTGGCTCCACTACGGTGGCGTAGAACAGTTGGAACTGCTAGCATGTTAACCTCCGTTGAGAAAATCTCCGGAACTGATGAGACAGGACCATTCCGTTCATCATTCACGGTTGACTGAGAATACTCAGCGGTTAGTAGGGAGTCAATAGTGCTGTGATTTTCCGACCAGCCCTGAACCAAGTTTGAGGGGCAAGTCTTGTGCGTTAACTGCTGTGGCGGGACGTTTGGGTTTGGCATAGAAGCAGATTCGACAAGGTGCCGAGGTTTCCTCCGACCAGGCAGTATCGAGGTTGTTGAAGCAGACGTTCTCGAACTCACAATGAGCCCCGGCGGTCTTTAGTAGCTCATTACAGGCTTCCGAGCCACTTCGGATCAGACAAGCGGTAGGGGAGACAGCAACTCGGTTTTTGGCCAGCGCCATTAGAGCCGGGTGCAGATTGGTCAGGCGAAGGACAAAGGAGACTCCCTTCTTCTCGATTTGGCGCGTGATACCGAGGGTGCGATACGCGCCAGCGGCTATCACAGGTTCAAAGAGGCTCTTGGCCGTGTTGCGCTTCATCAGGTCGTGAAGAACAGCGGGAAAGTCCCCCCCACTTATACTATATAATACACTAGGATGCCCATTTACGGCCAGCCTGGGCGTGATAAGAAAACTGTAACCGGCTGAATTGTAGAGAGTTGTCACTTGGAACAGAAATCCCAAGCCAGGACAGAAATGGTATGCCCTCCAAGAGCCTCTAGGAGATTCCGGTGGAAGGCGGGTTGAAATGGCTTGCCGTGGGGCAGAACGCGCCATGGCTGAAACTGTCACGCGGCCGTCACGCGGCCCTCACCCGGCCCTTTTGGGCCGACCTCTCCCGGGGCGGGAGAGGTTGATTGGGCACGGGGGAGTGCGATACCAGAGGGAATTGGGCACAGAATGTCAGGGCGGGGTGTGGTTTAGAGTACTGAGCGTAGGAGGTCCAGGGCGTTGGCTGTGAGGTCGGGGCTTCGGCGGTGGAGGTCTCCGCCAACCAGGAGCACTACGTCGCGGCCATAGAAGTCTGTGAGTTCGGCGGCACGCTCTACTGACATGCCCCCGGCGGGTCCGGGGAAGATTGCCTTGATGTGGCCCAGGGGGCGCCTGCAGGCGTAGGCAATCTCGGTGCACTCGTCGGGGGTGAAGGAGAAGCGGCCGCCGAAGCTTGGGAAGATGGTACAGTCGGCTCCGGCCAGGCGCATCAGGGTTCCCAGGAGCAGTCCATGGGAGATGCCTCGGGGGCGGGCTACCAGCGGGCCGCCCAGGAACGACGGATGGGCGAGGAGGGGGAGGTCGATTTCCGGAGATGAGGCGATGCGGGCCATGAGGTCGAAGCCCGCAAGCCCAGGTGCTACCACCAGGGCCCCTGCCCCCATAGACTTAGCGAATCGGATGCGCTCCCACACGGAGTCATCGGGCCCAGATACCATGGGGGCGTACAGGCAGCGCTTGCCCGTCTCCGTGTTGGCCTTGGCCACGGCCTCCGATGCTCTGGCTACCCTGTCGTGGAAGGGACAAAACGGCTGGTCGGCCAGGCCATGGTCGTCCTTGATGATGTCGATACCACCCCTTGCGAATCGGTAGGCCATCTGGCCCAACTCCTGTGCGCCAAGCCCCATAGGTTTCAGGGCAGTGCAGAGCAGCGGGCGCTCGGCAACACCCAGGAGGGAGCGCAGACCGGCCATCCCGAATCGGGGGCCGAAGAAGTTATTCAGCAGGGCAGATGGAAGCTGTACATCGTTGACTTCCACCCCGGGAACCAGCGAGATGTTGCCATAGATGAGGTTCAGCAATTGCCCCAGTTCTCCCCCGGCCACCTCGGCAGCATAGCTGACCCTGGCGGCAAATCTGCCGTCGGCCATGGGGGTGACCTGCTCCAGACGGCCCACAATCTCCTCTTTGATCCACTGCTGGGAGACCAGGTCGGCGGGGAACTCGATTGTCTGCTCCACGGAAATGTGGGCCATCTTTTCCCGTGCCTGCTTCTCATCCCCCGTCACGATATAGTCGATTTCGATGCGATGTCCCGACAAGGCCATATGTCTGTTATTATTCATAAATCCTCCGCCCTCAGGCGCCGATCCGTTGAGATTTCCACAGTTTCGAGCTCTTCATCGGTGATATGGAATGGCCGCCCGAGCAGGGGTTCCAGGGTGTCGACCAGAGCCCTGGCGTCCAGGGCGTATTCACGCATCAGGTATGATTTGGACGCCCCGTGGGCATAGGTGTCCTGCAAGCCAAGGCGGTGCAGTCTCGCTCCACTTCCCTGAGACGCCATCTGCTCGGCCACGGCCGAACCAAGGCCGCCGATGACCGAGTGGTTCTCAAGGGAGACGACGTTGGATAGTCCGTGCAGGAACTCATCGACCAACTGGGCGGGCCACGGCTTGATCCGGTTGACGTGCAGATGTCGAATCTCGGCGCCCCTTCTAGCCAGACAGGAACGGGCCCTGATTGCCTCCTGAGTGCATACACCTGTGGAGACAACTCCAGTGGTTCCCGTTGAGGCCAGGAGCCGTCCTCCCTTATGCCCGAAGCCATCCTCTTTGGGGAAGAGCAGGGGGACATCGCCCCTTAACATTCTTATGTAAACGGGACCATTAATCTCGTGCACCTGCTGAAGCACGCCTTCCACCTCGGTAGCGTCTGCGCATTCGAATATGGACATATTTGGGATGACCCGCATGAGGGCCACATCGTCAATGGCCTGGTGTGTAACTCCGCCAGGGGTCGTGATGCCCGGAAGGAAACCCACGAAGCGCACCTTGAGGTTTGGGTAGGCCACGGACATGGCGACCTGGTCGAAGACCCTTCTGGTGAGAAAAACGGCAAAGGTGTGGAGGTAGGGTACGAAACCCTCTCTGGCCAGGCCCGCTGCCATAGAGACCATGTTCTGCTCGGCCATGGAGCAGGAGATGAAGCGGTCTGGGTAGGTGGCCCTGAAGTCGTCGGCTTCGCATGAGGCGGTGAGGTCAGCGGAGAGCACGAGGAGTTCAGGCCTGTTTGCAGCGAATCGCACGAGATTTCCGGCGTGGGGTCTGGTGGCAACTCGGGTCATGGCTGGCTCCTCCACTGGTCAAGCAGGTTCTGGTAGGAGAGCATTTCATCTTTGGATTTGAAGCGAACGTAGTGGAGTTTCGGCCTTCTGGACTCTAGAAGGGAGATACCTCGGCACGGGTCGGTTCGGCCCACTACCACAAGGGGGCGCTCCCCCGAGTTGGCGGCCAGGGCATTCTCCAGGGCCTGAAGGTCGTGGCCCGGGACCTCACGAACAGCGACGCCAAAAGACTCCAGTCGTTGCCCCAGAGGTTCGATGGTTCCCACGTCACTCATGGCACCATCACACTGTTGGGCGTTGGCGTCGACGACAACTCGGAGGTTGCCCAGCTTGTGGTATGCGGCGACGTTCATAGCCTCCCAGGTCTGTCCTTCTTGAAACTCGCCGTCGGACATGAAGACCCAGGTCTTCCCCCTCTCGCCCCTGAGCTTTCTTGCCAGAGCGACCCCTGCGGCCTGACTTACGCATTGGGCAAGGCTGCCTGCGGTCACCTCGTGTCCCGGGGAGTGTTCGGCGCCGATGAGTTCCACAGTGGATCCGTCGACGTTGAACTGGTCCAGGCCTTCGGGGGCCATTCGTCCTGTCTCAATGAGCGCGGCGTAGAGCACCAGGGCGTAGTGTACGGGGCTGAAGAAGAAGCGGTCCAGGTCTGGGGAGCGTGGGCCGTTGTAGCCGGCGCCGGTAAAGGCGGCGGGGTTGTTCGGTCCGGGCACCCCAGGGAATGGTGCCGGCACGGGGGGGGCCGCGGGGGGGCCAAGTTTCATGGCCTTGCAGTAGAGGCACGAGAGCAGTTCAGCAGAGGAGCAGGCCTGGCTCAAGTAGCCGCCGTTGTTCCTTAGGGTGTACTCCAGAACCCGTCGTCGAATGCCCGCCGCAACAGCTTCGGCAGCGGCCACCCATTGAGGGCCATGGTTGGAAAGGCTGGCGTCGTGGGTCATGCATCCCTCCTGTCGGGTCCATATTCCTACAGCGGGCCGGGGCGCCGGTCAACCTGCGTTTCCAGGGCGTTGACACGGCAGGGGCTCGGCGGTAGCCTCCCTCCGGTTTACAGGAGCGCTCATGGGTTTGCTCAGCGCTATCCGAAAGGATTCGGTAATCTTCAGGTTCAGCCTGTATGGTTTTCTCAAGAACCAGCAGTACTATGACCCTTTCTGGATTCTTGCGTTCTTGGACAAAGGGCTCTCTTTTCTGGCCATAGGGCTGCTCATTTCCGTTCGGGAGGTGACCATGAACCTCCTGGAGGTGCCGTCCGGGGCAATCGCCGACGTTATGGGGCGGCGTGCTGCCATGGTCTTCTCGTTTGTTGCATACATCACGGCCTTCGTGCTCTTCGGGTTTGCCAACGATGTGGCAATGCTGGCCTTGGGTATGGTGGCGTTTGGAGTTGGGGAGGCGTTCCGAACGGGTACGCACAAGTCCATGATCTTCGCCTATCTGCGCCACCACGGACGGCTTGAGCAGAAGACGAAGATTTACGGCTACACCAGGTCTTGGAGCAAGTTCGGCAGTGCGGTTTCGGTTCTGATCGGTGCGGGCGTGGTGTTGGCCAGCGGCAGTCTCGTGGCCATCTTCTTTCTGTCGGCGCTGCCCTATGTTGCGAATATCGTCAATGTGCTGGGGTATCCGTCGGAGGTGGACGGTGAGCGCAGCAACGGTCGTCCTCTAAATGAGATATTCCGCATCCTGGTCTCCACAATCAGGGATAGTTTCCGTGTACCGGCGCTGAGGCGAGTGTTGCTTGAGTCCATGGGATTCGAGGGGGTCTTCAAGGCGGTGAAGGACTACGTTCAGCCGGTGATTCAGGCCATTGCCGTTGCATCGCTTGGTGGCCTGGCGCTGTTGAATGGAATGGGTGATGAGCAGCGTGTGGCGATGGTGGTGGCCCCGGTCTATTTTGCCATGTTCATCTTCGGCGGCGTTGCGTCTCGGTACTCCCACAAGTTCTCGGCAAGGCACGGAGGCCACGTGGCCGCATCCAGGGCAATATGGGCCTACCAGACGATGCTGTTTCTGGTGATGCTGCCTGCTCTTTACTACGGGTTGCTTGGTGTGGCTGTGGCAGCGTTCGTGGTGTTGCACACGTTGCAGAATCTCTGGGGGCCTCTGATGTACAGCAGGCTTGACGACAATTCGAGGGAGGAGCAGGGGGCTACGCTCTTATCAATCGAGAGCCAGGTCTCGTCGCTGGCGGCCATGGTGCTGGCGCCTGCTTTGGGGTGGAGCGTCGACCTTGTGGCGGAGCATGGGCTGGGGGGGAGCTATTGGCCCGTGGGGGCTCTGGGGCTCCTCGTTGCGCTTGTCTTCTTCGCCACGGGGCGTTCGGCCCCGGGGGGCAGGGTGGGGGCAGCATGAGAACCGGTTGGCCCAGGGCGGCGTTTCTGGCCACGACCCAAAGGGACCTGGAAGAGAGAGGCTGGGCAGAGGTTGACGTGCTGCTGGTGACCGGAGACTGCTACGCCGACCATCCCTCCTTTCCTGCCCCCCTGCTGGGTCGGGTTCTGGAGCGCTCCGGTTTCCGGGTGGGGTTGATTGCACGGCCCGATGTCTCGGGGCCCCAGGAGATATCTCGGCTGGGGAAGCCGCGCCTGTTTGCGGCGGTTACGGCGGGGGCCCTGGACTCCATGGTTGCAAACTACACGGCGCTCAAGAGGCGTCGCAGCGATGACCCATACTCGGCCGATGGGCTGGCCGGTGGGCGCCCCGACCGTGCGGTAACGGTCTACTGCAATCTCCTTCGCCGGGCATTCGGGAAGTCGGTCTTCATCGTAACAGGGGGCATAGAGGCTTCACTGAGGCTCTTTGCCCACTATGACTACTGGTCCGATTCGGTAAGAAGATCGCTTCTGGTGGATTCCGGGGCCGATGTCACCATCGCAGGTCCCGGCGAGGATGCCATAGTGCAACTGGCCCAACTCATCGACCGTCTTGGTGGGGCCCAGCGCATTGCGGGGAGGAACGAGCTGTGGCAGAGCGCCGTGCTGGGAATTCGGGGAGCAGCGGTGCGAACTCCGTCGTCGGCCTCTATCGATGGCGCCGCCCTTGTGCTCCCTCCGGCCCAGGATGTTGCCGGTTCAGGCAGGGTTCACGCCGAGGCGTTCGCTGCTGTGGAGAGGGCCGGAGACCGCCTGGTGGCCCAGAGCCAGGGGGGCCAGATGGTGCTGGCCTGTGGCCGTCGGGCGGCCCTTGGCCAGGAGACCCTGGATAGCCAGGCCACCCTGCCATTCACGAGGCAAATGCACCCGGACTACGGCGCACTGAGGGCACCGGGCCTGGAGCAGGTGCGGTTCTCGGTGACGACCCACCGGGGATGCATGGGAGGCTGCAACTTCTGCGCAATAACGGCGCTTCAAGGCAAAGCTGTTCTGTCCAGAAGCCGTGAGAGTGTCCTTCAAGAAGTCCAGGCTATTCTGGCGCATCCCGAATTCCACGGCACCATTCCAGACATCGGAGGGCCCACGGCCAATATGTGGGGGCTGCGCTGCTCTGCAAGTGGGCCCTGTTCGCGCCGGAGTTGCCTCTTCCCCGAGTTGTGCCGGAACCTGGTCACCAACCAGGAACCATACCGAAAACTGCTGGGTGAGATCTCCTCGCTGCCCGGGGTCAGGCACCTCTTCGTGACAACAGGGATACGCACGGACCTGGCTATGCTATCCCCCGAATTCGTGGAAGATCTGGCTCTGCGTTACACCTCGGGAAATCTCAAAGTGGCCCCGGAGCATGTTGTGCCCGAAGTGCTCAAGCTCATGGGGAAGCCCCAGGCCGGCGACTTCGTGCGTTTCTTGAAGCTGCATCGAACCCTATCTAAACCACTGCTCACCATTCTCGCCCCCCCTTCGACTCAGCCATGGCCTCGCTCAGGGTACACGGCTGCTGGGGGGAACGAGATATCTGAGCAGCCGCGTAGAAAGCGCTCCCGTTCGCAATTCGTCCTGCCCTACATGATGGCCGCTCACCCCGGTTCCACCCTGGAACACATGGTTGATGCTGCCTTGACCCTGAAGTCGCTGGGGGTAGTAGTGGAGCAGTGCCAGATCTTCACGCCCACGCCAGGCACCGCAAGTACCGTCATGTACGCCACTGGGCTGGATCCTTTCACCATGGAGAGCATCTTCGTGGAGCGCTCGGAGCGCAAGAAACGGATGCAGAAGTCCTTGCTGCTCTATCACCTGCCGGCAGAGCGTTCGAATCTCCTTCAAGCCCTCAAAGAGGCTGACCGAATGGAGGTCGCTTCGGAGCTGTTGGGCTCGAATTCGGCTTCTATCAGCCCAGAACGAACCGACGAAAGGCAGCATGGGAGAGGCAAGCCCCAGGGTAAGAAAAGGCGCTGAGTTTCTTAAGGAATTCCCGGTTAGGAGGTTTCCCCCGGTGCCGTTGCCGGGCCGTGGGCCGCAGGGGAACTCCAGTACAGAAGCCTGGGTACGGACCCGATAACCGCAGCGCTGAATTCTCGTTTGACAAGGAAGAAGCTCCTACATAGACTCGCTGAGTTGCTCCACTTTGGAGTACCGAAAAAGGGAGGTGCTCAATGACAGCAAGACCCGTAGTCGTTACTGTCGAAGTTCCGAGGTGCCAGGGACAGAGCTTGACTGCAAGGGAAATCGACAAGATCGAAACAGCGATCCTTGCCGATAACCTTCACACCCTGGTATCGGCCTGCTCTTCCTGTCTGGTCCAGCAGACCCAGGTCGTCGTCTCCACCTACACAATCAACTACTAACCTCGACCAGGGCATGCCTCGCACAGTCTGCGTAGTACCTTATCCTTTGCTGGGAGAGTTCAACACCATGGGTGGCCTTGGCCCGGACGCCCGGCGACTGCTCACCAGGCCGCCACTTGGGGCGCTGGTGCTCTGCTCTATTGTGAGGTCTGCCGGTGCAATTCCTCTTCTGGTAGACTTGGACCGCCGCTGGCTGGAGTGGGGCCTTGAACTGCCCATGGAGCAGAAGCTTGAGCGTAGCGCTCGCTTACTTGCCGGTCTGAACGCCGACTATTATGGATTCAGCACTATCTGCACCAGCTATCACATCACCCTGCGGCTCTGCGAGGCCCTCAAGAGAGTGGCCCCAAACGCCATCATACTTCTGGGCGGTCCTCAGGCGACGGCCACGGCCGTTGAGACCATGCAGTCGGTTCCCGCAGTGGACTTCATCCTTGCCGGAGAGGTTGATAACACTCTGGCCATGTTTTTCGAGAGGGTGAGGCACGCGCCAGAGGCGGTACCAGGGCTCTGCTACAGAACAGGGCAGGGCCTGGAATTCGAACTCAACCCGCCAGGTTCCCCTCCGGATGCCGCCACTTTCTTGCCCCCGGCCCTGGACCTCTGGGGCGAACCCATTATTCCCCTGCTTCCCGTTGAGGCGGGGCGCGGTTGCCCATACGGATGTCGTTTCTGCAGCACCAGCCCCTTCTTCGGGCGCCGCTTCAGGCCCCGCAAGGCAGAGGTTGTCCTCAACGAATGCCGACATCTTGCGGAGCAATACGGTACGGGAGAAATCGCCCTTATCAACGACCACATAGCCGTGGACAGGGGCTTCCTCACAGAGTTGTGCGATGGCTGGAAGGCAGACCCGCTTCTATCGCAGATACCATTCTCCTGCTCGCTCCGGCCCGATTCGGCAAAAGCAGACGTCATTGAGCAGCTTGCCGGTGCGGGTTGCCGAAAGGTGTTCCTCGGGGTTGAGACGGGCTCCCAGAGGATGCAGCGGGTGGTGAACAAGAACCTTGACATCTCCTCGGTGGTGCCCGTTGCAGAACTGCTGGAGAGCAAGGGCATAACCTTCACCATGGCGTTCATTATGGGGTTTCCAGAGGAGACACCTGAGGATTTGGGGCAGACGCTGGACCTGATCCAGAGGCTGCTGCTGTTCCCACACATGACTCTCTCTCTCAACGTGCTGGGGCCCCTTGCGGGCAGTGCTTATGAGCGTGACTTTTCCCAGAGGCTGGTCTTCGACGGTCACTTCTCGGGGCAGGTGCCTCACAATCTCGGGATGGATGAGGGGGGGGCGCAGTTCATGCGTCGCCATCCCGAGCTCTGCAGCGCCGACTATTCGTTCCCGCTGGAACACCACACGGCGGAGTACATAGGTTCACTGGCAAGATTCGTTCGCTACGTAGGTACCCGCTTGAGACTGCCGGCTGTAGCAGCAGCAAGGCTCTGCGGGGGATTTGCCGGGCTGCACAGCCGATGGCTGAGTTGGAGGGAGGGGTGCGGTAGCTGGGACAACGAGGGCTACTACAGCGGGCAATCCTTTGTCGGCGATTTCATGGCCTTCTTGACTGCCCTGTGCAATGGGCCCATGGCCGACGGCTGCGTTCCGGCACAGGAGACGGATTTGCATTTGTTGTCCATGGCCCTGGAGATGCAGCGGGCTATCGACGCAGCGGGTGATGCGGCCAACGTTCCTGCAGAAAGTTCCCACATTCGCTTGACCTTCGAATCGTCGCTGATGCCCAGCAGGGCCCTGGCCAGAGTGCCGCTCTCCCCAACTGAACTTGCCAAGGCTTTGGCCGGGGCCCTGCTGCCAGGGTGGCGGCCGGTCTACCTGCTGGTATCACCCGTTACCGTGCGAACCACCGACGATAACGGTCGGATGGTGCCGCAATGGGAGTTGGAGGTAAGGGAGCTCAACGGGGTGGTGCAGGAGATACTTCGTCGATTCGAGGGAGGAGCCTCCCTTGGAAACGTGGTCGATTCACTTCTGCAGCGTCCGCCATCGGCAGATATCCCGAACACTCAGTCATCCTGGCTACATGCTCTGGCGACGATGGTTCAGCAACGCTACCTGGTTGTGTTGGAGTCTGGTCAATAGGTGAGCTGGAATTCGACTAACTCCATGCCATGATTGGCTTGAGACTGTTCGAGCAGGCGCCCCGGCTCCTCCAGGGTGGCGTCGGCAAGTATGGGATACTTGTAAATGGAGTCGCCGTAGCCGACCCAGAAGTGGCGGGAGTCAGAAGAAAAGGCCAGCCCCAGCACCTCCGATGCCACCGTGCCGCGAAGCACGGGGCGGGCAGAAGAGGCGTCCCACAGCCGGAAGCTCCTGTCATCGGAGCCCGTAAGCAGATGCTCGCCATCGGGGCTGAGTCTGGCCGTGTTGACCCAGGCCGAGTGGCCCACAAAGGTTCTCTCAATCTGACCACTCTCCATGTCCAGCATCCATGCCTTGCTGTTCTGGCCCGTGACGATTGCCTTCTGGCCCTCCTGGAAAGGGTGAACGCTTGTGACGTCGCGGGCATCCACCTCAATACGTTTCACCAGACTGCCCGACTCAAGAAGCCGGACCTCAATGGCCCCGCCCGCTGTGAAGAAGGCTCTCTTGGAATCAGGGGCAATGGCCATGGACCACCCCATCTCCTGATCCATCCTGACTTCCAGGAGCAGTTCAGGATTTGTGTCCGCTGGCGACTGGGGCATGCGCCAAACGAAGAGGCGTTCGCCAGAGTAAGATGCGAACTTCTGTCCGTCGGGGGAGAAATCCACGGATGAAATCCGCCCCTCAGCTTTGGTATCGATAAAGATCAACTTGCCGGTTTCAATGTGCCACAGTCCTACCATGCTGCCAACAAGCCCAATGCCAAGCCACTTGTTGTCCGGTGAGAAGCGGATGCTCCATGCCTGTCCGGTCTGTTTGCAGAGCTGGGGCAGATCGGGGCGTCCCAACCTCCAGAGGCAGACCTCAAACAGAGAGTTGATTGCGGCCAGGTAGCTCTCGTCGGGCGAGAGTGCAATGTGGTTGATGGCCGCCTTTGGCGATCCGGAGAGCCTTGTGGCTTGTGGCGGCGCCAATTTCCACACCGAGAACCTGCCGTCCGAGGAGCAGGAGGCCACATGCACGGCGTCCTCTGCCAGGGACAACCAGGAGACGTCGCCCAGATGCGCCCTGAACCGCTCAACGACTCTTCCGTCGCCGGTCTCCAGTCGAACGATCCAGCCGTCGTGACTGGCCGCAAGCACGTTTCTGCCTCCGTTCACCAGCAGCAGCTTCAGAATGTGTCCGTCGATTGCCTTTGTGTTCCAGCGTTCTTGCAGCGTGGTTGCGTCCAGCATGGCCACCCGGCCGTCGAAGCCGCCAGAGATGATAGATTTGCTGTCGTGGGTGAAGAGTACGGCCAGGGTGTTGCCCACGTGAATCTGCGAGCAGAGCTCTTTGGTGGAGCCGTCGCTTCTCTGAGTGCAGACGTCGCCCTTTTCTGTGCCGGAGGCCAGCAGGGCGTCGTTGGGGGAGACCGAGAGCGAACGCTTTGGAGAAGACTTCTTATCGCTGGAAATGGTTCGTGAGTTGTGTGATGTTGACTCCACGAGTACCAGGCTGCCGTCGTCCAGTCCCACAACGTACTTGAGCGGGTCGATATTGAAGGCCATGGAACGCTCCTGGCCCATTCCGCTTCCCCTCAGGGCCGGCGAACTGGTGTCGGGCTTGGTGGTATCCAGGATGCGGTGGCGTCCCGAGTTGTCCCTGAAGGCCGCCCGGCGTCCATCCTGAGAGAAGAGGGCGGCCCTTACCCCATCAGAGATCTTGTGCCGCTCTCTCTCGATGAGTGAGTCCCTATTATACTCGATGTATTGGCCATCCACGGTAATAACGGCGACACCACCGTCAGGAACGAAGGAGGTTGCCAGGGGCCAACTGCCCGAAGACATGGCCATGGAGCCTTTGAGGGTGACCTGACGGTTCACTTCGGAGAAGTAGAGCAGGCTGCGAAGGCTGGCCAGTTGCTCGTCTGCTCTATCGGCCGTGGCCAGGTCCATGGGCTCGGAGCTGGAATAGGGGCTTCGGCTGTTCATCGGGGTATGCAGGAGAGCCGCCGTGGAGAAGACGGCGGAGCCCAAGAAATCGAATTGATCGAGCCGCCTGCGGGCCTCCTCTTCCAGGGCCACCGAGAGATTCTGGTGAGCTTGTCGATTTGAGCGTTCGGAGATGACTCGGGCCGCATCGACCCGTGCCTTTTCGGCCTGAACCTGCTCCAGGGCAACAGCCTTCTCTTCACCTTCGGCGATGGCGGCCATGCGGTGCCTCTCGGAGTAGAGCAGCAGGGCCGATATCCAGATGGTTCCCACCATGAGAGCCAGGGCCAGGCCAAACGATAGCAGGGCCAGCACGGGCTTTGTCTTGACGAACTTGAGCAGGATCTCGATGCGGCTGTATCGGTAGCACTGAACACGCTCCCCAAGGAGAAACCGCTGAAGCTCCTCGCCGAGTTCCTTTGCCGTTTGAAAGCGGTCGTCGGGGGAGCGCTCGAGGCAGCGCATGCATATGGCCGCCAGGTCTTTGTCGATGAGTGGGTTGATAATCTCCGGGGCTATGGGGCGGCGGGTACAGATGGCCTCGAACATAGTCTGGTTCGTGGGACCAGTGAATGGCAGTTGGCCCGTGAGCATCTCGTAAAGGACGACGCCCAGTGACCAGATATCGCTGCGGTGGTCGACATACTTGCTGTCACCGAGGGCCTGTTCCGGGCTCATGTAGGCCGGAGTTCCCACAGCAAAGCCCGTCATGGTCTCCTGGGATGAGAGGGCAGAGAAGAGGCTGACGTCGGACTCTTCACTCTCATCGGGTGCCCCAAGAACCTTGGCTAGTCCCCAATCCAGCATGACCGTTTCGCCGAACTCTCCCAACATGATGTTCTTGGGCTTGATGTCTCGGTGCACCACGCCTTTGGAGTGGGCGTAAGCAATGGCCTGGCAGAGCTGGATGAAGTGATTCAGCAACTCCCGCTTGGACTTCCCCTCGCTTTCGAGGATGGCCGAGTGGAGGGTCCTGCCCTTGACGTTGCGCATGGCATAGTAGAGCGAGCCATTGCTTCTGAGGCCAAGCTCGTAGACCGGCACGATGCTGGGGTGCTCCAGGCGGGCGGTGACTCTGGCCTCACGCAGGAATCTGAGCACCCGGGTCGACTTGGCGCCGGCGCCCACACCGGGAGTCTCCTGGCCCTGGGTCGAGACCAGCAGCTCTTTTACGGCAACGTCACGCCCCAGATGGCGGTCGAGGGTAGCAACCACCCGGCCTATGGCACCACGACCTATCTCGCCCAGGGGTTCATAGCGGCCCGGTTGTTCCAGCGTCACCCTGGATGAGTCCGTGGGGGAGGAGTTCTCTACAATGCCATCATCCTGGAGGGTTGCTTCCTCTATCTCCTCCGGCGAAAGGGTTTCGGTGGAGCCGGAGACCAGATCTGCGGTTGCGGCCTGAAGTGCGCCGTCGATGCTGCCGTTGGTTCGCACGAGTTGGTCGGCAATAGTACGGATGTCCTGAACGCGGTCGGCCTGGACCCTGCCCTCGGCCGCCAGCCTGTCCAGGAGGTCACCGCCGCCATTCCGGGACCTCGCCAGGGTAGACATGACATCCACTCCGGCAGCGTAGCCCTGCTTCACTGCAAGAACTGCCAACAGAACGTCTCTCTCCATCTGCGCTCCTGAGATGGTCTACTGCGGGGCGCGATTTTAGCACTGCTTGGTTTTGTGCGGCAGAACTATCTATGCTGATTCGCGGCAAAAGTGACACCGAGTGACTGTTTCGAGAGGCTCAGGGATGAGGGCTTTGGATGCTGGTACGGGGTGAGATGGGCGCCGCAGTGCATCGCTGCCAACCTTTGTCTTGACCGGCGCCCGGCGGGTGAATACTAATCTCTTTCTCGCTGCGCTGTGCACTCCCGCTGCAGCGGCTACGTCCGGGAGCTTGATTGGAGCCTTCATGAACAGAGTTCTTCCTGCGTTGATGCTCTTTATGACGCTGACTCTCGCCGGTCTTGCCGTGGGCCAGCCCCCGCTTCCTGGGCCCGTGGACCCCATTGTCAATGGTCAGCCCGAATCGGGTTGGCCACAGGTAGGGGCCATGACCCTTCAGATGCCCGGGTTTGGATACATGGGCTCCTACTGTTCGGGCACCCTTATTGCGCCGCAGTGGGTGCTGACGGCGGCCCACTGCGTCTTACCGGGGAGCGGAATGCCCGTGAGCTCAAAGCTGGGAGCCTTCTACGTTGGAGCCAATGCCAACAAGGAGGCCACGGGGAACGAGCCCTCGGGGCGAATTCTCAAGGCGGACATATTCATTCCCCATCCCGACTACAACGCTACGTGGGCCTCCAGCGATATCGCCCTGGTGCACTTGCAAGAGCCTGTGACCGATCTGGAGCCTGTGCCGATCTTCCAGGGGAACCTGACCAAGGACGATCTGGGCACCGAGGTGCTTTACGTTGGCTTTGGAGTCACCGATGGGATTCAGCAGGGCGGTGGCGGTACCAAACGGTCGGGCTACATGCCCATCGTGGACCTTGACAAGCGCACCTACATCAGCGCCTTCCAAGAGTCTGGCGTCTGCTTCGGCGATTCCGGGGGCCCTGGGTTGTTGCAGGTGGAGGGCAAGTGGTACGTGCTGGGCGTTAATTCGGCTGTCTACGCTCAGTCCGGCGACCCGTGCAAGGGCTACGCCATTCAGACCAGGGTGGACGCCTTCCGGGACTGGATCCTGGAGCACACCCAGGGAGATGAGCCAGACTGCGCTGAGTACCACGACATGTGCCACTGCCAGGTCGGTTGCCAGGCCGACGGAAGCTGCAACAATGAGGCCTGCAAGACATACAGTTGTGCCAAAGTCTACGAGTGCTGGCGAGGCTGCGAGGGCGACAGTGATTGTCAGGTCGATTGTTACCTTCGGGGCAAGCCCCAGGCCACGGACCTTTGGCAGAACATCTCCATGTGCTCGTACATGATGTGCCAGGGGGCTGCAGACAAGGACCTCTGTCTCCGGACCAAATGCAAGAAGCACTTGGGCAAGTGTATACCGTTGGAGACTGGGGACGAGGCGTGCCGATTCGTTCAGGAGTGCATCAGCAACGACCCCGATGATGATGAGGGCGTTGTGGACTGTATCAACGCAGGCGATGTCAATGCCCAGACTCAGTGGAACGAACTGGTGGCCTGCTACGCTACCAACGGCTGCGCTGCGTTTCCCCGGCCCAGCCTCGGCGGGATCTGTGGTTGGACGAACTGTGGCAAAGAGCTGGATACCTGCCTGCCTCCGGCGGATTGCAGCATTATTGGGGGCTCTTGCCCGGCCTCCAGCGCCTGTGCGTTGACGCCCCGTGGCAAGTTCGACTGCTTTGCCTCCCAGGGCGGTGTCGAGGGTGAACCTTGCGATGTGACGGTGAAGGATCCGCTGCCCTGCGGCGACGGTCTGGCCTGCGTGGACCTGGGTGAGGGCGGAGTCTGCGGCCGCCTCTGCGGGCATGACGGCCATTGCCCCGCGGGCAAGTGCGTGTCGCCCATCTGGCCCGGCGTTGACATCGGGGTCTGCTACTGCCTGGATCTTGACAAGGACGGAGCCTGCCAGCCCCAAGATTGCGACGACAACAATGACTCACGCTCGCCGCTGGCCGATGAGGTCTGCGGCAACGGCGTTGATGATAACTGCAATGGGAAGATTGACGAGGAGTGTGCCGTGACTGGCGAGGACCTTGTCACGGATGCCGAGAATGGAGAGGTCGGCACGGATACCGAAGAGCCCGTTTCTGGTGGAAAGAGCGCTGGCTCTGGTGGCTGCTCTTCCAACGGTGGGGGTTCCACGGGGATGTCCCTGCTGATGAGCCTGCTGACAATCCTGTTCATGGTCCGTCTGAGGGTGCAACGCAGGGGCGCAGAGGCCCGGTAGTGACGGGGGCGCCTCTCTTCCTTTTCGCAACGGGTTCTTGAATCGACTGGCCTGATGAACAACGACGTCAGGCCGGAGGGCAGTGACCCACTTCTTGATCAGCCTGCCAGTTTGCCCAACGCAACATGTTCGGTGAGTGCTGCCAGTTGGGTGGCCATGAAGCGGTCTTCGGTCACCGGCGGGAACAGCTCTGAAACAGCTTCCACAATCCGTTGGCACTGCGGGCTCAGCATGCGCTCTTCGGGGCCCCAGGCATACTGCAGTTCGGTTCGCACGGCCACATGGAAGTGGTGTGGTCTTGCGATCTCGCTTACGGCATCCATGTAAGAGTTGCATTGCTGAGCTACCGAGTCAGCCTCGGCCTGGCTGAGGGGGAGCTTGCTGGGGAAGTGTTCCTGAATTCTCCTGATTGCGGCGGCCTGGGTGCAGTACGCAAGCTCGATGGCCAGAAGCTCTGTCAGCCTGGGGAGCGTTTCATGCAGGCGGTAGGCCAGGCCGGCGGCCATGCTCACGTGGTCCTCCTGTCCCGCGTCGGTGGAGAGGGAGAAGAGATGTGATGGCATGGAGGCGCCCCAGATGTGGTTCGTCAGAGCAGCGGAGACGTATTCGGGGATCATCATGGCGCTGGAGGTTGCTTCTTCGCCGGGGGAGAGGTGAGGCCACTTCAGGTCGTGCCCCAACCCACGATTCCGAGCGCTGTCGACGAAGCGGTTGCAGCGCATGTTTGCCAGGCGGGCCATGACGGCCATTGCCTCGAACAGTCCGTATATTCGGGTGGCCAGCGGCATACCGTGGAAGTGGCCTCCGGAGATGATGTCGGTGAACTGCGGGTCACCGTCGGGGCCAGGCTGAAGCAGCAAGATGGGGTTGTCGGTGACGCTGTTGGCTTCCACGGTGAAGCTGGCACGGGCGTCGTCAAGGAGTTCCTGACATGCGCCCAGAATCTGCGCCGAACAGCGCAGGCTGTACGGGTCCTGGACTACCCCGTCCACGTCGTACTGCCGGTGACTTCCCCGGATTGGAGAGTCCTTCATCAGTTCGGTGAGCTGCTGGGCGATCTTCACTGCACCAGGGTGAGGGCGCAGGGCGTGGAGGTCTTCCCGGAATGGCGTATCTGAGCCAAGCAACACCTGGACCGCAAGGGCCGTGTTCATCACCGCCTGCTTCATGAGCAGTTCCAGTTGGCCCAAGGAGTGAATCGCCAAGGCCAAGGTGAACTGCATCCCGTTGTTGAGGGCAAGCCCCTCCTTCATCTCCAGCTTGAGCGGCTCTATGCCCTTCTCGGCCATAAGATCCCGCACGGCATCCGTGGGCTGGTTGGAAGGGCCGGCCAATAGCCGACCCTCGCCCATGAGGCATAAGGCAATGTGTGACAAGGGGGCCAGGTCTCCGCTGGCACCCACGGAACCCAGCATAGGAACCTCGGGTGTCAGGCCATGATTCAGGAAGTCTACAAGTTGCTGAACCACATGGGGGCGGACGCCGCTATGTCCACGGGAGAGAGAGACGGCACGGAGGAACATGGCGCTTCGAACTACCTCACGCGGCGCCGCAGGGCCCATGCCACAGGCGTGTGACCTGATGAGGTTGCGCTGAAGGCGCTCAAGGTCTTTGGCATCCACGGGCTTGTCCACGTTGCTGCCAAACCCCCGATTAAATCCGTATGCGGGCGAGCCTGACTCCTGGACGCTCTTCACGATTTGCTGCCTCCTCGTAATGAGCATCATCCTGGTCTCTTCGGATAGGGCGGTCTCTTCGCCACGGCCGACTCGAATGACCTGATCCAAGCTAACGTTCTTTGTATGGTCAATAATTATCATTGATTTCCATCCTTACGATGCCCCATGGTCTGGAGCCTGCCTACCATAGCCCACCAGTGGGGGCGTCGCAAGGCGTAGAGTGGGGAATCGTGGGAGCCGAAAAGGCTTCTTGGTGGCCGCTGGATAGGCCTGCAGGAAGCGGGTTGACAGCAGGCGATGATCTGGAGCAAGTTGACACCTGTTCAGGAATACCTAGAATGGGGCCCGTCTGGAGAGTCCAAATGGAACAGTCTGAACATGGGAAAGATAGTGTAACAGCCCCGCAGGCGGAATTGCGCAGTTACTATTTTGAGGTGCTTGCCGGACCGGATACGGGGCGCCAGATACCGGTGTGGGATGCCGTTGCGGTGGTTGGGCGTGCTCCCGAGGCACAGATTGTACTGGGCGACTCTCTGGTCTCGAGGCGTCACGCTTCGGTTCAGGTGGGTGAAAGTGGAGTGACCGTGGTGGACCTGGGGTCTACCAACGGCACGCTGGTATCGGGGCAGCCCGTTTCTACGGTGGAGTTGTCCGAGGGGGAGCTTTTTGAGGTAGGGCAGACGGTGCTGGTGCTGCGCAGAGGGGCCAGGCCCGTGGATCAAATGGCTCCGGCGGGCAACATGGCCGCAACGCAGAAGCTGCAACCGGTAGCCCTTGCCAGGGGCGCCAAGGCAATCCGGGCGGTGCGAAACGCGGGAAGGAGGCTTCCTGCGGCCTGGCTGCAGCGCACTATCAGCTGGGCCGTCGTGCTTATTCTCGCAATTGGGGGAATGTTGCTGGCGGTTGAGCTTATAGATTTATACTCAAGTTCATCTATCCCCGTGGCGGTAGGCGCGTCAGCGGAGGGTGGGAAGGTCGAGGGAAAGCAAGCCCCCAAGAGCCGGCGGGTCAAGACTCGCGGTGTTGGGGGCGAGCCAGAGGCGTTTCTGGCCGAGGCGCCCGTGGAGAACGACGAAGGCGACGTTGCGCAGGATTTGTACGACCGGGCCAAGGAGCACGAATCCAAAGGGGAGCTGCCCAAGGCCGTTGAGCTTCTGGAGCAGATTTCTCAGCAGTACCCTGAGTTCAGGCCTCAATCCGGGGTGCTGGTGGCCAATCTGCTGGACCAGCACAAGCGGACTATTGCCGTGAGTGCTACCATTGGTGAGGCGAGGGAGCTACTCGAGGTGGGTTCTCCCGGGCTGGAGCAGTTGAGGGACACCCTTGGGAAGCTTGAGGCAATTCCTGCCACAGAGGGCGAGTTCGGTGGTGAGGCTGTGCTTCTTGCCGATAGGGTCAGGTCGAGAATCAGGCAGATCTCCATGGGGGTTGTTGCCCCGGCGGTTGATGCCGTGGGGCCTAGCGGCGGTGCAGGTGATGCAAGGGGCGAGGAGAAGCCTGTGACGCCTGAGGAGGCCCCGGCGCCGGAGGCTGGCGTGATTCGACAGGTGGTGCCATGGGACTTGGCCATCAAGAAGGCCTATCAGCAGACGGATTTCGCTCTTGCGGTGGCTCTGGCCGGGGAGGTAGCGGCTTACGGACCCGAGGGATTTCGCCCCAGGGCGGCGCAACTGGTTGAGGCGATCCCACGGTTTGAGAAATCATACAAAGCAGCTGTGGCTCTGGTTCACAAGGCGGGGAAGGAGGGGCAGGCTCTCAAGGAGCTTTCGGTAGCCGAGCAGTTGGATGCATCGCTCTTCTCGGCGTTCTCACGCACCATCAGCAAGCAGAAGGCCGTGGTCTATCTTCGTGAGGCCAGCAAGGCGCTCAAGGATAAGAACTATCAGGTGGCACGTGACCGTTTCGAGCTGGCCAGGAGGCTTGACCCTGCTTCGGACCTGCTGCGGGAGTTCAGGGCCGATCTTGAGGCCAGGGCAGAGGAGCTGCTCTCCACCGGGCGCAAGGCCCAGGGTTTTGCTGAGACGAGCTTGAGTTTCAGGCAGGCGGCCTTGTTGGCCGGGCCCGAGAGCAGAGTTGGTCAAGAGGCTTCGAGGCTGCTCAAAGAGCTTTCGAGTGCGACGATGAATCCCTGAATTTCGGAGGCCGTGATGAGGCAACTGGCTCTGCTTGTTCTGATTACTCTCTTCACATGCCAGTGCAAGAAGTCGACGCCTGTCTCAGAGGATGCGGGCTCCGCCAGACCTCCGCTGGAGCCGGCCGCTGCTTATGACGCCGCTTCCCCGTCCGGTCTCGAGGCTCCCGACGTAGCAGTGGTGCCCGAGGGTGATGAGGGGGAGGAGGAGCTGGATGTGGCCCTCTCTCTCTCGTTGCGAGAGCCCGAGGGGGAAGTTCCCCGGCAGGTTGAGGACGCAGGCGAGGCCGAAGAGGCTGATGTGCAGGCAGCGGGCGCAGACGCATCGGCGTCCCAGGCGCCTGAGGGGGAAGCCCTGGCGGAGGGTGATTCTGCAGAGCAGGCTCCAGAAGCGGGCGAGGGGCGAGGGGAGGCGTTCAAGCTTCCCAAGGGTGACGACCCCAACGGCTCTGCGCTGGTATTTGACCAGTTCCAGGCCCTTATCAAGGAGGCGGAGTTCGGCAAGGCCACGGAGCTTCTGGAAGAGTGGCTCAAGGCGGCCCCCAAGGACATTGCCAATCGTAGCAACCTGGCCAGGACATACATTGAAATGGGACAGTTGGAGCGGGCCCTTGGACACCTTGAAGCGCTGTCCAAGGCAGAGCCATCCAAGGCCGAGTGGTGGGTACATCAGGCAAGAATCCTGGTGAAGCTTCAGCAGATAAGTGAGGCCATTGCCGCTTTCAGCAAGGGGTGGGAGCTGGACAACCAGGATGTTGACGCTGCCCTGGACTA
>Ga0302238_1001046_pt1 | contig 24232 bp, 22 predicted proteins | sample AAG_UR_Asn_MG_FD_193527 | JGI IMG/M metagenome (GOLD analysis project Ga0302238, IMG submission 193527) | Enriched activated sludge microbial communities from anaerobic digester in WTTP, New Holstein, Wisconsin, United States - AAG_UR_Asn | ecosystem: Engineered > Bioreactor > Anaerobic >... | reverse complement strand
CTTACCTGACCCTGGTGGGTACCCTGAAGGAAGAGGCCAACAAGCTGGACGTGGTGCATGCCTTCTTCCAGATGAAGAAACACTATGCCAAGAAGGTGACGGAGCAGCTCGCCGATCAACCCGACCTGCTGGCCAAGGAGCTGAAAAACATGTCGAGCCTCCTTGATCGCAAAGGAACCCTGATCACCCGTCCCATGGAGCGCCTGCTGGATGATCCCCATCTGCTTTCCGGCTGGCTTTCTATCAATACCAAGAACTTCAAGATTGAAAATGGCCGGGTGGTCTGGCTGCGTAACCCGCTGGGAGTCCTGAAGGAGACCTACGACTACCTGCATATGGATTACCGTCCCCACAAGCCGGCGGCCGAGATCATCTGGGACCATGACAACGAGTTGTTGATGCAGGGGCTTGATTTCTCCCGCAAGATCCGCGAACACTTTGGCCTGCATCGTGACGAGTACGACAAGCTGAACGAGATCCTGCACAAGGACAAGCCCCAAGGCGGCTTTGATCAGGAGATGTGGGAGCAGATCCGTTCTGCCCACTATGGGTTTGAAGTCGGGCTCGAACTGCTGGGCATGCTGTTCCTGATCGGGGAGCGGACCAAGTTTTGGGATATGAAGGTGCTGGACGACCTGGAGGTCGTGATCCCCGACTACCTGACCGATCCCGATCTGCAGGCCCGTATGAAGAAGGTGCTGGTACCGCCCCCGGCCACCAAGGCCGACGAGATTGTGGCTGTCTGCGGCGGTATGTACTATGGTCAGGAAGCGCCCGGTATGCCTCCCTTTGTCTACGAAGGCATGCACTTTGAAAAGGATCAGCCGCTCTACATCATCGAGGTTATGAAGATGTTCAACACGATCCGGGCGCCGTTCTCCGGCACCATCGACAAGATCGTGATGGAGGGGGGCGATGGCTCGATTGTTTCCAAAGGCCAGCCGCTCTTCAAGATCACGCCGGATGAAAAATTCGTTGAGGTTGATCCGGCCCTGATTGCAAAAGAGCGCAAGGAGCGCACCAACGACTATCTTAAGGCGGTCTTGTAGGAGAGCCGCTCTGGTAGAGACAGTCCCGCAAAGGCTCCAGACGGCATGTCTGGAGCCTTTATCACTCGTATAGCCGATGACGCATGAATGAATCGAGGTAACTGCCATGGCGACATTTGAAAAGAAGACAACGCAGGATTGGGATAAGCTGGCTGCCAAGGAGATCAAGAAAGAGACCACGGCGCCGCTTTTGTGGGATACCCCGGAAGGGATCCAGGTCAAGCCGCTCTACACCCTGGCCGATCTGGAAAAGCTGGAAACCATCGATACCATGCCCGGCTTTGCGCCGTTTTTACGTGGCCCCAAGGCCACCATGTATGCCGGCCGCCCCTGGACCGTGCGCCAGTATGCCGGTTTCTCCACTGCTGAAGAGTCCAACGCCTTCTACCGCCGCAACCTGGCTGCCGGTCAGCAGGGTCTCTCGGTAGCCTTTGACCTGGCCACCCACCGCGGCTACGACTCCGATCATCCGCGGGTGGTGGGCGATGTCGGCAAGGCCGGTGTGGCGATTGACTCGATCCTGGATATGGAGATCCTGTTCAAGGATATCCCGCTGGGTGATGTCTCCGTTTCCATGACCATGAACGGCGCGGTGCTGCCGATCATGGCGCTCTATATCGTGGCAGCCGAGGAACAGGGGGTTCCTCAGGACAAGCTGGCAGGCACCATCCAGAACGACATCCTGAAGGAGTTCATGGTCCGCAATACCTACATCTACCCGCCGGCCCCCTCGATGCGGATCATCGCCGACATCATCGAGTACACCAGCAAGTACATGCCCAAGTTTAACTCGATCTCGATCAGCGGCTACCATATTCAGGAGGCCGGGGCCAACAACGTGCAGGAGCTGGCCTTCACCCTGGCTGATGGCATCGAGTACGTCAAGGCCGCCCTGGCCAAAGGGCTGGAGGTGGACCAGTTTGCGCCGCGGCTGTCCTTCTTCTTTGCCATCGGCATGAACTTCTTCATGGAGGTCGCCAAGCTGCGGGCAGCCCGCTTCCTGTGGGCCGAGCTGATGTCGCAGTTCAACCCCAAGAACCCGCTCTCGCTGGCGTTGCGGACCCACTGCCAGACCTCCGGCTGGAGCCTGACCGAGCAGGATCCGTACAACAACGTGATCCGTACCACCATTGAGGCAATGGCCGCCGTGCTGGGCGGCACCCAGTCGTTGCACACCAACGCCCTGGACGAGGCGATCGCCCTCCCCACCGACCACTCGGCCCGTATTGCCCGTAACACCCAGCTGGTGATTCAGGAGGAGACCGGCATCACCAAGGTGGTGGACCCGCTGGCCGGTTCCTACTACGTTGAATCGTTGACCGCCGCACTGATCGAGGAAGGGCGCAAGCTGATCGCCGAGATCGATAGCCTGGGCGGCATGACCAAGGCGATCGAGTCCGGCATGCCCAAGCTGAAGATAGAGGAGTCGGCGGCCCGCAAGCAGGCCCGCATTGACCGCGGCCTGGACGTGATCGTGGGGGTCAACAAGTACACGTTGAAGGATGAGACCCAGATCGAGGTTCTGGATATCGACAATACCGCAGTGCGGGAGGCTCAGATCGCTCGTCTGCAGAAGCTGCGCAGCGAGCGGAATGAATCTGACTGCCAGGCTGCCTTGGCTACCATTACCAAGGTGGCGGAGTCTGGCCAGGGCAATCTGCTGGAGGCCTGCGTTGAGGCTGCCCGCAAGCGGGCCTCGGTGGGCGAGATTTCTGACGCCATGGAAAAGGTATTCGGCCGCCACAAGGCGGAGATCAAACTGGTATCGGGGGTATACGGCAAGGTGTTCGAAGCGAATGAAGAGTTTGCGTCCCTGAAGAAAGAGGTGGACGACTTTGCCGAGGCCGAAGGCCGTCGTCCCCGGATACTGATAGCCAAGATGGGTCAGGATGGTCATGACCGTGGCGCCAAGGTGATTGCCACCGCCTTTGCTGATGTGGGCTATGACGTGGATATGGGACCACTGTTCCAGACCCCGGAGGAGACCGCCAAGATGGCGGTGGAAAACGATGTGCATGCCATTGGCGTCTCAAGTCTGGCCGCCGGCCACAAGACCCTGGTTCCGCAACTGGTGGCCGAGCTGAAGAAGCTGGGGGCCGACGATATCGTGGTGGTCTGCGGCGGGGTCATCCCCCGTCAGGATTACGAGGAGCTGTATGCCGCCGGCGCGGCCTGCATCTTTGGACCGGGTACCCCGATCACCAAGTCGGCCCGCGAGACCCTGGACGCAATCAAGCAGGCCAAGTAGCAGCGCATGGAACTGAAACAACTTGCTGAAAAGGTTCGTGCCGGGAATATCCGCGCCATCGGCAAGGGTATCACCCTGCTCGAAAGCAAGAAGCCGGAGCATGCGCAAAAGGCCATGCAGCTGCTGGATATACTGCTGCCGTTTGCTGGCAACAGTCTGCGGATCGGCATTACCGGCGTGCCCGGTGTGGGCAAGAGCACCTTTATCGAGGCGTTCGGCAGCTATCTGACCACCTTGGGGCATAAGGTGGCGGTGCTGGCGGTGGACCCGTCATCCCAGATCACCGGGGGCAGCATTCTTGGGGACAAGACCCGCATGGAGGAGCTGTCCCGCAACCCCAACGCCTTTATCCGGCCTTCGCCGGCCGGCAATACTCTGGGGGGGGTGGCCCGTCGCACCCGCGAGACCATGCTGCTGTGCGAGGCAGCCGGCTATGATGTGGTGATTGTCGAGACAGTGGGAGTTGGCCAATCCGAAACCACCGTGGCCTCTATGGTCGACTTCTTTCTGCTGTTGCAGCTGGCCACGGCCGGCGATGAACTACAGGGGATCAAGAAGGGGGTCATGGAGCTGGCCGATGCGATTATCATCAACAAGGCGGAGTTGGATCCGCAGAAGACCGAGCTGGCACGGCGTCAGTATGAAAATGCCTTGCATATCCTGCGGCCCAAGAGTCAAAATTGGTCGGTTCCGGTCCTGACAACCAGTGCGCTGAAACAGCTGGGCATTGAAGCGGTCTGGCAGATGCTGGTGCAGTTCCGGCAAGCCATGCAGCAGTCGGGTGAGTTTGGGGAGACACGCAAGCGGCAATCCGTTGACTGGATGTGGTCGTTGGTGATGGAAGATCTGAAAGAACTGTTTATGCAGCATAAGAATGTCAAAGGGGTGTTTCAGCAGGTTGAAGAAGCGGTTTCCGGCGGCATCACCACGCCGTCGGCCGCCTCGCGCAGGCTGCTGGACCTCTTTCGACGCTAACGAGAGGTGACCTGATGTTACAAAAAATTAACCATATCGGCATAGCCGTGCAATCATTGGATGCTACCTTACCGTTTTATCGCGATCAGCTCGGCATGCCGTTCAAGGGAACCGAAGAGGTTGCCGAGCAAAAGGTGCGGGTGGCCATGCTGGGGATTGGCGAGGCCAAGATTGAGCTGCTCGAACCAACCAGCCCCGAGAGTCCGATCGCCAAGTTCCTGGAAAAAAATGGGCCGGGTATCCACCATATCGCCTACGAAGTGTCGGATATCGAGGCTGCGATCGCGCACATGCTGCAGGAAGGGGCGCGGATGATCGATGAACAGCCCCGCCAGGGGGCCCATGGTACCCAAATTGCCTTTGTGCACCCAAAAAGTAGTAACGGTGTTTTAACGGAACTCTGTCAAGGCGGGCATTGAGCCGCAGGCACACGGCCTTTCGCAGGTTTTATGCAGAATTACGCTTGACAGTTGTTTGATTTATTGTATTATGAGCCGCAATTACTAGAACATATAACTAGCTGAATATTTGAATGAAGAATGTAATCGTCTAAAATTATTGTCAAAAACAAGGAAAGGAGGTGCCCGCCGTACTCGAAAAAATTAGATAGGAATGCAGCTAATGCTTAACGTATTAATATTGAATTCAATTTTGGCAGCACATACACCACAGAAGGAGGAGTACACATTATGACCAAGTTTCAAAAGCAGATGCTGACCATCGCCGCAGCCGGCGCCCTGACCGCCGTGACTGCCCTGCCCGCCATGGCCTTTGAGAACGAGTTCCACGGTCTGTTCAACTTCAATGCAGTCTTTTCTAACTACAACAGCGGTGATAGTGGTGATCTGAGTGTTGGGAAAAATAGTGGTTTAGGGACTGCAGCTTATGGCGATAAGCGCAAGATGAACAACTATTTTGAGCAGCGTACCCGCCTGCAGTACACTGCCAAGGCCAGTGACGACCTCAAGTTAGTGACCCAGTTTGAGATCGACAACCAATGGGGCAAAACAACAGCTGTAGCAGCTAACAGCAACAAAACTAACGGTGTGCAGATCGATACCGACGTAGTCAACATCGAAGTCAAGCACGCCTACCTTGATTTCAACCTGGGCAAGAACGATAACGTCAAGGTTGGTATGCTCCCCTATAAGGATACCCTGAAAGGCATCTTTATCGACGCCGACGCGCCGGCTATCTATAACACCGCAAAATTTGGCGCCTATACTCTGGGCCTTGGCTTTACGCGTTTGAAAGACTCCTATGTGACTAATGGTGCTACCCCTACTGCAACCACTCGCGTTGGCGATTTGAACCAAGACGTCTTCATGATGGACAACACCTTTGCCTTTAACAAGGACACCAAGGCAGCCCTGTCCTACTACTTCCTGTCTGACTACAGCGTTGCTAACGTCGATACAAAGGTAAATACCTTTGGCCTGTCCGGCGAGACCAAGCTGGCTGGTATTGACCTGAGCGGTTTTGTAGCTGCACAGGCAGGCTATACTCATGATTTTACGGCAAAGAAAGCTAATACCTATAATGGTTGGGCTGCCAACGTGGCTGCCAAGATGAACGTTGGTCCCGGTGCGGCCCGCACCGGTTTCCTGTTTGTGTCTGGTGATAATAGTAATGTCGCTACTACTAAAACTGGTCACAACCATGCCTGGATGAACTCTGGTGTGCAGTCCTACAATGAGTCCGGCCTGATCATCCTGACCCGTAACACTGCCAACAGCCCTGCCAACACTGACCAGTACATCCGCCGTGTCATCACCAACCAGGCCGTTGCCTACTTGGGGTATGATGCCAAGCTGACTGACAAGTTTAACTTGGATGGTGGTGTTGGCTTTGGGTGGGTGCCTTCTTCGGCTGATGCACCTACTGACCTTAAGTTAAACCGCAAAAATGCCAGCGATTTTATGGGTACTGAAATCGGTCTGACGGCCGGTTATCAGCTCTACAAAAACTTGAAACTGCAGGCACAGGCAGCCTATATGGTTCTGGGCGGTTACTACAAGAATTCAACATATAAGGCAGACGGCGTTACTGCTGCTGATCCCGAGAACCCCTACACCATGCGTCTGCAGGCACGTTACAGCTTCTAAGCTGAACGTGTAGGTAAGCAAATGGCTACAAGGCGGCACGGCAACGTGCCGCCTTTTTTTTGGGTGAGTTTGCGCTCATCGGGCTTTGCTTTGACAGCCAGTAAGTGATATGGCATAGTTCATATATTTGAAGATTTGCTTTTCATGGAGGCAGAATGAAGCGCCTGATTATTGTGATAACGTTGTGTTTGGTGGCAGCACATGCATTTGCTGCTGGGCCGTTGCGGGTGTTTGTCGGAGAGTTTAATGCGGTTGGCGTGCAGGCAGGAAGTGATACCAAGGCAGCGCTGCAAACACTTCTGGCGTCACGGTTAAACAGCGATAAAATTTTGACGGTGAGTAGTGCCGCGGAAGCAGAGGTGCTGGTAAGCGGCACCTATCTGAGTATCGGCAAACAGTATAACCTTGATGCTGTTGCCAAAACAGCCGGTGGGCAGACCATTGCCCGTACTTACGTGCAGGGTGAGGGCGGCCAGGAGGCGTTGTTTGGAGCCGTAGGCAGCCTTGCGGATAAACTTGCTGTCGATCTGAGCAAGAAGGCTGAGGCTGGACTCATCGTGCCAATAGCGCCCGCTGGTGGCGCTGCTCCTCCTGTTGCAAGGGTAAATCAGGATATCGTGCGTGCTAGCACCACAACAGCGAGCGAAATCAAGCCGGTTCAACAGACAGATATAATCCATCCTCAGGCCGTGTACCATGGTGTCCCCAATAAAGGTGAAATAAAGCGGCTGGATGGCATGTTTAACCTGATGGTTATGGCTGGTCGAGACTCAGACGGGAAAAGGCTGTTGTTTTTAGCTAAGGATCGCGCTGTCGAGCTGTTACGAGAAGGGGAAACGCGCCCTATTACTGGTTTTAGTCTTGGGGTTGATAACAAAATTCTCAGTCTTGATTATGTTGATGCCGATGGTTCGGGTACGCCGGAACTTTACGTTACTGTTGTGCGGGGCGGAGAAGTCGCTTCACAGGTTTGGGAGCTAAAAGGCAATCGTTTGGTGAAAGTTGCCGCTGATATCCCCTATTTTTTTAGAGCAATTGCCTTGGCAGGTGGTCCGCTCAAGCTGTATGCCCAGGAACAGGGACGAGGTGCCGACCAGTTTTATGGAGCAGTCTATGAGGTGACCCGTAAAGGTAAGAATATTGTTAAAAAGACAAAGACACTTATGCCCCGTTATGGCAATCTGTATAGCTTTAACCAGCTGAAACAAGCAGGTGGTGAACTCCTGACGGTTGTGTATCACCCGGAAAACTATCTGATTGTGTATGACAAGGACCAAAAGGAGTTGTGGCGTAGTAACGATGCGTTTGGCGGATCGGAATTATACTACAAGGTTGAAGATCGCGATGACCTGAGTAGGATATCTGATAACTACCGCTGGATGTTCATGAATCAACGCATTCAGGTCACCTCTAAGCAAGAGGTGCTGGTTGGTAAAAACGACGGTTTTTTTGTAATCGGCAATGCGCGAATGTATAAACATGGTGCCGTCTACTGCCTTTATTGGAATGGCGCGGCACTTGAGGAGGCGTGGCGCACAAAGGATACGCAAAACTATATGCCGGACTTCTATTTTGACGAGGCAAAAAATGAACTGCTGCTGCTGCAACTTACCCAGCGCGAGGATGTGTTGATGCGGACTAAAGGGGCCAGCGCACTGCAGATCAAAAAAGTGGAATAACTGCTTGGGAAACAACGGGCTGCACGCTTGCAGTAAGCTGTCTTTGCTTTGACACTGGCCGGGGGATGTGGCATACTCCTCCGGCTTTTGTGTGTGCAGAGGAGTTGCTACGTTTGGAAACGCAAACCATTGATATGACATTGCCGCGCGGTGTTGCCGACTACCTGCCAGCCAGGGGCGGACAGCTGGCTGCGCTTGAACAAAAAGTGCTGCAGATTGCTGCGCGCTGGGGCTTTCAGCGGGTGGTGCCACCTGCACTTGAATTTGAAGATGTGCTTGCCATCGGCATGGGAGACGGGCTGCGCGCGCGCACCTTTCGCTTTGATGACTGGCAGAGTGGTCGCTTGCTGGCAATTCCGCCTGACATTACCCCTCAGATTGCCAGAATTGTTGCGACACGCCTGAAAGAGCAGCCGTTGCCGTACCGTATCAGTTACAGCGGCCGGGTGTTGCGGCACGCAGAGTTGCAAAGTGGTCGCAGCCGCGAGATCATGCAGGCTGGTGTCGAGCTGATCGGACTTGATTCGCCGGAGGCCGATGCAGAAATGGTGGCCATGGCAGTTGAGGTCATGCAGGCGGTCGGCTTGCAAGATGTCAAGGTGGACCTGGGGCAGGTTGCCTTCTGCCAGGGGGTCTTTACTGCGGCCGGTCTGCAGGGAGAACCGCTGAAACAGCTGCGAGAAGCGGTTTCGCTCAAGGATGTCTCGTCGGTTGCACGACTGTTACGGCGCTATCCTGTCAGTGAGTCATCCCAACAGGAGCTATTGGCATTGCCGCGTCTTTTTGGCGGTTGTGACATTCTGGAAGAAGCTGCCCGGGTAGTGCATAATCCGCAATCACTGGCCGCGCTTGCGAATATCCGTGAGGTGATTGCCATCCTGGCCCTGCATGGGGTGCAGGACTGTCTTACCATTGATCTGGGCGAGACGCGTGGATTGGATTATCACACCGGTCTTACGTTTGAAGGTTTTGTGGCCGGGCTGGGAGAGGCATTGTTCAGCGGCGGCCGCTATGACGGTTTGACTGCGCGCTATGGTCTGGAGGCACCGGCCACCGGTTTTACCTGTAATCTCTTGAGTCTTATGCAAGCACTTGAAATGCAAGGCGTGGTATCAGAGGAATCCCGCGATCTGCTGGTTTTTGCAACAGATGTGTCGCACTGCCAGGAAGCACTTGAAGTGTCTCGTGAAATGCGAAAGCGAGGTTACTCTGCGGCACGCGATATTATCAAGCGCGATCTGGCTGCCTCATTGCAGTACGCCTGCCAGGTTGGCATCAAGGCAGTCCTGGTGGTTGGGGAACAGGATCAAGATCATAACTATCGGCTGATTCAGGCTGCTGACAAGTCTGAACAGCAGGTGAGTAACGTAGCGCTCTGGCAGCTCTATCCTGCCAAGGCCTGAAACGATTGAGGAGAAAAAAGACACCATGGCTAACGTAGTAGTGGTCGGCGCTCAATGGGGCGATGAAGGCAAGGGCAAGGTTGTTGATATCTATACCGAGTATGCGGATGAGATCGTCCGCTATCAAGGTGGCAATAATGCCGGGCACACCCTGGTTGTCGGCAATGAGAAGGTTGTTCTGCACCTGATTCCTTCCGGTGTCCTGCATGCGGGTAAGCGTTGCGTGATCGGCAATGGGGTGGTGCTTGATCCCGAGGTGTTTATTATGGAGGTGAACCGGCTTAAGGCCGCCGGACGCCTTGAAGATGACAGCACCCTGCTGTTGTCTGAGTCGCTGCATATCATCATGCCGTACCATAAGGCCATTGATATTGCTCGCGAAGCAAAAAGTGGCGACAAAAAGATCGGCACCACCGGTCGTGGAATCGGTCCCTGCTATGAGGACAAGATCGGCCGTCGCGGGATTCGTCTGATGGATCTGGTGGACCCGGTGATCTTCAGCCGTAAATTGCGTGAGAATCTTGAAGAAAAGAATGCCATATTGGAACGTCTTGGTGAAGAGCCGTTGGACTACAATCAGATTTACCGCAGCTACCAGGATCACGCCGAGATTCTCAAAAAGTACATGGCAGACACGACGCTGGTGTTGGATAAATCGCTCAAGGCTAACAAGAAACTGCTCTTTGAAGGCGCACAGGGCACCCTGCTGGATGTGGACCATGGCACCTATCCGTACGTGACCTCTTCATCAACCTGTGCCGGCGGTGCAGCCACCGGTTCCGGCGTGTCACCGCGTGAAATCCATGAAGTGATCGGCATCTCCAAGGCCTATGTGACCCGTGTTGGCAGCGGCCCCTTTCCGACAGAACTTTTGGATGACACCGGTGAAAAACTGCGCCAGGTTGGCGGTGAGTTCGGTGCCACCACAGGACGTCCGCGCCGTTGCGGCTGGTTTGATGCCATGGTGGTACGCTATGCCGTACGGATTAACGGGTTGACCGGTATCGCTTTGACCAAGCTGGATGTGTTGAGTGACTTTGACAGCATCAAGGTCTGTGTTGGCTACCGTTTTGAGGGACAAGAGCTCGAAACATTGCCGGCCAAGCTGGAAACCTTTGAACAGTGTGAGCCGATCTATGAAGAGCTGCCCGGCTGGAAATCCGATATTTCAGATGTACGCTCGTTTGAGCAACTGCCTGAAAATGCACAGAACTATGTCAAGCGACTGGAAACGTTGGCAGGGTGTCCGATCGTCATGGTATCCGTTGGTCCGCGCCGTGATCAGACCATGATGTTAAAAAATCCGTTTGGTGTATAAAAAAATATTGACATCGTCGGACGATCTGTTGTAAATAGAGATTCCTTTGAGCCGCTAGCTCAGATGGTAGAGCACCTGACTTTTAATCAGGTGGTCGTTGGTTCGATCCCAACGCGGCTCACCATCATGCGTCCCCTTCGTCTAGCCCGGCCCAGGACACCGCCCTTTCACGGCGGCGACAGGGGTTCAAATCCCCTAGGGGACGCCAAAACAAACAAAGCTCCAGAGCCTGTGCTCTGGAGCTTTTTTGTTGCCTGGCCTGTCCTTGGTCATGTAATGATATTCCCGTCACAAGTTATATGCTGTGCAGAAACGAAACAAAGGCTCTTACGGCGTCAGAAATGTATGCATTGTTGTCTGCTCCGAAGTTTGTCTTTCAGGCGCTAGCGGCAAAAGCGAAATGATTTTTACATCACACAACAAAACGGATACAGCGAGCGCCATGATGTGTCGATACCTGTTACTTATGCTGTTATGCCTTGGGGCCGCTACAACGGGTTCCTATGCTGACGAAAAAAAGCCGGTCACTGAGAGCGCTGGTGCGGCAACCGCTTACCTGCATGGCAACGCCGAAAACCAGGATCTCGGCAAGGCATTTGAGCTGCTGATCAAAGCCTTTCAGGCCGGCCTGCCCGAGGCACGGGCAGGGCTCTGCAAGCTGCAGGCAAAGTGTTATGAACGTGGCAATATCATCCTGGTAAAAAAGATTGAGGAGCATCGCTACCTCAACAACTATTCGTGTGATGAGCCAGGTGAAAAGCCGCCCGTAACCGCAGCGCACGCGGAGCAGGCAGATCCTGCGCACAAGACGGCTGCCACAAAAGCAGACCAGACAAAGGGTGCGGTTGTTGGAGGTGGGCAAAAGCATTCGACTGCCGACCAGGCTGTGCAGGCACCGGCATCAGCAGCGGTTGCCCCTGCAACTGCTGCAAAACAGGAACAGGAACGTTTGGCCGCAGTTAAGGCTGAGCAGGAAAAGACTGCAGCTGCCAAGTTGGCGTCAGCACGACAGCAGAAAGCCGAACAGGAACGTTTGGCTGTCGAAAAACAGGTGCAGGAGCGTTTAGCCGCTGTCAAGGCGGTGAAGGCAAAGGCTGCGGCTGAGCAGCGGAACAAGGAGAAGGCCGAGCAGGAGCGTCTGGCAGCCGAAGCGGCCCGCCGTGCTGAGGAAAAGCGAGAACGCGATCAATTAGCCGCTGCCATTGCCGAAGAAGAACGTCGGATTGCCGCCAAAGCCGAACAGGAACGCAGCAAAGCCGCCAAAATTGTTCAGGAACAGCAGGAAAAGCAGCGGCTGCATGAAGCAGAAGCAGTCCGCGCGGCAGCGCGTAAGCGGGAGGAGGAACGTGCTGCGGAGGCAAAAAAACAGGCTGCGATCAAGGCTGAGGCTGAACGGCTCGCCGCCAAAGAGCGCTTGTCCCGGCAAAGGACCGACCAGGTGCGTATCGCTGCAAACGTACCACAGGCTCCGGCTGCCAAGCCGGGAGTAAAGCCGGTTGCGACTGGAGCGCAGCGTGCTGCTGCTGCGGCAACGCCTGTGCCGAAACAGGCTGAAGAGACAGTACCCGAGACCAGCAGAAAAGCTGGTTTAGCCAAGCACAGACCCAAGCCGGGCCAGCAGGTTCCGGCGTTTAATCTCGTCAGCTCGACAGGCGCGCCGATCATGCCCGAGTATTACCGCGGCAGCGTGCTGGTGATCGATTTCTTTGCCCCGTGGTGCCAGCTGTGCAGAGGACATATCACCAATCTGGTTGAGTTGCACAGCAAATTCAAGAAACAAGGTCTGCAGGTGGTGGGCCTGAATGTCGACAGCGCCGGTAGGGAGGCGATTACTGATTTTGCTGCTGAACTGCATATGTTCTACCCGATCGCGCAGGCAGATGAGGGGATTCAGGCCAGCTTTGATGTCAGATCTGTGCCGATGGTGTATGTCGTCGATAAAAAGGGACAGATTGCCGAAGTCTTCCCCATGGTGAACAGTGAGACAGATCGTGCGCTGGCATCCCTGGTCAAAAGGCTGTTGAGAGAACAGTAGTTTTTTTCTATGCGGCTCAATCGGAATCACCGGGGCTGGGGCCGTTGTTGCAGCCGTAGGCTCTGATCCGCACACCACTGCACAATCGAGAGTACGCTTCCGTTATCTGCCCGGAAGCTTTTTTGTTGCCTGGCAGCTGGTTGTCGGGTAAGTCATGCAGATGCGTACATGTCTACACGACAAAATCGGCTGGATCTTTGATCTTGACGGCACCCTGACCGTGCCGGTGCATGATTTTTCCGTTATTCGGCAAGAGCTGGCGATTCCCGAAGGAGAGGATATCCTGGGGCATCTGGGGCAACTGCCGGAAGAGCTTGCCGCACCCAAACAGCGTCGTCTGGATGAGATTGAGCGGGAACTGGCCGGTTGCGCCGTTGCCGCGCCGGGGGTGCTGGCTTTGCTTGACTACCTGGGGCAGTGCCAGAGCCGTTTGGGGATTTTGACCCGTAACAGCCGCGAGGTTGCCCTGGTGACGCTTGAGGCGATCGGGGCGCACGGCTATTTTCATGCAGACGACGTGCTGGGGCGGGCTGAGGCACCGCCCAAGCCCAATCCATCCGGCGTTGTCCAGCTCTGCACACAATGGCAGTTAGCTGCGGGGCAGGTGGTCATGGTTGGGGACTATCTGTTCGATCTGTTGGCTGGCCGCTCAGCCGGGGCTGCAACGGTACATGTCGCTCGTCCCGATGGCCAGCGCTGGCCTGCTGCGAGTGATGTCTCGGTTGAAACCCTTGATGAACTGCTCCTGCTGCTCAAACAAACGTGATCTGTATGCCTGTTATCCGCTCAATCACCCATTGCCCCGGTTGCGGCGCTTCAGCGCTTACCTGGCCATCGGTCAAAAGTTTTACGTGTCGCTCCTGCGGCTTTACCCTGTATCTGAACATTGCGTCCGCTGTTGCCGTTATTATCGAGTACCGGGGCAAGCTGCTGTTCGGGGTGCGCAAGCATGAGCCTCAGCAGGGCATGCTCGACCTGCCGGGCGGGTTTGTTGACCCAGGTGAGACGGCCGAGGCAGCTGCACGGCGTGAACTCAAGGAGGAGTTGCTGCTCGACTTACCTCTCCCGCTGCAGTACTTCTGCTCTTTTCCGAACAACTACCTGTACCAGGGGATTGCGTATGATACGCTTGACCTGATCTTTACGGTACAGTTGCAGGAGTTCCCGCAGATTGCGGCTTCAGATGATCTGGCAGCGGTGCTCTGGCTGGAACGTGACGCCATTGATCTTGAAATGATCGGCTTTCCTTCGCTGCGTCAGGCGGTCCAGCGCTATCTGGACGGTGACGGGGAACGGTGAGTAGCATGTCTGAACCTTCATACCAGATCGGCATTATCGGGGCCGGTGCACTTGGTGCAACCTATGGCAGTCTGTTGTATCAGTACGATCCTGGTGCGGTTTGCTTCCTGGCCGGTGGCGGGCGCTACGATCAGCTCAGCCGCAACGGCGTGAACGTCAATGGCAGGCAGTATCAAATCAACGTGGTGCAGCCGCACGTGGCCGCTGCTGCAGACCTAGTGATCGTGGCGGTCAAACATCACCAGCTTGATCAGGCCATCAGCGAGATGGCCAGCTCCATTGGGACGGAGACCACCATACTTTCCGTAATGAACGGCATCGAGAGCGAAGAACGGATCGGTGCAACCTACGGCATGGATAAGGTACTCTACGGCTTAGCCCTGGGGATCGATGCGGTTCGGGTGGATGGGGCTGTGGCCTACAGCAATCTTGGGCGGGTCCTGTTTGGTGAGGCGAATAACCGTGTCCTTTCAGAGCGGGTGCGCCGCATACAGGCGTTGTTTGACGCTGCCGGCATCCCCAGTGAGGTGCCGGTGGATATGCTGCGCAGTCTTTGGTTCAAGTTTATGGTTAATGTCGGCGTCAATCAGGTGTCAGCGGTGAGGGGCGCCACGTATGGCACCCTGCGCAGGTCCGCAGAGGCGAAGAAACTGATGGATGCCGCCATGTTGGAGGTTGTCAGGATCGCGCAGGCTCGTGGCATTGGGCTGTCCGAACGAGATCTTGAGACCTGGTACGGCGTACTTGCAACCCTGGGTGAGGATGGCAAGACCTCCATGCTGCAGGATGTGGAGGCAGGCCGGAAGACCGAGCTGGAGATGTTGGCCGGCACGGTGATCGCCCTGGGCCAACAGCATGACATTGCCGTGCCGGTGAACCGGCAACTGTTTGTCGCGCTTAAACAGCTTGAGGCTGCTGCCGGCGGCAGGTCCGTGAGGAGACGAGCATGAAATCCTACCGTAAAGAGTTATGGTTTGAAACACCGACCCGGCGGGCCTACCGCAATATCACCTCGACCGTGGCGGACTGTCTGCGGGAGAGTGGTATCCAGGAAGGGCTGCTGCTCTGCAATGCCATGCATATCACCGCCAGTGTCTTTATCAATGACGACGAAGCCGGGCTACACCAGGATTTTGAGGCGTGGCTCGAACAGCTGGCACCGGAAAAGCCGTATAGCCGCTACCACCACAACGGCTATGAGGACAACGGCGATGCCCATCTGAAACGCACCATCATGGGGCGCGAGGTGGTGGTGGCCGTCACCGCTGGACAACTTGATCTGGGGCCGTGGGAGCAGATCTTCTACGGTGAGTTCGACGGCAAACGCAGGAAACGGGTGCTGGTCAAGATCATTGGCGACTAACACAAAACAGGAGCTGGAACATGAAGGTACTGGTTGATCTCTGCGTTGTGCCGATGGGGGTGGGGGTGTCGGTCTCATCCTATGTGGCAGCCTGCGAAAAGGTGCTGGCCGAGGCTGGTCTGAAGACGGCCCTGCACGCCTACGGCACCAACATCGAAGGTGAGTGGGACGAGGTGTTCGCTGCCATCAAGCGCTGCCACGAGGTGGTGCATGAGCTGGGTGCGCCACGTATTACCACCACCATCAAGCTGGGAACCCGCACCGACCGTAGCCAAAGCATGGAGGATAAGCTGCGGAGTGTGCAGGAGAAGCTGCAATGCTGCAAATGACCCAGGACGGGATTACCTTTTCGCTGGCAGCGCCGGTCGAGCTGCCGCTTACCTGGGTTGGGCAGGAGGAACTGCTGCAACAACTGCTGGCTGCCTGGCTGGTGATTGATGAGCGGGATATGCCGTTCAATCCCCGCCTGGTCGGTAAACCGGGCGTCGGCAAGACTACCCTGGCCTACGCCGCTGCCAAGCGGCTGGGACAGCCGGTCTACCTCTTCCAGGCCACCATGGATACCCGCCCCGAGGATCTGATCATCACGCCGGTGATCGGTCCGGGAGGGACGATCTGCTATGCCGCCTCGTCATTGGTCTCAGCCATGCTGCAGGGCGGGGTGCTGATCCTGGATGAAGGCAACCGGATGAGCGAGAAGGCCTGGGCCTCGCTGGCGCCACTGCTGGATGACCGCCGCTATGTTGAATCGATTGTGACGGGTTTGCGGCTCAAGGCCCATCGCGATTTCCGGATCGTGGTGACCATGAATGAGGATGCCTCCACCTTTGAGATCCCGGAATATATCCACTCCCGTCTGCAGCCGCAACTGTTCATCGATTTTCCCGAGGCTGACGAAGAGCTGCTGATCCTGAAGGAAAACCTGCCGTTTGCGCCGGACACCATCCTGCAGTATGTGGTCAACTTCCTGCAGCGCGCCCATGGAGCCGATGAGCTGTATTCAGCCCGCGACGGCATCAATATCGCCCGTTATGCCCTCAAGATGGCCCATGGCGGCAAAACCAATCCCCACCAACTGGTGCCGCTTGCCATTGAGCGAGTGTTGGGGGATGAGGCCCTGCGCTACCTCGATTAACCCAAAACTATTGCGGAGGCCGTCTACTGCGTTGCGCGGTGCTCGCTCCTTCGCCTAATTGGATGTTATGTCTCAGTCGCTGCGCTCCGTGCGCCTTGTATCCGGCCTTCCTCATGACGTTTTAGCAGAGGCCCATTTGTATGCCCCGACGACTTTTTCTGGATAGCTTTGGGCCGGTACACGGTCTGCCGATCCTGCACAATCGGTTGGAATGCGCCTGGCTGGTGCGGCAGACGGTGCAGCAGCTGCAACCCGATTGCATTGCGCTGGAACTGCCCGCAACCCTGCAAGCGCCGTTTGTGCAAGCGGTCTCGCGCCTGCCGCAGGTGTCGGCCTTACGCTATCCGGTGCAACCGAAAGGGGAACCGCAACAGACCGCCTGGCTGCTGGTTGAACCTGCCGACCCCCTGGTAGAGGGGGCGCGGCTGGCCCAGGAACGCCAGATCCCGCTCGCTTTGGTGGATGCCGACCTGGACGGCTACCCGCAGCATGCCGAGAGTCTGCCGGATACCTATGCCATTTGCCGGATCGGGCTGGAGGAGTACTACCGGGCCTACTGCAATCAGGCTGCTCAGGCGCACCCGGGCCGTGACGACCTGATCCGCGAACAGACCATGGCCCGGCACCTGCAGCTTCTGGCCGGGCAGTACCGGCGGATTCTGTTTGTCTGCGGCATGTATCACCTCGCACGGGTCAAGCAGCAGTTTGCCCTGCCGCAGGCCCTGCCCCTGGCGCGGATACGGCGTGAGGGGGTGGCCCTGTTCAACCTGCATCCGGCCTCCTGTGCCGAGCTGCTGGGTGAGTTTCCCTTTCTCTCCGCCATCTATGAACATCGCCGTTCACCGCTGCCACAAGCAGTGCAGGATGATGCCCGCTCCCTGCGGCGGCGCTTTCACCTGCTTGAACTGCTGCAGGGGGGCAAACAGGACCCGAACCAGCAGCAGGTTCTGGATGACGCCATCCTGCATGCGGCTCAGCAATGCGGCGCTGCGGGGAGTTTTCCCGACCGGCAGCGGATGCTGCTGCGCCTCTTCATGGCCGCCGGGCGGCATTATCGTCAGGAGACCGGGGAAACCGTGCAGTTATGGCAGAAGCGGGCCTTTTTCCGCTACAGCCGCAACTATGCCCTGCTGAACCGTCAGCTCTTGCCGGACCTGTATCAATTGCTGGTTGCGGCGCGCAGCTGCCTGGATGACAACTTTGCCCATGCCCTGTTGCGTCTGGCAACGCACTATCCCTGGCAGCGCGACGAGGCCGAGCTGGCAACGATCAGCATCAGCCCGGAGGAGTATTGGGGCGCAACGCGCAGCCTGCGCTTCAGGCCGCGCCAGCGCCGCAGCAAAGGGCTGTCGCACCTGCAGTTTGCCAAGCGTCGCAAAGAGCAGCGTAACGGGGAGTGGCTGGAAGGTTTTGACGATCCCTCCATCTGCTCCTACCCGCCGGAGGATATCGCCATTGAGCAGTACGGCGCGTTTCTCAAACAGAAGGGCACCCTGTTGAAGGCCGAAGAACAAGCCCGGGTTGAGCCGTTCAGCAGTTCATTACTGGATGGGATTGATCTGAGGGAAACCCTGCGCAACCACCACGAGGGCCGGATCTATGTCCGCGAGGTCAGGCGCGGCAGGGGTGAGGTTGGGGTGGTGGTGATGATCTTTGACGAGGACCGTCAGAACCGGCGTTATCCCTATCTGACCACCTGGCTGGGTGAACATAACCAAGAGTCGGACATGGCCTTTTACGCGACCCCGCCGGAGGAAAACGTGGTGGGACCGGGGATTTGCCGCTGCGAATACGGCGGCTTCATGTTGTCTTACCCGCCCCGGCGGTTGGCGGATGTCTGGAACGATCCCGACTACCACCATGCCCGCACCAAGGCCGAACTGCTGTTGCTGGCGGCCCTGGAGTATTCCCGCGAGCGGCAGGTGGTCTATGTGGCTGCCCGGCCACCCCGCAGCATCTTCCGCCAGATTGCCGGGCGGATGGGGCGCAGCATCCTCTACATCCCACTGGGCAGCCTTTCGCCAGTGACCCTCAAGAAGCTGCGGGTGATGCATATCCTGTTTGGCCGTGACAAGCGTACTATTGCAAAGGATTACGTCTGGTGAGGCGGCATGTCGGTCTATGAATTCCTGATAGATTTTTTCTATGCCGCCAAGGAGCTGTTCCTGCTCTGCCTCGATCTGCTGGTGGGGCTGATCAAGGGCTTGTTGCTGGCATTGAACGAGATGCTGTTCGTGTTCCCCCAGGCCTATGTGTTTTGGGGACTGGCTGCCCTGATGTTGGTGCTGATTGTGGGTGATGCTCTCAACAATGCCTTGCAGCAGGACCTGCGTCGCCATGAGAAGGAGTATCAGCGTCAGCAACAGATCGTGCAGGAACATGCCGCCAGGCTGGAGGAAAGAGAGCGCAGGCGCAGGGAGGCGGAGGAACGGGCGCAACAGATCAGGAAGACACTCAGGTTGCCGGTGGAGATCATCAAGCAGCAACAGGCCCTGCGGCAGGCACAGCAGGGGCATAATCAGCGGCACAAACGCCACCGCTGATTCAGATTCCTTTTCAAGGTGCTCTCATCGTTGGTTCGTTTTCGGCTCCTCGACGTACTGCGTGTACGCCTGCGTCGCCGAATTTCTCGCCGCCTTGAGATCATCCTTGAACTGAAATCTGAATCTGACTTGCTGATATGTAAACAACGGCGGGGGAGGCGCTTGCGCCTCCCCCGCTGTGTTTCAGGATGCCAGGTATTCCCTGATCTTCTCCGCCAGGGTGCGGTAGATCCGCTCGGTTTCGGCCGGGTCCCGTTCCAGCAGGGTGACCCGGAAACCTTGCAGGTCGGTGGCAAAGGAGGAAAGCGGCACCGTGCAGATACCGGTGGCGGCAAGGGTATAGTAGACAAAGCGCTTATCCGGCGAGACGCCGGGTTGATTGACCAGCGATTCCACCAGGGTGCGCACCTCATCGTTGGCGATCGGCAGGCTCTGGCGGTTGTTCAACACTCCCTCCCTGAAGGCAACGGCCATGTAGAAGGCGCCGTTGGTGCGGTTCACCATCAGCTCGGGCACATCCTTGAGATAGTTGTAGGTGATGTTGCTGGCCTTCTCATACAGGGCGATCCGCTCCTGCAGGTAGGCCCGGTATTCGGGGCGCTGCATGATGGTCGGCAGCACGGTCTGGGGCAGGGTGGTGGAGCAGACCTCGTTCATCTTGGAGGTCAGGATCAGGTTGATGTACTTGCGGAACTGCTCGTCCTGGTGGCCGTTGTAAATCTCGATCCAGCCGCAACGCGAACCGGGCCAGGGGAACTCCTTGGAGATGCCTTTCAGGGCAATGGCCGGCACATCGCCGATCAGGTCACTGATCGGTACGGTGCTCTCACCGTTATAGACGATGTTGTTGTAGACCTCGTCGCTGATGATAAACAGGCCGAACTCCTTGGCAACGGCGACGATCTGCTGCAGCATCTCCTTGCTGTAGACCATGCCGGTGGGGTTGTCCGGGTTGATGATCATGATGGCACAGATCTCCGGGTTGTTCTGTACCTGGCTGCGCAGTTCGGTCATATCCGGCTTCCAGCCGTTGGCCGGATCAAGTTTGAAGTGCAGCGAGGGGGCGTTGGCATGGCCGATCTCCCCCAGGGTATGGGTGGTATAGGAGGGAGACGGCATCAGGACGCGGGCCTCCGGGGTCAGGCAGCCGTAGATCTTGGCAATGGCGTCGCCCAAGCCGTTGAAAAAGATGATATCTTCCGGGGTGATCTGCGCCCCGCCGCGCTTGTTGGTAGTGTCACAAATGAACTCGCGGGTCTTGAGCACACCACGGGTATGGCAGTAGCCCCAGGTCTCGTTGTCCATGACCGCCTCGGCAACGATCTCCTTCATCCAGCCCGGGATCTGCTCCCCTTTGACAATCGGGTCGCCGATGTTTTCCCAGTTGATGGTGACCCCGCACTTTTGCAGCTTTTCGGCGACATTGACGATGTTCCTGATTTCGTAGGTTAATTCGCCGGTCCCCGGTGGTACAAGTTGTACACGCATACCTTCTTTCCTCCCTCAATAAATATGGCTGCATTCCAGACGGCACAAAATAAAAAAAAGCCGTGGACTGCATGCCCACGGCTTTCTGATTCGAAGTGAAACGGACGATCAGCGGGCAGCAGAGAACTCCGCGGCTGCGATGGCCGCGGCGGTGATAGCTCGCGCTGCGATGGAGATGATCATCATGTTCATAAACGGCACTCTTAGCACGGTCGTTCGAGGCCGTCAATGGATTATTTTGCAGGCACGCTACTGAAGCCGACCAGCAGCCGGCCATCGCTGTCGCGCCACCTGATCCAGCCGGCGCTGTTCTGGTTCAACAACACGTAGACCCAGTCTCCTTGCGCCACGATGACCTTCATCGGCTGTCGGGTGGTCAAGGCGGTGCCGTCGTTTGCGCCGGGATGGGCCACCACCTGCATCTGCTTTTTAGGACTGTTGCGCAGAAACTGGACCAGCCTGCCCTTTAAAAACTGATCCCACGGCAGATAGGACCAGCGCCGTTCCGGTCTGACCCAGCCGGTGCGGCCCGCATCGTCAAGCTCCACCTCCAGCCAGTTGCCCTTATGGGCGGTGACCAGCAGAAACGGTTCGTGCTCACTGCCGAACAGCCAGCCGTTCAGGCTGGTGATGCTGTTGATGTCGAGTTTGCAACAGCGGGCAATGCCGGGATCATCGTAGAGGGGGATCTGGTCGGTGACGCCGATGGTGGAGAGCTGCAGTACGCCGATGCCGCTGTAGGGGCGCATCTTGACTGCTGCCTGCACCGGCAGGGCCAGCAGCATCAGCAGTACTGCCAGGGCTAGGCGGTGAACAGGCTGCATAGCTGGTGCAGATAGGACGCGGCTGCATCAGTGGCATCTGCCGGTGCCCAGGCCGCCTTTTCCGCTGCTTGGAACGGCAGGTAGGGGCCGGCCTTGGCCTCGAAAAAGATGGTGCCGGCTGCCAGGCTGACGGCGGTATGGAAGATGCCGTGGGGGATGGTGGTGATGACCTGGTCCGTGCCGGCGTTCAGCAGCACGGTCTCACTGATTTCACCCTGTTCAGTGAAACAGATTACTCCCAGTTTGCCGCGCAGCAGTACAAAGGTCTCGTCCTTTTCCGGGTCCAGGTGACAATGGGGGGGGATGTAGGAACCAGGTTCGACGGCGTTCAACAGGCGGTGGCAGGCCGAGGCATCACTCGGATGGAAGTTGTGGTTCATCCGCAGGCGGGGCGAGGCCTTGGCCTTTTCGGTAAGCAGGTTCAGCAGCTGGGTGTCGACCGTGATCATCCCTACATTTCCACCAGGGCGAACTGGTTCCCGTCCGGATCGGCCACCACCGCCATCTTGCCCCAGGGGGACTCCTCCAGCGGCTCGATAAAGGTGGCGCCGCCATCACGCAGTCGCTCACAGAGCGTGTCGATCCCCTGGATCTTCAGGGTGATGCCGGTGTGACGGCCCACCAGCGCCTTGGCCTCGTCCTGCAGTGCCAGGGCCACCCCCAGGGTGGTTGCCGCACCGGGGAAGAACTCCATCATCATCTGGCTCTCTCCGGCCAGGGGCAGGCCCAGCTGCTCGACGTAAAAGGTCTTGGCCTTGTTCAGGTCGGTCACGAACAGCACGATATTCTTCATGGTTATGGACATGTGTGCTTACCTCTGCGAGAGTCGGTGGACACATTCCACCATGTGGATGGCGTTTTCAGGCAGTACCGTCGGCAGGATGCCGTGTCCCAGGTTGAAGATGTGACCGGGACGACCGGCGTTTTCCGTCAAAACCCGCTGGACCTCCTGTTCGATCACCCCGTGGGGGGCGTACAACACAGTGGGGTCCAGGTTGCCCTGCACCGCCATATCCGCTCCCAAGGTATCGCGGGCGGTCCCCAGGTTGACATGCCAGTCCAGCCCCATCACATCGCCGCCCGCCTTCTTGACGATCGGCAGCATGGTGCCGGAGCCTTTGACAAAGTGGATGATCGGGGTCTGGCTACGATTCAAGCCGTTGATCAGCTTAGTGGTATAGGGCAATACGAATTTTTCGTAATCGGTAGGGGAGAGTACGCCTCCCCAGGTGTCGAAGATCTGGATCGCCTGGGCACCTGCCTTGATCTGGGCGTTCAGGTATTCCATGTCCATCATGGTGACTTTTTCCATCAGGGCCGCATAGACCTCCGGGGCGGCGTACATCATCCGCTTGATGGTGGCCCAGTCCTTGGAGCCCTTTCCTTCGACCATGTAGCAGGCCAGGGTGAAGGGGGCGCCACCAAAGCCGATCAGCGGCACCTTGCCGGCCAGCTCGCGGCGCAGGATCTTGATGGCCTGCAGCACGTAGGGCACATCGGTCTCCGGATCCGGGATGCGCAGCCGCTCCACATCGGCCATGCTGCGGACCGGGTTGTCGAAGACCGGTCCCGGCACGAAGTCAAGTTTCAGGCCCATCGGTTCGACCGGAGTCAGGATGTCGGAAAACAGGATGGCCGCATCGACTCCCAGGATATCCACCGGTTGAATGGTGACTTCGGCAGCCAGCTCCGGGGTTTTGCACAACTCTAAAAAGGTACACTTGGAGCGGACAGCCATGTATTCCGGCAGGTAGCGGCCGGCTTGGCGCATCAGCCAGACCGGCGTGCGGTCAACCGGTTTTCCCCAGCAGGCATCAAGAAAACGATTATTCATGAGAAATACCTCGCAAAGTTAAAAAAACAGACGGCACTATAGCATCAACTGCATCCACGGTGCCACAAAAAAGCCATAGAGCCTAACGGAATCAATAGGCTGTAACGGATTGACATTCTGTGGTGCTGGTCTATAGTTCACTCACTATGGAGACGCGTGAACGCCCCTTGATCGCCTGCCCCCAGTGTGATCTGCTGCTGCGGGAGATAGAGCTGCCCCCCAAGGGCTCAGCCTGCTGCTGTTGCTGCGGCGCCACCCTGTACCACAACCGTCCCGACAGCATCAACCGCAGTCTGGCCCTTGGTCTTGCCGCCGCTATCTTTTATCTGATTGCCAATGCCTTCCCAATCCTGGGGATCAACCTGCAGGGCAACGCTAACGCCGTGACCCTGCTGCAGGCGGTCCATGATCTCTGGCAGCAGAAGATGCACCTGGTGGCCAGCCTGACTTTTGTCACCGCGATCCTGGCGCCCGCCCTGGAATTGGGACTGATGCTGTATCTGCTGATCCCTTTGTACCTGGGGCGGATGCCGGTCGGCGTCGGGTTGATCATGCGGCTTTTGCAGACCATCAAGCCGTGGGGCATGGTGGAGGTGTTCATGCTGGGTATCCTGGTGTCGCTGGTCAAGCTGGTACAGGATTTCAGGATCATTCCTGGGGTGGCGCTCTGGTCTTTCGGTGTGTTGACCCTCTTGCTGGCGGCGCTGGCCTCTGTCTTCAACCCCCGCGATATCTGGCTGCACTTGGACCGAGAGCAAGGCAGGGGAGATCTCTGATGGTCTGGCCCGGTGTCTCCGCCGCCAGCCAGGGGTATTGCTCCTGCCATGTCTGCAGCCTGGTCACCCGGCTTGAGCCGGGACAGCGTGATGAACGTTGTCCGCGCTGCGGCGCACGGCTCCATTTTCGGCGTCCCGACAGTTTGCAACGCTGTTGG